>ODAJ014761653.1_pt1 | contig 26655 bp, 23 predicted proteins | sample 1539241 | NCBI WGS metagenome assembly ODAJ01 (sample SAMN02144231, study PRJEB22623) | gut metagenome | biome: sheep rumen | host: Ovis aries | place: New Zealand
GCACAGAATATAGTTATCGGTTTTGGTCGTTTAGCAGGCAGGACGGTAGGCTTCGTGGCAAATCAGCCTAATCATCTGGCGGGAGCCCTGGATATAGATGCTTCCGACAAGGCGGCACGGTTCATACGCTTCTGCGACTGCTTCAATATACCTCTCGTGGCAATAGAAGACGTGCCGGGATTCTTGCCTGGCGTGGATCAGGAGCATCATGGCATAATACGCCACGGGGCAAAGATTGTCTATGCCTTTGCGGAGGCAACTGTGCCAAAGGTGACGCTGATAACGAGAAAGGCTTATGGAGGCGCCTATATCGTGATGAATTCAAAGTGTATCGGAGCAGACGTCAATCTGGCTTATCCTACAGCGGAAATTGCCGTGATGGGTGCCGAGGGCGCATGTAATATCCTTTATAGAAAAGAAACCCCAGAGGTGAAGAAGGAGAAGGTGGCAGAATATCGTGAAAAATTTGCTAACCCGCTGCCGGCGGCACGGCTGGGATACATCGATGAAATCATTTCTCCCTGTGATACACGCATACGTTTGATACAGTCACTCGATATGTGCAGAAACAAGAATCAGAGCAATCCTCCGAAGAAACACGGAAACATGCCGATGTAAAAAGAATATAAAAATATCGGGAATATTTTGTATTTAGAAAAAAAAACTTTACTTTTGCGTCCTGAATACAAAAACAGACGACCATGCGACCGAGTGACAGTATAGTAATAATACCAACGTATAACGAGAAAGAGAATATAGAGAAGATTATCCGCGCTATATTCTCGCTTGAAAAGTCTTTCCACATTTTGGTTATCGACGACGGCAGCCCTGACGGCACTGCTGACATCGTGAAGAGGCTTATCGCTACGGAGTTCTCCGGACAGCTGTTCATAGAGGAACGCTCCGGAAAGCTTGGGCTCGGCACTGCATATATCAAGGGCTTCAAGTGGGCTTTGGCTCATGAGAACAACTATCAGTATGTCTTCGAGATGGATGCCGACTTCTCCCACGACCCTAACGACCTGCCACGCCTCTACGGCGCGTGTGCCGATGATGGCTATGATGTCGCTATCGGTTCAAGGTATGTCAGCGGCGTGAATGTTGTCAACTGGCCTATGGGACGTGTGCTGATGAGTTATTTCGCATCTATGTATGTCCGTGTGGTGACAGGTTTCAAGGTACATGATACTACTGCGGGCTTTAAGTGCTATCGCAGAAAGGTACTCGAGACAATAGATCTCGACAAGATACGTTTCAAGGGCTATGCCTTCCAGATAGAGATGAAATATACTGCCTATAAGATTGGCTTCAAGATTAAGGAGGTTCCCGTAATCTTTGTGAATCGTGTAGAAGGCGTCAGCAAGATGAACGGCGGCATCTTCGGCGAGGCATTCTTCGGAGTCATGAGGCTGAGGCTCGACGGCTGGCTGAGAAAATATCCCAAGATTTCATAATCCTGGGATTAGGCTTTAGATTCAATCTTCAATCTTCAATTTTCAATCTACTTTAGCTTACCGAATTTCTCGTTCTTCTCCAGCGTCCAGCCTTTCCTCTTCTGGAGCAGGTTGTCATCGCCCTTGAACATCCTCGCTGCCTGCTTGTCACCCTTCAGCTGCCACTGCAGCCAAGCAAGAGCAACAACAGAGAATTCACCGCCATGAGGCTGCAGGTAAGTGCCCCCATGTCCTACAGGCAGGTTTGCAGCACATGCCGGTACGTGGTTGATGCGATGAAAGTCATCCATGCCGTTCTCGTATGCAATGTCCGGCTTTCCGCCAAGTATGTATATCACGGAAGTATGGATGTCGTTCAGCTTAGACTTCGGAGGCATAGGCATACCGCCTACCGCATTGTGAGCATTCTCCTGCTTGAAGAGTCCGCTGTTGCAAATCATCAGGGTCGTGATACGTGGGTCAGCACAGTTGAACAGTGTCTGCAGTCCGCCGCATGACATGCCAGCCGCAGCAATGTGCTTAACGTCAATTTTCTTATAGTAAGGAGACTTAGGGTCGCTGTTCTGTGATATAGCCCAGTCTATGCTCTCTATCTGCTGCTGTGTCGTTGACATCGGTCCGTGATAAGGGTCGTCATTCATGGGAATGAAGCCCGTTGCCACGACGAGGAAGCCGTAAGATGCTATCTCGTTCAGGAATTTGTAATGCTCAAAAGGAGAGTTGTTACAAGCCCCATTCCCCCACACCAATACCGGCAGCTTGTTCTTGGAGTTGAATACCGACAGATCCTGCGGAGCGAAGATAGTATGTTCGGCAAGTGTAGCCTCCTCCTTCATGACAGCCTTGTATGGCCCCGTGCCGCCATCCTCCACGATGCGCTGTTTCAGTTCTGTTGACTGCGCCATGAGAGGTATAGACACCACCACGGCAGAAAAAATAAGAGAAATAATTCTTTTCATAACTATATTTAGGTGTTTAAAATTTCAAATCGGATGCAAAGTTACGATAAAGTTATGAATAATGCAAGAAAAGACATTTTTTTTGCATTATCATGACGAAGTACATTCGAATGATTGTTCTTTATGACAAATTAGGACACCCTGGGTTATATGTCGTCAGACAGGTAATTTTTTGTAGGGATAAACAACAAAGGTTAGCAGTGGCTTCCATCAACAAGAACCTGCGTGTCACCGAACTGAAATATGTAGTGACAACGGGCGAACAGGGAACGGACGATTTGGACTTTACTGGTGAGCAGCACACCCGGACACAAACCATGAGGGAGGTTTCAACAAGTGACGTGCCATACGACCTTGTGGGAGAGATTGCTAAAGGTGCAACACTTACACGCCGGACGGTTGTACGAATATTAAAGGGACTCACCCTGAATCAACTATATAAGTTCAAGAATAACCCAGAAGAATTTATCCGCAACGTGGTACGTCTGATTAAAGACCAGAAGGCTACAATGATTGTAGAATATATAGCCTACAACCGCACGGAGCAGCAGTATGATGCCAGCATCTTCACCAAGGAGAAGAGTCGCCAGCCTTTAGAAAAGGCTTACGAAGCAAAGAAGCATATACTGGACTATGTTTTTACGGACAGTAAGGGTGAACGCAAGTTTGCAGAGGCACTTGATAAAGCTGATGAGGTGTGTGTCTATGCCCGTCTGCCCCGTAGTTTCCAGATACCTACCCCTGTGGGCAGGTATGCTCCAGACTGGGCTATTGCCTTCAACGACAACATGGGGGTGAAACATGTTTTCTTCGTGGCAGAAACCAAGGGAAGTATGCTCTCCATGAATCTGAAGGGTGCTGAACAAGCTAAGATAGAATGTGCAAAGAAACTCTTCAACAGCGTTTCAACAAGCAAAGAGCGTTACCATGAGATAACGGACTGTGATACAATGCTGGATGTCATCAATAATTTAGAGTAGTCGTCAACTTCTGGAGAATCTACTGTTAAATTTTTATTTTTTTCTTGCACGGAAATGAAATAATTACTACCTTTGCGGCAAACAAATCTATTGGGCTAAATTATGATGAAAAAAATTCAAGCGTTTTTATTTCTAATAACAACAATCAATTGCCTTGTGATTGGCAAGCCTATTCTTCTGCGTCCACGATACATTGACGATGAAGTCGTGAAATCATATACGTTGTGTAAAGACATCAGTCAAGAAGTACTACTCAAGGCAAAAGGATGGGGGCGTCCAGGTATAATTCATGGTGACTGGATAGAACATATAAATGGTAAATCTATTGATTTGGAGGGGAATGAGCTTTTCCCAGAAGTGGAATATGACTCTATGTTTGAAATCATGCCTGGAAAATATGTTATCAGCCATAGGGATATTCATGGTTTGATAAGCCGACAGGGTCAGCTGTTAGTCCCGATGATTTATGATGATGTAGACTGGTTGCAAGATGGATTGTTTTGTGGAATAAAGAATGATGGGACTAAAGATATTTATACTACAGATGGTGTTTTTCTTTGTTCTCTGAAGAATCCTCAAGAACTTTTTTTCTGGTATGATATTGCTAATAATCTCATTGATGTTCATTACAAACAACATAGCTCTGACGATAAGTACCGTTTCCATTTGTTTTATGCAGATGGTCAATTAGCTTGTCCAGTATTCATGGCAAATAGTATCTATGCCATGTTTAGTACCATAAGCGTTATGTCGAATGGTGAAACTTATAAAGTTGAAATAGCAAATCCCATAAATCGATGGAAATGTCTTGATGCAGACAAAAACATTCAAGAAATTGTCAGTAAAGACGTCGCCCTAAACAATTTGTGGCTTAAGAGGGCATCAGATTATTATTTGGGTCATCAATACGCAAAAGCTATTGAGTGCTTGCAATATTACAGAAAGTTTGATGGTATGCAAAATGTAAAACTCGCAGGCACTTCACTTCACGCACTTCTTTGCGAAATGCTAATGAACTGTTATTATCAGACAAAGAATTATCGCGTGATTATGTCAGGTAACAGCAAGCCTGCACTTGTAAGCAAATATGTCAGGGAATTCTCCTTCTCCGACTGGGGAATAAAAGTAGATGAATCTTCTGGCAAGTTTTCACTTAAGTTGGATGAAGACAATTATTCTTCAGATGGTCTGCCTGTTATTCGGAAATGTTTGGAGGCTTGTGAATTCATCTATCAAAGCAGCCAAACAGCTTATCAAAATCAGGTGAATCGACAGGAGAGAAGCATACAGCTTTGGACAAGTGTCTTTGACGCACTTAGGCAGAATCAGCACAGTTCGCTTATGCAATATAATCGGCAGTTGACGTCCACCCCCACACTACAGGCTGTTCCTGGTTTCACTGGTAACATAGACAATAGTTCCGTTGGGGGTGTGCCGGCCGCATTGCTACCGCCATCGGAAGACGAAATTCTGACATCTTATAGTCATCCTTCTTCTTCCTCAGGGAAAAATCCCTCGACTGCAGATAAAAAAGAGCGCTCCTGTACCTACTGCAAAGGAAGCGGACAACAAGAAGTGAATCGCTCTGTTTTTACTCATGGTATTGACACATCCAAGAAAGAGTGTCCTATTTGTCACAAAATGATTATGGGGGGTAATTCACATACACACACCGTCTGTACGCATTGTATGGGAACAGGAAAGGCTAAATAGCAATCAAGATACACTTACCAGAGTGTACATAACATTTTCCAAAAAAAATTATTACTGTTCACTAAACTTTTCAGATTGACACAAAAAAATAGGAGGATGTGACAATTATGACACACCCTCTTTATAGTGAATGATTTTTATGAAATCTTACTCTGCTGCGAGTTTTGTGCGGATAGCCTTTGTCTCCTCTTCGTAGCCAGGCTTCTCAAGCAGGGCAAACATATTCTTCTTGTATGCTTCCACGCCAGGCTGGTTGAAGGCATTTACGCCTAACAGCTGACCGGAGATGCCGCAAGCAATCTCGAAGAAGTATATCAGCTGTCCGTAGTTATAGGCGTCCAGACGCTCTATTGATACGAGGATGTTTGGTACTCCGCCGTCAACGTGTGCCAGACGTGTGCCGAGCTCGGCATTCTTGTTTACCTCGTCAATGCGCTTGCCTGCAAGGAAGTTCAGACCGTCGAGATTCTCTGCGTCAGATGGGAACAGCAGTTTCTTCTCAGGACTCTCGACACTGATACATGTCTCGAAGATGGTACGCTCACCATCCTGTATCCACTGACCCATAGAGTGCAGGTCGGTCGTGAAGTCGCATGATGCAGGGAAGATGCCCTTGCCGTCCTTGCCTTCTGACTCGCCGAAGAGCTGCTTCCACCATTCTGCATAGTAGTGGAGCTTTGGCTGGTAGTTGATGAGTATCTCTATCTTCTTGCCTTCAGCATAGAGGGCGTTTCGGGTAGCAGCATAGAGGGCAGCAGGATTCTCCTCGAACGGTACGTCGATGCCGCACTGCTTCTCCATAGCCTGTGCTCCGGCTACGAGTTGGTCGATGTCTATTCCGGCACATGCTATTGGCAGCAAGCCCACTGGCGTCAGTACAGAGAAACGACCGCCGACGTTGTCAGGGATGACGAATGTCTTGTAGCCTTCCTTCTCGGCACACATGCGTGCAGCACCCTTCTTGGCGTCGGTAACGGCAACGATGAGTTCCTTTGCTGCAGCCTTGCCCACCTGAGCCTCCAACTGTGTCTTCAGCAGACGGAAGGTGAGGGCTGTCTCCGTCGTGGTGCCAGACTTTGAGATGTTTATGATGGCGAATGTCTTTGTCTTCAGATATTCTGTCAGTTCGGCAAGATAGTCCTCGCCGATGTTGTTGCCTGCAAATACTATCACAGGATTATTCTTGTCTTGCACAAGCCATGAGAAGGTGTTGCTGAGACCCTCGATGACAGCCTTTGCTCCAAGGTAGGAACCGCCGATGCCTGCAATGACTACTACCTCTGCCTTGGAGCGTAATGTAGCAGCGCATGCCTTTACTTCGTTGATGAACTCCGGGGTGATGCTTGACGGAAGGTGCAGCCATCCGAGGAAGTCGTTGCCGGGAACGGTGCCTTCTTCAAGACCCTTCTGTGCCTGTGCTACTTTGTCTTTGAACGCCATGATGGCTCCTGCTGGAAGAAATTGCTGAGCCTTTGTGATGTCTAATGAAATGTTCTTCATAATAGTTATGGTTTGTAAACTTTATAGTGTTTAGGATGTTTTTTATTGCTTTGAGCAAAAAAGCGTAAACAGATGCTCTTGTTTGCAAATGTTTACGCTTCTTAGTATCGTTTTGTTCGAAATATGATTATTTCTTGATGTTGCCGTAACGCTGCTGGAAGCGATCAACGCGACCTGCCGTGTCAACGAGCTTGCTCTTACCTGTGTAGAATGGGTGTGAAGAAGAAGAGATTTCTATCTTTACTACTGGATATGTCTCGCCGTTGAATTCTACTGTGTCATTGGTCTTACATGTTGACCTTGTGAGGAACATATCGCCGTTTGACATGTCTTTGAATACTACTGGACGATAATTTTCTGGATGAAGATCTTTTTTCATTGTCTTGAGTTTTTATGGCGCCGAGAATAAGCACCTTGTTGTTAATAATTTAATTTTACGGCTGCAAAGGTACGAAAAAAAAACGTTCCAGCCAAATTATTCCCTTCTTTTTTTATCAGAGTCGGCGTTTCGGCGTTGTTTAAATAAGGTTCATGCCGTATTTTTTGCACTCCTGGCGTTGCTCTTCGGGCCATATAGAGGCTTGTATCTCGCCTACGTGTGCTTTCTGCAGCAATACCATGCACAGGCGGCTCTGTCCTATGCCGCCGCCGATAGAGAGAGGAAGCTTGTCTTCGAGAAGCCTCTTGTGGAAATATAGTTCCTTGCGGTCTTCCTTGCCCTCAAGTGCGAGCTGGCGCAACAGGGCGTCCTTATCGACCCTTATGCCCATGGAACTCAGCTCTATCGCCCTGTCCAAGATAGGATACCATATCAGTATGTCACCGTTGAGTCCGAGGTAGCCGTCGCTGTTCGGTGTCGTCCAGTCGTCGTAGTCCGGGGCGCGTCCGTCGTGCTTTTCTCCGTTGGACAGCTTGCCGCCAATGCCCATGATGAATACTGCGCCATATTTCTTTGCTATGGCGTCCTCACGCTCTTTCGGAGTCTTGTCGGGATACATCTGCAGCAGCTCCTCTGAGTGTATGAAGTGTATTTCGCGTGGCAGGAACGGCTTCAGCTGCGGATATGTCTCGTAGGTAAGGTATTCCGTGCGCAGTATGGTGGCATATATGCGCCTTACTATGTCTTTGAGGAAATCCAGGTTCCTCTCTTCCTTTGTCATTACGGCTTCCCAGTCCCATTGGTCAACATACAGGGAGTGTAGGTTGTCCAGTTCTTCGTCGGCGCGTATGGCGTTCATGTCGGTGTATATGCCGTAGCCGGACTCTATCTTGTATTCCGACAGCGTCAGGCGTTTCCATTTTGCCAGGGAGTGTACTACCTCTGCCTGCTGGTCGCCGAGGTCCTTGATGGGGAATGTTACGGCACGCTCGACGCCGTTCAGGTCGTCGTTGATGCCGAGACCCTTGAGCACGAAGAGTGGGGCAGTAACCCTGCGAAGGCGCAACTCTGTCGAGAGATTCTGCTGAAAGAAATCCTTTATCAGTTTTATGCCCTGTTCTGTCTGCTTGAGGTCGAGGATAGCCTTATAGTTTGTTGGCTTTATAAGTTTGCTCATGATTGAATTTATGTTTTGCAGTAACACTTTTTGCTTCAGTGTACGGCGCTTTGTGTGTTATATGGGGCAATTTGATACCCGATTTTGTAAATTTGCATGCAAAAGTAATACATTTTTGCGATACATGCAAGCATTTTGTCAAAAAATTATGTTGTTTGCTCGAAATTTGTAATATTGTTGACACTTTGCTTGCTTTCGCTGCTGAAAAAGTACAAAGTGCCAACAAGTATTCTTCCTGCGTAGTGTCATGTGGCAACTTTTCTTCGGCATATTATTGCACGATACGAAAAAAATGTTTTTATTTGCACTCACTAATTCCAAAACATGATTCCAACGAGAGGTGTATTTGTTTTCTCTTTATATATAATAATGTGTTGGGCACCTCGCAAATCCTCCCGGGAGGTAAGGGGGGGGGAGGCAGGCGTGCTTTTTAACCGTTAAGAAACCTCGAAGGGGGTGGCAGGCAAGCTTTTTAACCGTTAAGAAACCTCAAAGGGGGTGGCAGGCAAGCTTTTTAACCGTTAAGAAACCTCAAAGGGGGTGGCAGACGGGCTTTTTAACCGTTAGAAAACCTCAAAGGGGGTGGCAGGCGAGCTATTTAACCGTCAGAAAAGCACAAAGGGGGTGGCAAGCGAGCTTGCTGACTGTCAGAAAGCTCCCCCTCCCCTCCCCAGTAGGGGAAGGGGAGTAAATGAGAAAATGAAGGAATGGAAGAATTTCAATTTTCAATATTCGATTTTCAATACTCAATGGTCAATGGTCAATCCTCACGCTTACTTCGCTTCCGTCGTAGTTGACGGTTTTTGTCGTGCCGTCGGGGAGGGCTATTTTGAATGTGCGGCTGGTGAGCATGCCGTCATAACTGCCTTTGCGGGTGCCGATGGTGAGGGTGCGGCGGCTGTCGTTCCACTGCATCTGGATGGTGGTGTACTTGCCTTGCTCATAGTTGTAGTTGTCGCCCTCGTCTTCATAGAGCGTAAAAGTGGCGTTGGCGCCGGGGTATATGCGCAGCTCCAAGGCATCCCACGTCTTTTCACCGACATACTGCATCTCTGGTCCGAGAGGCAGTATGCTGCCGGCACGCACAAACATCGGGGCACGGTCGAGGCGCGTCTCAAAGGTGATGTCCTGACCGCCACGATATTTCTTGCCTGTCCAAAAGTCATACCACTCTGCGCCCTTGGGCAGATATTTCGTTGCCGTCTTGGTGCTGCTGAAATCTACTACGGGATAGCCCTCGCTGGTGGTGGCAGCGGTCGTGACGCTCCATCCGTCCAAGCCCTGCGCGTCGAGCTTGCCGCCCTTCGGACGGCTGACGAGTTCGGGGGTGTATTGTGCCTGTACTATAGGTGCGGCAAGGATGCTGTGTCCGAAGAGAAATTCGCTTGGCTCCTGCCATGTGCGCTTGTCGGCGGCAAAGTCGGCAAACAGCGGACGCATATAGGTGCCGTTCTCGCTGGTTACCTGCCATGCCGTGCTGTAGATATAGGGCAGCAGGCGGTAGCGAAGGCGTATCTGTGCGGCAATGGCATCATAGACGGCATCGCCTGGCTTGCCAAACTCCCATATCTCACGGGCACAATCGGTGCCGTGGCTGCGGAAGACGGGGCAGAACAGACCGTACTGCATCCAGCGCACATAGAGCTCCTGGAACTGCGGATTGCGTGGTGCCGAACCGCTGCCTCGGGTGTTGTAGCTGCCGCAGAAGAAGCCGCCGATGTCGGTATTGAAATTAGGGCAGCCCGTCATGCCGTAGTTAAGCCCCAGGGGTATCTGGTTGCGCAACACCTCCCACGAAGAGCTGACGTCGCCGCTCCACAGTCCAGAGCCGTAACGCTGCTGACCGGCAAAGGCAGAGCGCGTCATGATGAATACCCGCTTGTCGGAGGTTGCCTTGCGCTGACCTTCATACACACCGCTGACGGTTGCCAGCGGGAAGACATTGCGGTAGCGGCGCCATGTGCCGTCGCCGGCACGGTGGTCGTAGTCGGACTCCTTAGGATTGAAGCAGTCGGGGTCGGTAGAGTCCATCCACCACGCGTCGGTGCCCTCGTTGAGCAGGTTGGTAAGGTGTTTCCAATAAATGTCTCGCGCCTTTGGACTTAAAGCATCATATACACGCACTCCGGAAGGATAGTCCATACGCGGCGGCCATTGGGGCAGTCCGCTCTGCGGCCATGTCTGGAAGTCGTAGAGCAACCCCAGCGAGTCGAGCTCATGGTATTGATGGGTCTTAGGACCGAAGCTTGCCCAGATGCTTATCATGAAGTGGGCATGCTGGCGGTGTACCTCGTCAATCATCCTCTTGCCGTCAAGGAAGTTCTCATGTACGAACTCCATTGCATTCCATGTATAGTTGGAACCCCAGTATTGCCAGTCTTGTATGATGCCGTCGAGGGGTATCTGGCTCTTGCGATAGCGGCTTACGACGTCGAGCAGTTCCCTGGAAGACTTGTAACGCTCCTTTGACTGCCAGTAGCCGTAGGTCCACAAGGGAAACATCGGCACCTCGCCTGACAGCGTGCGCATCTCGGCAACGTTGCCATCGACGGAGCCGCCCAACATGAAGTAGTAGTCAATGCCGTCGCCAACCTCTGAGGACAGTTCCATCTTGTTCTGCCCGGTAGCATCGAAAATGGTGCGGGAGTAGTTGTCCCAGTATATAGACCATCCTCGGATGCTCTGGAATACTGGTTGGAAATCCTGCAGGTTAGACTGCTCCATCTCTACACGCTTGCCGCGATGTGACAGCTTGCCGTCCTGCAATGTGCCGAGGCCGTAGATGGGTTCGTCCTTCTGCAAAGCAAAAGCCGTCGTAACGCGATAGGCTCCCTTGTCGGGACCGTCGGTGCGCTCCTCGAAACCGTAGGACAGTTCTTGCAGCAGATTCTTTACTTTGCGACCTTCGAAGTTGACGCGCCCGGTCGTCTTATTGACGCGGACAGTCAGTTCGCCGCTGCTCAGAGACACCTCACTGCCACTCTCGCCACGCCTGACGGCAATGTCCTGCGGCTGTGCCGTAACGACAAGGCTGGGGTGGGACAGGGTGCGCCCGGTGGGCACCTTGGTGATGTGTACTGTGCGAGGCGTAAAAAACTCCACGCAAACGATTGTGGAAGTAGTCTTCACGATTGTTGGCTTTGCAATAATCGGCAAAGCAAACAGTAATAACAATAGGCTGGAGAAAAAGGTTTTCATTTTATTATTGGTTTTTGGAACTTTAATGGGGCTAATGGGGCTAATGGGGCTAATGTTCAATCCTCAATGTTCAATCCTCATACTCCGTAGAGTCTTCTATGCCGGCAGCGGCGAGGGCTTCTTTGCGCTCGATGCATGTGCCGCATTTGCCGCAGTGTTTCGTACCACCTTTGTAACAAGACCATGTCTTGCTGTAGTCTATGCCCAACTTCTTCCCCCTGACGGCGATGTCTCCCTTGGTGATGTCGGTATAGGGAGCCAGAATTTGCAGACCCTCATACGTACCGGCAGAGATGGCAGCACTCATGGCAGAAACAAACTCAGGACGGCAGTCGGGATAGATGGCATGGTCGCCACCATGATTTGCCATCATAACATATTTCAGCCCACGGCTCTCAGCCATGCCGGCAGCAATGGCAAGCATGATGCCGTTGCGGAAAGGCACCACGGTGCTCTTCATGTTTTCGTCGGCATAATGACCTTCGGGTATCTCCTCTCCGCCAATAAGCAGGGAAGATGTGAAATACTTCTGCATGAAGTCGAGGGGAATGACTATCTGCGGAATACCAAGATGCTCACAATGCCATTTTGCAAAAGCCAGCTCCTTGGCATTATGACGTGAGCCGTAATCGTAGGAAACAGCAAGGGCTATACGCTCCTTGTATTCGTAGAGCAGGGTGGTGGAATCCATACCACCGCTTAATATAATGATACTGTCTTTCATAATTCATAATGCATTAGTTGAACACCGTCCAACTGATGCCCAGGCGGAAGATGCGGCTGTTGAGAGGATGGTGAGGTGTATAGAAGTAATTTCCGGAACCCGCATTGACATGCGACATCATGACAAAGAAACGGCAACGCTTCAGCATGAAATTGGCATAGACATTGACGAGAGGATAGTTACCCACCTTTGTCTTCACCGCATCGTTCTGCTGCACAGCGAACTGCGACAGCTGCGGAACATATTCAGGGGCATAATAGGACGTAAAGAAACGCATGTCGCCGCCGAAGTGAACGGACAGCACGCGGGCAATCTTGAACTTCAGGTAGAGATTAGTCCATATATTCACTGCCGGTACAGGGAGAATGTCTTCGGCACTGCTCTTCTGGAAGGTAATGCGGTTTTCCCAGTTCAGGACGCCGAGGGTGAAATTCTGCTCAAGGGCAAGCGTCAGGAGGCTGATATTCTTCGACGACTGTTGAATGTCTGCCTCGTAGCCAGTGATGACGTTGCTGGCAGACCTGTTGTATCTCACTCCGAGGTATGCAAGATTCTGGAAGTTGTCATAAGCCACACGGAGCGATGTGCGCGTCTTGCTGTATGTGAAGCTGCCCTCGAAGTGGGTTTGCATCTGCTTGTTCAGCCCGTCATGGTCCCACCAGAAGTGCTTGGAGTGATAGTGGCGCATGAAGAATGCAGGAGTGGTGAGATGATAGAATGCCTTGAGGTTTATCTTCACAGAATCCTTTAATATAGGCACCCTAATGTCACCGATACCGTCAAATTTCAGGTCGCCCACCTGCTTGCCGGCAATCCATACTTCGCCCAGAACCTTATAATGCAAGGTCTTGCCGAGAGTCTTTATGAGTTGTCCGCCGACGGAGACATTATTCTCTGTATAGTTGCTATAGCGGGTGAGGCTGTCCTCTGCCAGACGGTAGCTGGCAATATTGTGGGCAATGAAAGCCTTGGCACCCATCGGAACATACTTGTTGAATCCTTCAAGAAGACCAACCGCAAAAGTGTTGCGGAGATTGAAATAGTCGGTCTTGTCGTAGATAGAATCACCCAATGCCCTGTCAACAGGAACACTATACCTATTATTATAAAGGTTCTTAGGAGTTCTGTATGCGATGTATGTGTGCCAGTTGTCATCAAACTGCAGATTATGAATGAAACTGGTTACCGGCACGTATTCCTCTTTTGTCCAAGACGTATCGATAGCTGCTGAGTCTTTACGCGCCATGAGAGAATCCATCAGCAGTTTACGCTTCTCTTCTGCTGCCTTCTTGAAAGCCAACCTGACAGAGTCGTTGGCGAGGTCGCCGACAATCTGTGCATCATCAGGTCTGCCTAAGGCGCGTTTTGAAGGCTTGGGGGTACTTGAATCATCGGACAGCAACTTCTCTGCCTCTGCTGCTGCCTCTGCTTGTTCTTGCTCCCTTTTTGCCTTGATGGCAAAGCGACGTGCCTCAATCTCCTGCTCAGTCATTGGCACTTTGCGATAGAATCCAATATTGTACCTGTGCGAAAGGGTGGCATGAAAGGCATTGGTGCGATTCCAGTTGCTGCTCAACAAGACGGGAATCTCATTCTCGGAATACGTTTCGGAGGTGGCTTCCGGATGCGTTATGTATTCATCATTCGTAATGCCGCCATTCTCTGTCAGCTTCAGGTGGTCGAAGGAGAATATGAGGTGGGCATTATATCGCTGACCGATATACGAACCCCACATGGTGTAGTCGAAAAGTGCAGTGGATTGGTTTTGGTAGTATCCACGACCGTAGATATAGTCGAACTTGAAACCAAATCCAGCCTCCTTATTTATATTATTAGCAAAAAGAGCCTTGAAGTGATCCTCGCCGTTCGTCCTGTCACCGCACGAATTGAACGACAGGTTGGTGATAGGCGAGAGTGTGTTGCTGAACTTCAGTTCTGTAGGAGGGGTAAGGAAATATGACAACCCGTCGGTAAAGCCGAAAGAGGTGTAGTCGCGGTCGGTCGCGATGCGGGCTATGCGCGGAGCTCCGAGGTTGCCAGTCGTGTTGTATTCACCATAGCGTCCTGTCGTGAAGATAGAATTCATGAACAGATGCTGGGCAGTATCGGGAGCTACGGCTGTCCTGTCACCGAAATGGTCATCAATGGTCCATAGGTGCATACCTTTCGGCACCTCCTTGTGCTTGTGGCTCAGAGAGTCGAGAGCACGATTGGGATTGAAGGTGTTGTCCGTAACGGTAAAACCATCGTCATAGAATGTGGTATTGTTGCCTTGAGCCATTGACGGTAAACTGATGGCAAACAAAAATACAGAAATAAGTATGATGTTGTATATCCGTCTCATATTTATTTCATATATCTTAAGACACATTCTGCCATCTTCATTGCCATCGCTATAATAACAATGACAATTCCCATCATCTTCGTCCTTTCATCATGTAGATACCACTGACCGTAGGCATTTACGGCAGCGCCGATGATACCTGTGATGATGAACAGCAGATTGAGAATCTGGCGGATTTTAAATATCGTCGTAGGACCTTGTGGTTGTTGATGCATCTGATAAAAAGGAGTGTTATTTTTTCAGGGTTTCTTCGATGCGATTGAACAATGCATCTTTTGCATCAATGGTCTTGGTACGGAACTTTTCTGAACCGCCCTTCTGGAAACCGTCACCCTTCTTGTTGATTGCCTGAGCATCAGATATCATGTCTTCTGCAGGGAACTGTCCGCCACCGCGCTCTTCGTCGTAGATGTAGTTGAGGTTGCACATAGTAACCAAACATCTTCCGTCATAGCAGTCGAAAACCAACTGATAGTTGAACTTTGTTTGGTCGAGAGACAGAAATTTGTTCTCAAATGTAAGAATCTCCTGTACTCGAGCTACAATCTGGTGGTTCTCTTCATTGGTTATGGTTATCTTGCTGACATCAGTCTTAGGATTTACGCCATTGCCACCACGCTCTGAGCAATATCCCTTAGAGAAAGCAAGCATGGTAGTATATATATCCCCTGCTGACTTGCCTGGTACTTCGATAGCCTTCTGCCACTGAATCTTACCATTGACTTCCGGGCAAGCACCAGCCAGATATTTAGGGTCTATGACTCTTTCTGCCTTTGGCTTCTTCTCAAACAGGGCACGCTTCTTTATCTTGCCGTCCTGTGTAATGGTGTATGATTCCTGAGCTTTTTTCTTTGGCTTGAAGAGTTGTGCATTAGCATGGGTAGCATACAGGATTGACAACAGGGCGCAAAGGATGATAATTACCACGATGCGAGCCACGCAGCCTACTACTTTCTTGATGATGAACAATGCAATGATGATTGCAATGATTCCGATGATTAATTGTGTCATATCTTAAATGGTATTGTTGTTGTAAATTCCAATGGCTTGTGTGTTATAGGATGGTAGAAACACAGCATGTAAGCATGCAGGCACAGACGATGTAGAGGGTCGTCACCATTGCCGTATTTCACATCACCGCAAACGGGATGTCCCATCTCTGCTGCATGAACACGAATCTGGTTCTTCCTGCCTGTCTCGAGCTTGAACTCCATTAGTGTGTGTGTCGCTGTGCGCTTGAGAACATGGAAATGTGTTATGGCATGCTTTCCTCCATTATCGACAGGGGAGGAATATGTAATGTATGCTTTGTTGTCCTTCAGCCAGCTCTCGATGGTTCCGTCATCTTCTACCACCTCACCGCTCAGGACGGCAACATATCGGCGGTCGAACACGATGTCGTGCCATTCGTGCTCCAGAATCTGCTCTGTGTCAATATCCTTTGCATAAACCATAAGTCCCGAGGTGTCTCTGTCCAGACGATGTACTACATGAGCTCTGCACTTTTGGCGTGTCTTATGAAAATAGTCGTCAAGGACACTCTTCACGTTTAAAGACGAATGACCTGCTGCCATGGACAGAATACCGGATTTCTTCTCTATAACGATGAGATATTGGTCTTCATACACTATGCTGACATACCTGCTCTTGAAGACATCGTTCTTCTTGGAATTAGAAACCTGTACCTTCATGCCGGCAGAAAGAGGAAAGTCGAATTGTGTCACCGTCTTGCCATCGACCTTGATGCCGCGTCCCTTCAAGGTGTCCTTAACCTTGTTCCTTGAAGCAGACAAAGTCTCCAAAAGAAACTCCAGCAGGGGAATCTCCTTGGTTACATTATATGTCTTGTATTCTTTTAATTTTGGGTTGTACATGCAGTCAGTCTTAATAATCCTTTGTTTCAAGGCCTACCATGTTAGCGCACAAAAGTAGGAAATTTTCTTTAGAAAGCCTGTTCGTTGCCCGTAAATTTAAGAAACTTTTAGAGAAAATAGTCATATTTTTAAGAAATAATTTGGTTAGTATGGATAAATTTGATACATTTGCACCCGATAATGCAGAAAAATATGTCCATGAATAACAAAAATTCAGAGTCTTGTGTCGGTTGCCAGCTTTACGGGCAATGTGGTTCCGCTTGCGAGACTCAGGACAATGAGACGTCTGCATGGGGAAAACTTCTTCTTCCTTGTGCTCTGCTCATAGCAGTAACATTGATGGTCGGAGTGTCATATCTTATAAATCTTATGTTCTAAAGCCTTTAAAAAACTACTATAATAATGAATTTTATCTTATCTGCAGTAATTGCTTTAGTAGCAATCGCATTGGTAGCGTCAGTAGTGCTCTATGTATGCTCTAAGCGCTTTGCTGTACAGGAGGATCCTCGCTTATCTGTTGTGGCAGAAGCATTGCCACAGGCTAACTGCGGCGGTTGTGGCTTTCCTGGCTGCTCGGGTCTTGCAGCAGCCCTTGTAAAAGGTGCTGATGACGGTTCTATTGAAGGACTTTCGTGCCCTGTCGGGGGTCAGGAGGTGATGTCCAAAATAGCAGGCTTGCTCGGCATGGAAGTGGAAGACAGCGCTCCGAAAGTAGCCGTTGTCAGATGTAATGGATGTTTAGAGCACCGTCCTCGTATAGCAGAGTATGATGGCTTGCGCTCTTGTGCCGCAGTAAATAGTGTCGGCAGTGGTGAGACGGCATGCGGCTACGGATGTCTGGGCTGCGGAGATTGTGTGTCGGCTTGTAACTTTGGCGCGATAACCATAGATCCTGAGCTTGGACTCCCAGTTGTAAATGAAGACCTTTGTACTTCTTGTGGTGCCTGCGTCAAGGCATGCCCACGCAATATTATTGAATTGCGTTACAAGGGACGTGTTATAAAGGAACAGCCACATCGTGTGTATGTGTCATGTGTAAATAAGGACAAGGGACCTGTCGCAAACAAAGTATGTAAGGTCAGTTGTATAGCATGCGGAAAATGCCAGAAGGTATGTAAGTTTGAGGCTATCTCGATAGAGAACAATGTTGCCTATATAGATATGGATAAGTGTAAGGCTTGTGGACTTTGTGTGCATGAATGTCCAAAGAATGCTATTCATGCAACATGGGAACTGCCCGCGCTGAAACCAAAAGAGCCAGAGGCTGAGGAAACAAACTAAACTAACTAAACACACTAAGGAAATTGGATACGAAAACTTTTAGAATAGGCGGTGTTCATCCAGAGGAGAACAAGTTGACACATGAAGTGCCAACACAAGTTGCTCCGCTACCTCAGCAGGCGATATTTCCCCTGAGTCAGCACATTGGCGCTCCTGCAAAGCCTATCGTCCAAAAGGGTGATAAGGTGAAGGTCGGCACAATGATTGCTGAGGCGAGCAGTTTTGTCAGTGCTAATATATTCTCTTCTGTGTCGGGTACAGTGTTTAAGGTTGACACTGCAGTGGATGCGACGGGCTATCAGAAGCCCTGTATAATAATAAATGTAGAAGGAGACGAGTGGGAAGAGTCCATAGACCGCTCGGACAAGATAGAACGTCTGGAACATCATCCCGAGCTGACGGCAGAGACAATTATAGAGAAAGTAAAGTATGCCGGCATCGTTGGTATGGGTGGTGCTTGCTTCCCGACACATGTGAAGCTATGTCCTCCACCAACAGAGAAAGCTGAGTGTGTCATTATAAATGGCGTGGAGTGTGAGCCGTATATAACCTCTGACTACCGTCTGATGATGGAGAAACCAGACGAGGTTATCGAAGGCGTGAAGCTCATCATGAAGGCTGTCGGTGTAAATAAGGCATACATTGGCATTGAGGAAAACAAACCTCATGCAATAGATCTCATGATTCAGAAGTTGATGACCAACCTTGATATAGAGGTGGTGCCATTGGCAAAGAAATATCCGCAGGGTGGTGAGAAGCAACTTATTGATGCTGTAATCCGCAGACAAGTTCCTGCACCTCCTGCTATTCCTATCAACGTAGGAGCTATAGTTCAGAATGTGGCTACTGCTGTCGCTATCTATGAGGCGGTGATGAAAAACAAACCTCTCTTTGAGCGTTATACGACAGTCACTGGAAAGCAGTTGGCAAAGCCGGGTAATTTCCTGGTACGTATGGGAACACCATTCGGACAGCTTATAGACCTGTGTGGCGGATTGCCTGATGGAGACAACAAGATTCTTGCCGGTGGTCCGATGATGGGTAAGGCAGTTAACAGCCTAAACACTCCTGTCGGTAAAGGACAAAATTCTATCACTGTGCTTTCAGACCAGGATGCCCACAGAAAGGAACCACAACCTTGCATCAGATGTGCAAAATGTGTAGGGGCATGTCCTATGGGACTTGAGCCATACCTGCTTGCAAAGGGTAGCGCAATGAAGATGTGGGAACGCATGGAGGCTGAGATGATAACCAGTTGCATAGAATGCGGCTCGTGTCAGTTTACATGTCCTGCTCATCGTCCGCTTCTTGATAATATAAGGATGGGTAAACAAACCGTTATGGGAATCATACGCGGCAGACAAGTAAAAAAATAGAAATAACGATAAATATTCATTGACGAATGTCTCAAATAATAGTTTCATTATCTCCACATGCTCATGGCACAGATTCTGTTGAAAAGAATATGTATGGTGTCATCATAGCGCTGCTTCCTGCACTATTGGCATCGTTCTATTTCTTCGGCTTAGGATCGTTGATTGTTTGTGCTGCCAGCGTTATAGCATGTGTGCTTTTTGAGTGGTTGATAAGCAAATTCATGCTGCAGCGTACTCCGACGATTTCTGATGGCTCTGCCATAGTGACGGGACTTCTGCTCGGTATGAACTTACCAAGTAACTTCCCTATATGGATGATTGTCATCGGAGCACTGGTCGCAATCGGTGTCGGTAAGATGACCTTTGGAGGATTGGGACAAAATCCTTTTAATCCAGCTCTTGTAGGACGTTGTTTCCTGCTTGTCAGCTTCCCCGTGGCAATGACGTCGTGGCCTGTAGGGAACCAGCTGTTGGCATATACGGATGCAACAACGGGAGCAACGCCATTGTATGTGATGCAGACGGCAATTAAGAATGGTGACCCGAAAGTGTTGGAGCAACTGCCATCATCCCTTGATATGTTCTTGGGTGTAACTCAAACCAACAATATGGGAGCCGGCACAATAGGCGAAATATGTGCTGTGGCACTTCTGTTGGGCTTGGTATATATGTTATGGAAGAAAATCATAACATGGCATATACCTGTCAGCATTATTGCTACGGTATTCTGCTTCTCTGGCTTGCTACACCTGTCTAATCCGGTATATGCAAACCCTTTGCAGGTTATCCTGTCAGGTGGTTTGATGTTGGGTGCTATTTTTATGGCAACAGACTATGTAACATCTCCTATGTGTGCAAGAGGACAGTTGATATATGGTGTTTGCATCGGCTTGCTGACAGTTATCATTCGTAACTGGGGTGCATATCCTGAAGGAATGTCATTTGCAATACTTATTATGAATGCATTCACACCGTTGATAAATTACTATGTAAAACCAAAGCGCTTTGGTGAGATGCCAAAGGTTGCAAAATAATGGAGGACAGTTAGCATGGAAAGGTTGAAATCAAATCTTCAGAATATGGTTGGCGTCCTTGTAGGTGTTGCCTTCGCATGTGCTCTTTTGTTGTCTGTCTTCAATAAAATAACAGCTGGTCCCGTGGCAGAACAGGCAGCCAAGGCTCTTCAGAATGGTATAAAACATGTCATGAAGAGCGATAGTGTTGTGGTAGAGAGTGATACCGTGGTTGAAAAAGAGTTTAATGGAAAAATGCTTTCTTTCGTGGTGCATAATACCAACAAGGGAGTTGCCATAGAGAGCACTGACCCAAATGCTTTTGGCGGAAACCTGAAAGTGTTGGTGGGATTCAACGAAGAAGGCAAAATTCTGGGATATACTATATTGGAAAGTGCAGAAACGCCAGGACTTGGTGCCAAAGCATCAGAGTGGTTCGTGGAGGGTGCTCCCGGTAGTATCGTAGGTTTAAGCGCATGGAAGAATAATCTTACGGTAAAGCAAGATGGCGGCGAAGTTAATGCGATTACAGCTTCTACCATCACCTCACGTTCATTCCTTAGAGCCGTAACACAGGCATGGTCTGCATATCGCGGCGACAAGGATGATGCAAAGACCGGTGCAACACAACAAGTAGAGAAAGGAGGCAAAAATGAGTAATGCTAAAATAATCCTTAACGGTATAATAAAAGAGAATCCGACATTCGTCCTGTTGTTGGGCATGTGTCCTACGTTGGCAACGACCACGAGTGCTATGAACGGTATGATGATGGGACTTGCCACAATGGTAGTGTTGATTTTCTCCAACCTTGTCATATCAAGTATCAGGAACTATGTGCCAGACATGGTGCACATCCCGGTATATATAGTTGTAATAGCAACTTTGGTGACAATAGTCCAGATGTGTCTGGCGGCTTATCTGCCTGACGTGAACAAATCCTTGGGCTTGTTTATTCCCCTTATTGTCGTAAACTGTATTATATTAGGCAGGGCTGAGGCGTTTGCATCAAAAAACGATGCGGTATCGTCAATGTGTGACGGAGTCGGCATTGGACTCGGCTTCACGTTAGCTCTCACCCTCCTTGGAATATGCAGGGAATTGCTGGGCAACGGCACTGTGTTTGATGTACGTTTGATACCAGAGGAATATGGCATGCTTATGTTCATACTCCCTCCTGGAGCGTTTATGACGTTAGGTTTCCTGATTGCAATAAAGAATCGTTTCAGCAAAGATTAACCCTCAAAAACTCAAAGAAAAATGGAATATATACTTATATGCATCACAGCGATATTCGTAAATAATATCGTGCTGAGTCAGTTCCTTGGCATCTGTCCGTTCTTGGGAGTGTCACAGAGGGTGAACACGGCTCTTGGCATGAGTGCTGCCGTTGCCTTCGTCATGACACTGGCAACTGTCGTAACATATTTGTTGCAGATATATGTCTTGAATCCAATGGACCTGGGCTATCTGCAGACACTGTCGTTCATACTTGTCATAGCCTCTTTGGTGCAGTTGGTGGAGATAATATTGAAGAAGGTGTCTCCTGCCCTGTATCAGTCTTTGGGAGTGTTCCTTCCGCTGATTACTACAAACTGTGCCATACTTGGTGTGGCAATTCTCGTCGTGCAGCGTGAATATACACTGTTGGAAAGTCTTGTGTATGCTCTTGCCTCTGCTATCGGCTTTGGCTTGGCATTGGTAATATTTGCCGGTTTGCGCGAACACCTCGCTATGGCTGACATCCCAAAGGGAATGCGCGGAATGGCGATAACACTTGTGACCGCCGGTATTCTGGCACTCGCATTTATGGGATTCAGTGGCGTTGACGGCGGACTGAAGCCGATATTTGGAATAGAATAAAAATGAATATAATAAAGATTATAGAACTTTAGTTCAGAGATACGATCCGTGTCTCAACAGCATCAGAGCACGGATTATTTGTGTTTGTGTTGTTGTCTCCCTCCGACGTGATGTCTGGGGGGAGATTTTTTATTAAAAGTAATTGTGTTTCAATATTTTTTTATACCTTTGCAGCGCAAATGATTTTTGGATTATAATACAACACTACACGAAATGAAAAAGAAATTATTGTTTGTTGCTTTTGCGGCATGCGGCTATGGTGCATTCGCATCAGAACCGGCAGATAGCGTGTCCCTTGAGAATGTCACCGTAACAGGTGTTCGCAGTGCCACCGATGTAAGGCAACTGCCATTTACCGTTACAACAATCAGCAAGGACGTGCTCAACGAAAACCATCGCCAGAATCTACTGCCAACTTTGACAGAACAGGTGCCTGGCCTTATGGTGACATCTCGCGGCATATTGGGCTACGGTGTTAGCACAGGAGCCGCCGGTGGCATGACAATGCGAGGATTGTCGAGCGGTGCAGGTCAGATGATGGTGCTTATCGACGGACATCCGCAATACAACGGCGTGTATGGTCACAGCATTGCCGACAGCTATTATAGCATGATGGCTGAAAGGGTAGAGGTGCTCCGTGGTCCTGCTTCTGTATTGTATGGCAGCAATGCTATGGGAGGCGTTATAAATATTGTAACAGACGACCTGTCAAGCCTTCGCGATGGTGTGCAAACCACGATTGGCGTCGGGGCTGGCAGCTATGGCACTATTCAGACGGAAGCTATGAACAGACTGCGTAAGGGCAAGTTCTTCAGTTCTGTTGGAGGACAGTATTCCCGTACCGACAACCACAGACCTAATATGGGTTTTGAGCAGTATGGGGGCTTCCTGAAATTGGGATATGACTTTTCTGAACATTGGAGATTGACGGGAGACGGTTCCGTGACCCATTTCAATGCCAGCAACCCCGGCTCTGTTACCGAGCCGAAACTAAGCAATGACCAATGGATTACCCGAATGACGGCAAATGTGGTGCTGGAGAATAATTTCGACAGGGTAAAGGGCGCGATAAGCATCTATGACAACTTTGGCATCCATAAGATTGATGACGGATATAATGCCAACGGCGGAACGCCTCAGACAGACCTGTTCCGCAGTAAGGATGCCCTCGCAGGCGTGTCGTGGTATGAGACGATAAGGGCTTGGGAAGGTGCCAGTTGGACGCTCGGTGTAGATTATCAGCACATCTACGGCAGGGCATGGTACACAGACAAACAGACGGGGGAGAAAGTGGTTACGAAAAAACGCTTGATGCAGAGCTGCCATGTGCATGATAACGAGATAGCGGGCTACGTACAGTATCACCAGAACCTCGGCGAGCGTTGGAGCCTTGATGCCGGCTTGCGTTTAGACAACCATTCGCAGGCAGGAACGCAATGGATTCCACAAGGCGGCATCGTATATCGCCCGATAGAGAACGGACAGGTAAAGGCTCTTGTCAGCAAGGGCTTCCGCAATCCTACGACACGGGAGATGTATCTCTATGGAACGGCAAACAGCGACTCCTTGAAGGCTGAAAACATGATGAACTACGAAATATCATGGCATCATAGCCTGAAGGATGTGACATACGGCTTGACGGCTTTCTTTATCGACGGAAAGAATATGATACAGACAGTTGCCGGCAAGAATGTCAATACGGGTGGATTTATAAACAAGGGCGTCGAGGCTGATGCTTCTTGGAATATCACCCCGCATGTGACCGTCATGACAAACCACTCATACGTCTATATGCATAATCCTATCGTCGGCGCTCCGCGATATAAGGGTTACCTCGGCACCCGCATGCACTATGGAAAATGGGGCATCGTGGCGGGCTTGCAACAGCTCTCCCATATATGCATAGACGTAAATGCCAAGAGCGGCAACAGCTATGATAAGGCAACGCTGCTGAACATAACTGTTGACTATGAGCTGATGAAGAATATCACCTTGTGGGCAAAGGGAGATAACCTGTTTGCATGCAAGTATGAGACCTATAAGGGCTACGCTATGCCAAGGGCAACATTCATGGCGGGCGTAAAGGTGAAGTTATAATTAGAGGTGAGAGGTAAGAGGTGAGAGGTGAAATTTAATTTAAATAAAAGTATAAACTATGAAAAGACTAATTGTTTTTGCAGTTGTAGCATTTAGCACGATAATGTGCAATGCACAGAGTAAGGTTTATTTGACCAAGGAGATTACTCCCGATGGTTTGGTAAAAGTGTATGAGGCTCTTGGCGTAAAGCCTGTCGGCAAGGTTGCCGTAAAGATCTCCACGGGCGAGATGGGCGGTAATAACTACCTGAAGCCCGGCTTGATAGGCAAGCTGGTAAAGAAGGTTGATGGCACCATCGTAGAGTGTTGCACGGCATACGGAGGCTCGCGCCAGGACAAGGCAAAGCACTGGGAGACCATCAAGGCTCACGGCTTCCTCGATATAGCGAAGGTGGATATCATGGATGAATTTGGCGAGATAAAGATTCCCGTAAAGGATACGAAGTGGCTGAAATACGATATAGTTGGAGAGCATGTGAAGAATTATGACTTTATGATAAACCTTGCCCACTATAAGGGTCACCAGATGGGCGGTTTCGGCGGTGTCTTGAAGAATGCCTCCATCGGCGTTGCCTCTACTGCCGGAAAGGCTTACATCCATTCACATGGCGTGACGGAAAAGACTCCCGAGTGTTGGCAATATACAAAGCCGCAGGATGCCTTCATCGAGTCGATGGCGGCGGCAGCGCAGGCGGTGCACGACTACTTCGCCTCCAAATCAACAAACGGTGAGACACGCATCATATACATCGCTGTCATGAACAACATGTCCATAGACTGCGACTGCGACAGCCATCCGGCAGAGCCTCTGATTGCCGACTACGGCATCCTGGCAAGTCTCGACCCCGTTGCCTTGGACCAGGCGTGCTATGACATCGTGACAAAGATACACAACGACGAGCATAACAACACAAAGCCACTGCTGGACCGTATTGCAAAACAGCATGGCACGCACATCCTTGACTGGGGCGAGAAGATAGGCCTCGGCAGCACCAAGTATGTAATCACGGAATTGTAGTAAGAAAAACATGCAGAAAGACAGTGATTTATGCCGTTTTTGCATGAAAGTTAGGTTTTTATAAAGTTTTTTCGGTAAAAATTTGGAGAATAAGATATATTTCCATACATTTGCAATCGCGAAGCTGCTCACGTTCGGCAAAATGAAAACGATTTTCTTTTGCACTCGCTTAATCGCAGTATTGCAAACGCGAATATTCTTTTATTAACCTAAAAACTTTGAATTATGAAAAATTTACTGATTGCTTGTTTGATGTTATCTGGCATGCAGACTGTGTCTGCTCAGGAGGCAACATGGGTTCCTAAGAATCTTGGTGTAGGTATTGGCGTGGGTACTACGGGTATCGTTATCGATGCTTCTACTACTATCCACAACTATTTTGGCGTCCGCTTTGGTGTTGACATTATGCCAAAGATAAAAGTCAATAAGGACATTAACCTGAAGACAGAGAGAGCCAATAAGCAACTCTCCCAGTTGACAGGCGAAATCAACGATTTGAATACAAAGTTGGCTGCTGCCGGTATGGAAACAGTTGATTTGAACAGGTACCCTGGCGGCAATCTGCCAAACCAGATGGCTGTTCAGGGAAAATTCTCAAACACTACCTGGCACTTCCTCATAGACGTTTATCCGTTTGGCAAAGCTCACAGCTTCCATGCTACCGTAGGTGCATATTTCGGCCCTTCCGAGATTATTACTTTGTATAACAGGGAGGAAGGTTTCCTGAAGCCAATCAATGCATACAACAATGCTTATCTGTCAGCAGACCCCAACGTAAGGAGTGCCATTGAACAGCATGGGCTGACAATGATTGGCGCTGATATGGGTGACTATTTCGTAACCCCTAATCCGGCACAGAACGGCAATGTCAATGCCTATGCCAAGGTGAACGGCTTCCGTCCGTATCTGGGTGTCGGCTTTGGGCGTGCAGTGCCAAAGAACCGCATCGGCTGTCAGTTTGACCTCGGCGTGCAGTTCTGGGGTAAGCCCGATGTCTTCGTCCCTACATACAACAAGGAAACAGGAACGTATCAGGACGAAAAGATTGATGGAGACAGAGCAGGCGGCGATGCAGGCAAGGTGCTGAAGACCGTTTCAAAGTTTTCTGTCTATCCTGTGCTGAATTTCCGCCTGGTAGGTCGCATACTGTAAGTGTTTTACAGGAAATGATTAGTTCTAAGGTGTGTCACTTTTCTTGGTGGCACACTTTTTTTTCGTGGGCTTCGAAAAAAAAGTTTTCGTTTTCGTTTTTCGTTTTCGTTTTTTTTGTATATCTTTGCACTCGGAATAATAACTAGACAATAATATTATGGCAAATGTAGCAACAGCTCCCGTTGGGGGACAGATTTTGGTGAACATAGAGGATGTCTCCATGCTCCGTGACATCAAAATCTGAAAAAAAGTTTGCCGTCCCGATGCGGGAAAAATAGTTCTGAAAAATAAAACATACCGTCCCGATGTGGGAAAGATAGTTCTGAAAAATAAAACATACCATCCCGATGCGGGAAAGGCACTTTTGAAAAATAAAACATACCGTCCCGATGCGGGAAAGGCAGTTCTGAAAAAAAAGTTGGCTGTCCCGATGCGGGAAAGGCACTTCTGAAAAATAAAACATACCGTCCCGATGCGGGAAAGGCATTTCTAAAAATAAAACTGGCTGTCCCGACGTGGGACAAGCACTTCTGAAAAGTATTTGGCATCGTCCCG
>ODAJ012073115.1_pt1 | contig 26589 bp, 28 predicted proteins | sample 1539241 | NCBI WGS metagenome assembly ODAJ01 (sample SAMN02144231, study PRJEB22623) | gut metagenome | biome: sheep rumen | host: Ovis aries | place: New Zealand
AGAACCTCCCAGCTTCTGGCCATCTGGCGCGACATCCTCTCGCACTATCAGTCTCGCCCCGACATCCAGCAGCAATTAAAGAACGAGTTCTTCAGAACCATCGAAAGAGAAATCACCCCTCCTCCCTGAGCCCCGCTCTCTAGCGTACGCTCCCACCGTCCTCGCTCTTAGGTGCGAATAAAACGGAAACACCGTTTCCAGAGTTATCAGACATTCATCAGACATCCGGGAAATTAAGCCTTTCCCGCTCATTTCTATACAAAGGTACGCATTTTCTGCCAAACAGGCAATAGCTTTAAGAAAGTTTTATACGGAATGGTGAAGAAATGTTAAGAGGGAGACGGTTCTGGATGGCAGTTAAGATGACGATGGAGGAGAGAATGAAAGGAGAAGACGAAAACACAGGTTTCGGTCTGTAAGAAATGATTACGATGAAGGTTGAGGATGTTAGCGTCCGAGGCTTGAACGGAATTAAACATTTGAAAACAAGATTTAACATAACGCAGTAGTTTATGGAAAGATTTTTTTTTGATGAAGCAGATTTCCAGTATGACTTTACGTCAGCCTTAGGTGCTGCGATAGATTTTGTGAGGGCTTTGGTGGCTGCGGGTGGTCAATATTCCAAGTTGGTTGTTTTGACCGTTGGGAATGATAATCTCTCAACCGTTACAGACATTATGAACCAGCAGCTTGGTATGTCCTCGACCGGTAGAGTTAACAGAGTACCCAATCTTGCACTGAATATTATGCTGACTACTACGCATCGATATCGTGCAATGCAAAATGCTCACGATGTTGTTATTTCTTGTGGTCTTGATAGTAATGAGCTATTGAGATTTGAAAATGATAATTTCAATGGCATAGATGTAAATGTAGAGGTTAAAGACTACCCGGATATTTCTCTTTGGGGACGAGTCTGGGGTGTTCCTTCACCGAATAATCCGGCGAACTCTTTTATTGCAATAGTACCAGCCCCCCAAGTGCAACATGCGCTAGATCAGATAAGCAGAGCTATTGGACTCTACCATACTCATGCTTTCCATCCTTCAGATGAAGAATTCGTAAAGACCTGCGTTCTGGCACTCAACCACTATTTAGGTAATATAAACTCGGACGAGGTCCTTGCATATGTTTTACGCGTACATCATTGGCCACTTGGAATCGCACTCATCCTGAAGGAATATTTTGATAAGATGAATAATGGCCGTTATTTCCGTGGAGGTGATCGTCATAAAACTCGTTGGAAAGAACTCTTTGCTAACTGGTAAACTCTAAAAACTGGGACAAAGGGATTCGTGATATAGATAGGGATTAACCAAAATGGGAACTTAATGGAAAAGACTATGAGATTGAAGACGATAATAACGACCTTGATGCTGATGGCGTCAATGGGAATGGATGTGCAAATTAGAGTTGGGTATCAGACGGATTCTGCAAAGATAGCGGAATATCGGGAAAGAATAGGCATTGATATGACAGTGCCTGATTATGAGACGAAGAAGATAGATGCGAAGGTGATGGGAACACGCCTGGCGGGGATATTAGAGTATCTGCTTGAGAACTATACGCAGGGGACGTATTCTAGACTGATTGCACTGATGATTGGAGAGCAGGTAGAAGAATTGAAACAGGCTTTTTCCACATCAAAAAGCTGAAGTTCGTGAGTGTGAATAAGAAAGGTAATGAGTTGTCCATCCTTATGAAGGTATGGCCTGACAAAAATGCCGGAGATGTGAAACAAGCAGACCTTACAATTCGCCTTGTTGATGGAGTTTCTGAAAGTCAAAGTGCAAATGAACTCTTTAGTTATATGAGCCGCTATGTTCAGGCACATGAGAACTTGAATCAATAGAATACTGCTGTGAAGCAGATATATAAAAAATCGTTATGTAAGGGGTGGGCTCTTATCAGGGTCTCTCATAAAATAAAGGTTCAATAACCTGATAATCCTGCCCCTCTTTTTAAGAATTAATATTTACCCCATAGATATGAAAGGAATAGTATTAGCCGGAGGTTCTGGAACCCGCCTTTACCCTATTACTAAAGGTGTGAGCAAACAGTTACTCCCTATTTATGATAAACCGATGGTGTATTACCCGATTTCCGCACTTATGTTGGCGGGAATAAGAGATATACTCATCATTAGTACACCGTACGACTTATCTGGTTTTAAGCGCCTTTTAGGTGATGGCTCTGACTATGGTGTTCATTTTGAATATGCAGAGCAGCCTTCACCAGATGGCCTGGCCCAGGCCTTCATTATTGGCGAGAAGTTTATTGGTGATGATTCAGCATGTCTGGTGCTGGGGGACAATATTTTCTATGGTGCCGGATTTACTGCTTTGCTACGTAAAGCAGTAGAAGATGCAGAGGTTAATGGAAAGGCATCCGTATTTGGATATTGGGTATCAGACCCTGAGCGCTATGGCGTGGCTGAGTTTGATAAGCAGGGGAATTGCCTAAGTATTGAAGAGAAACCCAAGGAGCCTAAGAGCAATTATGCAGTTGTTGGACTCTATTTCTACCCTAACAAGGTAGTAGACGTGGCTAAGCATATCAAGCCTTCTGCTCGTGGTGAATTGGAAATTACAACAGTGAATCAAGAGTTTTTGAAAGACGGAGAGTTGAAGGTTCAGGTCTTTGGCCGTGGGTTTGCTTGGCTTGATACTGGAACGCATGATAGTCTAGCAGAGGCTTCAACATTTGTAGAGGTTATTGAGAAACGTCAAGGCCTAAAGGTCGCTTGTTTGGAGGGTATCGCCTACCGTAATGGCTGGATTAGCGAAGAAAAGATGCGTGAACTGGCCAAACCGATGCTTAAGAATCAGTACGGGCAGTACCTTTTAAAGGTAATTGACGAAATGAAAGAAGAAATAAACTCAAACACCTTGACGCATGTATGAGGTTTTAAGTCAGGTTTTAAGATTAATAGTTAGATGGAAGTAATAAAGACAGCAATCGAAGGCGTGGTGATTATCGAACCACGTATATTCGAGGATGCACGTGGTTATTTCTTTGAGTCATACTCTCAGCGAGAGTTTGATGAGAAAGTTTCACCTATTCTTGGGTATAAAGTTGTTTTTGTTCAAGACAACGAGTCCATGTCTACTTATGGAGTAATGCGTGGCTTGCATTTCCAGCGCCCACCGTTTACACAGAGTAAATTGGTTCGTTGCGTGAAAGGTGCAGTGTTGGATGTGGCTGTGGATATTCGTAAAGGTAGCCCTACCTACGGTAAGCATGTGGCAGTTGAACTGACAGAAGAAAACCACCGTCAATTTTTCGTGCCCCGTGGTTTTGCTCATGGCTTTGCTGTGCTCAGTGAAACTGCTATATTTCAATATAAGTGTGACAACTTCTATGCGCCACAGGCAGACGGTGGTATCAGTATTCTTGATGAATCATTAGGTATTGACTGGATAATAAAAGATAAGGCAATATTGAGTGAAAAAGATACGAGACATCCTCTTTTGGGGGATTTTGATAGCCCATTTGACATTAAGCGCCTATAAGGATGTAATAGTCCCTGTGCTCTTTGATGAAAGTGGGAACATCTATTTGTAATTGATTTATGGCCGAAAATTTTTCTACAACAGGAAACAATAAGCGTATTGCAAAGAACACTATGTATTTATATATACGTATGTTATTTGTAATGGCAGTTTCGTTGTATACAAGTAGAGTTGTGTTGCAGGCCTTGGGCGCGTCAGATTTTGGCCTGTTCAACGTTATATCAGGTATCATATTATTACTTGGTTTTTTTCGCTCTTCACTCAGTAATTCAACACAAAGATTCCTTTCTGTATATCTTGCTAAGAATGATATTATATTAGCCCGTAATGTTTTTAATACGAGTGTATATATTTTCTTTGTTTTTTCAGTTGCTCTTCTTGTTCTTGCTGAAAGCATTGGTATTTGGTACATTAATAACATCTTAGTAGTACCAGACGGAAGATTACTAGCAGCAAATGTAATATATCAAACAACGATTCTGAGTTTATTAGTCACATTGCTTACTTCTACTCAAACAGCAGCAATAATATCCCATGAGGATATGAAGTTTTTTTCTTATGTAAGCGTTTTAGATGTGGTTGCAAAACTACTTATAGCACTTGCGATTACCCGTGTTAATAATTATGATTCTTTGATTCTTTATGGAGTATTATTATTTTTAGCAAGTTTAATAGAACCTGTTATATCGTTTATCTTTGTGCGACGGAATTATGAAGAGTGCAGATACAATTTTAACTATGATAGAACATTACTCAAAGAACAACTATCATTTGTCGGGTGGAATGCATGGTCGGCAGGTACTGTTATGATAAATCAACAAGGAATTAACTTGATATTGAATTTTTTCTCTGGTGTTGTCGTCAATGCAGCGAGAGGAATAGCGATGCAGGTAAATGGAGCTCTTATTCAGTTTACATTTAATTTTATGATGGCGTTAAGACCTGCAATTGTTAAAGCATACGCAGTAAAAGACTATGAATATTTTTCTAAACTGATTATTAGGTCATCTAAGTATTCCTTTTTACTGATGTTGGTTTTGTGTGTTCCTTTTTTTTGTTACATAGAGGAAATTTTGTATCTATGGTTAGGTCCATTTCCAGAGCATACGGCGATTTTTACTCGATTAATATTACTGTTGTCACTTCTTGATGTATTAGAGTCACCTATTTGGTCTGGTGCCTTGGCCACAGGAAAGATAAAAGATTATACGTTAATTGGTTCTTTTATTTACCTACTTGCGCTTCCAGCTTCATATATATGTATGTTTTATGGACTCCCCCCAGAATCCGCTTTTATTGCATTAATAGTTTTTAGGTTGATGTTTTTGATAAACGCACTTCGAGTATTAAACATAATATCACCCGCATTTAGCATAAAAGAATATATAAAGGATGCGATTTTACCAAGTTTCGCAACAATAATAGTGTTGATAGTATTGTTGAGCGTTTATGTGGTTTATGTCCCGTCTGCATCAATTTATAATACTTTTGTTAATATAATATCGACATTATTAATTTCGCTAGTTGTAGCAGCCTATATAGGTCTTTCAAAAAAAGAAAGACTTTATGTATATGGATATGTAACGAATAGATTGAAATTTTTAAGCAGCAGTAATTAGTATTTATCACAAATAACAATATTAATATGAAAGTTGTTTCTTTTATTCCAATTAAATTAAATAACCAGCGTTTGCCTGGTAAGAATACAATGATGTTGGGCGGTCGCCCATTGTGTGATTATCTTTTTAAGACTCTCTGTGAAGTAGATGGGATAGATGAACGTTATGTATATTGCAGCGACGAGGCGATTAAATCTTATTTACCAGATGGAATACAGTTCTTGAAGCGAGATACCTATTTGGATGGTTTTCAAGTGAAAGGCCTTGAAATCATTGATCGTTTTGTAAAGGATGTCGATGCAGATATTTATGTGCTCACTCATGTAACACAGCCTTTTACAAAATCATCGTCTATTGAGAAAGCTCTGAAGAAGGTTGTTTCCGGGGAATATGATTCTGCGTTTTCTGCAGTTATGTTGCAGGATTATATGTGGAAGGACGGCAAACCGTTCAACTACGATATGAAGAATATTGTTCGAACACAGGACCTTGACCCAATTTACATGGAAACAGGTGCATTCTTCATATTCCGTAAAGAGGTGTTTACAGAGTTAGGACAAAGGATTGGCAATAAACCTTACATTTACGAAATAGACCAGTTTGAGGCTGTGGATATAGATACAGCCGAGGACTTTGAGTTTGCCAAGGCCGTAGCCCTATACAAAGCATCTCTAGCGGATAAATAGTTATCTTAAGATGAAAAATACCCGTAATAGTAATTTTGAGTTATTGAGGATCATCGCTATTTTGATGATAACAGCCTACCACTATGTTGTGCATGGTGCAACTGACGTGGGGGGGGGTATTTTGTTAAATGCTAGTTCGCTCTGGGGTAAAGCAGGAGTAAACCTGTTCTGTCTTTTGACAGGTTATATGCTTGTAAAGAAAGAGAAGATAACCTATAGTAGGTTAAAGACAGTTGAGTGGCAAATACTTTTTTATACACTTCTCGGGCTTTTAGTGGGTTTCATACTGGGAAAGCATATAGGATTAGGCTCGTTATTGTACTCAATTGCACCAATTATTACCGAGCATTATTGGTATATGACAGCCTATGTGATAGTGTTTCTGTTCAGTCCATACATCAATTTGTTGATAAATAGTCTTGATGGTAAACAATTAGGAAAGCTACTTCTGATAAGTTATATAGCATGGTGCATCATACCATTCTTCACTTTGCGAGAGTACACAGGTATGTTTTGGAGCCAATTGATATGGTTTTTTGTCATGTACGTTACTGGCGCATATATTCATATTATTCCGGAAAAGTTTAGCAAGCGAACCTATATTTATGCTCTATGGATATCCAATGTATTATTGATTTTGAGCGTAGTAGTTATTGCCTGGCTTTCGAATTATTGTGATATTCTCACCAACTATATTACATATTTTCGTTGGAGCAACTCCCCTTTAATAGTGATAATTTGCATTTCGATGATGAGAATAGCAGATATGACATCACCCAGGTCGGTTTTATGGATAAATTACCTTGCATCTTTGGTTTTAGGGATGTATCTCTTTCAGGAGAATATCTTCTTTCAAGATCTTTGTTGGCATGATTGGTTTAATAATACTATGCCATCAACATTATTATCGCGATTATTGCATGTCCTCATTTCTGTGACTTGTGTATGCATAATAGGTGGTTTAATAGAGATAATAAGAATAAGAATCTTCAAAATAATTAGATTATCATAATGAAGAACGTTAGAATTTTGGAATGTACGTTACGCGATGGCGGACGTGTCATTAACTGTGAGTTCCCAGACGATGAGATTCGTAATATGACTCGTCGTCTCGCAGATGCAAAACTTGACATTATTGAAGTAGGTTTCCTTCGTGATTATCACAATGTTACCTATAAGGGCAATTCGACATTTTTTACGGATGTCGACCAAATAACACCTTTCTTGCATAAGAATGGACATACACTTTATGTCGCTTTCATTGACTTTGGTATGTTTGATTTTGAATCTTTGAAACCTTATGACGGAACCTCAATAGATGGTATTCGCTTTGGTTTCACTCAGAAGAATTACAAGGAGAAACGTGAGGAGATTCTAGAATGTGCTAGGATTGTTAAGGAAAAGGGTTACAAACTTTTTATTCAGGGGGTTAATTCTATCAGTTATACTGATAAAGAATTACTTGAGGTAGTTGATCTGATAAACGATATTCATCCTTACAGTTTTGGTATGGTAGATACTTATGGAGCGATGTATCAAGATGATGTGGATAGAATATATGGATTGATTGATAACAACCTAGATAAGGATATTTGCATTGATTTCCATTCTCATAACAACTATCAACTCTCATTTGCGTTTGCAATGGAAGTGATACGTCTAAGTAAGGGAGTACGTGAGATTATTATTGATAGTACATTGCTTGGCATGGGTAAGGTTGCAGGTAATCTTAATACCGAGCTTATTGTGGACTATTTAGTACGCAAAATGCACTATGATTATGACTTTGAGGAGATAATGGATATTATTGACGATTATATATATCCGTATGCCAATGAGCATAAATGGGGATATTCACTCCCTGCTATGATGGCAGGAATTTATAAGTCTCACCCTAACAATGTGATTTATCTCACGGAAAAATTCCGCCTTCAGACAAAGGATATTAAGGTTTTGCTCTCCATGATTGATCCACAGAAACGCCAGCGCTACGATTATGACAACATTCAACGCCTTTATGCCGAGTATGTGAGTGTTAAGACGGATGATAGGCAAGCTATTAATGATTTGAAAAATATAGTCGAAGGCAAGGAAGTCTTTGTTATGGTGCCAGGCAATAGCCTTAATACACACAGGGAAGAGATAGACAATTATATAAGGGAACATAATCCAATAACAATATCAGTAAATTTTGTCGCAGATTACACAAAAGCTTATGCCTTCTTTGGTAATCAGAAGCGATATGATAGGGTGTTAGAAAAGCGTAAAGGGCGTGAAATAATTGTGTCTTCTAATGTACATTCTGACAATGAAGATGATGTCATAGTAAACTATGATAGCCTTATCAATCGTGGTTATACATATTTCGAGAACTCTACCATTATGCTATTGAAGTTACTGGTGAAATTAAATCCTGCAAAAATATCAATAGCTGGTTTTGATGGATTTAATCCTGATTTGGCGGCTAATTACTCAGACAGTTCATTCCAAAATGACCGTCATGTTTCAGAGTTTGATACACTGAACCGTGAAATAGGGAAGATGCTAAAGGAACTGGTAGATACGTTTGAGCCTAATTGCAAAGTGAATTTCCTGACGCCTACTTTGTATATTGACGAAATGAAGAAGGTATAAAAGTAGGTATTAGTATGAGTATTGGTGATTTCATTCCTTTCTTTCTTCGTCAATTGCGCCTAAAATTTCGAGTGCAGAAGAAATATGGGAAAAGGAATAATATTAATACAACCCGTATTGGCGCAGGCGTGAGCCTTGGAAAAAAATGGGGGGGGGTATATCTTGCTGAAAATGTGGAAGTTCGTGAAAACGTCACAATTGGAGATTATTCCTATTGCAACAAAGGAACGATTATTTATAAAGATTCTCAGATAGGTAATTATTGTAGTATCGGCTACAATGTAGCCATAGGCCCACCTGAGCACCCATTAAGTTTCTATTCAACATCCCCTAACGCGTATAGATATGATGAAATTAGAGAACTCTGCCCTTGGCCAAATGATGATATAACATCACCTGTTGTTATAGGTAATGATGTGTGGATTGGGAGTAATGCCATTATTTTACAAGGCTGTAAAGTTGGGGATGGTTCTGTCGTGGCTGCAGGTGCTGTTGTTACACATGATGTGGAGCCTTATACTATAGTTGGTGGTGTACCTGCTAAAAAGATAGAAGATAGATTTCCTTCAGACTTAAAGAAAAAGTTGTTAGAAAATCAATGGTGGAATCACGATAGAAAGTGGATATCAGAATTCTTCCATAACCTTCGATGCGAGAATAAAATAGAACACTAAAAAATGAATAAGATTAAGTATTTGGTGATGGACGTCGATGGTACCTTGACAGATGGAAAGATCTATATGGGTAACAATGGCGAAGTTATGAAGGCCTTCAATATCAAAGATGGGTGTGGTATCCATGATTTGTTAATACCATCAGGGATAATACCGCTTATTATAACAGGACGTAAATCCGAAATAGTTGCCAACCGCTGTAAAGAGATTGGTATTGTGCATTATTATCAGGGAGTAGGAGATAAAATAGCAACACTAGTTCAGTTTTTGGCAGATAAAGGAGGTGAATTATCTGAGGTGGCGTATGCAGGAGACGATTTGAACGACGTAGCATGTATGCGCATGGTTAAAGAGAATGGCGGTCTTGTTGGCGTACCCTCAGATGCATGTCAGAAGGTTAAGGATATTGCTGATTATATTGCATCAAATAAGGGCGGAGACGGTGCTGTTCGCGATTTCATTGAGTATCTCGTTTCTTATAACGAAAAAGAGGTCATAGAAGATTCATTAGAAAAACGTTGTATGAAGGCTTTGGAATACCTTTTAAATCTGGGAAACGAGAATCTATCGCTAGGCCGTCATGATGTAAATGAGTCTTTTTATTATAACGTTCAGGATTACGAGACTAAAGTTAATCCGATGAAGCATTTTGAAAGTCACTGTAAGTATGTAGATATTCAGATGCTTGTTTCCGGAGAGGAAAACTTGCAAGTTGTTGATGTTTCGAGATTGCAGGTCGAGGCTCCTTATGATGAAACAAAAGAACGGATATTATACCACCCAATAGGGAATGCTGCATCTATTATATTGCGACCAGGTTCTGTGGTTGTCCTTTATCCTAAAGATGCACATCGGACTGTCGCTTTTAATGGAAAACCGTGCAATGTAAAAAAAATAGTTGGTAAGGTTAAAATCTGATAGTAAAGAAATAGAAATTCAAAAACATGAAAGTAGTACTTTTAGCTGGAGGTTTTGGCTCTCGCATTAGCGAAGAATCCATATTTAAGCCTAAGCCAATGATTGAGATTGGCGGTATGCCAATTCTTTGGCATATCATGAAGGAATATGCCCACTATGGCCACAATGAGTTTATCATTTGTGCTGGGTATAAACAGGATTATATCAAGGAGTGGTTCGCCAACTACTTCATTCACAACAGTGACATCTCGTTTGATTTCCGTGATGGCAAAAATGAAATGACAGTTCATCATAGCAACTTGGAGCCATGGAAAGTCACGGTTGTAGACACTGGTTATGACACCATGACTGGTGGTCGTATTAAACGTGTGCAGGAGTATGTGGGTAATGAGGCTTTCTTCATGACATATGGTGATGGTGTTTGTGATGTGGATATCAATAAGCTTCTTGCGTTCCATAAGAGCCATGGAAAGAAGGCCACCCTTACTGCGGTTAAGATGAAGCAGGAAAAAGGAGTACTTGACATTGTGAATGGAGCCGTGAAATCATTTAGAGAAAAGAATGTTAATGATGGAGCGCCTATCAATGCTGGTTACATGGTGCTTGAGCCTTCTATTTTTGACTTGTTGGATGGGGATAGTTGCGTTTTCGAGCGGAAGCCACTAGAGACCTTGGCTGCGGAAGGTGAACTGATGTCTTATATTCACGAAGGCTTCTGGCAGTGCATGGATAATATTCGTGAAAAGCAGATGCTTGAGAAACTTCTGCAAGAAGGTAGAGCACCTTGGAAAAAGTGGGAAAGAGTAGTTCCGAAACAGTTATAATTACAAATGATAGACATCTTCAATAACTTTTATAAAGGCAAAAAAGTCCTTGTAACCGGGCACACCGGTTTCAAAGGCTCCTGGCTCAGTATCTGGCTCCACGAGCTTGGTGCAGAGGTGATAGGTGTAGGTCTGGAACCCTACAGCGAGAAAGATAACTTTGTTCTTTCCGGCATTGGTAAGAAGATCAAGGCTGACATCCGTGCAGACATTCGTAATGGTGAGAAGATGAAGGAAATCTTCGCTCAGTATCAGCCGGAGATCGTTTTTCATCTTGCAGCTCAGCCTTTGGTACGTCTCAGTTACGAAATTCCCGTTGAGACATACCAAACCAACGTGATGGGTACCATCAACATCATGGAGGCCATCCGTGCAACGGATAGCGTGAAGGTAGGTGTGATGATTACCACAGACAAGTGCTATGATAACAAGGAGCAGATGAGAGGTTATAAGGAGGATGATCCGTTTGGCGGTTATGACCCCTATAGCTCCAGTAAAGGTGCTTGCGAAATTGCTATCCAGAGTTGGCGTAGGAGTTTCTTCAATCCTGAGGATTACGGCAAGAAGCATCACGTAAGTCTTGCTAGCGTACGTGCCGGTAATGTGATTGGTGGTGGCGACTGGGCGAAAGACCGCATCATTCCTGATTGCATCAGAGCTTTGGAGGCAGGTAAGCCCATTGAGATCCGCAGTCCGAAAGCTGTTCGCCCTTGGGAGCATGTGCTTGAGCCTCTGAGTGGATATATGCTGCTTGCACAAAAGATGTGGGAGCATCCTACGGAGTATTGTGAGGGTTGGAATTTTGGACCGGAAGCAGATTCCGTATCAACGGTATGGGAAGTTGCCACAAAACTTGTTCAGAGTTTTGGTAGGGGAGAGCTGAAAGATGTTTCAGACCCGAATGCACTTCATGAAGCCAATTTGCTGATGCTTGACATCAACAAAGCAAAGACACGTTTAGGCTGGAAGCCTCGCTTGGATGCATTGCAGACCATTGATTTGGTGGCAGACTGGTATAAGAAGTACCAGAATGAGGATGTATATCAGCTTTGTGTAAACGAGATTAACTCATTTCTAAAATAAGAATCATGAGGGTTTTCATAACAGGAGCATCAGGTTTTATTGGTTCATATCTTTTCCGTGAACTTGTCAATGCAGGACACGAGGTACTTGCATTAAAACGGTCAACCACTAATCTTTTTAGGATTGATGACTGCAAGGATAAGGCTCGTTGGATTGAGGAATCACCTGCATTTGAGCAGGAATTAATTGCTTTCAAACCTGAAATTATTTATCACCTTGCATGGAAAGGTGTAGCAGCCAAAGAAAGAGTTGATTGGGCTATACAGGAATCTAATATCCAAATGTTCCAGAAACTGCTAGATATTGCAAAAGAATGCGGTACAAAGAAGTTTGTGGGCGTTGGTTCTCAAGCTGAGTATGGTGCTTTTGAATCTAAGATTGATGAGACGTATCCAGCAAATCCTAATTCTGCATATGGAGCTGTTAAGTATGCTTGCCTGACGGTTTTGAAAACCTTCTGTGAAATCAATGGTATAGACTGGTATTGGTTCCGAGTATTCCCGTGCTTTGGCCCTACCGAGGATGAGGTTTGGCTAATTCCTTCACTGATTAAGAATATCTATACCCAGGACCACATGGATTTGACACCCGGAGAACAGAAACTGGCCTACCTCTATGTGGGAGAAGTGGCCCATTCCATCTATTCTCCTATAGAGGACACCAAATCTCAAAGTGGTGTTTACAATATCTGCTCTGATAACCCAGTCCCTCTTAAAACGCTGGTGACAAGCATTAGGGATATGGTAAACCCTTCATTCCAACTTAACTTTGGAGCACTTCAATACCGTCCCGGACAATGTTTTTATATGGAGGGTGATACCACAAAACTAAGAAATAACCTGTATGCTATTAATACGCATACATACAATGATAAATTGAGAGAAACTGTCGATTATTACATAAATAAGTTTTCAAATGGACATAAATAGTTTAAAAGAACTGGCCAAAGAAATACGGCGGTTGTCTGTTATTATGGCTCACGACACAAACACCTCTCATACCGGAGGAGCGTTGTCGATGGCAGACATCCTTGCTGTACTTTATTCAGGGGTGATAAACATCAAACCTGATACAACTAACGACCCTAAGCGCGATCGTTTTGTACTGAGCAAGGGTCACTGCTGTGCTTCACTATATTCTGTGTTGGCACTGAATGGATTCTTTGGTGTAGATGAAATGATGAAGGGCTATGGCCGTGATGGCTCCCAGTTCTTCACACACGTAAGCCACAAACTGAATGGCATTGAACTTTCAACCGGAAGCCTTGGCCATGGTTTGCCAGTAGCAACTGGTATGGCACTTGGAGCTAAGGCACAAAACCTAGATTATAAGGTTTATTGCCTTGTGGGTGATGGCGAAATGGATGAAGGTTCCAACTGGGAAGCCATTATGTTTGCTGCCCATAACAAGTTGGATAATCTTTGCCTGATTATTGACAAAAACAAAATTCAGGCACTGGGCGACACGAAAGATGTCCTCTGTCTTGATCCACTCGATGATAAGCTGAAGGCTTTCCGATGGAATGTAATCCGTATTGACGGTCACAATTTCGAGAGCATTATTGAGGCTTTCGACAAGTTTAAGAACACTACAGGGAAACCTACGGTCATCATCTGCGATACCATCAAGGGTAAAGGAGTGAGCTATATGGAGAATACGCTCAAGTGGCACTATTCCGCTCCGAATGACGAATTGTTGAACCAAGCTTTGGAGGAACTGAAATGAGAACAGCATTTATAGATCAGTTAATGAAAGAGGCAAGAAAGAATGATAAAATCTTCCTTCTTGTAGGCGACCTTGGTTATAATGTGGTTGAGCCTTTTGCCCGTGAGTTCCCCAATAGGTTTAAGAATGTAGGTATTGCTGAGCAGAATATGGCTGGTGTAGCAGCTGGTTTGGCGATGAGTGGTTTCAACGTCTATTTCTATTCCATTGGCAACTTTCCAACGTTGAGGTGCATTGAGCAGATTCGTAATGATGTTGCCTACCACCATGCAAACGTAAAAGTTGTTGCGGTCGGTGGCGGTTATGCTTATGGCGACCTTGGCGCAACACACCATGCCACAGAGGCGTTGGGTATGATGAGAACGATTCCTGGTATGGTAGTATGTTCTCCATCCGATCCCTTTGAAGCCCGCGCTCTGACAACACTTTCATCTACCTATGATGGACCGATGTATATACAGTTAGGTAAGGCAGGGGAGAAGATTATTCATAATGAAGAACTGAACCTGAAGGTTGGTGATATTGTTCCTTTTAAGGTGGATAATAAGAAAGATGCAATCATTGTTACTGGTTCTATCGCATCAGTAATTGTAGCATCTCCTGAAGCTGAGAAGGCTGATGTCTACACCCTTCCTTTTGTGAAGCCAATTAACCAGGAGCAAATCGCGAAAATTGCTAATACATATGAGACGATCACCGTGATAGAGGAACATCAAAAGTCAAGTGGTGTTGGCTCTGCCGTGATTGAGCAGATAAGCGATTTGTTCTATAGTGGAAAAGTGTCGAAATATCCCAAAGTGCACAGAATAGCCATTGAGGATTACTTCCAAGATGTTTCTGGAAGTCAGATGTTTTTGAGGAAGAGAGCGGGGTTGATATAATTGTATAAGAAAATGTAATTAGTATATGGATTCAAGACTACTTTCTATTTGCATACCGACATATAACGGTGGCAAAAGGATAATACAATCATTAAACTGTGCAGTTAAGGCCATTGGTAAACGAAACGACATTGAAGTCATAGTCTCAGATAATGCATCAACTGATAATACATATGAGGTCTTAAAGGAATATGAAAATACTTATACCTTTATAAAAGTATATCGGAATGAGCAGAATTTGGGTTTTAACTGTAACATGATAAAACTGATAGATGAATACGCTACCGGTCAGTATTGTTGGGTTATTGGTGATGATGATTTTTTGGATTTGGATTCAATAGAAATATTAGCACCCTTACTAGTTAGTGGAGAGGCTGATTATGTTACAATGAATTTTCGTACCCTTAATGAAGTACAATATGAAAAATTTGTTATAAATATAAAACGTGATTTGTGCTATTTTAAAGGTTCCTATTATGATTGCCTAGATAAAAATGCTTCTCTTGGCAATATTTTAGGAACATTCATGTCAATACATATTTTTAGACGTTCTTATGTAAAAGCGATAGACAAGTCGGGGCTTAAAACAGATGTATGGAATACATATGAGACTATATTCCCAAACTCATATTTGATGCTTGAAGCTTTTGGCGATAGCAATAATTGTTATTTTATTAAGAACAAATTGTTAACCGGGTTAGACTATCAAAAGAATTACAGTAGCAAATGGGTTAAGGTTGTAGATGAAATAATGCCCAAAGTATATGATTATACTGTTTTGAGATGTAATGGTCGAAATCCATTAAAGAGAAACAAATTGTGTCTTTATGATTGGGGCTTGCGTATGAACACTATTCGCTTGATGCGAAAGGATTTTGAACATATATCATTCAAATACTTTTTGTCGCCAAAATTGTTCGTATGTTTATATTATCATCTAAAAGAGAAGCTTGATATATTTTTTAACAAGAACCTGTTATGAAATTATTCCAATCTAATAATAAATTTGATAAATCCTTGCATTATATATATTATGCTCTCTGCGATTTATATCTTGAATTGGTCTCATATATAAGATGTTGTACGGGCGTAACTTTTCATTTTAAAAAACTGAAAGAATTACGTAACAAATATGAAGGCAAGCGTTGCTTTATAATAGCGACAGGACCAAGTTTGACAGTAGACGATGTTCTCCTGTTAAAAAACGAATATACAATTGGTATGAACAATGTATGTCTTCTCTATGATAAAATCCCATGGAGGGCAAACATGCTTGGCGTACAGGATAAGTGGGTGTATGAAAAGATATATCCCGTTTTGAAGGAATCACCAGATAACGTATTTGTATCAAGTGAGATTGGTAGAGAATACTCAAATAGTCGTATCTTTAATGAATTCCCCCTAAACTTCTACTATCATCAATATGATTTTAGATATTCTGAAAGGTTAAACTCAAAGTTTAGCGACAATGCATTTAGAATTGTATATGATTCCTATTCGATAACTTTTTCATTGATGCAAATAGCTGTTTATATGGGGTTTGAGGAAATATATTTATTAGGTTGTGACTGTAATCAGGCTGTAGGGAAAGTAAACCATTTTATGGAGAATGGTCATGAAGAAAGTGCGGATAAATTGGCCACTTCTGCAGATCGGAATATATTCGGGCATATTGAAATAAAGAAATTTTGCGACGCACGCGGAGTTAAAGTATTTAATGCGACAAGAGGTGGAGCATTGGAAGTGTACCCGCGGGTAAAACTTGAGGAAGTTCTGTCGGAATAAGATTATGGTAAAATCTGATCCAAATAAATATTGCTTGAGAAAAGCGGTGATGCTTAATACTATATTATTTGCTTTACAGGCAGTAATATATATGACTCCTCTTCTTAATAGATTGTTGCATTATGATGTAAGAGGCTTCTTGTTTTTTCTTTGGGTATTGAGCACTATGCTATTAAAAGTAAAAGTGTCAGCAATGTTAAAAGAGAAACATTTATATTGGTTCATGGTTTATGCGATATGGATGTTACTGATGTCATTGATAGGGCATTCGGCAAGACCATTTATGGTGCAATTAGCTGGTATACCTTGTTTGGCAATTCCTTTTGTAGGTTACATAGTTGTCAACTATTACAATACCAGAGAGCAAGGTTTATTATTTAAGATCTTATTTCTTATCATATCAATTAATCTGATAAGCAATTATTATATTGGTCTAACAAATCCCATGTATTTTGATATTGAACATATGGAAGGAACAGATGCATATTCATCTAATGCCGGCTCTTCATCGTATGTTACATCTCTGTCATTTTTAGCTGCGATTTGTTTTATCATTTACTATAATACTAAAGTTTCTTCAAATAAACTGCCTCTACTTGTTTCGGCATTTGCGATTATTTGTTATTTGTTATTTTTTAATCCCCGAGCAACAACTGCAATATTATTGGTAATCGCATTAGTAGGTATCTTTGTTATTCATAGAGAACCGAAGTCACCAAGAAAAGTTAGGCAATACTATGTGCGAATTTTTACATTGACATTAGTTGTAATCATCATTGCGCTAATACCTCTATTTTCACTCTTGGAAAATGTAGATAATGAGCGTTTAGCATCAAGATTCTCAGATATTCAGTTTATACTACAAGGCGGAAGTATATATTCTTTAGATAACAGTAGCTTAGCAGGAAGATTTTTATTGGGTATGACGAGCCTGAATACTTTTTTCTCAAGTCCTCTCAACTTTATATGGGGGGTTGGAGATGATGTCATGATAGGCAAACAATATGAATTTAGCGATTTGTTAATCCTAGGAATAGGCAATCATTCTCAATTTTTAGATATGCTTGCCAAATATGGATTAATAGGTGGAATTATTTTTGTTAATATTATTAAGGGCATGTCCAAGTGGCTGAAAAAGTTCTCCGAGAATAGATCTTTTAATCATTATATTGATTTGTTCATATTTGTATTCTTCTTTCAAAGCGTTTTAAATAATTCGTTCTTTTCAGATTTATTTATCATTATTTTTATAATGTTTCCTATACTATTGATATCAAACAATAGAGATTATGAAATTATTACAAATAAGCGCTGATTGCAATACAGGCTCTGTCGGAAGAATCATGGATGGTATTGGAACAGCAGCAATAAATAGAGGTTTTGAAAGCTATATAGCCTATGGGAGGGATTATAGGCCAAGCAGCAGCCATGTTATAAAAATTGGAGGTGTGCTAAACACGTGTACACATGTTTTAAGAGCGAGAATTTTTGATAGTGATGGGCTTGGTAGCGTATATGCGACTAAGAGATTTCTTAAGCAAGTTAAAGTTTTGAATCCTGACATTATTCATATTCATTGTATTCACGGTTATTATTTGAACTATCCTCTTCTATTTGATTATATAAAAGAGTATAACAAACCCTTAGTTTGGACTTTTCACGATTGCTGGCCTTTTACAGGGCATTGCACCTTTCCGTCATATCATAATTGCTATGGGTATAAAACAGGATGTATAGATTGTGCGTTTAAAAAAGATTATCCTAAAAGTTATCTCTTTTCAAGGAGTAGAGAGAATTTTGAATTAAAGAAAAGTATATGGGGCGGATGGAACAATATCAAGATTATTACTGTCAGTAATTGGTTGAAAGATATTGTTATGGAAAGTTTCCTTTCATCAAAAGGGGCTGAAACTATATATAATGGTGTTAATTTGGACTTATTTAAGCCATACAGCACAAATAGCGAAATTGAAATAAAAAATAAATATTCTATACCTCTTCAGAAAGACTTTATCATTGGAGTCGCATATCCTTGGAGTGAGAGAAAAGGACTAAATGACTATTTAAAACTGAGAAAAGTACTTGATGATAAAGTTTTGATAGTTTTGGTGGGACTTAATTCGAAGCAAATCGATGATTTGCCGAAAGGTATAATTGGAATACCTCGTATTTCTGAACCTAGAGACCTTGCCCAATTGTATTCCTCGGCATCTGTAGTCATGAATCTTTCTACCGCAGAAACATTTGGCATGACTACAGCTGAAGGTTTTGCATGTGGTACGCCCTGTGTCGGTTATAATTGTACAGCAACCCCAGAATTGATAACGGGTAACACTGGCTTCATTATAAATGAGGGGGATATCACAGGAATAAACAACGCAGTAAATACGATAATTAATAAAAGTAAGTCTCATTATTCAATTCATTGTAGGGAAAGAGCTAAAACTCTTTTTGATAAAAACAAATGCTTCAATCAGTATGTTGATTTATACATTGATTTGGCAAAGTGATTATATTTATGAATATTAAGGTAGAAGATAACAAAAAGGATATTCAGTGGATTAATACGATGAAGGCAATTTGCCTTTTCCTAGTTTTCTTATTCCACTCAGAGTTTTACTGTGACGTACGCTTTTATGATTTAACGTCATATTATGTAAGGTTTTACGTGAGTTCTTTCTTTTTTATGAGTGGATATTTGCTTTTAAACAAGCAATTGTTTTCTGACATGATCAACTTAGAGGCAAAGAAATGGTGGTTTCAAAAAGGAGGAGGTCGAACCATATTATCTAATGGAATCTGGCGTATTATAATTCCTACAATTATTTTCTGTACGTTGATTTTTTTTCCGAAAAACTTGCTTAGAGGAGAAGAGTTTAGCATTAATGATTATCTTGTTGATTCTATTCTTGGGAAATCATCATGGTTTACTTGGGCTTTGTTTTGGGCAGAAGTATTAATGGTAATAGCACTTCTAACTAGAATTAAAAATATATGGTTTTATTTTGTTTTTGGGATAGCAATGGTTGTTATCGAGTTTTTTATAAAGACTAATGGAATAATATTCCTTAATGATGAAGCTATGCCTTGGAATTACAGACAGGGATTATTGGCGTGTATATTTTTAGCTTTTGGAGGAGTGTATAAAAAATATGAAGACAAATTAAATATTATATTTTTGTCAAAGACAGGTAAACTTGTGCTGTTAATGATGGCTATACTTTATGTGTTTCTGATATTCAATAGATATAATTCGATGTTTTTATTCTATTTCTTATCTTTTTTGTCTATTATTATCTTGGTCTATATTTGTAAAATGTTTAAAGGTAATAATATTACAAAGTATATTGGCCGTCATTCAATAGGTTTCTTCTTCGTATGCGGAGGATTACCTAATGTATTTTTTATATTAACAACGAAGTGTGTTCCTATTTCGTTAGGACCTTCGTTACCATTGGTTGTGGCAGTTTTGTCATATATCTTTGCCTTCTTTTTGGTATATGTCTTGAATGAATATTTGCCATTCCTTTTTGACTTACGTGTTTTGTGGAATAATAAGAATAAGAAATAATGAAAATTTTAGTAACAGGTGCTAATGGTTATATTGGCCGTCATGTGGTGAAAGCACTATTGAATAAAGGTGCTGATGTGATAGCATGTGATATAGTAACGAGTGATGTTGATGAGCGTGCGGAACGCAAAACTATGAACCTCTTTGAACTGCCGGAAGGAAATGTCTATGAACAATTAGGTTCCCCAGATGTCTGCCTTCACATGGCTTGGAGAAATGGTTTTGTACATAATGCTCCTACACAGATTGGTGATTTGTCAGCACACTATAAGTTCTTGACCGCTATGATTGATGGCGGCTTGAAGCAGTTGGCAGTGATGGGGACCATGCATGAGGTAGGTTATTGGGAAGGTGCTATTGATGAAAATACTCCTTGTAATCCGATTTCAATGTATGGCATTGCAAAGGATGCTCTTCGTAGAGCCATGATTCTTTATTGCAAGCAGAAAGAATGTGTTTTACAGTGGTTGCGTTGTTATTACATCCTTGGTGATGATAAGAAAAACAATTCAATTTTTTGCAAGTTATTGTTAGCTGCAGAAGAAGGTAAGAATACCTTCCCGTTTACAACGGGTAAGAACCAGTATGACTTCATTACTGTTGATGAACTGGCGAATCAACTTTCTGCCGCTGTGATGCAAAAAGAAGTAGTTGGTATTATCAATTGTTGTACTGGAAAACCGATGAGTTTGGCAGAAAGAGTAGAGAAGTTTATTAAAGATCATCAACTTGATATTAGGTTAGATTATGGCGCATTTCCTGATAGACCATATGATTCGCCGTGTGAATATGGGGATAATTCCAAAATTAATCTGATATTAAATAAATGAGTAGAGTACTAATAACCGGTGGAGCAGGTTTCATAGGTTCACATATAGCCCTGAAACTGATAGATAAGGGATATGAAGTATCTGTCCTTGATAATCTGTTAGAGCAGATTCATGGTGCAGATCCTGAAAAAACATCCCCCCTATATTGCAGCATAAAGGACAAAGTGCGTTTTATCAAAGGTGATGTTTGCGATAAAGCCTTATTGGAGCAAGCCCTTGAGGATGTAGATTATGTGATTCACCTTGCAGCAGAAACGGGCACTGGCCAGTCAATGTACGAGATTAAACGTTATATTGATGTTAATATTGGAGGTACAGCCTTGCTGCTAGACATTCTGACCAATACCAAGAATCACGTAAAACGTGTAGTTGTAGCTGAATCTCGTGCCATCTATGGTGAAGGCAAGTATCACTGCGAGAAGTGTGGTAATGTTTATCCTACAGAACGCAAGGATGAAGATATGGCCAAAGGTGACTTTGAATGCCATTGTCCCAAGTGTGGAGGTAATGTTAAACTGGTAGTTACCACAGAAGATAGCGCTATACATCCTTCTTCCGTCTATGGTATTGGAAAGCAGGTTCAAGGTCAATTGGTACATCTTATCTGCAAGAATATCGGAATTGAGTCGGTTTCTTTTAGATACCAAAATGTGTATGGCCCTGGTCAGTCATTGACTAACCCATACACGGGTATTCTGAGCATCTTCTCAAACAGAATTAAAAGTCATAAGGGCATCAACATTTTTGAAGATGGAAAAGAGTCCCGTGACTTTGTGTATATAGATGATGTTGTTGACGCTACTATAGCTGGTATGGAAGTTCCAGAAGCTAACGGTCATGTTTTTAATGTGGGAACAGGTGTAGCTACCGATGTTCTTACAGTGGCAAAGACACTTTGTAAGCATTATGGTATTGACGTGCCATTAACCGTCTCTGGCAACTACCGCCTGGGGGATATTCGTCATAACTATGCGGATATTTCTCTTGCAAAACAAATCCTTGGATTCAAACCCAAGTGGTCTTTTGATGCCGGTATCAAGCAATTTACAGATTGGGTAAACCGCCAGGCATTACAAACTGATAATTACGAGGCCTCATTGGAGGAGATGAAACAGAAAGGTCTTTTTAAATAATTAATTATGAATGAGTTGAAAGATAAAAGAATACTATTCTTCACAACTAATCCAGATCCCTATATTAAGGAAACTTTAGAAAGGATGGGGGCAAGGGTAGACTATTATTCCGAAAGACCTAATCAGAATACACTTACAAAAGTGCTTATTAGGGTTAACCGGAAAATGATATCTACTATTGTGACTAAGTACCATGAAAGAATCTTAGAAGAGACAAAAGATAATGAATACGATATTATCTTCTTTATAAGATGTGAGGCCTTTAGTCGTGAAACATTAATGAAGTTTAGGACTTACCACCCAAATGCAAAAATGGTTGTTTTCTTTTGGGATTCTTTTGTGTATAATAAAAATTCCGAAAAAGTATATGATTTATTTGATAGGGCTTTCGCATTCGAAAAAGGGGATGCAGATAAATATGGGCTGTCATTTTTGCCTTTGTTCTTTTATGATTCCTATTCAAACATACCTAAGAAGAACGAGTATAAGTTCAAAACACTTTTTATAGGTACACTACATAGCGATAGATATAGAATTGTCACTAGGATTCAGGAATGGGTTAAAGAAAAAGGTTACGAGAACTTTTCTTGGTTCTATCTTCCCTCCAAACTCTTATTCTATCAAATGATTTTTGTAGATAGAACGATTAAATATCGAGATAAAAAGATTGTAAAATATAAAATTCTTTCCTTAGAAGAAATGCAAAAACTGTATTCGGATTCTGAAATAATCATTGATGTGCAATCGCCCAAGCAAATAGGGCTTACAATGAGGACTTTTGAAACACTCGGAGCGCGTCGCAAGCTTATTACAACGAATAAGGATATTATTAACTATGATTTTTACAATCCCAATAATATTCTCGTTGTTGATAGAAATAATGTATCTGTTCCTGAAAAGTTTGTAACAGAACCTTACCAAGATATTGATGAACATATATATAAAAAGTACTCTCTGTCATCATGGTTACAAACAGTACTTCTTGGTTAATAAATGAAGAGCGAAATTATTATGTATAATTAAAAGCGAGAGCAATGGGAACAAGTAATGACAGAATCTCTGGTTTAATTGATTCGCATGGAACCCCCTTGTATGTGTTTGATGAGAAGGGATTTATAGAAAACTATAATCATCTCTGCAGGGCTATGCGGGAGTATTACCCCAACTATAATCCAGGCTACTCTTATAAGACCAACTATACACCTCACATTTGCAAATTGGTGAAACGTCTTGGAGGTTATGCAGAGGTGGTTAGCGATATGGAGTTATGGGTAGCACTGCAGTGCGGGTATGAGAATAGCAATATTATTTATAATGGCCCCTGTAAGGGAAAAATGCTGGAAGAGCATCTGTTGAAAGGTGGCATTCTCAATATAGATAATGAAGCTGAGGCTGAACGCGTAGTTTTATTGGCACAACAACATCCTGAAAAGACCTTTAAGGTAAACATACGCATTACAGCTCGCATAGATATAGGATTTGTGTCGCGATTTGGTATAGACGCTGGTAGCGAGACGATGGAGCGTGTTGTGGCATTACTGAAGAAACAGAATAATGTAAAATTGGTAGGTCTTCATATGCACGTGAGCCGTGCTCGTTATCTATCAGCATGGCAGGAACGTATTGACCAGATTTTAGAAGCTGCAGATCGTTACATTGATGGTGTTCCGGAATTCATAGACCTTGGCAGTGGTATGTTTGCAGACATGGAAGGTTACCTGAAAGATCAGTTCACTATTGATGTTCCCTCATATGAGGAGTATGCAAAGGTAGTCGCTGGCACGATGGCCAAGCATTATACTGATTCTGATGTTAAGCCATTGTTGGTGACAGAACCGGGAACTACAGTAGTTTCCCGTTACATGTCTCTTGTAACAACAATTACAGGTATTAAGGAAATTGCAGGACGAAACATCGCAATATGTGATTGTGATATCCATGAGGCTGGTGAAACTGCCATGATGATGAAAGTTCCTTACACTCATTTAAAGACAGGAAAAGGTCAGGCCTCTAAAACTCCCATAGATATTACGGGCTTCACATGCTTAGAACAGGACACGCTCTTTAAGGATTTCCCTGATGGGGTTCATGTAGGAGATGTAATTGAGTTCCGCAATGTGGGAGGTTACTCTGTTGTATATAAGCCTCCTTTCATTCAGCCTTGTTGTGCAATGGTTGCCATAATGGCTGATGACACAGTGAAGGAGATAAAGAGAAAGGAAACATTCGAAGACATTTTTAAAACATTTGTATTTTAATAAAATGAAGTTTAAAGACTTGACAATATTACTTTCTGCCGCAGGTTCCCCGTCAATGCCTGGGGGGCTTGCTTGTTATCGCAGCAACGGCGAGAGGAATGTGAGAATTATTGGAATGGATATGGCTGATGACCCCAGCGTCAGATATATGGTGGACGTTTTCTACAATGTTCCGCCTGCAACTGCAGCTAACTATTGTGATATAGTTTTGGATATATGTAAGAAGGAAAAAGTAGATGTATATCTTCCAACCATATCTGCAGAAGTTAGTGCAGTATCTGCCAGGCTTGGTGAATTTGAATCACTTGGCGTTAAGGTCTCTGTCTCAAATATGGAGTCAGTCGAGATTGCAAATAATAAGCTTCACACATATCAAACTCTTGAAAAGGCGGGAATTCCGGTTCCAAAATATTACGGAGTCCATTCCGTGGATGAGTTTATTGAAGGATGTAAGTATATGGGTTATCCAGAAAAGCCGGTCTGCATTAAGATTGTCAATGGCAGTGGTAGCCGTGGAGTACGTATCATTGATGCAAAGAAGTCACGCTATGAGATTTACGCTTATGAAAAGCCCAATAGTTTCTATACTTCTTATGAGGATATGCTCTCTATTTTAAAGAGTGCTCCCAAATTGGAGGAAATGATGTTGCTTGAAGTTATGCATGGCCCTGAGTTTACGGTTGACCTGCTGGCAGATCATGGAAAGGTTCTATATGAAGTTGGGCGAGAAAATGTAGTTAGCTTGATGAGTATAGCACAGGAAAGTGTGTTGAAGTATGACGAGCTGGCTTACAAGGTCAGTGCTGACGTGGTGGCATTATTGAAGATGGACGGAAATGTGGGCTTTGACTTTATGCGTAACGAAAAAGAAGAGGCAGTTTTGATGGATATTAATCCAAGGCTTACTGCTACTGTATCTGTCATTGCGGCCGGAGGCGTAAACCTTCCTTATTTGCGTATTAAGCAGTTGCTTGGTGAGCCATTACCAAAATGTGAGCCTATTTACGGGACTCGTATTAAGCGTAGATATGGTGAGTATTACTCTGCTCCCGATGGAAGTCAAATCTTTTTATAGTAAAAGTATGTATTTAGCATTCAAACGATGTTTTGATTTGGTGTCATCGCTACTGCTTTTAATAGCCATAAGTCCTTTGTTCTTGGTGCTTGCTTTGCTAGTTAGAACAAAGATGGGATGTCCAATTATGTTTCATCAGGTTCGTACGGGAAAGGGCATGAAGCAGTTTAAGATGACAAAGTTTAGGACTATGACTAATGAAACTGATGGGAATGGTAATCCATTACCTGATGAACAACGTCAAACCATATTTGGGAAGTGGCTAAGGTCGTCATCTTTGGACGAACTGCCAGAATTACTAAATATCATAAAAGGAGATATGTCTGTTATTGGCCCCAGGCCTTTACCCCCAATTTATGATAATTTCTATACAGAAGAAGAGAAAAAACGCTTTAAGGTCCGTGGAGGTCTTATTACGCCTGATTCTATTGATCCTAACCCTGTCATCTCTTGGGACAAACAGTTGGCTTATGAAGCTGATTATGGTGAGAATGTTTCATTAAAGAAAGATTTCAAGATTTTTGTGGGCGTCTTTAGAATCCTTTTTAGGAGAACTACAACAGACTATGGAGAGTATGTTAGGGAACCGTTGAATGTTGAACGTAATAGAATAGAACATGAGTAAAGTATTAGTGTTTGCACCACACCCTGATGACGAGATCTTGGGATGTGGTGGTACAATGATAAAGCATATAGATGCAGGTGACGAAGTATATGTATGCATAGTGACTAAAGGAACTTTGCCACTTTTTGAACCGGAAGGAGTAGAAAAGACTAGAGCAGAGGCGCGTACATGCCACCAACATATTGGCATCAAGAAAACATTTTTCTTGGATTTCCCAGCTGTTTTGATAGACAAGGAAAACCGCTATGAGATTAATGGTAAAATTTTGGATGTCATTATGGAGGTTAAGCCAGATGAGGTATACATTCCACATTGGGGGGATATGCAAAAAGACCACCAAATAGTGGCAGATGCGTGTATGGTAGCTTTACGCCCAAAATACGAACCCAAGGTAAAACGTATTTATAGCTATGAAACGATGAGTGAAACTGCATGGAATGCACCGAATGTGCAGAATGAGTTTATTCCTAATGTATTTGTAGATATTACAGAAACTTTAGATAAAAAGATAGAAGCTTTAGAATACTTTGAAACGCAATTAAGCCCATTCCCGGATGCCCGTTCATTAGAAGCTGTCGTCGCACTTTCTAAATATAGAGGAGCACTTATGCACGTCAAGGCAGCCGAGGCTTTTATGTTGATACGAGATATTAGATAGAATAAAATATGCGCCAGTTCGGGATAAGATTAGAACAATGAGAGTTGATTAGTGTCCTCAATACAATACCCCTGAATAGCCTCAGGTTTGTTGTCGAA
>ODAJ012154730.1_pt1 | contig 26561 bp, 29 predicted proteins | sample 1539241 | NCBI WGS metagenome assembly ODAJ01 (sample SAMN02144231, study PRJEB22623) | gut metagenome | biome: sheep rumen | host: Ovis aries | place: New Zealand
CAATCAAAAACGCTGATTTTATGCGCGATTTCAAGCTTTTCTTGAGTTAGAAACTCTTTTGAGTAGAAGTTCTATTGGAAGTTCAGAATTACATGCAAGACTCCCCTTATAGAAGATGGAGTCTTCTCCCATCCCGGGATCATCCCGCAGACAACTCCGTACATCCTGTCTCAGGTCACTTATATGGTCATTTATCCGACCATTTTCCTGGCCAGATAATGACAACTTATTTCAGCCAATCCTTGAAAACTCTATTTTGAAGTCCGTGTCAGCATTTTCGTATTTGATTTCGACCCGCCAGCGGATGTTTTTGATGATGTACCCGAGCCCATAAATAAACAATGGTTATAATTATATTTTGCAGCAGAAATGCAGCCATACAATTTCTGATTAACAATCCGGTAAGCTCATCAGGAATCCAGTCTGGCAGCCCTGGTCTCTATTAACTGAATCAGTGTATCCTTCATATCCTGAGGCAGTAAAGACTCATGAATCTGTTTCATCCATTTTGGAAGGAGACTGATCATCTTTCGGATTATATTTTCGGCTGCTTTCCTGGATATCCCTGCGTTTTCGGCAAAAATGAAGAAGTCATTACGCCTCAGGTTTTTCTTCTTACCTCTCATGGTCAGGGCAAATTCCTCCTGATCTTCTGGCATTATAACATTTACCGGAAGCAGATCATAGGCCGGCGACAGCACATATACACCACTATTCGGGTGAACTTCAATAAGAGAAAAATTTTTCAAATGCATATCTGAATTCCCTGTCAGAAAGCAGAAAACCAGACGCAGAAATAATTCTGACAAATCCAGTCCGACACGGGAAGAATACCGCTTGATCACCTTCACACAACGTTCATAAGACCCCCGGTATTTATCCTGAGTCAATCGCAGATCCAGCTGGCAGAAATCTTCCATTGCCAGCATCCTGATTTCATCACCGGTACGGCCGTATATCCGGTCCACCCGCCTGGTAAGATAGGCATATCCATTATTCATGTGTACCAGGGCATGGGGCACAACCGAGAGTCCTGATGAAGAAGCCATCTGCATTACCAGATGTTCTGCCTCCGGTAATGCACGAAATTCTGATACCTGGGGTTTGAGAATATATCCGGTTGGATAATCTATCATAGTCAGTCTGGGGCTGTGTTCCATTGAAAGATGCAAAGAGAGTTTCTTTTGCACACCTGGTACTGTAAGCCCCTTCTGTACAGCTTTATCTGCCAGCAAGGTTAATGTTTCATCCATTTATCTTATAAAGTTCGTTGCAAGTCTGGTTTCTTCCTGCCCCGGCAATGCGACTCCGTTTTTATCCCCGACTTCTTTCAATTTCAGAAGCCACGCCATATTTCTGCCAAGATAGCGCATAATTTGAAGTCCTTCTTCATCCTGCTTTACTTCCTCCGGCGTGTTGCCGTGAACCATGTTCCAGTAACGGGAAGTGGCAATCGGCATCTGCTGATGGAAGAAATATTTATTCATCTGGTCAAGTGCCGACGTAGTTCCAGCCCGTCTTGCAGACACGACCGCGGCGGCAGGCTTGAAGCGGAACGGATGCGGTTTTTGCGCAGACGCCGAAAAAAACACCCTGTCCATGAAGCTCATCAGGCTCCCGTTCATGCCGGAATAATATACCGGTGAGCCGAAAATAAATCCGTCGTAGTCAGCTGCCAACGCTGTGAACTCATTCACCTTATCATCGAATACGCACTTTTGTTTCTTCGCGCACTGGAAACAACCGATGCATCCACCGATAGGCTTGTTGCCGATCCAGTAAACTGTCGTTTCTATGCCTTCCTCATTCAATGCGGATGCCACCTCGGAAAGTGCGGTATAAGTACATCCTTTCTGGTGTGGGCTGCCGTTTATCAATAACACTTTCATTTGCTTCATCGTATCCTTCCTCAGTCATTCCAGAACCAAAGCAGTGCGTTGAATGTATATTGATTCGACGCCTCCGGTCCATGAGTACCGCCTTCATATATTCTGTAAGATACATTTCCGCAGGCCTCATTGTTTGCAAGATGGAATGTATCGCTGTAATCATTCACCATGCTGTTTATCTGATAAGAAAAGCCGGATGCCGCAAAGTCCTCCGTTCCTGTCGCAGTCCAGATGAAGAAATCCTCATCTGTCCAGTCAGACGAACGAACCACGGCATCGATCCATGCCCCGTCACCCATGTTGCCGCTCATAGGCATAAAGTATCGGAAATAGTCCAGGCAGTACTGAAAGGTATGCCAGGTATTCACACTGCCCATGGAAAAGCCGCCAAAGCCACGGTGGTCACGGGTAGCTTTCAGATTTTCAGACGAAGTATCATAGTCCGCCCATGTATGGTATCTGCTCTCCACGGCAGGGATCAGGTCATTCATTAACTCGTTGTGGAACTGATCTGTCAGCTGCAGGGCAAGGCTGTAATCCCAGCTGTCCCGCCCGCTGGTGTTGTTATAGGTCGGACATACCAGAATCATCGGCTTCATACGTCCGTCCTGGATGGCGTGGTCTACTGCATATTTCAGTTCTGACGGCTGAGAGTCCGTTCCGAGAACCGTCTCTTCATTGCTCCAGCCACCATGACTTAAGTAGAAAATGTTATAAGCCTGTTTTTCATCATATCCGTAGGGAAGGTACACCCACGCGGTCTTGTTCAGCTTCTGACTGTGCTGCTCATAGGAAAAGGACTCCCATGTCTCATAATTCAGCTTGGCGAGCGTTCCTTCCTGTGCGGCAGGTTTTCTGTATTCCGCAGAGATCACTATCAGTTCTTCCGGTATATCTCTTGCATTTTTTGTAAATAGATCCACTTTACTCCCCTCCGCCTGCATACCTGATTCTTTTAGAGTTTCCTGTTCTGCGGCTTCTTTCGTTTCTGCCGATGCCGCAGTTTCCTGACCACTTCCGCAGGCCGCAAGAGTGATAAGAACCACAAGGGAAAGCAGGAGTGATAATATTTTCTTTTTCATAACGACACCACCCCCGCTCACCATTTAATCTACGTTTATTGAATGCAGGTCACAGGGCAGACAGCATGCGCCCTGCGCAGGTACTCCTCATTCGTCTCGGAGATGCCCCAGTGAAGAATTTTCCCTTCCTTTATCAGATCGGACATGACGCCCGCCACTTCTTCCGGCTCTACATTCGGATCGATGCGGTGCTGATAGTACAGATCTACGTGATCCATACCAAGCCGTTTTAAGCTGCCTTCGATGGACGCTCTTATCGTTGCCGGGCGTGAATCTATGACAAGCTGTCTGTTCTCATGCTTTACGCCGCACTTCGTGGCAACTTTCACTTTATTCCGACAAGGAGCAAGTGCCTTTCCCACCAATTCCTCGTTATAGCTGATACTGCCGTCAGCGTTCTCACCGATATAGCATTCCGCAGTGTCAAAGAAGGTATAGCCCATTTCAACAGCCTGGCGGATCGCACGAACGGCTGTATCCTCATCTGTTGCGGTTCCGTATGCGTGGGAAAATCCCATGCAGCCCAGACCAATGGGTGATACCTCAAGGTCTTTTCCTAAGATTCTGTTCTTCATATTCCCACCTTTGCAAGCCATCTGCTGACTGCAACCTCGCATCCTTTCTCCGCTGCCTTCATCTCAACAGGCAGTCCCTCAAGAACGGTTGCATTCGGCTCAAGCTCCCGGATGGTCTTGTAGGTGCCGCCGTCACCGGAACCCATGTGGGTATTGAACGGAATAATCGTCTTACCGCTGAAATCGTACTTGTCAAACAGCGTATAGATAATCATAGGAAATGTGTACCACCACATAGGATAGCCGATAAAAATATTGTCATAGGCGGCGATGTCTATTTCATTCTTGATCGCCGGACGCATATCCTCATCATGCTCCTTCTTGGCATAGGCCGCCAGAGCATTATAATGATCTCTGTTGCTGTCGTAAGGAGTCTCAGGCTCTATTGAGACAAGATCTGCACCGGTCTGCTTTGCAATCTCTTCTGCCACAGCCTTTGCAGTTCCATAAACGGAGAAGTATAAGACGAGATTTTTTGCCATAACGCCCCCTCCTTACAGATCTTCTTTCAGTTCCATTGTCTGATATGCTGCAATCATCTCCGGCGTTGCCGTATAATAGCGGACGCCCTTATCCACTTTTGCGATCTCTGCCATGTCCTCATCCGTCAGCGTAAAATCGAAGATGTCAAAGTTATCACGGATATGATCGGGATTTTTGGAGCCGGGGATCACGACATTTCCGCTCTGAACATGCCAACGGAGAATGATCTGGGCATTTGTCTTTCCATATTTCTTTCCAAGCTCACCAAATATCGGTTGCTCAATAAGCGTCTTATCCACCGCAGTGTCCTTTTCGTAGACGGTCGGCCACAGCTTCGTTACAAGGAAAATGTCCTCTCTTGCCACGCCGCTCTTTTTGATACCTCTGCCGGTGCCGCTCTCATTCATATATCCGTTTGCTGTATCAATCAGCCGGACTCCGCTTTTCAGTGCGCTCTCTACTGCACTTTCCGCCTCTGCAGGACTCATCATAAACACGCCGATACCCGCCATAGGCATCTTGATTCCATTGTTCAGTGCAAAGTAGTCCATTTTGCTCCTCCTTGTTTACCTGAGTTTGTTGTACTGTTCATCATCAACCGGCTCACACCATTCAGTTTTGGCGCTCTCGCCGGGAATTTCCTGTGCGATATGCTGGAACCAGCTGTCCTTTGCAGCCCCATGCCAATGCTTTACATTTGCCGGGATATTGACCACATCGCCGGGATGAAGCTCACGCGCTTCCTTTCCCCACTCCTGGTACCAGCCTTTTCCGAAAATGCAGATGAGCAGCTGACCACCGCCATTAGCCGCATGGTGGATATGCCAATTGTTTCGGCATCCCGGTTCAAATGTCACGTTGAATGTCGGCACCTGTTCCATCGTAAGGGGCTTTAGATAGCTTTGCCCCACAAAATACTGTGCAAACGCCGTATTCGGCTCACCGATAGGAAACGCAAGGTTCGGCTTCGCATCTTCCTCTCTAAACAAAACGTCATCATTTAATTCAGCGAATTTAGGAGCAAGTTCTCCCAAATGATCTCTGCCTGCTGTTTGCTTTTTCATATAGAATTCCTCACTTTCTTCTGCCTCACATCTGGTCTTCCCAAAATGCAACGGCATCATCGATCCAGCCTTCAGCTGCCGTTCTTGTCCCAAGTCCGAATCCATGCGGCAGCCCTTCGTAGGAATGAAACTCCGTGGGAATGCCCATTTCGGACATGGCAGCAAGTCTTGATTTCATCGTCCGCCAGTTTGCGATACCATCGCTTGTCCCTACCGCGCTGTAGGTCGGCGGTTCGTAGCCTGTCACTTCCGAAAGCCCAGTGTAATTCACAATGACTGCTGCAGGATGCGGATAAGCTTTCTCTCCGAAGTTCTCCGTACCGTATGTTCCTACCCAGTCTGCCATTCTTCCTCCTGCCGAACCGCCCCAGAGAGAATATCCGTCCGTATCAACCTGTAGTTCATCGGCGTGTTCAAAGATAAAGTCAATCGCTCTCGACAGATCCTCACAGGCCGTCTGTGCACCCGGACGATAGATCAGCGCAAAGGCGTTATATCCCATCTTGGAAAGCTCCAATGCATGGGGAAAGCTGTCGTGCATCGCACCCACGTAGGCAAAGCCGCCACCGGCATTTACAATGGCGAACTTTGCACCCGGATTGCCTTTAAATAGAAATAATCCTGTATCTTTCTTTTCCGGATCGGCAGCCTTTTCCTCTTCCGTATAAATGTCATAAAGAAAAGTCTCCCCATTTTCCGCATGATCCCTCATGTAATTGCAGATCTCCACCGTCTTATCGGGATCTATGTAGTTGTACCAGGTAAGCGACAGATTGCCGAGCGTACTGCCGCCGTAATATCCGGAGTCTACCGGAAAAATCAGCCTGCCGTTATCGCCTGCGACCGAACCGTCCACCGGACGGTCCGCCTGCACACTTTGGCGAAAAACGGGATCGTTTATCACGTCTTCAATTTTTGTATTCGTTGTATAGTATTCTGCCATGGATCGTTCCTCTGTTTCGTTCTCTGTGTCAGCCATAACAGATGCTGCATCTGCCTGTGCTGCTTCATTCTGATCGGGAACAACCTCTGCATCCCTCGAAGAGTTTACGCAGGAAGAGAGGCTGACAGTTAAAACCATTATGAATAGCAAAGCCAACACTCTCTTCATGCGCCTGTCCTCACTTTCTTACAGGTTCTTTCCGAAGAATGGAATAATATACTCAAATGCTTCGGAGACAAACGGAGCCAGATCGTACATATCAAAGTGGCTGGCTTCCGGGATCACGTGCATTTCCTTTGTGTCTGTGGGAACAGCATTGAAGATCTCCTCGGAGGATGGCTTCGACCACGCATTCTCTGCAGTGATCACGCAGTAAGGCTTCTTCATATCCTTCATGATATTGGTGACGTTGTACTTTACCAGTTCCAGCTGGCTCCAGGCTACGACCTGATTTGACCAGCGGGAATGGGTGCCTCTTGCGCTGTAATAATATGCTGCACCCTCGTCAAAGGCTCTGGGCATGAAGTTCAGATACATCAACTCACCCTCGCCCTTGTCATAGGCTTCTTTGGCAGCCTTTACTTCCTCTTCCGGCTTAAAGAAGCCCATCATCGGGGAAGTGGAGATATCGGAAATCGCAGGAACAATCGCTGTGACCGCCTTGATGCGGGGTTCTTTCACGCCTGCGACAGACATATAGGAGCCGGAGCCGCAGATACCAAGTCCTCCAATGCGATTCTTATCCACGTAAGGCAGACTGCAAAGATAATCCACCGCACTCTCAATATCGCTTTCCTTGACATCAGGAAGTTCCTGACCTCTCGGTGTTCCTTCGCTTTCACCGAAGTAAGTGCCGTCAAATACCAGCGTCACATAACCGGTCTCGGTCAGTCTCTCGGCATACACGGACTGCGCCTGCTCCTTTACAGAGAGCATAGGCCCGGTGAGGACGATCGCCGGATAATCCTTGCTGAGATCAAAGCCCTCCGGCAGACGAAGCAGTCCCGCCATCCTTGTGTTCAGTTCCTTGTTTACGAATACGACCTTTTGTGTGTTCATGAGTGTACCTCCTGTTATTGTTTTGATTTATTATTTCTGTGGCTGTCAAACCACTTCAACGTTTTTCCAAGGTAGTGTCCGAGAAAAACGAACAAAACCATAATTGCTATATAATCCATGAAGAAAAATATGATGGGTTCCGTAGGATCTAAGAACAGAAAATGTGTCCTTAAGAACAGATACTCTCCGATCTGCCGTTTAATGAAAGCATACGTACCGTATGCAGAGATACCTATGGCGACCACCCGCAGGAACCACACGCCTGTATCGTTTTTTCTTACCTCCAATGAGCACCACGGTCATCGCGATATCGATTGTCATTCGCAGCTTCTTCATCATTGATTTCCTTTTCAGCATTTATTACTCGTGTTCTCCAAAGAGCCAGTTCATGATATCCTCCTCGTGAGCAAAGTATCCTCCGCCGCCATGCTGGTCTCGAATGCCCCGCTCATCAAACCAGAACTGGTCTTTCAGATCCAGTACGACCAGCTTTTTTATCTGTTCATCGCTCAGGCCTTTGTCTCGGTAGAGTTGTACAAGCTTTTCATAGGTTTCCCGAACAGAGGAACTGCCGTAGTAGCTGTCATTCTCACCAGTCACCATATACACAGCCGTCTGTGCCTCTGTCAGAGGCTTCAAACTGCCGTCCCACTGCGAGGAACAGTGCAGGAATGCCGCATAAAGTTCCGGCGCGATCTCCATAACAAGCGATCCCGTCTCTCCTCCGCCGGAATAGCCGTTCAGATAGACTTTTTCAGGATCGATGTTGTAATGGCTGAGAAAATATTTCGTGAGTGCTACCGTCTGCCTGGCGGATGTTTCTCTCCAGTCATTCAGCTGCGGAGCAACGATGATCATTTTTTCGTTGTATTTCTTTGCTTCGATCCCATAGTCTTCTGCACGGATATTCACACCAACACCCTGGAAATACAGCCCTTCGTAGCCGGGCAGCGTAACGTAGAGCGCATAAGGCTCGGAGCCGTTATAGTTCTCCGGGATGTAGAGTCCGAAATGGATATCCCCGTCATTTTCGCTGTGAAGGACATTATCAAAGAGAAAACCGCGGATGTATTCGTCTCCAAAGTCGATCTCTGTCGGCGCCGGGATTTCGCTCTCCGTGCCGATGACGCCTGTCTGCACGGAGTCAGCTATTCCAGGTTCAGTCCTCGCACCCATTCTCTGACACTATCCTCGCTTGGCTTTTCGCCCATGCGCATACCTTCCAGCCAGATACCGGTTCCCGCCATCTTTTCCAGATTGGTACCGCTCTCTCCCAGACCGGAACTGGTGGAAGTACAGAAGGGGATCACGGTCTTCCCGGTGAAATCGTTGTCCTTGATAAAGTTATTTACCACCCAGGATGCCTCACGCCACCAGATTGGATAGCCGAAAAGCACCGCATCATACTCGTCCCAGTTTGGCACCTCGGTAGAAACCAGCTCGATATCCTGAAGGGACGTGTCATCATGCTCCTTATTTACACGGCTCGACCTGTCTCGCCAGTTCAGGTCATCTTCAGAATAAGGCTCTACAGGAACAAGCTCAAATGTATCGGCTTTCAGTTCATCTGCAACGAACTGTGCAACTCTCTTCGTATTGCCGGAGCCGGAATAATAAACTACAATTGCTTTCCCGGTGAACTTTGCATCACTTTTTCCGGCAGGTTCCGAGTTGTTGCCGTTAGAACTTCCGCACGCTGTCAGCGCAAGGATCATTATGAATGCGAGAATTGCGGCGAAGAAACTCCTTTTATTTTTCACCATGTCTTTTTTATTTTTCACCATGCCTTTTTCTCCTCCTCACTTCTATGCCTGGTCTTACGCTCTTCGACCATCTTTACAAACCATTCCACCATGTTCGGGTCATAGTGCGAGAAGAAAGAACTCTGCTCCTTATCGAGAGAAGCGATCCTTGCCATATCCTCATCAGTAAGGGAGAAATCGAACACATCCATGTTCTGTACCATGCGCTCATAGTGGGTGGATTTCGGAATGACCACCGTGTTTCTCTGGATATGCCAGCGGAGGATGACCTGCGCCGTGGTCTTTCCGTATTTCGCACCGATTTCGGCAAGCGTCGGATCATCAAACAGACCGTTCCTGCCTTCGCCGAACGGAGCCCATGCCTCGTGCTGGATCTGATACTTATCCATCCATTTCTTTGCCTCTGTCTGCTGGTTATGGGGATGTGTCTCCACCTGATTCACCATCGGAGCGATGCGGGCAAAAGACGCGATATCCACCAGCCTGTCAGGATAGAAATTGGAGACGCCGATGGCGCGAAGCACGCCCTCCTCATACAGATCCTCCAAAGCTCTCCATGCGCCGTAATAATCGGAAAAAGGCTGATGTAAAAGCATCAAGTCAATGTAATCGGTTTTCAGTTTCTTCAGAGATTCCTCCACGGACCGTTTGCAGGCATCATATCCGTAATGCTCCACCCACACCTTTGTGGTCAGGAAAATGTCCTCCCTGGGAACACCGGACTTTTCAATTGCTGCGCCGACCTCTTCTTCGTTAAAATAACTCTGCGCCGTATCAAGGCTGCGGTATCCTGCTTTCAGCGCATCCAGCACGCACCTTTCGCACTCATCCTTTGTCACCTGATATACACCATAGCCTAAAATCGGCATCTTGATTCCGTTAGAAAGTGTTACATATTCCATCGTAAAGTCCTCCTTCAAAATAGCGGCTTAATTCGTAACCCTGATTTAAGTATAAGAAAGAGAGACCTCAAACAGAAGTCTCTCTTTGGAACACAGTTTATACCAAAAGGTATAAACTCATATAATTTCTTTTAATGCACTCAGGAATTGTTTTACCTTTTTATCCGGGGTTCTTGAGTACATCAAACCGTATGGCATATCATACTTCCAGCCCATGCGTACAGTCTTCAGGAGTGGGTGTACTGTTTTCCATCGCTCAGTGGTAACAAGAAGCCTGCCGCCGTTCTCACACTCATTGAATACGCCTGTGTTATAGAGCGGAAAGTCTACTATTTTTACCTGCGGATGGTCCACGGTGAGATACTCACGCAGCGCATCCATGCTGCCCATACTGCCCGGAGTGAGCATCATCAGTTCCTGCCCATAGAGGTCTTTGACCGACAGGCGCTTTTTCTGAGCAAGCGGGTGATTGACCGAAAACGCCACACATAGCTTGTCCCGTGTCAGTTCAATACCATTACATTCGCGGTACTTTAACAGATCCTCATCGAACAGACCTGCGACCACATCGATATTTTCGCCGAGATTTTTCAGTATCATCCTTGCATTCTCAGGCGTATTATCGAAAGGCACAAGCTGGAATTTCAGCCCCGGCAGGATCTCGGACAGTTTCGGCCATAGTTCCACAAGAACTTCCGCAGGCGTCATTGGCGACGTACCGATACGTATAATGTGTCCATCGCTCTTCATGGAAGAGATAGCTCTTGACGCGGCTTCGCGGCTCATCCTGATCAGTTCCGGCGCATCCTTCTTTAAGGATTCACCGGCTTTTGTCAGTTTCAGTCCTCTGTGTGTTCTCTCGAAAAGGCGAACGCCAAGGTCATCCTCTAAAAGATTGATCTGCTTGATGACCGCAGATGGTGTGATGTACCCTGCTTCGGCAGCTTTGGAGAAACTCCCAAGCTCTGCAACCTGCAGGAATAAATCCAGATGTGGATCATACAGCATCGATCTCACCTCGTTTCTTGTTTTTTCGATTCACTATATGCGGCAGGAAGGTCACAACGCATCCGGCCAGGATCACGGCGAACATGGTGATCGGCGGATATACAAAAATGGCAAGGATAATGCCCACCGCTTTAATGATCAGGTCAGCCGCAACGATTTTACGGGAGCTGTAGTCCAATGCGCTCATTGAACCGTTGGCTCTTGCTACTGCCCGTCCAAGCGCCATGTTGGACAGCGAAACGCAAATCACCACCACGCTGTAAAACATCTGTGCAAAAAGGCTTGTAAAGTGATCGCTCACAAAGGATGTCACATATGGAAAGAAGGAGGCAAAAAACAGCATGATGATGCTCCACCAGAGTACCTTGTTGTCTATCTTCTCGACTTTGCTCCACTGGTTGTGGATATTCACCCACATGGCACCGAGCCAGAAGAAGGAAACAGCGTAGGAAAAGAAATCCGACCTGAGTGCCCAAAGCGAAGCCCAATCTGCCGCCCCCAGTTTCTTCAGTTCCAGCACCAATATTGTCATGATGATTGCCAGTATCGCATCCGTAAATGCGCTGAGTCTCTCTTTGCTCATTCTTCAGCAGCCCCTTTCTTCTTTACATAGACAAGCTGGATGTCGTAACCAAGCTTATCGAGCATATCCACAAAGACCTTATTGATGATGCCCTCTTTCTTGTTGATCAGCCTGCTGACATACGGTGCGGAGGTGCCGACCATCTGCGCCAGGCTGTGCCTGTGTGACACCTTCCTCCAGACATTTAACTTTTACATCGATCTCAAGATTGTTCTTAATCATATCTTAGCTCCATTTCGTGCAATCTTGTTTCACTAATCGGATAATTAATTATATCACACATTTATGAACATTTCTCTTGTTACACACCCTCAAGTTAGATAATATGAAGTGACCTCACATTTGTAGCAACGTGGATAGTACTGATAGATCGTCCAATTAGAATAATCTCATTATATCTTCTTTACTATGACGGAAGCTGTGAAAAACAACCGGTGGAAGATCATGATCCTCAATCAATTTCTTTAAGCCGCTTCGAAGGGTTGCTCCTTCAATCGGCAAACCGAAAGAAATATAATATTCAAAACATGCCTGAACTACTAAAACAATTTTTCCTATTATTAAAGAGAATCAATAATACCGATTCACTGACTGTTAGCAAAAACGGCTCTAGAATGTAACTTCTACAGCCGTTTTCACAATTATTTATATTTATTCGATATAGATAATTCCGGTCCAAGGAGAAATAGAGGATATCATTCATCCCACTGTAAACCGCTTTAGAGCTTGTACAGCCGGGTACTGGCTGATTATCCTTCGCTATGGAGAATACCTCTCCGACTTTTTCATTCATCACGGTCATACTCTCACCTCCGGATTCTTTTCCCCGAACTTCTCTTTGAGCACCCCGCTGATCTCACTGCGCTCTTTTCCCTGTTTCTCCATGTTCTTAATGGTCTTATACGCTGCGAACAGGGTGGAAGGGCCGATCTCGGAACTGAAATATCCAATACCCTGATTCCATGCCAGGAGCTCAAATACGTCATCCAGTGCTTTGCTGTCAAGGCCGTGGATATAAGCCTTCACCAGTTCCCTCGTCGCCTGGCGCATCCTTCCCGCGCCAACGGCATTGGTAAGGGAAAGAAGCAGCCGGATCTCATAAGGGAGATAACGGTTGTTCTCATTCCATGTCAGATCCCAGAAATTAACGGCTATGCTGCCGAGCTTTTCATCGATCAGGGGCATATTGGTCAGGGCCGCCGGACGCATCGGGATGTCTTTTTCTTCCTGCTTCACCCTTGTCCGGTAGAAATAAGCATGATATTCAGCATCGGCTTTCTGTTCAGTATGGTACTCAAAACCCAGGTCTTCCATAACTTCGTAAAGAGGGATGGGATCAAAGCTCTGTACGATCTCCATACCTGCTCCCTCCGGCAGGGCAGCTGCCTGTTTTTTAATCCCCTGGAAAAAGTTCCCCTGGATGCCTCTTGCATCGATCATCTTAAATGTATCTGTTTTATCTTTCCATTTCGTAAAACTCATAGCTGCTCCTCCTTTCAGTCTAGGATACGGCCATCTCTGGATATCGTCACGACTTGCCAGGGGATGAACTTACCGCTTGCTTTCAGTGCGCTTTCCGCAGCTCTCTGCAACCCGCCGCAACAGGGTACTTCCATGCGGACGATGGTCACGCTCTCTATATCGTTATCCCTTATGATCGCCGTCAGCTTTTCGCTGTAATCCACGGCATCCAGTTTCGGACATCCGATGATCGTGATCTTTTCCTTCATGAAATCTTCGTGCAAGTTAGCATAGGCATATGCCGTGCAGTCTGCCGCGATCAGAAGCTTCGCTCCGCCAAAAAACGGGGCCTTCGCAGGGACCAGTTTGATCTGGCAGGGCCACTGGCCAAGCCGAGGGACCGGTTTATTGACAGCAACCGGTTTTTCCTCTTCATTATGTTTAAACCGGGCCATACGGGATCCGGGGCATCGTTCTTCATGGAGATGGTTTTTTATCTCTTTCATTGCTTTTTTCTCCTTTGCTTCCTGTACTGCTTTCTCATCGTATTCCGGAGCTTCACGCTCTTCAAATGTGATGGCGCCGGCCGGACATGCCGGCAGGCAGTCGCCTAAACCGTCGCAGAAATCCTCACGGACCAGCCGGGCCTTGCCATCGACCATGTCGATCGCTCCTTCATGACAGGCATTGGCACAAAGACCGCAGCCATTACATTTCTCTTCATCGATATGTATGATCTTTCTTATCATTATTGTTCCCTCCCTGCTCTTTTGGTATCAGTATACACAAAAATTTTTCTAAAATCTGTATCTGTAGATACACATTAGAAAAGATTTTGGTGTATAATAGAATCCATGACAATAAGAAGGAGGCATAGCATGAATTATTCTGTACTTGAAAAGAGCTCCCTGTTTAAAGGCATACCGGCAAAGGAACTGCAGGAGTGCCTGGAAACAGTGCCTCATCATATACAATGCTACGATAAAGAGGAAACTATCTTCCATCTGATGGATCCGGCACTCCGGATCGGCATCATCCTGGAAGGTCGTGCAGAAGCACAGAAATCATTTCCCAACGGCAGCCAGGTGAAGTTGAAATTCGCCCCGCTGAACTTGCCAAAAGTGGTATTGCAGCCGTAATCAAAGTAACTCGGTGCCTGCAAGGAAGGCAGATTGGGAGTATTACTCAGCAGTTCCTTCAACACAGCTTCCTTTTTTTCCGGCTCATCTTCATCCTTCATGACCCTTCTTTTGCCTTGCTCCTATGGCTCTTAGTACGGAGTACCACAGAATCAATCTGCTACCGGCAATAGCATTTTTCAGGCTTCGGCCCAAGTCCCCTTAAAAGCTTCCAGTCTCAGAGCCGTATACAGCATGGATGCTTCCCGAAAACGTCTGGGATCCAGACCGCACCGGTCTCTTACCCGGTTCAGGCGGTACTGCAGTGTGTTGATATGGAGAAAGCACTGTTCTGCAGTCTTTTTCAGGGACATTTCAGCCGTAAAATAGATATTCAGCAATTCCCGGTCACTGTCGTCCAGTCCCTCAAGACATTTTCTGATGTATGCGGCTCCTGCTACAGGCGATACACTGCTGAGCAGCAGTTCCAGGCGGAAGGATTCATAAGCGGCAATATTTTCCCCGGCCGCAAGACTGGCAATGGCCAGACGTGCCGCCTGGAAAGACAGGTCCTGACGGAGAAGGCTTCTTGCAGACCCGATACCGATTTTGATATCTTTTCTGAATTTTCCTCCCAGTTCATGCATGGCATAATCCCAGCGCTTACTATCACGGTCTTTGACAAGCAGTATATATTCATTTGGAAAACGGTAGGCATAGAGACATTTGCCTGTCCTTGAAGCGGTATCTTCCACCGCTCTTTCAATCGTCGACAGAAGGTTTTCATGGGATTCCTGCAGTTGTATCACCAGTGTGCGCCAGGATTCTCCTTCGTCTGTCATGTCATTTCTTTCCAGAACCGTTGAAATAAATTCTCTTGGTACCACTTCCCGGTCAATAAGGGACCGGACCAGATAGCCGGTCTGTGTGCGGGTATCATAATTTCTGGCATCTATTTCATGTTCCCGCAGGAGCAGAAGTGTTATCCTCTGTGCCAGGCTGGCATATTTGCGCACTCCCGCGGCATCTCCCGTGATACCGATCACAGCCACTGTCTCCTTGTGAAATCTGATGGGCATATTTATGCCCCGTCGCACATCCCTGTCCGGATCGTCTTCTTCAATGGTTACGATCTCACCTGTCCGGGCGGCTTCATGACCTCCGTCATGATAGCTTCCGACACGGTGGGGATCTGTACTTGCGATTATACGGCCGTGAACATCTATGAAATTGATATCGTGGTTGCAGATGGTTTTGAGTGTGTCGACAATCTGCTGTGCCAGCTGCATATGAATCTGTTTGGTCACCATTTTTCTTCCCCTTGTTATATATAACAGTTTTTCATAATTTAAATGCACTATATTTATTATCTCTAATATATCATTTGTTGCGGCATAATGATACTATTTTTTCAATCAAGAAGGGGAGGTAACCAATATGAAGTTTTTATTCGCATCAGATTCTTTTAAAGGCACACTTTCCAGCCAGCAGACAGTGGAACTGCTTGCAATGGCAGCCCGCTCTGTCTTTGGTAACATCGAATACAGTGGTGTCCCGGTTGCAGACGGCGGCGAGGGGACAACCAACGCCATCGTAGCAGCAGAGGACGGGCAGTGGATTGAGACGGAAGTATACGGTCCACTGATGGAGCCGGTCAGGGCACGTTACGGAAAGCTTGACGGAGGCCGCGCAGTCATTGAGATGGCTGCCGCATCAGGCCTTCCCATGGTCCCCATGGAAAAGCGCAACCCTCTGTTTACCAGCAGCTACGGTACCGGCGAACTGATCCGTCATGCTCTTGACCAGGGCTTCAGGGACATTTCCATTGCCATTGGCGGCAGCGCCACCAACGACGGCGGTATGGGCTGCGCCAGGGCACTGGGTATCCGTTTCCTGGATGAAACCGGCCATGAACTGGAAGGCCGGGGGCAGGACCTTGAAAAGGTTTCCGTTATTGATGTTTCCGGGCTGGATCACCGTATTGCATCCGCAAAAATTACCGTCATGTGTGACGTCACCAATCCCTTATGTGGTGAAAACGGTGCAACCCATACATTTGGTGCCCAGAAAGGTGCGACACCGGAGATCCAGGCCCGTCTGGAAGCCGGCATGGTAAATTACCGTGACGTAATCCGCAGGCAGTTCAATGTGGACCCCGACGCCATTGAAGGGGCCGGGGCGGCAGGCGGCCTTGGCACAGCGCTGACGGTTTTCCTGGGCGGTGAGATGAAATCCGGTATCGATACAGTGCTGGATCTGATTGAATTTGACAAACGTCTTGAGGGTACGGATCTTGTGGTAACCGGTGAAGGCCGCACAGACTGGCAGAGCTGTTTCGGAAAAGTGATGCAGGGTGTGGGCGAGCGTGCCGCAAAGAAGGGCGTTATCGCAGTAGGCTTAAGTGGTTCACTGGGTCAGGATGCAGACAAGATATTTGATCACGGCATCGCATCAGTGATGACCACAGTGGATGCCCCGATGCCTCTGGAGGAAGCTCTCAGCCGGGCAGAAGAACTTTATTATCTTGGCGCAGTGAGAATGTTCCGCTTCATTAAGGCAGGCATGGATTTACAGAAATAAAAAGGAGGAAGAGACAAATGTATGATTTCACAACACTGGGAGCCCTGATCGGCCTGGCCATTGCCATTTTTCTTATTATCCGCAAGGTACATCCCGCTTACAGCCTGATTCTCGGCGCCCTCCTCGGAGGCCTGATCGGCGGAGGCGGACTGGTCACCACCGTTGAAACCATGATCAGCGGCTCGCAAAGTATGATGTCTTCTGTACTGAGAATCATGACTTCAGGTATTCTGGCAGGTGCTCTGATCAAAACCGGAGCAGCCCAGAAGATTGCCGAAACTATTGTAGACAAGATGGGCGAACGTCTGGCCCTGGCAGCCATCGCTCTGGCGACCATGATCATCTGTGCAGTCGGCGTATTCGTAGATATCTCTGTTATCACCGTTGCTCCCATTGCCCTGGCAATCGGCAAAAAAGCAAATCTCAACAAAGAGAGTCTGCTTCTTGCCATGATCGGCGGCGGAAAAGCGGGCAATATCATTTCCCCCAACCCCAACACCATCGCAGTTTCTGAAGCTTTCAGTGTGGATCTGACTTCACTGATGTTCAAAAACATTGTTCCCGCCATATGTGCCCTTTGCATGGCAATTATACTGTCAAGCCTCCTGTCCCGGAAAAAGCAAGGACTTCCGGTGGCACACAGTGACATAGAGTCCGGAAACGCAAACCTTCCCGGCTTTTTACCCGCCATTATCGGACCTCTTGTGGTTATCATCCTTCTAGCCCTCCGTCCCATCGCGGGAATATCCATCGATCCCCTGATAGCTCTACCTGTGGGCGGCCTGGTCTGTATGCTGGTAACCGGGAATATAAAAAATGTGGTTCATATTTCTGAGTTCGGCCTCTCAAAAGTTGTCGGCGTATCAATCCTCCTGATCGGTACCGGTACCATTGCAGGCATCATTAAGGCTTCTGCCCTTCAGTATGATGTGATCGCACTTCTGGAAAAGATGAACATGCCTGCTTTCGTGCTGGCGCCTCTTGCCGGTATACTGATGGCCGGAGCAACCGCTTCCACCACTGCCGGTGCTACCATCGCTGCCCAGACATTCGCTCCCACACTGGTTTCCCAGGGTGTGCCCGCATTGTCAGCAGGCGCTATGATTCATGCCGGCGCTACAGTAGTCGACTCTCTGCCTCACGGCTCCTTCTTCCACGCCACAGGCGGAAGCGTCAACATGCGTATCGGTGACAGAATGAAGCTGATCGTCTTTGAGGCCTGTGTCGGCCTTACCGCGACAGTCGCCAGTGTAATCATGTTCCTGATCTTTGCATAAGTCATTACATAAAAAACAGGAGCAGTCAGATTTCAGCAGTTATATTCTGTAGAAATCCGGCTGCTCCTGTTTTTTCACTGATATATTCAGCTACTGCCTTTGTATTATCACAACCCATCTGCGAGAAGCCCGATACTGTCCATTCAGCATACTTTTCTGTCACATCAACAGGACTGCCCCAGAAAGAACATACAAGTGCTCCCTTCTTACCCGGCTTAGAAGTATTGCTCATAAGCGGCGCATCAAATTTGAAAAAAGGATACCAGCGCTCAATAAAAAGTTTTGCCATTGAGCATATCTGCTGATTATAAATCGGAGTTGCAATTACGATGGAATCACATTCGTCAATCACCGGCAGCAGGTTTGTATAATCATCCTTCTGCACACAGCTCTGTGAATCTTTCCCCTGACAGGCACCACAAGCAAGACAGAAATTATTCGTTGTCTCCCTCATCTTATAAACAACAACTTCCTGATCCTTCAAATCCTCTGCAAGCATATTTACAATGCTTTCAGAATTCCCATTCACTCTTGGACTTGCATCTACCAATAAAATCTTTTTCATCTAAAAACACCATCCTTTTATTCTAGTTGATGATTTCAGAATAAATCAGATAGTGTTCTATGTAAAATGCTTATATTGAATTGTTAGTTATTCATTTTTTGTATCTCTGATCTTCAGCCAGCTTTAATTCATTTCTAATATATTGCAGGAATGCTGCTTCAAGCTTTGACTGAAAAGTTGTCCTCTTCCATGCAACAAAGCTTCCCATTGACAGACTTGGACTGAATGGGATGAATTTTACTCCGTCATATTTACAAACAGGTTCTGCACATACAGCTACATTTTCTGTTCCCTTTACAAGCATTGCTGCATTTGAAATAAGATTGTAATGAGCAACCGGATTCATCCTGGCAGCATATCGGCCAGACCAACTAGTAAGCTCACTGTGGATGGATTCATCCATAATCGTAATCATCGGAATACTGGCAAGTTCCTTCGCTGTTACACTATCAGAAGATGCAAATTTTCCATTATCTGAGACCAGTACACCCCACAAATCCTTTTGCTCTAATCTTAGAAAGTTATAGTTCGTGGTATCCATCTATGCTCGCCTTACTGTATATATTTTTGGTGTTTTTTTTGCGAATGAGGCAGCAGAGGAATATCAAAGAAAAAAACATAAAGAAGACAACAAGTACAAATATGCTATCGATTTCTCATCGGCCATAAGAGTTGCAAGAAAATACCTCTTAAGACCGCCTGATGTAAAATCCATTGATATTTGTAAACTTCTTTCCAGGTATGTGCATGCCATTAAGGAAGAATTCCGCCAATTCAGCAGGCCTCTACGAGGAATAGGTGCCATCCATTTCGCTTATCGCTAACATGTAAAAACCGCATATGTTAATGGCCAAGCAGGCGAATTTCGTCTGCTCTGATTGCCATGCCATGAAACTATTATGAATATAGATCCTTTATGCTTTATCTGATGAAATATGAGGTAGTAATACTGTTCGATATTAATTCGAACATCTGGCTAAATGGCATTGCCTAGTTTTATAATAGTCAATCCTATAATCTTGTCTGTTTTTTTCACAGAACTGTTATGAGTTAGTATAACATATTTAAATACGAATTGACAGCTTAACTATGCTGTGTGACGGTTATGCGTGTGACGGTTATGTGACAAGCATTTGATATAATGGACACAACAAAGAAATTTACCCGCCGGAAAGCGAAAGAAAAGGAGGATAAAACATGAAAATGAAGAAAGGTTTGATATTCGGATTAATGACAGCTGCCTTGCTGGCAATGGGTGCAGGCTGTACAACAGCAGGTCCGGCAGCAGAAGGAACTACAGGAAACGCAGTAAAGAATGAGAACGCCATTAATTTGGAGAGTGCTGATCCCTCACCGGACTGGGTCGGCAAACTTGATGCAGCAAAAGATACCGACCAGCTCTTTGTAGTAGCAGGAATCGGCGAGACCACAGCCTATGTTTCCATGCATCAGAAAGATGCTGACGGAAACTGGAAAGAGATTCTCACAACCCCCGGTTACATCGGCAAGTACGGCCTAGGCAAAACCAAAGAAGGTGACGCAAAGACACCGGTAGGAACCTATCATTTTAATTATGCTTTCGGTATTGCGGAGGATCCCGGCTGCGCACTTTCTTACCAGAAAGTGACGGATGATGATTACTGGTCCGGGGATCAGAGGGAAGGATATCATTATAATGAGATGGTAAATATCAAGGATCTTCCGGATCTGAACACTGAGGATTCAGAACATATCGTAGATTACGTCAATCAATATCAGTACTGCCTGAACATCAGCTATAACGAAGATGGAACACCCGGAAAAGGTTCCGCCATCTTCCTACACTGCCTGGGACCCATTAAGCCCTATACCGGCGGCTGCGTAGCCATTCCCGAGGACAAAATGATTACAGTAGTACAGAATGTAAAAGAAGACTGTGTGGTTGTGATCGATCGTCTGGAAAAGATTGCACCGGACCTCTACAAAGAATTCGATCTCGGCTCCCAGACTGATGATGCCAGTGCAAATATTGATATCGACTACGGAACTTCCAAGCTCTATTCCAAAGAAGATATGGACGCAGCCATCGATCTGATCATGAATGAATTTAACGGCTGGAAAGGCTGCGAGATGCACAGCATCCGCTACGCTTCCGACAACTTCAACAGCGAGGAGAACATCAAATGGGTAAAGGAACTTGGGGAAGGCAAAGAATACACAGAGTGTATCCAGTTCCTGACAGACTTCCATTCTCCGACCGATGAGAAGGATCTGGCACAAACCGCATGGGAACCCGACCAGGAATACAAAGATTATCAGTGGGTTCTTGCCCGCACAAAAGGCGGCAATTGGGAACTTTTAAACTGGGGATATTAATCTAAAAAATTTACAAATAACCGGCATTCGTATACAGCAAAGGAAAGCCCCTGACCGGGAGAAAATCTCCCGGTCAGGGGCTTTTAATCCGCCTTGAAGGTCCCTTTTAATATCTGCCGGTTTATTTCACCGATATTCCGCCATGGTCGTTCCAATACTTTTCAAAGGACTCCCAGAAGCTGTCCATACAGTAATCGGCATTATCCAGATAAACACCGTCAAATCCCTGCTCCAGGATCCTGTCGATGGAAGAAGTATTGTCTCCCGAAGGACTGGAATATTTCCCTTTACCATTGATAATGATGTTGCGCCAGTCCTCATGCCACCATTCGACAATGGCTTCTTCCGGATACTCATCTCCATAGCCGAACGCCAGCCAGGTGGGCAGGTTAGTCGTGTCTCCGGCCTCTTTTGTGGCAGCAGTATCCCGGAAAGGCACGTAAAAACTGTCTGTTGCTCTTTCGATGATCTTTCCGCACTTCATACTGTAGAAAGAATCTTTGTTAGCAGGATCAATCCAGATCCAGTCATCCTGACAGTACCACCGGTTCTGTTCAGCGGAACCAATGGACAGATAGGCGATAACCTGACGGCGTCCTCCATCCGGTTTATGTTTCAGACTCTCAACCTCTTCTTTGGTCAAAGGTGTCTGATCCTTTGGGCGTGCCCGGTGATTATAGAAAGAGTCGATGTATATAACATCGTAATCGGAATTGCGAAGATCCTCCAGCCATTTCTTTCTTCCATCTTCCGGCTTGAGGCCTTCTGCTCTCCACCACCAATCCCAGTGATCGCCGTATTCGCTGAAATTTCCTTCACCGTCTCGTCATCCGGATCCTCTCCGACCGGCCCATAGGATCCCTTCTCGGAGGGAACCAGGAGACCACTGGCATAGGAATCGGTAATCCTCGTCCGGTCACCATCTCCTTTTTCATATTCTTTCTCTTCTTTATCCCAGTTCTCCCAGTCATCATAGGGGCGGCTGTTGATGTTATAAAGATAGTTTCTGGCATCCGTCAGCTTCTTCACGTCACGGCTTCCGTCCATCCGGTCTTTTATCCCGATCATCCCGGGATCTTCTACCCAGAAATAGTCCCCATTGTCTGCCCAGCGCTTTCCGGCAAAGATTTCCTCTGCCAGCTCCGCTCCGATTTTGGGGTAGGGAACAATGCCCCATTTATCGGCGCGGGTCAGATAGTTCTTAAGGTCTTTTTTACTCCGGACCATCGTCGTGTCTGTTACAAATTTACCCCTTTTCGCCTGATCGACATACATCCTGTTGAAAACATCCGGCTGGGTAGATTTCCCCTTTCCGACAATACCTTCCACGCCGTAACCGTCTACCAGGTCCTTGATCGTACTCTGTTCACCGTCTTCCATCCTTCCGTTATTATAAGCCAGAAAGGCGCCGTTTTGAACAATCACACTGAACTCGGGATTGCGGAGTTTGGCATGGAGTGCCAGCTCCATGATGAAAGCCTGCATCTTGTGTATGCGGCCTATCTCACCGGAGGCATCCGAATAAAGAGAGTTGATCTCCTTATTCAGAGCTTTTACATAATCTTTATCCAGAAGCGGATTCTTTTTTACCGCTTCATCTACCCCGGCAGTCTTCCGGAATTCTGTCACATCTCCATCCCCCTTCAGATAAAGTGTTTCTCCTTCTATGCTGTACTCGTACTCATCCTCTGTACCATCGACCATAATCTGCCAGCTGCCCCAGTTGATCGGCATCCTCTTACCAAATTCAAGGAATCCCGAATGATCTTCTTTGAGGATAATCTGATCCTCGGAGTCGTCATCAACACAGGAATAGGTGCCGGGAACATAGGCGAACTCCTCCTGGGGTTCATATTGATAAAAAGAAAGCTGGTCAAGAATCTGCCATAAAACATCCCCCATCTTTCCTTCCAGAACGTTTTCGTCCGTCAATCCCTCAACCATTTTGGTCAGGATAACCCCGCCATTGTACTCGGCAGACTGGTAGGAAACCGTTACGTCTCTCTCGTCATCCGAGAACTCTGCTACAGCAAGATATGCCCATTTGTCTTCATAAATAAAGCTTTCGTCCCGGCTAATATCCTCCTCCGGATCCAGCTCCCATTCCTTTGCCAGGGCATCCAGTTCTTCCGTAAGGACTTCCCTGGCCTGTTTGTCAGGAATATAGCGGATCTCAACATAATTCTCCCCGACAGCTTCGCCGGTATAATTGAACTTTACATCATCGCTGTCTTCGGCATCCAACTCAATCTTTTCCGGTTCAAAACGGGTTGTCCATCCATGCTCGTTCTCATAGATGCCTTCTCCGATCATTCCTCCCGGGTAGAGCCCTTCTGCGGTATTATCCTTTGCTGAAGTACTCTCCTTTGTGGCGGGCGAAGATGCAGAGCACCCTGTCAGAAGAGCCAGGGATAATATCGTCGTAAACAATACTATGCGAATTCTCATTTCCTTCTCCTTCCTATTATGTCAACCCAAAATCCAAGGATTTATGCGGGTTTGACGATTCTATAACCTCATAGTTACAGAGCCAAAGGGGTATGGATATCAAGGTATTTTATACAGAATAGTTGAAAATGGGTATAGGAAATAGAACGTCCCTTCAATCTGTTCTATTTAATTTTTACCTTGATAACTTTATAAATACCATCCCATGCTTTCCACAATACAGGTTTCTATAGCTTTTTTTCTTCAATGTAAATCATAGTATCTGACTCTGCTATTATTGGCTTCTAAAGAATCCATAATGTTGCTTGAATGGCAAGGGCTTTTTTTCAAAAGCAACAGGTCATATACACCGGCAGATATATGATACCGTCTTTTTCGCGCAAATCAGCTGTGTGTAAAACAAAAAGCTCATTCAGCTGCTCGTAATACTTCTTTCGAAATTTGTTTAATGAGGACAACGTATAGTTTTTTCCGGATTTCACTTCCAAAGCAGAAATGTTGTGCCTGCTTGTAATCTTGCTCTTTGCTAACAGAAAATCTATTTCCATTCTGCTGTCCTTATCATTTCTTGAAGAATTAGAGTAAAAATATAAATTTTTTCCATTGGCGGCAAGCATTTGAGCTACAATATTTTCAAAAATCATTCCTTCGTTCACTTCCAGTTTGCCAAACAGGAGCTTCTTGTAGATTTCCTCGGTAACAAGACCACTTTCGTCAAAAGAATGACTGATCAAAAGCCCCGTGTCACCCATATACATTTTGAAGGAAGTATTATCACGGTTAAGTTTCAGTCCTATGTTGGGTTCTGTGGAATTGAAGCATACGTTTGTGAACATGGAATCCTGAAGCCAAAGGAATGCGCTTTCATAATCCCTGAATCTTGCCCCTTTGCCCAATGCGGAAAGGGTGAATTTCTTCTCATGTTTTGAGAGCTGAGATGGTATCTCATCAAAGATGCGTTCAACCTTGCCCGCATAACCTCCCGCATGCTTTTGAATATCTTCCCTATACAGTGTCAGAATATCTCTTTTTATCTGATCCGCCGCTTCAAAGCTTTTCGTTTCAATGTATTCCTTAACAGCCTGAGGCATTCCTCCAATGATAATGTATTCGCGGAATAGCGTAATGACCTTACGGTGCAGCGCCTGGCCCAGTGGCTTTCTTTTCTCGAAGCAGTCTCTAATGACCGACATGATCATGTCCTCCCCCTTTGCCCAGAGGAATTCTTCGAAATCCATCGGATACATTTTCATATGCCGTTCCTCAGAAGGAATCAGGATATCTTTGACATTTTTCTTTATCGACATAAGAGAACCTGTCTCTATGTAATCGAACCGGCCATCTGCCACTAGAAATTTGATAGCAGCTCTAGCTCGGGGATAAAGCTGAACTTCATCAAAGATAATCAGAGATTTTCTTTCATACAACTTCACATTGAAAGCTGCTGACAAATACATAAAAAAGCTGTCAAGATCCCGCAGATTCATGTCGAAAAGATCTGTGATTTCTTTTCCTACCTCGTTAAAATCTATCAGAATGTACGACTTGTAGTTTTTTCTAGCAAACTCCTCGACGATAAAGCTCTTTCCGACACGTCTTGCTCCGTCAATAAGCAAAGCAGTTTTTCCATTGCTATTTAATTTCCAATCAGCGATTTTCTCTTCTATTTTTCGTTTCATAGGCAATGTCCACCAAATCAAGAGTTTTGAGTGTAGATATTTGCACGGAATCAATTAATTTTGATTCTATCATGAAGAGTGTCGTAAAACAAGATTTATATAGCTTTAAATATGCACCAAAACGAGAATTATCGGCAGAATGATAATTATTTCACGCTGCAATTGAGGATGCCACAAGGCAGGGCAGAAATACGATAATCATCAATAACCTTTTCATTGGTCTTCCTGCTAATTATCCATAGATTTTGCCAGAGCCGTAAGCAGGGCTACCATCTCAGGATTGGCCAGTACTTTCTGTAGCAGTCCTGGGTCAACTCCTTCCGGAAGCTCCATGACTGGTCTCTCGGTACTGGGAAAGGAGAGTGCGGCGACTGGATCTGTATCTTTCTTTTGATAAAATGCTTTCTCAAATAACTCGGCATTCCTTTTTCGGTCTTCATCAAGGATATGGGCATACACATCGGTGACCATGTTTACCTGGGAATGACCTGAATCTCCCTGCACGGCCTTGATATCCCCACCGTTCAGTTTCAGCTTATAAGTGATGCTTGTGTGCCGCAGACTGTGGAAAACAACCTGTGGAAGGTCATGTTCTTTGATCAGTTTAGCCAGCGACTTCCTAAGGGCAGCGCTTTCATAAGGAAGGCCGAAGGAGGTAGCAAATACCAGGTTATAATTTTGATACTCCTCCCCCAGAAGCTCTTTGATCTTTTCCTGTTTTTCCTTCCTTTCCACCAGCATGGCCGCTACAGTGGCTGGCAGAAAAATGCGACGGATACTGCTTTTGGTCTTTGGCTTTTTCAGGACGCGGACAGTTCTGCACTGTTTGCTTTCGCTGGGAAAGGTAAAGATCACATCTTTTTCGGACAATTCCTTTAACGCCTTCCTGTTTACCCTCTGGAGCACTTTATTGATGTAAAGGCAGGCATGATTGTGGGCCAGCGCTTCCTCCGACAGATCCACGCAGTCCCAGGTCAGACCCAGGATCTCACCGATACGAAGAGAACAGGAGAAGGAAAGATGCATAGCCGTCTTCAGGTTATCGTCTTCACAGACGGAGAGGGCATACATCAGAGTTTCAGCCGACCATATGTCTCTTTCTTTACTATCGTATTTGGGAACCGTCGCATAATCCGCTGGGTTCTTTTCCATGAGTTCCCACTTTACTGCCTGTTTGAAGCAGCTCCTGAGGAGTTTATGGATATCCCTTATCACACTGGGCTTGATGAAGCCGCCGCCTTTTTCTTTGTTATAAATATTTTCCGCTGCTTTGCTTGTCTGCAATTCTTTATAGAAAAGCTCCAGAAAACGGGTATTGATGTCTTCCAGTTTTTTATTCCCGATCTTGGGAAGGATATAATTCTGGATCATGCGGGTATTCCTCTCAAAGGTGGATAAAGCCCATTTTTCCTTTCCGTACAGGGAGACATATTCATCCATGAGCTCCTCGACAGTTGTACACTTTGGAATGACGAAATCCTCGATATCCTGCTTGTATTCAATTTCCTTCTTCCTTTTCTTCGCTTCATTCAGGGTATTCCAGGTCTCCCATTTCTGCTTCTTTTTACCATCCTCATCCCTGTAGTTGTAGATCACACAGTACTTCTTTCCCCGTTTCTGTATGGATGCCATTTGGATGTCCACTCCTTTCCTGTCTTTGCTTCAGCCATTCTTTGTATCCTTTCAGAGGGATCCTGACATATTTCCCTGCACATTTGGCAGGGAAT
>ODAJ012192344.1_pt1 | contig 26558 bp, 16 predicted proteins | sample 1539241 | NCBI WGS metagenome assembly ODAJ01 (sample SAMN02144231, study PRJEB22623) | gut metagenome | biome: sheep rumen | host: Ovis aries | place: New Zealand
CGCGATGCCTTTCCAATAAAATGAAGCATTTTATTGGAAAACAGTATCACTTGGATACCGCCAGACATGGATGAACACTATTACCAGACGTCCATCAGCAGAAAATCCTCCAGGTGCACGATACGGACGCCGCTTTCATTTCCGGTCGCGAGCCGATCCAACGTGACCACATATTTTGGATAGTTGTCCGGAATTTCCAGCAGATTATCTGTCTCGCGGGTAGAACCCTCCGGAATGGTCACGCATGCCTGAACATAAACTCGCTCGCCGCGCTTTTCAGCAATGAAGTCGATCTCCTTGTTGCCCAGTTTGCCGACATAGACTTCGTAGCCGCGGCGACGCATTTCCAGATAAATGATGTTTTCCAATGCGGCGGTGCGCATCCGACTGTTATAACCGCAGAGAGCGTATTTCAGCGAAACATCTGCCAGATAGTACTTCTCATGTGTTTTCAGGATGGATTTGCCCTGCAGATCGTAGCGTTTACAGGGGTAGATGATGAAGGCCTGCTCCAGCCAGCGCAGATAGTTATAAATCGTTTCCACCGAGACCGTGCGGTGCTCGCTCTTCAGGAAAGTGCTGATGGAATTGGCAGAGAAGGTCTTGCCCATATTCTCAATCACAAAGCGTACGACCCGATCAAAGAGATCCTGCTTGGAGATGCGGTGACGCTTCACAATGTCGCGGGACACAACGGTATGGTAGATGCCTTCTGCGATCTGATAGGCCGTCTGGTCATCGTAATTGCCCAAAGATACAAGCGGAAAGCCGCCCATCCGGATATAGTCATCCAACAGTTCCGACTTGCTGCGAGCGCTGTCCTTCCTGAAGGACAGATACTCCCGGAAGGACAGCGTATAGACTGAAATCGGCACATAGCGCCCGGTGAGATAAGTGGAGATCTCGCTGCTCATCAGTTTGGAGTTGGAGCCGGTCAAATAGATATCTGCATCCGCGCTCTCCAGCAAGCTGTTGACTACCTTTTCCCAGCCTTTGATCTCCTGTACCTCGTCCAGCAGCAGATAGCAACGGCCTTTGCCTGTGATTGCCGCCTTCAAGTCCTCGTACATACCGCGCTGGTCAAAGCCATCAAGCTCCATGTCTGTATAGCGCCTGGAAATGATGTTTGTCTCTGCAATGCCTCTTGCCACAAGTTCGTCGTGCAGCATCAGAAAGATTGTAGATTTCCCGCAGCGGCGGATGCCGGTTAGAACCTTCACCAGGGGCACGTCCACGAAGGGACGGAGTGCTTCCAGATAATCCGGTCGTAGGACCATAAGACCACCTCCCAAGAGAATAGTACCAAAAAATCTTGACAAAAGCAATAGTTTTTCCAGTTTACTTATAAAAACTTCGATCAAACCGCAGGCTTTTCTACACTCCTACTAAAGAGTTGATAAAATACGCCTGTGTCTGTAAGAACAGCAAAGCAGGCGATCTTTGCTGTCAGCCCGAATTACGGTGAAGGTTTTCCCGGATAATTGTCCATCAGTCAGCGCACCTGTCATGATCCCAGCTGTCGGACGAGTTTTACAATAAACTGTTACATATCCTGCCGATACGAAAAAACGGTCTGCACAGATGAATGCAGACCGTTTTTCTTCGCTTGTGGATTTGTCAGAAAGCAGCTTCGTTGGGGGCTTCCGGGAACCTTCCGATGAGCCGGCTGCCTGAACCCCGAAGAGCGTTTTCGCCTATAATGCTTCGATCTCCTTGATGTTGTATTCATTACCGGTGACGAGGAAGGTGTTCGGGCTGCCGCAGTGCGGGCAGATCTTGCCCTGCGGGATCGTGGGATAGGTCTGCTTGCAGTCCTGGCAGTAGGTCACGGCCTTGAGTTCCTCGATCTTCAGCTCGGTGTTCTGGAAATGCTCGGTTTTGGCCCGGGCGTATTCCCAGAACTCCGCGAGATAACTCGGGATGATGCCGCTGACCTCGCCGACCTCCAGCGTGATGGAGGCGACCTCCTTGAGGTCGTTTTCCACCATCAGCTTTTCCACCGTGTCAATGACATAGTAGATGGTTCCGAGCTCGTGCATTTATTTCGCCTTCCGCACGATCTTGACAGCCTGCTTGGCCGCGTACTTGAGCATCGGGCCGACCTTGTCCTCGCAGCGGACCATGGTCGAGGCCTCCGGCACGTCGCGCTGGAGGTGGATCGCATCGAACATGCACTTGGTGGTGCACAGACCGCAGCCGATGCAGCGGTTCTGGTCGACGACGCTCACGCCGCAGCCCAGGCAGCGGCTGGCTTCCGCCTTGACCTGCTCCTCGGTGAAGGTGAGGCGGTCGTGCTCGAAGGAGCGGGCCTTCTTCGCATCGTGCAGGATCGGCTGACGGGCGGGCTTGTCGAAGCAGTCGACGCCGAACACCAGCTCGTCCTTGTCCAGTTCATAGAATTCACGGAGGTTGCGGCCCTGGGTCAGGCTCTGGCCGTCCTGGACAAAGCGGTGCAGAGACTCGGCACCCTCGCGGCCGGCCGCGATCGCGTCGATCGCAAACTTCGGGCCGGTGTAGACGTCGCCGCCGACGAAGATATCGGGCTGCGCGGTCTGGTAGGTGACGGCGTCGGCCAGGGCGTTGCCCTTCTTGCCGGTCTTCAGCTCGCCGATATCCAGCTTGCCCCAGTCGATGCTCTGACCGACGGCGGCGAGCACGGAATCGACCTCAATGGTCTCAAACTTGCCGGTGCCGACAGGTGCGCGGCGACCCTTTTCGTCGGGCTCGCCCAGCTCCATCAGCTCAACCTTCAGGCCGCAGACCTTGCCGTCCTTGCCGAGGATCTCGACAGGCGCGTTGAGGAAGCAGAACTTGACGCCCTCTTCCTTGGCCTCGGCCACTTCTTCCTTGTCGGCGGGCATTTCTTCCTCACCGCGGCGGTAGATCACATAGGTCTCCGCGCCAAGGCGGACAGCGGTGCGGCAGACGTCCATCGCGACATTGCCGCCGCCGATGACGGCGCACTTCTTGCCGATCTCGGGCTTGCTGCCGAGGTTGACCTCACGCAGGAAGTCTACGCCGCCGTACACGCCCTCAAGCTCTTCGCCGGGGATGCGGAGCTTGGAGCTCTTCTGCGCGCCGATGGCGAGATAGAAGCCCTTGTAGCCCTGCTGGCGCAGCTCTTCGATCGTGATGTCCTTGCCGATCTCGGTGTTCATCTGGAACTTGACGCCCATCTTCTCGAGGACCTCGATCTCACCCTTGAGGGCGTCGCGGTCGAGACGGTAGCTGGGGATGCCCATGACGAGCATGCCGCCGGGGGCGGGGTTGCGGTCGAAGACCGTGACATTGACATAGCCCATGCGCGCCAGATAGTAGGCGCAGCTCATGCCCGCGGGGCCGGCGCCGATGATGGCGACCTTCTCCTCGTAGGGCTTGTCGATGGGACGGCGGTACAGCGGAGCCGGGATATAGCGCTCTGCGCTCTTGAGATCCTGTTCGGCGATGAACTTCTTGATTTCGTCGATCGCAAGGGCCTTGTCGATGGCGTTGCGGGTGCAGGCGGCCTCGCAGCGGCGGTTGCAGACGTAGCCGCAGACGGAGGGGAAGGGGTTATCCTGCTTGATGAGCTTGAGGGCGTCGAGATACCGGCCTTCCCTGGCGAGCTTGATGTAGCCCTGGATGGCGATGTGCGCCGGGCACGCGGTCTTGCAGGGCGCGGTGCCGGACTCGTGGCAGTTCTTGCGGTTGTCGAACACGTAGTTCGGGTTCCACTTGTCCTCGCCCCACTTTAGGCCGGAGGGCAGCTCCTGCTTGGGATACTCGACCTCGCCGTGCTTGGTGCAGAGCTTCTGACCGAGCTTGGCGGCGCCGGCGGGGCAGACCTCGACGCACTTGCCGCAGGCTACGCACTTGTCCTTGTCGACATGGGCGCGGTAGGCGGAGGCGGAGAGGTTCGGGGTGTTGAAGTACTGGCTGGTGCGCAGCGCGAAGCACACGCCGACGTCGCAGTTGCACAGACCGAAGATCTTGTCCTGGCCGTCGATGTTGGTCACCTGGTGGACATAGCCGTTGTCCTCGGCGCGCTGGCAGATCTCCAGCGCCTCTTCCTTGGTGATCGGGCGGCCCTTGCCGGTCTCAACCAGGTAATCGGCGAAATCGCCGAGGCCGATGCAGCAGTCGTCCTGGATCTCGCCCGAGCCCTGGCCGTAGAGACGTCTGGCGTTGCGGCAGGAGCAGTAGCCGACAGAGAGCTTGCCGTCATACTTGTCGAGCCAGTGGGAGATGTGCTCAATGGAGGCGGACTGCTGATGGGCGGGAATCGCCTTCTCCACAGGGATGACATGCATGCCGATGCCGTCGCCGCCGGGAGGGATCAGATGGGTCTTGCCGGCCAGGGGCAGGAAGGTCATCTTGTCGAAGCTGTCGGCCAGTTCCGGGTACCTGCAGACCTGCTCATAGACCATGTTGGTCATCTCGGCAATGCCGGGAACGAACAGCTGCACATACCACTGCTTCTCGTGCTGGGGATTTTCTCTGTGATACTCGACGATGCCGTGCATGGCGGCGTCGGTCAGCAGCTCTTCGATGCGCTGCTCGCTTTTGCCGGTGATCTTGGCGATCTCCGCGGTCGTTTTCGGTTTGCGGAGGCCCATTTTCAGCATGACTTCCGCGATCTCGTCGCTGCTGCAGGCGCGGTCGAGGATGATGTACTCCGGATCGTTCTCCGTCAGGCGCTTGACGCCGAACTTGTAGGGAAGACGGTCCGTGATCATCTTTCCGAGGTCAAAAAGGATCTCTCTTGCCATATGTTTTCTCCTCTCAAGTGTTAGTAATATGCGTATTTCCCCACTTAATTTATCATAACATATCCCTATTGTAAAGTCACGACTAATTTTCATGATTTCCTGTTCTTTTCGCCAGCGAAATCCAGAAACGACACAGATGAACGCGCGTTATCTACTGAATCGATAACAGGATATGAGTAATCTATGCTTCCGCATCTTGGCAATATATGATAAATTTTACTTGAGAGATACCGGAAAAATTGTTCGAATAAAACAAAACGATCAGGAGGAGCGATATGGAACACGAAGTCTGCGGCTTTGGAACCAAGGCCATCCACGCGGGAAACGTGAAGGATCAGCAGTACGGCGCGCTGACGACGCCGATCTATCAGAGCTCAACCTTTGTTTTTGACAGCTGCGAGCAGGGCGGCATGCGCTTTTCCGGCGCGGAGAACGGCTATATCTATTCCCGGCTCGGAAACCCCACGTTATCGGTTTTGGAGAACAAGGTGGCGGCTCTCGAGGGCGGCGACGCCTGCCTGGCGACGGCCTCCGGCATGGGCGCCATTTCCTCCTGCCTCTGGACGATCGCGTCTGCGGGCAAGCACATCATCGCCGACGGCACGCTCTACGGCTGCACCTATGCGCTGCTCAATCACGGTCTCCGGCGCTACGGCGTGGACGTGGACTTTATCGACACCTCGGATCTCGAGGCGCTGAAAACCCATCTGCGGCCCAACACTGTGGCCGTGTATCTCGAAACGCCGGCCAACCCGAATCTCAAGATCACCGACATCGCCGCCGCCGCAAAGGCTGCTCACGACTACAATCCGGAGATCAAGGTCGTCTGCGACAACACTTTTGCCTCTCCCGCGCTGCAGAATCCGCTTTCCCTCGGCGCGGACGTGGTGGTGCATTCGGCCACCAAGTACCTCAACGGCCACGGCGACGTGGTGGCGGGCTTCGTGGTGGGAAAGGCCGACTTCATCCAGCAGGTGCGGATGTTCGGCCTCAAGGACATGACCGGCGCGGTGCTCGATCCCTTCGCGGCCTTTCTGCTGCTGCGCGGGCTGAAAACGCTCGAGCTGCGCATGGCGCGTCACTGCGAAAACGCGCGCAGGATCGCGGCCTTCCTCGACGCGCATCCCGCGGTGGAGAAGGTCAATTACCCGGGACTCAAAACCCACAAGGGCCACGAGATCGCCGCACGGCAGATGAGAGATTTCGGCGGGATGATCAGCTTTGAAGTCAGAGGCGGCAGGGAAGCGGGCATGAAGCTCGTCAACGCCCTGCGGCTCATTACCGTCGCCGTCTCCCTTGGCGACGCCGAGAGCCTCATCGAGCACCCGGCCTCCATGACGCACTCCACCTATACGGCGGAGGAGCTGGCGGCCGCCGGCATTGCGCCGGGGCTGATCCGCCTGTCCGCCGGCCTTGAGAATGCCGAGGATCTGATCGCCGACCTGCAGCAGGCGCTGGAAAAAATCTGAATCTAAATGAATAATGGGTGAGCACTGAAAGGTGCTCACCCATTTTTATTCTCCGGCGACGCGCTGGAGAATCTCGAGAAAGTGCAGCTCCGGCTCCGACATCCGGTGCAGCCGCTGCCGGACATAGCCCAGGCGCATGTCGTGGGAATCGCGCAGCGGAACGGCGATCAGCCGCTCGTCGGCATAGCCCGCGGGCAGCACGCCGCTGCCGGTGGAGACGCAGTCCGTATGCACCATGATGTTGTAGATGCTGGCCCGGTCGCTGACCGTGACGAGGCGTTCAAAGTCCGCGCCGGAGCCGGAGACGGCCTCCTCGGCGTAATTGAGATCGCTGTCCGACTGCGTGAACACGATGTGCGGATAAGGCCGCAGCTGCTCGACCGTGAGCGAGGCTTCCGCCGACAGGGGATGCCCCGTTCGCATGAACACATGGGGCCGCAGCGTGACGAGCGGCTCGAACACCAGATTTTTCTCCTCCAGCGTGCGGGTGATCGCTCGCTCCGTGAGATCGGAGACGAACAGCACGCCGAGCTCGCTGAGCCCCGCGGCGACGTCGCTGATGACGGCGGGCATATCCGTCTCCTTGAGGCTCAGCTGGCAGGCCTGCGCGTCCAGGCTGTTCATGAACTCCACGAAGGCCTTGGCGCAGAAGGGATAGCGCTGCGCGGAGACCGAGAGATGCACCCGTTCCGTATCACGCCGCCGCGCGTAATAGCGGCTGAGCTTGCGGCTCTGCTCAACAATGGGCAGGATCTGCCCGAGCAGCTCGCGCCCGTCCTCCGTCAGACGGATGCCGCGGTTTGTGCGGTGAAAAACCGTGATGCCGAGCTCCTTCTCCACCTCGAGGATCGCGCTCGAGAGCGCGGATTGGGAGACAAAAAGACTCTGTGCGGCCTTGTTGATCGAGCCGCAGCGGTCGATTTCCAGAAGATATTGCATCTGCTGCAGGGTCATGGCTCATTCCTCCCTGTTTATCGGGTGTGGTTTTGTGTCAGTCCTTTTCCAATAGCTGCAGGATCTGCAAAGCGTTGGCCGCGGCGCCCTTGCGGATCTGGTCGCCGCAGCACCAAAGGCTCAGACCGTTGGGATGCGTCAGATCCTCGCGCAGCCGCCCAATCCAGACCAGATCCTGCCCGCCGGTATCCAGCGGCGTCGGCCAGGGGCGCGAGTCTATCCCGCCCATCCGACAGCCCGGGAAAGAGGCAACGGCGGCGCGAGCCTCGTTCAGCGGCACGCTGTCCTCCGTCCACAGCGTGACGGAGATCGAATGGGAGCGCATGACCGGTACGCGCACGCTGGTGCAGCTGACCGTAAGCTCCGGCCGGTGCAGAATGCGCCGACCCTCGTTCTGCATCTTCATCTCCTCGTCGGTGTAGCCGTTCGCTTCCGCTGCGCCGATCCACGGGATCAGATTCATCGCGATCGGAACGGGGAACACCTGCGGCTTCGGCTCCTGCCCCTGAATATAGGCGGCCAGCTCATCCTCCAGCTCCCGCAGACCCTGGATGCCGGCGCCGGACACCGCCTGATAGGTGCTCACAACCATGGAACGGATGGGGGAGAGGCGGTGGATGCCCGCGACAGCCATCAGTGTGATGATGGTCGAGCAGTTGGGGTTTGCAATGATGCCGCGATGCGTGAAGGCGTCCCCGCCGTTGATCTCCGGCACGACGAGCGGGACCTCCGGGTCAAGCCGAAAGGCGGAGCTGTTGTCGATGTACACCGCGCCGCTTCTCCGGATCGCCGGGGCAAAGCGGCGGGAGATCGGAGCGTCGGAGGCGCCGAGCACATAGTCGAGCCCCGTAAAGCTCTCCTCGTCCGCGCAGGCGACCGGGAGCTTCTTCCCGCGAAAGCTGATCTTTGTTCCGGCGCTCTTCGGCCCGGCCAGCAGCCGCAGCTCGGCAATCGGAATCCTGTATTCCTCAAGCAGGCGCAGCATCTCGCGCCCGACGGCGCCGCTGGCGCCGAGAATGGCAAGTTTGACGGCTCTCATGGCAGCTCCTTTCCTATGCGGCACACTGGCGTCCGGTGTGGTCGATCGTGTAATCCCCGTCAAGCAGCAGCTGCGAGATCGGTACGATCGTGTAGCCGTCGTTCAGCAGCCGTTCCAGAATTCCCGGCAGCGCCTCAGGCGTGTGCTCGGCGGCGTTGTGGAACAGAACGATGCTGCCGGACTTCACATTCTTGAGTACCCGGTTCTGGATCTCCGCGGCCGAGATCCCCTTCCAGTCCAGACTATCGCCTTACCGTACAACTGAAACCGCTGAGAACAGGCGCTGATCAGCCGCCGCTGTCTCCAAAAAGCGGATGCGGAAGGAGTCTCCACATCCTTACCGATTTCATCTTATCATCGGACAGGTTATAAGTCAATTTAGAGGAAAAGCGAGTTCCCGTGAATTTGCAATTTCACAGTTGATTCAATCGCAACTTTTGGCATGATGTTGGGATCCTATCTGTAAATCATAAACATGGAGAATCTGGCATGAATACCGTACTGATTATTCGTTACTTTGTGCCCATCCCGGAGGCTGTAAGTCTCGTTTTACAGGCGGTCGTCTGCGCCAAAGGCGGAGAATTATTCGCCTATGACATGGGTGAGCCCGTGAAGATCAACACTCTGACGCGGAATATGATCAAGCTCTGCGGCCTGCAACCGGACGTGGACGACAAGATCGAGTACACCGGAATGTGCCCGTGCGGAAAGCTATACAAGGAGAAGTTGTTGACCGAGGAAGACATGGAGAAAATCAAGAAAAAAGCTGATCCACATCGGCCACATGCTGATTATCGAAAAGAACAACTTCATAAATCAGATGGAAGAACTGCTCGAACCAGCCTCCGACGGCGACGAAACCATTCGAAAACAGGTAGTGGAAGTCGAGCCGACAAATCAAGTACATTAGCGGAACAGCTCCCGGATGAGGAATTGTTCCGCTAATATCAAGATATCCCGTCTGCTAAAATAATTAATACATCATTTTGATTTTTTTCTTGCGTTGTGAGAATGATTCTGATATAATGCAAAAAGAAGATTTATGTGAAGCATTATTTTATGAAAAACAAGTGAATCAGGCGGAGTTTTTCTTTTTTCTAAAATTGGTTGTTGCTAAAGCAACGATTGAACAGATGACAACATGGCATCTGATTGATTTTAGAGATTCTAAGTTTAGTAGGCCAGTTATTAGTTAAGTGAATTGTTCGTATATAATGCCTTTAATGGCTTATATAAATATTTTTATTTCAGAAAGGACAAAAGAACCATGAAGAAAACCGCAGGCTTTACCCTCGTAGAACTGATTGTCGTAATTGCAATTCTTGCAATCCTGGCTGGCATTGCCATCCCCGTGTACTCCGGGTACATTGCCAAGGCGCAGGAAGCTTCTGACATGCAGATCCTCGACTCTCTCAAAACCGCATGTGCATTTGCTGTTGTTGACAAGAATCATGATGCTTCTTTGAGCAAGATCGAAGTGAAAGTTACCTCTCAGAAACTTGAAACTGTAACGATTACTTACACTTACAAAGATGCAGATGGCACTGATAAGACAGCGACACTGGATAAGAACGCTATTATTGAGTATGTTGGTGATCCTGTCTTCAAGTATGTTGGTGAAGCAACATGGGAAAACGCGGCTTGGACTACCACAAAAGCTGCATAATTCAGTGATTTTTCTCTCCCTGCCCCGTTTATCGGGGCAGGGGAACCCCCAATACACAGAGCAGAGGAGTCGGAATACTTCGGTTTTTGTGCTGTGTGTATTGAATAAAATAAGACACGTTTTGAAAATTTGAAAAGGAGAAATGGTCATGAGCAAATTCTTTAATCGAAACTGGAAAGCCGGTTTCACTCTTGTCGAGCTGATTGTTGTCATCGCCATTCTGGCGATTCTGGCCGGCATCGCGATCCCCGTGTACTCGGGCTACATCAAGAAGGCGAACGAAGCGGCTGATAACCAACTGCTGGCCGCGGTCAACACGGCCTTCGGCGCGGCGTGCCTGGAGAATGGCTTCAATGCGAAAGACGTGACGAGCGCTAAACTGGACGGCGACAAAAACATCACTGGCGTGAAAGACGTATCTGTTCCGGCAGATAAAATCTTCTTGTCGGCGGATACTGTTTCGGACGGCTTTGCGCTCCTTGGTGCCCGTCCTGCGCAGCTTGGCAGCTTTGATGCGGACAAATTCCAGGCCAGCTTCCTCAAATATTTCGGCGAGAATAAAAACACCGAGCTGAAATCCGTCACAGTTGCCGACATCGAGTTCAGCGGCGGCGTGTTCGGCATCAAGGGTTCCGGCACCGGCTCCGCCGGCACCGGCGCCGCTCTGGTGGGCGAGCCGATCGACAACGGTGACGGCACCAAGACCTACACCTTCCGGCTGGCCAACGGCGAGCAGGTTGCCTATACCATCAGCGATGACGCGATCGCTAAGATCAACGCCTCCACCATCGGCAAGATGGAGATGGGCAATCTGATGGATGATGTCAGCGGCATGGTTGTCTCCCTGTCCGACGCGATGAACAGCGGAACGATCCTGGCCGGACTTCTGAATGCCACCGGTTACGTCCTGGAGAGCAACCTCTCTCCCGAGGCGCTGGAAGAGGTGGAAAACGGCATGTACAACGGCAAGCTGGTGCTGCCCGTCACCAAGGATGAAAACGGCCAGTACAATCTGGAGGAGCTCTCCAACGCCGTCGTGCTGCTAATCGCCAAGAACACGAACACGAGCGGCCTGAACCAGATGAAGGCCTTGCTCAACAGCGGCGCCGACAACATCACCGCTGCGCTTCATCTCGGTGAGGTTTCCCACGAAGGCCTGACGGATGCACAGTACCAGAAGGCCAGAAACAAAGCAGTGTCTGACGGAGCCGGTCCGCTCCTGAACAGCATGGCTGCGTTCTACAGCATGGCGACCGCCTTCGCGAACTCCGACGCCGCCGAGGGCTGGAGCGTTCAGGTCGACGGCCAGACCTATGACGCCCAGCAGTATTACAACTACGTCAACGGCAAGATCGCCGCGGCCGCAGCAGATCACGACCTCGACAACTACGGTCGTGTCCAGGCCATCGCCGACGCAATGTCTCTGATGAACGCCTATATGTATGACGGCAGCAACCAGACCACCCAGTTTGCTTCCTATGCCTCCGGGCAGATCGATCTGGATATCGCCGGCATCGTTGCCGGAATGGAAAGTGTTGCCGCGAACCAGGGCGCTGCGGTCAGCACCGGCGCCGTCACGGACGGCTATAACGCCGGCTCCTTTGAGGACATCCTGAACGCGCTGCTTGGCAAGGGCAACTGAGCCCGAGTCTGCCGCGGCAGAAGAACTGATCTCCCGCCCCGTGAGGGCCGACCTCACGGGGCGGGATTAGGTGCAATAAATGGGGCGACGGAATCCGGCAACGATGTGGGTTGGGGGCTTGCCCCCGGCGGGATCGCCGGGGTTGAGCCCCCGATCCACAGCTCCGTCACTGCTTCGGCGCCGACCCCTGCGCCGAACGGAATACTATAAAAATGCACTCATCATGCACTTATCATCGGCCCGGGCGCGGCTCGGAACCATTCCATAGAAAGGGTGATCGTGTGAAGACGAAGACCACCAACCAGAAACACAGACTGACGGCGGCTGCAGTGCTTGGCCTGCTGCTGGTCGTCGTGCTGATGCTTTCCCTGCTCACCATGACCGCGTCCGCTGCGAACAATGTCGGCAGCGGCAGTGGCACCTGGATCAGCGGCAAGCTGACTTATTCCTTCGCCGCCACGTCCGAGGGGACGACCGGCAACGGAGCGAAGGGCGTCGTTTCCGTCAGCGGGAGCACGCTTACGGTCTCGGCAACAAGCTCCAAATTTGTGGACGGAGGCTGCAATGCAGACACCCATGCCTTCTCCACCACCACCACGGTCACCGTGACCAACGCCTCCACTTATCCCTTGAAAATCACCAGCATGAACGCTGCTTCCGTGAACGTGACCGGCGCAAGCCAGGGTGAGATCATCGCCCCGGGTGCGACCTTCAATATCGCCATCACGTCGAACCCCAACAGCTCCAGCGATACCACTAACCGGACGGCGACCGGCACGGTCACGATCGCGGTGGAGGAGCAGACCAGCGTCGAGATCACGCTGGCGCCCTCTCCCTACGTCTCTTACACGGTGAACGGTCTGACTGTGGCGCAGAACGGCAGCAATCGGACCTTCACGGCCGACGTCGGAGCGACCTATGCGCTTCCGACGATCACCGCGCCCGCGGGCTATGAGTTCAAGGGCTGGCGCGTAGGCAGCGAGCTGATCAACGCCTCCAGCTTCAAGGCAAACGGCGCCTACACCGTGTTCCCCGCGATCGTCGTGGCGGGGACGGACATCACGGCCGCCAACTTCAAGGTCGGCAGCAATACCTATGCCTTCTGGGAGGATGCGGTCTCTGCCGCGGTCAACGTCGGCGGTACGGTTTTCGTGAACCTCGCCGAGGTCACGCTCCCCGACAATGTGCTGGATAACCTGCTCCCCGCTGCGGGCGGTACCTACGTCAAGCCCAGCGGAACGGGCGTGGAGTATCTGCTGCCCTCCGGCGTCTCGCTGGTCCTTCCCTATAACACGAGCACGACGGTCCACACCACCACGCCGGATTACGACACGGTCGACCACGTGACGCCCTACGCGTTCCGTACTCTGACGGTCCCGAACGGCGCAAAGATCTCGGTCTACGGCTCTGTCAACGTGGATTCTTTTGTCAGCGCGATCGGCACCGGTGGAGGCGGAAAGTCCTGGAACGCCACACCCTCCGGCCCCCATGGCAAGATCGTCATGAAGAGCGGCTCGGAGATGACCTTCAACTCCGGTTCTAACCTCTACTGCTACGGTTATATCAACGGCGACGGCACGATCACCGTGAAGTCCGGCGCAAAGGTCTATGAGCTTTTCCAGGACCGCGCATGGCGCGGAGGCTCAGCCACGTCGGATATGGAGGGCAACGGCTACAACGTCTTTCCGCTTCCCATGTACTACGTCCAGAACGTGGAAGCGCCCATGATCCTCTATAAGGGCGCGACGGAATTCGTCTGGACTGTGTGCAATATGAGTGGCGGCCCCTATGCCTCCAATCAGATCGAGTTCATCGGCACGGGCGGCATGTTCAAACTGACCGGCAGCAACTCGGATTATATCACCAAGCGCTACCACGCGAACGTGGACCGGCTCGAAGTGGCGGCCCACGGCAATATGACCCTGAACGCCCTGAACGTCAAGATCACGGGCTTGCCTATAATCGGCAGCATCGAGATCAATTCCAGCGATTACGTTCTGCCCATCAACAACATGGAGATCACGGTGGAAACCGGTACGACCTCCATCGCTTCCACGCAGAAATACGGCGTGGCGTTCCTGCCCGGCGCCAAGATGACGGTCAAGGAAGGCGCGACCTTCAATGTGAACGCTCCGACCTATTTCTATGACGTCGACGAGTGGGGCCTGTACGGCACGAATGGCGAAGCGTTCGTCCCCGTCGGCTATTCGACGGCAAACGGCGCAAACGCGATTCGCTCGGCGGCCAACCTCGAGGATGCGGAGCTCGACGTCAACGGCACCGTCACCGTCGGGAACAAGCTCTATACCACGGCATCCGGCGCGCATATCACCAGCTCCGCCGGAACCGGCGTGCTCAGCTTTACCACTGAGGCGGAGACGGGCACGAAGACGACCTATCAGGCGATTTATGCCAACTCTGCGATCAGCTATGAGGGCATCACCGTCAACAACGCCTGGCTGCTGAACGGCGACGAGAGCTACTCCGAGACCGTCAGCACCGGCACAAGCAAATGGTACTATGACAAGGACGGCGAGCACTGGTACCGCTATACGGTGGACTTTGCCCTCAACGGGACCAACGTCGCCCGCGACTATTACTGCGAGAACAACGATACCGTCGTTTATGACGCGAGCTGGCTGGAGAACCTCGGCGCCTCCGTTACCTCCGGCACTGCAACCACCGCTATCAGCGGCACGAACGTCAACGTCACCGGCGTCACCACGAACAGCGTCGTGACCCTCACCGGTACGCCCAAGGAGTATGTCCCCACCTTCGTGCTGAGCGAGAGCGAGTACGGCAAGTATCAGCTCTATACCGGCGGCACGCTCAACGACACCGTGACCATTGACGGCGCGACCTACTACGTCGTGCAGCGGGGGGCGACCGCCCTGGCGGTCGGCTCTGCCGTCGCCGCGCCCGCGGACGCGGATCTGGGCGTCACGCCCGAGAACCACAACGGTATCACCTGGAACATGTCCGGCGTCTCGGCCACCAGCGGCAACCCCTTCAAGGGTGTCGTCACCGCCGGTCCGACGGCGGGCGGGCCGTCCTATATCTACGGCTTCTATTCCGGCGTGGTGGCTTACAACAGCTGGAGTGACGCGTATTACACCACACTGCTCGGCGCCTTCGAGGTCCTGCCCCAGGATGTGGACGCCACCATCACCCTGCTGGCCGACTGCGGCACCTTTGAGGAAGAGAGCGGCATTTCGGCCTATATCGCCTATCCCTCCAACAACATCACTCTGGACCTGAACGGCCATCACGCCGTGGGCCGCATCGTCAACCAGGGTACCTTCACCCTGGAGCTCAACGGCGGTACGCTGGACTACCACACCGGCGCGACGGTTGCCGCTGCGACGTATAAGAGCCTGGCGGCGGTCACGAACAGCGGCACGATGACCATTCAGGACAGTGTCGGCGGCGGCAAGATCACCACCGACGCGATCAGCAATGATTCCGGCGCCAACGGCTCTGCCGTTATCCGCAACAACGCGGGCGGCACGCTCACCGTCACCGGCAAGGACGCGGAGCACCTGCTGCCCCTGGAGCACACCCAGACCGTCAACGCCAACAACTACGGTATCTTCAACCTCGGCACCATCACGGCGCTGACCAACGTGGATATCACCACCGCCCAGAGCGGTACCGTTGGCATCAATATTTATAATACCCAGAACGGTAAGATCACCCAGCTTTCCGGCAGCCATCTGAACTGCTACAGCAACTATTCCATTTTCAACTACGGTGGCCAGATCGGCACAATCAGCGGCGTGAACATCGACGGCTTCTATGGCATCAATAACCGCAACGTCCGTGGGTCCAACACGATTGCGAATGGCTACAATATCGCGTATTACGGCACCATCGGAACCATCACGGATGTGACGATGGACGTCATGGAGTTCGGCGTTTACAACGGCGGCGTGATCGACGAGATCAGTGGCCACACGGTCATTACCGCTACGCCGGATCAACCCTATGACGACACACCGTCCAGCACGAGAATCAATGCCAAGGGTGAGGCCTATCCCTATGCGATCCTGAACAGCGCCAACTGGTGGTATGACACGGCCGTATGGAAGCGCACAGACAGTACCGTCACGCGCACAGACACCTATAAAGAAGAAGAAGCGTATCGTCCCAGAATCAAGAAGATCACGGGCGACGTGGAGCTCCACGGTGTGAATACGGGTAAGAACGCGGACTACGGCTATACCCTGTACAATGCCGGCGTCATCGACGAGATCTCTGGAAACGTCTCGATCGAGAGCCACGCCCACGCCAGCAACAGCAAGACGACAGCCTCCAACTATACCCTGATTAACACCAATGGCGGTATTATCAAGGAAATCGGCGGCAATGTCAACGTGACTGCCTCCAACCGCGCGATGCAGAACAGCAGCGTGTTCACGCTGATAAAGGTAGTCGTTTCTTCCGGCACCGCTGCGAAGCCCACGACCTACGGCGGCCAGACTCTGAGCGAGGAATACACCTACGGCGCTCCGTCGAAGATCGGCGCCATCACCGGCGGCACCTATTCCGCCGCGAGCACCTATGCGCTGTATAACTCCGGAACGGTTGGCGATATCACGAACGCCAGCTTCTCCGCGGTTTACAACGTTCTCTACAATGAGACGGCGGTCAACAGCTACTACTATTGGTACAAGGTCTTTGCCGACGGCGCGGACAAGTACACGGCCAACACGGATTACCAGCGCGTGTACACCTACACCCGCAACATGAGCAAGAGCGGCGTCATCGGCACCATCAGCGGAGGCAGCATCACGGCCACCGGCGCGGGCTATCAGGCGGTCTACAATGTGGGCTACATCGAAGCCCTCAAGAATATGACCATCTCCACGCCCACCGGCAAGGCGACGAGTAAAAGCACCTATTATCCGCTGGTGTTCAACTCCGACAGCCGCATCGCAGGCTGCGATTATACCTATACCACGGAGTACAACGGCACGGACGCTTACGTGACGTTGTACGAATGGGACTATACCTACGGCGGCTCTGAGAACCCCGCTACCATCAACCTGATCGAGAACGTCACCATGACGAATCCGCAGGACTACACCATCCGCAACCTGGGTTATATCAACACGATCAAGGACAGCACGATTTCCGCCGGAACTCTGAACACGATTGCAAACAACACCGGTCATTACGAGACGAGGAAGAGCTACCGGTACTACTCCGGCGCGACGCCGTTCTCAACGACGAAGAACGTTGCCGAGGTCACGTATGACTACACCCGCGTCCAGCCCTATATCGGCTTGCTGGACGGCAACACGATCGCAGCGAACGGCACGACCTATGCCATCAACAACGCCGGCCATATCGGTACGATCAAGAACAACACGATCACCAGCAAGACCACCAACACGATCTACAACGCCGGCTATGTTGTGACCGAGTGCCACAGCAACGTAAATACTCTGCGCGGCGTGACGGCAGTCGCGGCCACCAGCCTGACCAACAACTACGATACCACCGAAAACGCCAAGGTGGAGAGCTATGCCCATGTTCCTGCGCTGATCGACTGCATCGGCGAGGGCAACACGATCACCGGTACGTACAATACGATCACCAACGCGGGCAAGATCACCGCCATTGACTCCGGCGAGGGTACACCGAGCCAAATCACAGGCACAACCCGTGCTGCCCTTTACAACTACATCGGCATTGTCGGGACCAAGAACCGCACGGCTACTTTGACGGCGGCAAACGCAAACGCAAGCTATACGGATGTAAATACGTATATCCCGGCGGAGATCGGGACCATCAAGCACACCTATTTCCAGGGCGGACGCAACGTGCTGATCAACGGCAGCGGTGACGCCAACTATGATCCCGTCAAGATCACGGAAATCGGCGAGGGCGCAGAGTTCTACAATGGTTCCGCAGCCTACGATGTTGTCAGCAACAACGCGGCATATGCGCAGATTGAGGAAATCAGCGGCGGTATCTTCCGCAACAATAAGTCCGGCGCTTATTACGCGATCAAGAACAACAGTACCGCCTACCCGATCCTGCTCTCCGGCGGCGACTTCCGCAACTACACAACGGGCAGCGACACGGGCCGCGCTAGAGCGGTCTACAAGTTCGACGATCCGACTTACATCACCTATCCGGAGGGAAAATATCTGAGCTCCGCGACGAACACCCGCACGCCGACCGGCGCAGTCAACAGCAATGTGAATGTGGCAGGGTACTACTACATCACGGATGTGTTCACTGTAACCTTTAATATGCAGGAGCACGGGGATGCCATTGGCCCGATCACGAATCTGGAATCTGGCAGCAAGATATCCGCACCCGATCCCGCACCGACTGCGGACGGTTGGACCTTCGGCGGGTGGTACAAGGAAGAGGCCTGCACGACCGCCTGGAACTTCGATACCGACACCGTGACGGAGAACACAACGCTATACGCCAAGTGGACCGTCACCGTGACCTTCGATATGCAGGGACATGGCACGCAGATCGACCCGATCACGGGGCTTGCTCCCGGCAGCACGATCACCGCACCGACCGCCCCCAGCGAGACCGGCTGGACCTTCGGCGGTTGGTACACGGATGAAGCTTGCACAGATGGGAACGAGTTTAACTTCGACACCGTAATCTCGACGAACATAACGCTCTATGCCAAGTGGACGGTGGCCGGCTATCACGTCTCTGTCGAGGATTACGTGACGGACGGCGACGGCGGCTACGACTTCGAGACCAGCCTGACGGCGGGCTCTTACACGGATGTGACCTTCACTGTGTACTGCGAGAAGGCATGCATCGTGCTCTGGGCTCCGGATTCTGATGACGAGGATCTGACCAGAGTGATCGGTGAGGAGGTCGACGACGACACCTACGAGTTCACGATAGAAGGCTTCACCGAGGACATCACGGTCTATATCATCCTCAAGGGCGACGTGGATATGAACGGTGAGGTGGATGCGGATGATGTTGATATGATCGAACAAAGCACTTACAGCCCGAGAAATCCAGCACATATCGATTTGGAGGTATTAGAAGAATTTATTGCTGATGTTGATCAAAGCGATGAAGTAGATGCGGATGATGTTGATATCGTTGAGCAAAGTACTTATTCGCCAAGGAATCCGAATTATGCGGCAATAACTTGGGATGAGGAGGTCTAAGGACAATGAAAAGAGCTTCAATTAGAATTGTCATTGTGCTTATCTCGATTATAGCCTTAGTCTCGGTTTTTAGTATGGCGGGATTTGCTGCGGCAGATGACTTCGAATATGTCTTTCCTGAAGGAACGGTTAGTGTTGACGGATCTACAGATGTCTCCATTGATCTCGTTTTTAGAATCAAGGGCGATTATACATTAAAGAGATCAATTTGCCAGCCGTCGTCAAATGAAGGCTATAACGAGGATGGAAGGAATCCATCAGATTATGCTAATGCTTATTTTACTCTCACAAACATCGAAGCAAATGAAGATTTGACTGATGGTACTGAGGGGCAGTTTATCGTGTATGCCCCCAATGCCGAGCAAAACTTTGGGGGCTTAGAAGTATATTGGAGATATCCTACTGGTGTTGAATTGTCAGCAAATGATGTAGTCTTTACTGCAACATATATTGTTAAGGGCAACACGCCGGCGGGAGAGTATACAATCACACTCCCAAACATGAAAACCATTGTTAATTCACAAAAAGTGGTAACCTGCGACTACACCGCTACCATCGTTGTGGAAGAGGCTGTCTCCAACCATACCGTCACCTGGAAGAGCCAGGACGGGCAGACAACGCTTGGCACCTCTGAGGTGGCGGACGGCGATACCCCGGCCTACCCCGCGAACTTCACCGAACCGACCAAGGATGCGACGGCGCAGTACACCTACACCTTCGCGGGCTGGTCCACCGAAGCCAACCAGACCAGCGGCACGGTCCTTGCCGACCTGCCCAACGTGACGGCGGACGTCACCTACTACGCCGCGTTCAGCGAGACCGTGAACCAGTATAACGTCACCTTCGTGGACGAGGACGGCACTACGGTCCTGAAAGCCGCGACCGCTTACGACTACGGCACGGCTGCGGCGGACATCGTGCAGCCCGAAACGCCCACCAAGGAAGGCGACGCACAGTACAGCTACACCTTCATAGGCTGGAGCACGGACGGCAGCACGGTCATCGATCCGTTGCCCACTGTGACCGGAAACGTGACCTATATCGCCGTGTTCACGGAAACGGTGAACACCTACACGGTGCGTTGGGTCATGGAAGGCAACGGTCCCACTGAGGCCGAGATCAAAACGGCTGTGGACGAGCTAATAACTGCAAAAGCATGGACGCTCGCAAGAAATCCGGATACGAGCGTGACGGTAACGGAATCCTTTATCATTCCCTATATGGTCGAAGAATGGGGATTTACCGGCGCGAGCAAGGACTATGTAGCCAATCTTGTGAACTACGCCATCGGCAACGGAGACAGCTTCAAGACCGACGCTGACAATGGCTGGGATGCATGCAAGGAAACCATCATAGACCAGCTGCTCACTGCGGCATACGGTTCGACTTCTCTCCTGACTGATTCAGAAAAGACCAGCGTGTCTGCCTTGACCGGTGGCGGTATGACCATCCTGGAGACCGACCTGAACGTGCCCTACGGCAGCGCTCCGAGCTATGACGGCGCAACTCCTTCCAAGGAAGGCGACGCGCAGTACAGCTACACCTTCGTTGGCTGGAGTACGGACGGCAGCACGGTCATCGATCCGCTGCCCACTGTGACCGGAAACGTGACCTATATCGCCGTGTTCACGGAAACGGTGAACACCTACACGGTGCAGTGGGTCACGGTCGAGGGCGCGACCGAGGCCGAGATCAAGGCGGGCGTGGACGCTGTGATTACGGCAATTGCCCCGACGCTGAAATCCGCAGTGGATGAAATGTGGGGATTTATGGATCATGGATCGTTGCTTATGATTTCGGCCGATTCGTATGGACTTGATGAAAATGTGAAGTATTATGTAGTCAACAGAGCGCGTGCCGTTTTGGATAACGATGACAGCTATAATGCAACGGCAGACACCTACTGGGATGCGTGCAAGGATGACATGGTCAATCAGCTTAATAATGCTGTGTACGAGGATGTTGAAAATAACAATCCGGCACTTGCGGGTCAGAGTCTGTTGACCGATGAACAGAAAGCCACGCTTTCCGGCCTGACCGGCGGTATGACCTTCCTCGAGACCGACGAGAACGTACCCTACGGCACGACGCCGGAGTATAACAGCGAGACCCCGACCAAAGCAGAAGACGCGCAGTACAGCTACAACTTCATCGGTTGGAGTACGGACGGCGAGAATGTCATCGATACTCTGCCCGCCGTAACTGGCGACGTGACCTATATCGCTGTGTTTGAGCAAACGGTGAAAACCTATACCCTTGCCTTCGAGTATCGGACAACCATGAATGATACGAACACTGACAAGACAGGCTACACCATTAAGTACACCTACGGCGGCTCGATCCAGACGCCCAGCATCCGGTACTACAATCTGGATCACTGGACGCTCAACGGCGAAGGTGAGTACAAGACGACGGAAGAAATCTCCGCAGCAGTCAAGTCTGCAATTGACGCAGAATTGAAAAAGGACAATCCTGATCTTGCTTCCATCACATTGAAGGCTTTCTTTGTACGCCAGACCTATACGCTTGAGATATACAATGTCATCGGTGAAAGTGCTGCGGTGTATAAGGAAGGCGGTACCGCGAATATCGGCAGGTCGCTTTGGATCAATGCACCGGAAAAGATCACGCAGGATGGAGTTTCCTATACGTTCGCGTATTGGACGATTGACAATGGAAGCGAGCAGATCACCGAACGCAAGACGTCTTACTTTAACGGAGAGAATGAAGGCGTTACCGTCAAATTCTTTGCCCACTACGCAACGGACGGCGAAGGCGGTACAACAGTCAACGCGCCGAAGGTAACGGTTCGGGATTACTTTGTCGAACCGAAGGGGGACACCTATGTTGTCGGTATGACTCTGGAAGTGATTGCCCCGACGGACACGACGAACTACTCCATTAAGAAGAACGAAAGCGGAGATTATCTGGTTGGATTCGGCTATACCACGAGTCTGGATAACGCAAATGCGGGCAAGTTTACCCAGAAGCTGAGCGGCAACTGGGGCGACGATTGGACCAGCGGAACCTATGTGATGCGGTTTTCGATGCCGAAGGCCGACAGCACGTGGTACAGCTACGGCTTCCTGGAGTACACATTGAATGGAACAGATGCCGTGAGATATGCCACCGGCGCGCATCAGGACAGCGATACCAGAACAGATTATGACACGATGACGATAGCGGGAAGGCAGGGATGACAGATAATGAAGAGAGAATATGAAGAACCGGTAATCATTATCCAGCGCTTCCCTGATCAGGATGTTATCGTCTGCAGCTGGGGAGAAAACCCAGATGACCCCGATGAACCAATTTTCAACAGCGTTGGCCCCAAGGATGACTAAAAAGTTCAATGCGATGAAACAAAGCATATCTATCGTGCTCGCAGTTTTGCTCTTGATTGCTTTCGGATTGACAGCAATGGCAGAAGATGCAGCATCAGACGAATCTGGATTCTCAATTGAGGAGCTTCCGGCGTTTGGGGAGGAAAACGAGGTCGTTTTCCTCCCAGACGAGAGCCCGGAAGCAAATCCGACCGCGGAATTGAGTGCTGAGCCGGAACTGACCAGTGAGAACGAGAAGGCGCAGGACGAGAACTCCAACGAAAACCATTCACCGCAGGAAGAGCCTGCAGCAGAATCCCGGGCCGAGGAGGGGGAGAGCGAGACGATCGCATCTTCCCCTGCCCCGGAGAATGAAACAATATCCTCCAAGCAAAACAACTACCCTGTCATCATAATCGCGGCTGTGCTGGCGGCCTGCGCGATCCTCTTCGTGATCGTCAACAAGCGCAAGCCGACGAAACGCCGCAATGGATGACCGACATAGGAGGCAGGAAATGAAAAAAAGATTGATCGCCGTGCTTCTCGCGGTGCTCCTGATGATCCCGACCTTCAGCGTGGCTAACGCCGAAACTGTGTTCGAGATCACGAAGCAGCCCGGAAACTTTGAAGCGCCCATTGGATCGACCGGCTTCGCCAGAGTAGAGGCGGAAGCCGACGGGGAGATCACATATCGCTGGTTCTACAAGAACACCGACAGCGAGGAATGGATCGACACCGGCAAGCTGGATGAATACGGCGAGCTTGAGACCGAGTGGGAAGGTTACGACGCGGATACGCTCTATGTGACTGTGGATGAGACCACCATTGGCCTGCAGTTCATGTGCTTGCTGACGGACGAAAACGGCAACTCTCTCGAGTCGGAGATCGTGAGCGTCAGTGAGGGTGTTGCCAGCGAACTCACCATCGAGACGCAGCCCACAGATATTGTGGCTGCGATGGGGGAAAACGGCACGGCCTTCGTGGAGGTTAGCGTCCAGCTCGCGCCCGTTGACGAGGAAACCGAGATCATCGACATCGAGGAAGAATCCAAGGACGTCGAGCTTGGCTACAAGTGGCTCTCCTGGAACGAGGAAGAAAATGCCTGGCAGGACACGGCCTATGAGGGCTTCGATACGGACACCGTCACGGTTCCTGTAACGGAGGATAGCATCGGTCAGCAGCTGATGTGCCTGATCAGAAGCTCTGACGGCGGAAAGGCGGAGACGGACGTCATCACGGTTTCTGCCACTGAGCCCGTTGTAGAGCCCACGGAGGAACCGGAGCCTACGGAGGAGCCGGAACCCACGGAAGAGCCGGAACCCACGGAGGAGGCGGAGCCCACGGAGGAGCCGGTGCCTGTCGAGCCCGCAGTTCCGTCTGAGATCACGATCGTGAGCCAGCCGACGGACATTGTGGCCCCGATCGGCTCCACCGGCACAGCCACGGTAGAGGCAAGCTCCGAAGCAGAGCTGTCTTACCAGTGGTATTACCGCCGCGGCAGCTCCGTCTGGCAGGCTTCCGGATTTACGGGATGTGACACGGATACCATCCGAGTTCCTGTGACTGCTGCGCGCATCGGCCAGCAGTATAAGTGCGTCATTACGACCGAGGATGGCGGACGGATCGAGACGGATGTGGTCACGGTCCTTGAGCGTCTTCCGTCTGAGATCACGATCGTGACTCAGCCAACAGACATTCGTGCAAGACTCGGCCAGACCGGCACGGCCACGGTAGAAGCCGTTTCCGACGCGCCGCTGAGCTATCAGTGGTACTTCAAGGCGAAGAACAGCAGCACCTGGCAGGCCTCCGGTTTTGACGGCTGCAAGACGGCAACCATTTCCGTTCCGGTTGCCGCGCAGCGCATCGGCCAGCAGTACAAGTGTGTCATCACGACCGACGACGGCGGCAGGATCGAGACGAATGCTGTCACGGTTCTTGAACCGCAGCCGTCTGAGATCACGATCCTGACTCAGCCGACTGATATTCAGGCTAAGCTCGGCCAGAACGGTACGGCCACGGTGGAAGCCGTCTCTGATGCACCGCTGAGCTATCAGTGGTACTTCAAGGCAAAGAACAGCAGCACCTGGCAGGCTTCCGGATTTGAGGGCTGCAAGACGGCTACCATCTCCGTCCCTGTTGCCACACAGCGTGTCGGCCAGCAGTATAAGTGCGTGATCACGACAGACGACGGCAGCAAGATCGAAACAGATCCGGTCACGGTCCTGACTCCGCTGCCTTCGGAGATCTTCATTGAGACGCAGCCCGCGGACATCGTCGGAAAGCTCGACACGACCGCAACTGCGACTGTAAAAGCCTCTTCGGATACCGGCGCTGCTTTGAGCTACCAGTGGTATTTTAAGGCAAAGGGCAGCGAAACCTGGCAGGTCTCCGGCTTTGCAGGATGCAAGACCGCCACCATCAGTGTTCCCGTTGCCGCGCAGCGGCTTGGTCAGCAGTATAAGTGTGTGATCACGACTGCGGACGGCGGCAAGGTGGAGACGGATGTGATCACAGTGCAGGCGCTTGCCTCTGAGATCATAATTGACACCCAGCCCACAGATATGTATGCATCCCTCGGCAATAATGCGAGCGCGACCGTGAAAGCCTCGGCCGACACCTCCGCCAAGCTGGTGTACCAGTGGTATTTCAAGTCGAAGGGCAGTGAGACCTGGCAGGTCTCCGGCATGTCTGGGAATAAGACGGCAAGCATCAGCGTCCCTGTCACGCAGGAGCGCATCGGTCAGCAGTACAAGTGCGTGGTCACAACTGCGGACGGTGGCAGAGTAGAAACCGAAGCGGTTACGATCTGCGACAACGCGGCCTATGCCTTCTCCGTTACCCGCAATCCCGACAGCTACAGAGCCTATGCGGGAGACCCGGTGGAACTGGACGTGTCGACCAATGCGAGCAGCGAGCTGCAGTATCAGTGGTATAAGGACGGCGAGGAAGTCGTCGGCGCCACGGAAAGCCGCCTGTATTTCACGGCCATTACGGCGGAGAACGCCGGCGAGTACTACTGTGTGGTATCCGGCTACGGCTTCGCAGAGGCGAGCAAAACCGCGACAGTTAGTGTTTTCGACTGATCGCATAAAACTTTTGATAGAAAACAAACTGCGGCAGAGCAGACAACTGCTCTGCCGCAAGTATGGAGAGGGGCGCGGAAAGAGAAGCGATGCAGGAAGAACTGAGGCGCAGGCTGATCCAAATCTTAATCGCGGTATCTCTCCTCGGCCTGTTGGGCGGCTTGGCGGCAGTCATTTTGACCTATCATCGTGATTCGCAAGCCCGGTCAGCGCAGCTGGAGTCCCTTTCTGAACAGGCGAGAGACTATGAAAACGAGCTGCTGCGGCTGCGTCGGGAAGCGGAAACACAGGAGCTTCATATCTATACCCCCGAAGGCCCCGGCGCGGCGGTATTTGCCTTCCGGCTTGACAGTGAGGAGACGCTGCAGCGCGCGGTAAGCTACGGCGAGAACTATCGCTTCACTCCGGCGATCCTGCTTGATCTGACAGACGATACGGACTCTGTTCTCACACTTTTGGAAGAATCCGGATTGGAAATCATTTTCTACAGCGCAGACTTTTCGGAAAATGATCTGCAAAAGCTCCGGGATATCCGGCGGATCATCAAGGCGACCGGTTGTGTGGATACGCAATCCTTTCTCCTGAGGTCTGCTGACGATACCGAGGAAAACCGCGCTGCGCTCTCACAGGCCGGGATCCAAACGCTCTTTCTCTATGATGATCTGCTTGACACAAGTGTTTTGACCGACGGTACAACGAAGCTCAATTACAGCTATGTCAGCAAAAGCGGCTACAGCCCGGCCAACCGCTTGGCCAATCTGGCAAACTCCGAGCAGGCGCTGCTGTTTGCTATCGACCTGAAGGAGACGACCGTTACCGAGCACCAGATGGATGAGATCATCGAGCTCATCTGTCAGGAGGAGGAAAACGGACATATCAGGATCGGCAGTGTCGCGGATGCTGTGCAGACGGTGCAGGATCGGGTCAAACGCGAAGAAAACAGGCTCAATGAGTATATGGCCGCACAGGATGAGAGAGCGGCGCGGATCGCGGAGCTGGAAGCAACGATCCGTGAAATCTACAGTCAATGGGATAAGTAAATGAAGCTGAAAAAAGGTTTTGTCACACAGAATTTTCAGGGGCAGCAGCTGATGGTGGCCGTCGGGGCGGAGGCTAAGCGCTTCCACGGCATGGCACGCTCCAACGAGACGGCTGCCTTCATCATTGACCGGCTGAAAAGCGAGACGAGCGAGGAGCAGATCATCACCGCCATGCTCGAAGAATACGATGCAGACGAGCATACTGTCCGGAAGGATGTAAGACACATCGTGGAGCAGCTGCGCGGCATCGGCGCGATCGACGAATGACTACACATATTACGGCCAGGTCTGGCTGGCTGAACTGGGATCTGCGGGGGCTGTGGAAGTACCGGGAGCTGATCCGCCTCTTCGTGAAGAAGAAGCTGACCGTGACCTACAAGCAGACGGTGCTCGGTCCGCTGTGGCTGATCCTGAACCCGCTGCTGTCGAGC
>ODAJ012189240.1_pt1 | contig 26521 bp, 27 predicted proteins | sample 1539241 | NCBI WGS metagenome assembly ODAJ01 (sample SAMN02144231, study PRJEB22623) | gut metagenome | biome: sheep rumen | host: Ovis aries | place: New Zealand
CCAAATAGCATAACTAGTTTAGGCATTGCAATATATGAAAATATTCCAAGCAAAATAGATACTATTGTGGTTAACATTACTGCTTGTCCTACTCCTTTTGCCGCTTCTTTTTCATCCTTCTCCCCTAGTTTTAGTGATAAATTTGCAGCTGCTCCATTACCTATTAAGCTTGCTACTGCATTAAACACTATTACTAATGGAAATATAACATTAGTTGCCGCATTTCCTAAGGTTCCTACACCTTGACCGATAAATATTTGGTCAACAATATTGTAAATTGAATTTATTAACATACTTACTACACATGGTATGGAAAATGATAGTAATAATTTATTTATATTGCCTTTTCCTAGGTCTATTTCTTTCATCAAAACTTCTCCTTTTCAACATTTTGGGGACAACTTCCAAATTCATTTAAATTTATGTTTTTAGTACGTGTCCCTTTTATGTTAATTCTGAAATTTTTGCCAATTCTTTCATTTAAAATCCTCTTTTCTTTTACAATAGTTTTTTTATTATTAATACATCATTAAAAATTGTCAAAAAGAACCGTCCCCATTGGCACTCATTTTTTAAGATTATTTGAAATTTCATCTTCCACATTTTGCATTGCTTCTAATGTTTGTTCTAATAAATAATCTAATTCCCATCCTAATTGTTCTGCTCCACGAGCAATTGTATCTCTTGAACAACCCGCAGCAAATTTCTTATCTTTATATTTTTTCTTAAGACTCTTCAATTCCATATCCTTTGTACTTTGAGATGGTCTCATTTTTGCTGCTGCCCATATTAATCCTGTTAATTCATCTGTAGCAAATAATATTTTTTCCATTTTAAGTTTAGGCTCAACATCCGAACAAATTCCATAGCCATGACTACAAATAGCATGTATTAACTCTTCATTTGCATTTATTTCTTTCAAAAGCTCTGGTGCCTTTTTACAGTGTTCATTTGGGTACATTTCATAATCAACATCATGTAATAGTCCTACTATTCCCCAAAAATCTTTATCTTCATTGTTCTTCTCTGCAAAGTATCTCATTACTTGTTCAACTGTATAAGCATGCCTAATATGAAACTCTTCCTTATTATATTTTTTTAATAGTTTTATAGCATTTTCTCTGTCCATTCGAATCATCCTTTCTGTTTTTTCCTTCTATATTTCTTCATTTATAGTATCATAAAAAATACATTTTGTCATTAGCTTTAGTAAAATAAGTTGAGCCGTTATACGGGTTTTGTTTATCTTTTTTATATTTATTATCAGTTATTTATGAGCTTTTATTATCTAGAGATATTTACATACAATTCTTATATATTATTTGTTTATACTGTTCTACCAATTTATTTAAACTTTCTTCTGTAATATATTCATTTGCTTCATGTGCTTTAATTGGTCCGGCTCCAAGTATATATCTGTATTTTGATTCTATAAAACTTGCTTCTGTAATAAAATTTGTTGTTCTACAATCTTTGCTTTCTGTAATAAATGGTTTAATATCATTTATTACTTCATATTCAAATTGATAAAGTTCTTTTAGCCTATTTATTTCATTAAGAATTTTTACTCTATGTTCATTATTTATAATTCTAAAATCTATATAAGTTTCGCAATAATTTGGAACTATATTTATACTTTTTCCTCCATCTATTTTCCCGATATTCATTGTTGTATAAGGAATCTCAAATTTATTATCAATTTCCAGTTTTAAATTATTATAAAAAATTCTTAGCTGATTCAAGAAAACCAAACATTTTTCTATTGCATTTTTTCCAGCTTTTGGATTGCTAGAATGAGCTGATTTACCATTGAATTCAAATTTAAGCTCTATTAAACCCTTACTTCCATTCATTATTTCATTATTAGTTGGTTCTCCTATAATTACATTTTCAGGTATTTTAATATTTTGTTCATTAATTTCTTTAATCCCATTAAAACCAATTTCTTCATCATATGTAAAAACTAATCTAATACCATAATTATACTTACTCCAATCTATATCTATTACTGCTTTTAAAATTGCAGCAATTCCACCTTTCATATCACAAGTGCCTAGTCCATATAGCTTTCCATTTTTTTCATTTAATTCTAATGGATTATATGTCCAATCACCTCCATATTGTACAGTATCTGTATGTCCTATAAAACCTAGTTTACATTTTTCTTTTGTGCTTATTACTAAACATTTACTTCTGTACTCTACTCTAAAACCTTTTTCTTCTAATAAGTTTTGAATAAAATCTAATATTTCTTTATTTTCTTTATCCTTAATAGTATTAAATTCAATTAATTTTTTTAATATTTCCTTTGTTTTCATCTTTGACCTCCTCTACAATTCCACTAATAATTGCATTTTCAATATAGTTTTCTTTTATATTTAGTTTAATGTTAATACTATTTCCTGATGGTTGAATAATTGTTGCATTATTGACTTTATTTTTATAGCAATTATATATTGCTGTTCCTAAACTTCCACTTCCACATGCAGTTTCGTAAAATACAGTATCAATATCTTTTACCCATACAACTGGATTGATTTTTAATTTATCTTCAATTTTTTCTAAAAACATTATTCCAATTGCTTTTTCTTCTGTATTAATTTCATCAATCATAAATTGTTTTATTTCTTTTTTTGCTTTTTCCTCATCTTCTTTAAGACTTCTTATATATTTTTTTGATTTTTCTTCATCAAAAATTGCTATTAATATTCCATCAATTTTCACATTTATTATATCATTTTTTATTTCTATTAAATCATCTAAATATTTATTAATATCAATTTTGATTTCAACCTTGTTTTCATCAAATACTCTACCAATTATTTTTTTATTTACTCCAGATACTGAAAGTTCAATTATTTCATTTTTGCTTTTACAATATTCATATACAGCACATCTTGTAGCATTTAGACAAAATTCTCCCCCTGCCATTTCTAATCTTTTTTCTTTAGTACTTAAAAATCCTACTTGCTCAACAAATGAATATTTTGCCATAATCATTTTATTAATTAATTTCTTTTGATTAGATGAATAATCACATCCATTTACTAATGCTGTCTGATTTCCACCTGGATTTAATATTTTGTATTCAAGTTTTCCAATTGAAAGCATCTCTTTAATTGTTTCAATATAATTATCTATTTTTTCATATATTTGAAAACTATTTTTCATATCTTTTATAATGATTTTATTTTCTTTAATTTCATTATCTCCTAATATTATCGCAATAGGAATATTTTTTTCATCAAGATTATTTAATACTTTTTTTAGTTTAGAATCAGACATTTCAACATCTACATTAATTCTATTATTTCGTAACTCTTCTGCAACCTTTAAAGCCAAAGTTTTATTATTCATTGGAATTATATATACTTGAGTATTATTATTGAATTCCTGCTTTTCTTTTAATATTTCAAATATTACATCCAATCCAAAGCTTATTCCTACAGCAGGGTATTTTTTACCATCATTTATAAAATCACCTATCATATTATCATATCTACCTCCACCACCAATGCTAGATTTTATGCTTTCATCTGCAATATATACCTCAAATACTGTTCCTGTATAGTATTCTTGCCCTCTTGCAAGTGTTGATAAAAATTTGACATAACCACCTAAATTAAGTGCTTTAATATATTGATTTAATTCATTTAGTTCTTTTAGCCCTTCTCGTATATTCAAATTTTGTGAATCTTTAAACATATTACTTATTTCATTAAAATCCATTTTCAAATAATTATAAAGATTCTCTATTTGATTTTCTTTTATATTAATTTTATTAAACTCAAACTCTAATTCTTGTTTTGATAATTTTTCAAATTTATCTATTATTGTTATTACTTGGCTAATCTTTTCTTTATCAATTTTGCAAACCTCAATAATACCATTCATAAGTTTTCGATTATTATATTTAATTATAATATCTATTCCTAATTGTTTATAACCTTCTACAAATATAGATATTAGCTCTGCTTCAATCATTTGCCCTTCAATTCCAACACAATCTACATCACATTGTATAAATTCTCTTGTTCTTCCTTTTTTTATTGGTCCATCTCTAAAAACCTTACCAATTTCAAATCTTTTATATGGAAGCTTTATCCCTCGATTAGTTGCAATATACTTTGCAAATGGTACAGTTAAATCATATCTTAATGCTAAATTCCTTTTTCCTTGATCTGATACATTGTAAATTTCTTTTACAATGTCATTATCATTTTCATATTTTAAGGTTAATAAATCATAATAACATAAAATAGATGTTTCTAATGGACTATATCCATACTTTTCAAATACTTCTTGCAATGTTTTTGATATATAATTCCTTATCATTGCATCTTTTCCTCCGTAATCAGTTGTTCCTCTTACATTTTTTAATTCTTCATTTTTCATTGAACATTACCCCTTTCTATTAAGAAAATAAAAAGATATATAAAAAAACACTATTTATAGTTTTTTCCTACAAATAGTGCTTTTAATATATCTTGTTTTAATATATTTTTAAACTATCGTAGGCACATGACTATTAGCCTGTACCTACCCAAGTTAATTGCAGTAGTTACAAGCTCCTACGATGATGATGTAATTGGTTTAAAAATATATTAGTTTTCATTTTATTCCCTTCTTTCTTTTTTTATATGGTAACATATATTATTTAATATGTCAAGCAAATTACAAAGCTTTAGTCTCCAAATAAGCTTATTCTTTTGTTTTACTACTATTTTCTGATATTTCAATATATTTTAATAAATAATTCCAGCATCCATATTTACCTGTTAGTCCCTCATAATTGTTATTTATTCTAATCTTCAAATCTTCTATATCAAACCATCTAATATCTTGAACTTCTTCTTTTTGTAAAACTATATCTTTTAATTCAATATTTTTGTGTGCAATATAATACTCATTAAAATGTCTATTTATTATATCTTCTTTTATATTTTCTGAAGTCGTTGCACCAATAAATTCTATTGAATTTTTATCTATTTCAATATTTAGCTCTTCTTTTGTTTCTCTAATACATGCTTGATAGCCAAATTCTCCAGCTAATACGTGTCCTCCTGCTGTTATATCCCATAAATTTGGCCATAGTTTTTTATTAGCACTTCTTTGCTGTAATAATACTTTCTTATTATCTTCACTTAATATAACTAAAACAACTGCTTTATGCCATAATCCATTATTATGACATTCTTCTCTGCTAGCAGTTTTATTAGTATATTCTCCATTATTATTTAAAACATCAAAAAATTCACTCATATTCTTTTTCCTTTTTTTATTAAAATCTTTACTACATAATTCTAATCATTTAATATAATATTAAAAGTTATTTCTCATATGTTACAACTTTAATATTGCACAATTCTTTAAGTCCAAATTCATTATTATTTCTCCCTATTCCAGATTTTTTATATCCACCAAATGGATTACATGGTCTTAAATAATATAAATTATTCCAAGCAATCATTCCTGTTTTTAATTGTTTTACAACTGCATCAAATTTTTTTCTATCTTTTGTATAAACATATCCCCCTAAACCATATTGCGTATCATTAGCAATCATTATAGCTTCTTCAATTGTATTAAATGTTATTATTGGAATAACTGGTCCAAATACTTCTTCAGTATATACTCTCATGTCTTTAGTAATATTTGTTAAAATTGTTGGCAAATAATAATTGCCATTTGTATTTTCTAATCTTTTTCCTCCACAAATTACCTTGGCTCCTTTTTCAACAGCATCTAATACCTGACTTTCTAATTTTTCTAACTGTTCTTTTGAAACTAATGGACCAATTTCTGTTTCTTCATTTAAAGGATTTCCAATATTCTTACTTTCAATAAACTCTTTATATTTTTCTAAAACTTCATCTATTTTGCTACTTTGAACAATTAGCCTTTTTTGTCCATCACATATTTGCCCAGAATTAGTAAACTTATTTATATACATAGATTCAATAATATTATCAATATCTGCATCATCAAATACTATTCCTGGTGCTGACCCACCACATTCGACCACAGCTTCTAAAAATTTTTCTCCTGCTAATTTATATATACTTTGCCCTGTTTTTGTACTACCAGTAAAACAAATAAAATCAATATCTTGCTCTAATAAATTTCTTCCAACTTCACCTGCACCATATACTACACTATATACATTTTCAGGTAACACACTACTTACAATATTATAAATAAATTGACTACATAGTGGAACCAATTCAGAGTGCTTTATAATTACAGTATTTCCTACAATTAGATTTGTAACCGCTTGCAATACAAAACTTTCAAAAGGAAAGTTCCATGCAATAATAACTGCAGTAACTCCCTTTGGCTCAAATATAATTTGATCAATTTCTTTATCATCCTCATAAGTTGTTTTATTTCCTATTATTTTTTCTACATTATTCATATACCATTCTATATGTTCTAATCCGCTATCAATGCCAAATAATGATTCAGATATTGGCATGCCCATTTCATTAGTTATTAATTTAGCAAATTCATTTTTTTTACTTTTGAATGCTTCATATAGTTTTTTTATATATGATATTCTTTCTGTAATGGTTAAAAACCCCCATGATTCAAATGCTTTTTTGCTTTTAATAACAATCTCTTTTATTTGATTTACATCTGTTTGTTCTACTTCTCCAAGTAGTGCATTATTAGCAGGATTATAAGATTTTATTTTCATTCTTAAATTCTCCTATTTTTCTTTTCTCATATATTATCACAATTTTAATATTTTAACAACATATTTGCACTCAGCTTTGCCTCATTTGCTCAATTCTTTGATTCATATAATTATATAATTAATCCTCAAATTTTAAATTTTTTATTTTTGAAATATCAATATTATAAAAATTCTTGTATATATCATCGCAGTTTAGTGTTGTAATTTTTTCTTTAGCTACGTTTAGTTTTTCTAACATATTATTAACTGCTTCTTCATTTTTTCCTTCAATTTCCATATATGTTGGAATCATTGGCCAAGAATCTATGTCAATTTCAACATCATCTAAAATATATTGAATTCTTTTATTTTCTTGATAACTTCTCGAAAAATATCCTATTTTATTTAGTAATTCATTTGTATTTTCAAAATTATCAACCTCAATTTCAACTTCTTTTGTACCATCTATAGTATTACTGACTATGTCTTTATAAGTTAAAGTTGTTTTTATTCCATTTGTTCTTAGTCTAATCCATTTTCCATTTTGTACTGGATTTAGGTCATATACATATCTTTTTTGAAAATATTCTCCTACTTTTTTGGCTCCTAATAGTTCTAAAAAATTTATAATTTTATTTATATCAATTTCTAAAACTCTAATTTCATACTCTGTTTTCATGTATTTTTCCTTCCTTTTTGGTATACACTTTGTTATTTTTTAATACTACTGCCACTTTTTGCGGGTATAATTTTCAAATAATTGCCACTTTTCGCAGGTATAATTCTTAAATCTAATTAGTAGCTTCTAATTTTATAATTTTTAATCACTGAACAAATTCACCATTTCTCTTTTTAAAAAAATCATAAAAATATCTTACATTTTCTAACTCTGTCCACTTTTGTACTTTATAATTTTGTGTATCTAAATTATATATTTTGGCATTTAATATTCCTAACATAAATGGAGAATGTGTTGCTATTATAAATTGAACTCCTAAGTATCTAGCCATCTTATTAATTTCTTCTGCAAGTTTAACTTGATTTTGCGGAGATAATGAAACTTCAGGTTCATCTAACAAATATAGTCTATCAGGCTCTAAAGCATCTTCTAATATTTGCATTGTAGTTTCTCCATTAGAATACTTTTCTTGTGCAAATTGAAATCTTTCAAATTGAGCCTTCCCTTCACCTGTCTGCATAAACTCTTTTGTTTTTTCTACTCCTATTTCTCTTGCTAAGTTTGAATTAATGCTTTCTTGTAATACATTGTCTTGCTCAATTTTTCTTATTTCATAGAGTATTTCTTCACTTTTTATATATCTGCTATTTTCTGGTATTTTATTAATTTTCTTACCATTTTCAGTTTCACCTAATTCATATTTGCATTTTGAAACATATTCTTCAAAATATGGTACTGTTCCAATTATTTCTGGATTGTTTCTTTCTTTTCCTTTTAAATTTAATTTATGTGCAATTATATTTAATATAGTTGACTTTCCAGAACCATTATTTCCATATAGTACTGTTATATTATCAAATAAAAATATATCCGGCTCCTTATTTTTTAGTATATTATATGGGTATATATTTGAATTTTTATTTATGCTATTGCATAATTTAAATAGTTTTAAGTATATCATTCTTTCTCCTAATTTTCATGTAGTTATCTTCCTTAATTCTTTAAGGTGACAAATTGTCCCCTTAAAGAATCATACTATTATTTACTTATCCCATATTATCTAAAATATCTTCTCTATATCTTAATCCTTTTCTTTTTGCAATATCATCGGCAGTTTCTCCATTATATAGACCTTTATACCCACTATTGTGAAATTGATCAAGGTTTTTGACTCCTGCTTTTTTAGCTGTTTGATTAAGTAAATAATTTCCTTTTTTCGTTAAATTCCTTTGATAAAATCTCTTTTCATCTTCTGTAAGCACACTATATTCTTTTTCAGTAATCTCTTATATTCTTGTTTAAACTACAAAATTAGTAATATATTACATATAAAAATTTATTTTACTTCCTGTGTTTTCGCTTCTCTTCGACCTCTTAATAACTCCAACATAGACCCATAATTTATTTTTCTATATGTTTGATAATGTTTTATAGGATCATCTAAATGACTTGTTTGATATCTTGTATACATCTGAGTAACAATACCATATTCTCTACTAAATGCTTGATTGCCATATAAACTATTGAATTCTCTTTCTAATATAGTAAAGTCTCTTGAAAAAGCGCTTCTAGTCAAAACATCAATTCCAAAAACATTTTCTAAACTTAATACTAACTCCACTTCTTTTGTATGTGAAATTGGTATACATCTTATATTGTATTTTTGACATATTCTTCTAGTATTAGCTTCTGTTGAGCCTTCTCCAATTACACCACCCGAAGAACCAATCAAATGCATTATCTCATGTGGCAGAATATCTATACAATAATCTAGTACTGTTAATCCCTTTAATATCCAATATCTCAAATAATCTATATAATCTTTTTTATTATTTATAAAATCTTCTGGTTCTATCAATTTTATATTAGGCTGTGTTCCATATTCATCTTGACTTTTAAGTTTCTCACAAATCCTATTATTTATCTTTGAAAAATAAATATGCCCCTCATAGTGCCATGCACCCATACCATCATCAACAAACTGAATAATATTTGGAACATTTTTTTTATCACTTAAATATTCAAGTCGTCTCGGATCTATATAATCTTTAAACTCCTCTAAAAAAATTGGCAGAATTGTTTTTAGCTGTTCAGTAAGTCTATCAATCATATCAGTATATTTTTCTTCATACTCCAAATTAGTTTTTTCTATTTTTGACATAACTGTCTCCTTTCGATTTATTTTTGTGCTTTATTATCTTATTCAAAACTTTCTTCATTCAATAATGGAATAATCTCTAATCCTATTTCTTCATAAGGATGTACTTCCTTTAATTTTGAAATAACACGCTTAACATCATTTACGTCACAAATAAATTCTAATTTTTCTTCTTCAACATATTCGATTTTGTTCTTTTCTCCAATATATGGATTAGCATCATTATTAGGTTTAAATGTTCCTATACATTTTGTTATTTCGGAACAATGTGTATAATTTCCTATATTTCCTGCTCCTGCTTGAAATACTGCCTCTCTTACTTCTTCAACATTATCTATAGGAATTGGAACACATATTTTTACTTTTTTAATATCACAAATCATTTTTGTCCTCCATTTTTAATTGTAGTTTTACCCCTTTGCATTGCATGAATATCCTTTATTAAGCTCAATTGTTTTGCCTGTTATTGCAGATTCTTTTATTGCATCTAAAATCTTTTGATTTTCTATTGCATCTTCTATATTAGAAGCATTTTTAAGTAACTCAATATCATTATTCTCTACAGCAGATAATATTTTTTTTGCATAATATATAAAAGAACCTTTAAATATCGAAATTTTATTATCTTTTTCTTTCTGTGTCACACCATCTACATGAATTGTTTGCTGATTTTCTTGACTATCTATAAAATATCCTATTAATTTGTTCTCTAAGTCAAAATGTAATTCTCCGTTTTCTCCATATATTGAAAAATTGAACTCATTTTTTCCAATAGCACTACATGTAGCAGATAGATTTACTGTTATATTATCTTGAAAATTAATACTAGAACTAAAAAATGAACATGCTGTTACATTTTTTATTGTTCCATCATAAGATTTTCTTTTTGGTATAACAACATCCATGTTCCCTTGTACTGTTAATACTTCTTTATCTAGCCAAAATCTTACCAAATCAACTAGATGGCTTCCCATTGATAGAATTTCTCCTCCTCCTTCTTTGTCCTCTAATTTCCATGTCAATTGTAAGTTTTTATCTGAAAATCCTGTACCTTGTTGATGTATTTTTATATAATATAATCTTCCAAGCATCCCTTGGTTTATAATCTCTTTGACTTTGGTTAAATACGGATTAAATCTTAATTGATGATTTATAATATTAACTTTATTACTCTTTTTTATAAGTTGGTTTAGTTCGTATGTTTGGTCTATTGTAAGAGTAGCTGGTTTTTCTAATATCATATTTTTTCCAGCTTCTATACAATATTTAGCATATTCATAATGATATTTGTTTGGTACAGTAATACACACTAAATCTATATCTTTTAAATCTATAAGTTCTTTGTAATCTTTGCATGCTTTTTTTATTTGATATTCTTTCGCAAATTCTTCTGCTCTTTCTTTTGAACTTCCACTTATAGCGCAAACATTTGCATTTTCCATTTGATTAAATGTGTATAAATATGTTCTTATACCTACTCCTGTTCCTATTATTCCAATATTAACCAACTTATTATCCTCCTATTTTTGCTTTCTTTTTTAAATTAGGACCCGGTCCCAAATTAAAAATTAATTATCTTTTTTTATCTTCAATCCATCTTTAAATGCTTCTCCAACTCTTTCATTAACTTTATAGTATCCATGAGTATATGGATCAAATGCAATTGCATTTACCAAATTTATGTCGATATTTTCTCCATTCATTACTTTTTCGTCAGCAGTTACATTTACAACTTTACCAATGACTCCTGCTCCATATTGGCTATCTTGATATTCTATAAATTCGCATTCCAAACAAATTGGAAATTCATTTATAATTGGAGCATCAACATTTTCTGATTTAGTTGCTGTTAAACCACTATTTTCGAATTTATTTGGTGTATTATTTCCTGATACAATTCCAAAATAATCAGCTTCTATAACATGGTTACTATCTGCAATACTAACTGTAAATGCTTTTCTGTTTTTAATATTTTTAACAGTCTTATGTGTTTCTGTTAAATTTAATGCTACTGTATTCCTATCAATCATCATCCCCCATGCTGCATTCATTACATCAATACTTCCATCTTCATTATAAGTTGCAATCATTAAAACAGGCATTGGAAATATAGCTTCTGTTGTTTTAATACTTTTTCTCATAAAATCACCCTTTCTTTTTTTTATTAATATTATCACAATTATTGTTTCTATTCAATTGTATTTTGTTATTTCTTCAGTTTTTGTTTTTTCTCTCAACTGTTATTGCAATTTTTAGATATGATTTAAAAAAAATGAAAAATCAAGATAATTAATTAGTTTTTAATTTATATTTTACAATATATAATCAGCAGTACTATACTAATACTGCTGATTTCACTTTATATTCTATTTCTTATTCTATTTGTAATTTGTCTTTCTTTATTTTTTATTTAATAATTCCTTCAAATCAAAAAATGATGAATTTCCTGTACAAACTATATCATAAAATGCTTTATATTCTTCAATTCTCTCTTCTACATTTTTATCTAAAAATCCCACTCTAAATATATTATTCTCACTATTAGCCATACCAGAATCATATAAATTATTTCCTAAAAGCAATATATTTTTTCTGTTTAAAATTATTGATTTAAGTTCATTTGATATTATTATTTCATTTTTATTTAATGGATGTATGAAATCATTATCTCTAATTCCAATTATTTTATTATTTTCATAATTAAAGAAATTAGAGTAAATATAAATATTGTCGTAATTTGATTTTTCATTTATTAAAACTTGTTCAATAATGTCTCCTACACCTGCAGAAACAATTGCTACAGGAATTCTATTTTCGTACATATCTTTTAGAAAATCTTTTGTTCCATATCTAAAGGATAAATATTTTGCAGATTCAATAATCATATCTCTTGTAATATTAAATTGTTTCAATATTTTTATGTTTTGCTGATACCATTTTTTCATTAATTCATTTTTTTCTTTTGTTGAAATATCATTGTCTATCTCAAATTTATGGTAATAATTGAATGTTTTTACACATTCTTGTACAAATTCATCTGATACTTTTGGGTTTTTAAAAATACTTGCCCAAGAACTGTTATCAGCCCCTTGTGTTAAAGTTCCATCAAAGTCAGTTAATATATAAATATCTTTATATTGTATGTTTTGCAATTGTTTGATTTTTTCTTTATTATATAATATCATTTATACTGATTTCCTCCGTATTTGTATCGCATTATTTCAATTCTTTATTTTCTTCTTACTTTTTAAATATGCTTCTATAAATTTTTTTGATGGTGAATATAATTTTTCTGGTAGGTTATCAAAGTCAAACCATTTCCATTCATCTTCTTTTGTAGGTTCCATAACTTTTAATTCACCACTATACTTATTTGCAATAATATGAATAGTTATATAATGTCTATCTGGCTGAATATCATCTGCTGCATCAAACAATTCTAGCTCATCAATATCTAGATTAGTTTCTTCTTTTACTTCACGTTTCGCCCCATCAAAAAATGTTTCACTATATTGTTGTTTTCCCCCTGGTATCGTCCAGCAATCCACTTCATATATTCCACCAGTATCTTTTCTATCTTTGGCTCTATGTCCTAATAAAATTTTGTTTCCATCTAAAACTATTACACCTATTCCAATTTTTATGTATTTTTCCATAAATAACTACCTTTCAATTCATTTTTAGAATTACAATATTTTATAGTTTCTTAAATTAAAAATGTATTTTTCAATATTTTTATTATTTATATCCTCTTTAGATATATTACAATTTTCAATAACTTGTTGTTCTATTACTAAAGCACATTTAATTAGATGATTAGCCTTTACCTCATTTGACCATACGGATAATGGTTTGTCTTTATATCTTTTCTTGGCATCTTCCAATCTTGTTCTTAAATCAACCACTCCATCTGGTGCAACTCTTTGATCACAATAAGCGCAAATTTTAACCTCATAAGAATTTGATTTTAATGTTTCTTCATTTTTTCTTGACCTTTTACTATCTAATATTCTAAGCTCTTTATCAGATAGTCCTTCTATTTTACCAATTTCTAAATTTATTTCATGGTCATTTGTTCCATATTTATCAAGATACTTTTGCCTAATTTCAATAAAATTTTTATCATCAGAATAATCTTTTGGTATTTTTACTATGTTCCCCATATCATGCAACAAACAAACTCTAATAATTGCTTCTTTATCAATATCTTTTCCTTGCCAGTGATCTATAATAAAACTGCTACAAGCTGCAACTCTTAACATATGCATTTGTAAATTATCTGGTAAGTGGTACTTATTGTAAATTTCTGTAATATTCATATTATTTGGTGTCCTTTCTTCAGACTTTAGTTTTCCTTTATCAAGAAAAAGTAAATCTACTAAAACTATACATTTTCCACATCTGATACACTTACTCTATACTCAATATCCTCCATAAAAGGAAATATTTCTTTTACTCTTTTTAATGTGAGCATAGTTTGTTTAGGATGTGGATTTTTATCACTATTAGAAATCAGCTTTTGAGTATAGCAATTATTTGCTGTTTTAAATAGTAAATATCTATTTTTTACATATGTATAATATATTTGATATCCAATTCTTAAATCTTCATACATCATTTCAAAAGTGTAATCTTTCATAAACTCTCCTTTTTTCCATTTTTCACAAAAGACCTGTCCCAAAATGAAAAAATTTTCAAAAAAGGACCGTCCCCAAATGAAAATTTTTTCAAAAAAGGACCGTCCCCAAATGAAAAATTATATCATCTTTTCAAACTCTTCTTCAGATATTATTTTAACACCCAAACTTTGGGCTTTTGTTAATTTGCTTCCAGCATCTTCTCCTGCCAATAAGTAATTTGTCTTTTTAGATACTGAACCAGATACTTTTCCGCCAAATTTTTCAATTATGTCTGTTGCTTCTTGTCTTGTATACTTTTCTAAACTTCCTGTTAATACAAATGTTAATCCTTCAAATTTTTGATCTTGTTCCTCTTGTTCTAAACTTTTAGTATTTACTCCTGCTTGTTTTAATTTTTCAATCAAATCTTTAGTTTGATCTTCTTCAAAAAAATCAACAATACTTTTAGCCATTATTGGTCCAATATCAGCTATTTCTGATAATTCTTCAAAACTCGCATTTGATAAATTGTCTATTGTTTTATATTTTTTTGCTAGAATTTTTGAAGCTTTAGCTCCTATATGATTTATTCCAAGTGCTGTAAGCAACCTATATAAATCATTATTCTTGCTATTTTCTATTGCATTTATTAAATTACTTGCAAATTTTGTTCCATTCTTTTTTAAAGATGCAATATCTTCAAAAGATAATTTATATATGTCTGCTATATTTGAAATTAATCTATTATTTAGTAATTGATCTATTATATTTTCACCAAGTCCATCTATATTCATAGCTTCTCTTGATACGAAATGAACTAAATTTCTATATAGTTTTGCTGGGCACTCTGTTCCTGTACATCTAATAGCTGCTTCCCCTTCATATCTTACTGTTTTTGCTCCACATACAGGACATTTGTCTGGCATTTTAAATACTTTTTCTTCTCCTGTTCTTTTTTCTTTTAGAACTTTTACAATCTCAGGAATTACATCTCCTGCTTTTTGAATTACAACCGTATCTCCTATTTTTAATTCTTTTTCTTTAATAAAATCTTCATTGTGCAAAGTTGTTTTTGAAATTGTTGAGCCTGCAACTTGCACTGGTTCTAATATTGCAAGTGGTGTTATAACTCCAGTTCTTCCAACATTGCAAACTATATCTGTTAATTTTGTTTCTTTTTGCTCTGGTGGATATTTATATGCTATTTGCCATCTTGGATTTTTTGCAGTTGTACCTAATATCTCTCTAAATTGTAAATCATCAACTTTTATAACAGCACCATCTATTCCAAATGTAAGTGAATTTCTTTTATTTCCAATTTCTTCAATTGCTTTTATTACTTCTTCTGAATTATTACATAGTGTTTTTATAGGATTTACATTAAATCCTAATTTTTCCATATAATTCAGTGCTTCATAATGTGAATGTATTTCTTTTCCTTCAATTTTTTGAATATTATATACATAAATATCTAATGGCCTTGTTTTTGTAATGTTACTATCTAATTGTCTTAGTGAACCTGCTGCAGCATTACGAGCATTTGCAAAGGTTTCTAGTCCTTCTTCTTCTCTTTTCATATTCATTTCTTCAAAATCTTTTGAACTAATAAAAACTTCTCCACGAACAGTTATATTAACATTTTCTGTGAGTTTTTGTGGAATATTTTTGATTGTTTTTAAATTTTCAGTAACATCTTCTCCTACTAATCCATTTCCTCTTGTTGAGCCCCTAACAAATACTCCATTTTTATATTCTAAAGATGCTGTTAAACCGTCAATTTTTGTTTCAACCACAAAACTTTGATTTTCTATATTTGCTTCTGTTGCTTGTTTTTGTATTTTTTTTACATATTCCTCAATTTCCTCTAAACTAAAAATATCTTGCATACTTAGAAGAGGAATTTCATGTTCAACCTTGTTAAACCCTGTTTTAACATTTCCTCCAACATGCTGAGTATATGATTCTTTTTTTATTAAGTCTGGAAATTGCCTTTCTAAATCTCTTAGCTCAAGCATCAACATATCATATTCGAAATCGCTTATTTCAGGCTTATCTTCTTCATAATATTTTTTTGCATAATATGTAGTTTTCTCAACAAGCTCGTTGATTCTCTTTTCAGCATTCTTCTTATTCATTAATACCATCTCTTTCTTATAAAACTTTACTATTTATATATTAATAAATATATACTTTTCTTTATGGTTTAGAAAAGAATTAAACTTTGGCAAAGCAAAATCTTACGCAAAAAGCGTAAACTATATAGTAATATCATTAAACAAATCAAAAACGAATATTGCAAGGCAAAGTTGTTTCAAAAGGCAAGGGCCGCGTTTATCCTTTCATGAGAATTTCTTCTACGTAATCTGCAACCCCCTCAAAGGAATCTATTGCATCTTCTAAAGTTCCATAAATATTGTTCCATTTCAAAATTTCTATAGGATTTTGTTCTGTATTATATAGATTTTTTATTGCATTTTCATATAATCTATCACCTTGTTCTTCTAATCCATTTATTTCAATTATTAAAGCTTTGGTTTGATTATACTTTTTTTTGTCTTTAAAATTATTCATAACCTCTCTTAATTTTGCACTCATTTGACAAATAAGGTCAGCAAAGTCCTTGAAATCATTTCTTAATTCATTAATATTATAAATATTAAGATCTATTATTATTTCATCTAAATCATCTACCGCATTATCAATTTTATTAGATAATAATATTATATCTTCTCTATCAATAGGTGGTAAAAAATCTTTTACAAGATAATTCTTTATATTGTGTAAATTTATGTCTGCATCATTTTCTAATTTATGAACCATTTCTTCAGTTTCTTTTGGATCTTCATTTTGAAAATTATCTATGTGTTGCTTTAAAATATTTGAAATTTCACAACATATTTCTACATTTTTTATAAATTCATCATAATAATTTAATTCTTTCTTTTTCATACAAACCTCACATATTCTTAGTATTCACAGTTAGATAACACAATTTCTTCCGTTCTCCAAGTTGTCTTAGCTATGTGCCAAAGCTAAATATATTAATCATAATTAGCAAAAAAATGACTTCTACAAAGGTCGAACTTATCAATTCATTAATATATATTATCTAACTATACCTATAATTTTATATTACTTTTAAATAAAAATCTTTAAAAACCCTAAAGTCATTAAATAACCTAAAACTCCACATGCTGGAAAAGTAATTATCCATGCAAGAAACATGTTTTTAACTATTTTCCAATTAACACTTTTAATGTTTCTTGATGCTCCTACTCCCATAATAGCAGTTGTTTTCACCTGAGTTGTACTTACTGGAATTCCAAATATTGTTGAAAAAAGTAGGCATAGTGCTCCAGCTAAATCTGCTGATGCTCCTTGATATGTCTCAAGTTTTACCATTTTTAAACCTACTGTTTTTATTATTTTATATCCACCAATCGATGTTCCCAAAGTCATAGTTGCAGAACATAATAACATTAACCATATTGGAACTTCAAAACTTCCGAGCATTAGTAACTCCATTTGCAAGTGATACAACAAGCAAAAAAATTCCTATGAATTTTTGTCCATCTTGTGCACCATGCATAAATGCCATTGCTCCACCACTAAAAACTTGAAATCTTTTGAAAAATGGTAGTGTTTTTCTTCTATCAAAATTCTTAAATATTCTTTCAATTAGTTTTGTAATAAAATATCCAAATGCAAATCCTAAAACAGCTGACAAAACTAATCCATATAAAACTTTTTTCCATTCTACAAAGTTTATTCCCGATATTCCTCTTTGAATTGCAATTGCAGCTCCTGAAACTCCAGCAATTAAAGCATGGCTTTCACTTGTAGGTATTCCAAAAAACCAAGCTAAAACTGCCCACAAAACTATTGCAACTAATCCTGCACATAGTGCTATAAGTGCATTAGATGCATTATCTCCAAAATTTGCAATATTATATAATGTTTGTACAACTGTAGAACTAATTAGCGTCATTGTAAATACGCCTAAAAAATTAAATATTGCTGCCATCATTATAGCTCTTTTAGGTCTTATACTTCTTGTAGATACACAAGTTGCAATTGCATTTGGAGCATCTGTCCAACCATTAACTAATATAACACTAAGCATTAAAATAGTAATTATTAATAAATAAGGATTTTTTAAAAGCTGTGTTATATAATTGTTAAAACTTAATTCCATTATAATTATTCCTTTTTCTTAAATTATCTTACCTAATAATATCATAATTAATTATTATTATCAATTATTAATAATAAATTTATAATAACGAATTTACAAGATAATGGTTTATGTGGAATGTATATAAGAAATAGTGATATATTAATAATCTTCAAAGTTTCTCGGCTCAATACCTTCTCCAATCACATTTGAAACTTCTTAGATTATTCATATATCACTATTTCTTTTATTTTTCTAATGTAAACTATTATCTAGTAACATAACGAATGTAAAACAAACCAAATAAAAGATTTTCCATTCGTTATTACTGTTTTTTTATTGCATCTATCCAATCATTTGTAGATTTTTCATTTTCTATAAAGATACCATCTCGTTCAATACAACTTGCATTCATACCCCATTGTTTATAATATTTTACTGAAGGAATTATTGAAAAAGGTTCTGCTTGTATTGGGTTCTTAATACTTATATCAGCATATTTAGGAGGTTCATCCGAAAGCTCCCAGCCTGTTTGTATTGTCAACACCTTTGAATATTTCCATATTTTTTTTGCTAATTGTTTTAATTGTTCCATTTTTTCAACTTTTTGTATCCAAATATAGTTTATTTTTCCCTCTGAATGCTCCTCATTATACTCTCCTAAATCCTTTTCAGGTATTATAAGCTTTAAAGTAAAAGTTGAACTCTTTTTATCATTCATAATATAAAGCCTTACTTCGGAAAAGTCGGAGTATTCAAAACACATTTGCTTATAGTCATGAGAAGCATGTTCAGTATAGGTAAGAACGAATTAAAGCATTATAAGAATCAATAATCGCTGTTGACCCTATATTAAATTCAAGTGTAATATTAAAATATGTTGACATATATATCCTCATAATCTATCTTTTCTAGTCCACAATGCTGTCTAGAAAGGATTTCTATTCTTCAAAAAATGTTTTGAATTTTTCTTCATTAATTTTTTCACTTCTTAATAATTCTTCTGCCACTGCATCTAGCTTATCCATATGTTCTTTTAATATCATTTGTGCATCTGAATATGCTGTATCTATTAGTTTTTTAACTTCTACACCTATTCTGTCTCCCATATCTTTTCCAAACATATCTAATGGGTATTCTCCATTTTCATTTTTTAAAGATAATGGTCCAATTATATCATTCATTCCATATTTCACTATCATATCTTTTGCAATTTGTGTTGCAACTTCTATATCATTACTTGCCCCTGTTGAAATATCATCTAAAGCAATTTTTTCTGCTGCACGACCACCAAGTAAAGCAATTAATTTTTCTTCCATTTCTGTTTTTGATATATAAGATTTATCTTCATCAGTTTTATACATTGTATATCCACCAGCCATACCTCTTGGAATTATTGATATTTCTTTTACCTTTTTCTGAGTTGGTAAATACCAACTTACTATTGCATGACCTGCTTCATGATATGCAGTTAATCTCTTGTCTTTATCAGATATTACTCTTTCTTTTTTCTCTAATCCTACTGTTACTTTTTTAACAGCTTCTTCTATATCATCTTTTTCAATTCTTTGGTGCTCACATTTAGTTGCAATAATTGCTGCTTCGTTTAAGATGTTTGCAAGTTCTGCTCCAGTAAAACCTGCTGTATCTTCTGCAATGCTTTCTAAATCAATATCTTCTGCAAGTTTTTTACCCTTACTATGAATTTTAAGTATTTCTGCTCTTCCTTTTTTATCTGGTGCAGGTATTGTAATTTGTCTATCAAATCTTCCTGGTCTTAAGAGTGCTTTATCTAGCATCTCTGGTCTATTTGTTGCAGCAAGAACTATAATTGTTTCCTCTGTTTTAAATCCATCCATTTCAACTAATAATTGATTTAATGTTTGATTATTTTCCGATTCTGCGCCACTTCCATTTGTTCTTCTTGAGCCAATTGCATCTATTTCATCAATAAACACTATGCAAGGTGCCATTTTTCTTGCTTTATCAAATAGTTTTCTAACACGAGATGCTCCAAGACCTGCAAACATTTCAATAAATTCTGATCCACTCATTGAAATAAATGGAACTCCAGCTTCACCTGCAATTGCTTTTGCAATTAGAGTTTTTCCTGTTCCTGGTTTTCCATATAAAAGAACACCTTTTGGAATTTTTGCTCCCATTTCAATAAACTTTTTAGGCTCTTTTAAAAACTGTACAAGTTCAACCATTTCCTGCTTTTCTTCATCTAATCCTGCAACATCAGAAAATCTTGTTTTAGTTTTTCGCTCTGTTTCATCATATATCTCACCTTTATCCCCTAATCCTTGCATTTTAAATAATGCAACAAATAATGCTACCATTATAAATGTTGGCAAAAACGATATTATATATGATGGAAGTGTAGCTAAAAAACTTTGTTTATTTTGAATAAGCTCAATTTCATTTCCATTTAATGCTTCTGTTTGAATAAGCTCTATAAAATTCTGAATATTGGGAACAATTGCACCTTTTATAAGAGCCTCATCAACTTGTTCTTCCTCATTTTCATATATTTTACTTATTATTCCATCTATTTTTCTTTTTAATTGTACATTCAAATCTGTATCTTTGTTTTCATCTTCATTTTTTTCTTCTTCTAGATTTTGCTCAATAATTTGTCCGTTTTCATCTATTCTGTTTTTTAATATTACTTTTAAAGATGGCGAGCCTACGGTCATTTCAACTTTTTTTACATTTTGACTTGACACCTGTTTAATAAGGTCAGTATAACTCAAAGTTTTATCATCTTTTTTGTTTGACTTTGTATTTAACATAATAATAAGTATAATTAGTACTATACAAAGAAATACTATTATTCCATAAAGTATATTTTTCAATTTGTTGTTGTTTCCATTCTTTTTCATTCTTATTCCTCATCTTCCTTTTTAAACTTAATCAGTTACGCGTTTGAGCCTTGTCCCTCAGTAGTGTCCTTATCTATTTCATTATTCTTTTTGTCTTCATCTTCTTTTTCATCTTTATCTTCTTTTTCTTCATCTTTTGGTTTTTTGGTAATTGAAAAAGTCTCTTCAATTTTATCTTTACTTTCTTCAATTATTCTCATAAGCTCTATATGTTGTTTTATTACATTTGATTTAATAATGAAAATTGCTGCTGCTAAACTTATATAAGCAATAGCTATATACATTATCTCAAAATATTTAATTTCAAATGTCGTCAATGTTGTAATTGCAAAATAAATAGTACGTAATAAAATAGATAGAGTAAAAGCATATATACTCATATTAAAAAGTGCTTTATAATTCATTTTTATTCTTGCAAAAATACATGTTAGTATTCCAAATATAGATAATGTAAAAACATCTATAAGAGTTGCTAAAAAAAGTGATATAAATAATGCAAATTCAATAGAAAAAATAAGAATTTCTGTATTCTCATTCTGCACATAATTTTTAACCATTTCATTTATTTTTTCATTTTCTAAATTATTTTTTTGTATTAAATCTTCAGCAACTTTTTGAGAAAAGCTTTTATCCTGCTCAAGTCCAGAATTAGTCTGTATATTGTATACATATATACTTGTAAAAACTATACTTACTATTAATATTAATTCTGTAAAATATAAAATTGCTTTTTTTACTCCTAAAGATGCCATTTCTGGATATCTTTCAAATTTCGAAATTGAGTACCATAGTTTTTTAAAAAAATTCATTTTAAAAAACTGTTGCCTAATTTTTTCATTACTCTCCACTTATATATTCCCTCCTAATGCTACTATCAACAAATATTGGGTTCACATCAAATTTAACACTTGCACCAATTAATATATCTTTTCCTGTAATATCAACACTTACATGGTACATTCCAAGTCTTCCTATTACTTTGCATTTTTCGTATTTACCTTGATTATTTTTTATATTAACATATAAAGATTTATCTTTAAAACTATCTTTAAAATCTCTAACTATATAGCGAAGTCTATCAAGTTTTCTAAACATATCTCTATCATCTCTAACATTATATCCATCTGCATATCCTACTGGAATAATTGCAACTTTTGAGTCTTTTTTTAAAGTATATGCATTTGAATACCCTATATTATACCCTTTTTTCATGTTTTTTATTTCAGCAACTTGTGATTTTAAATATCCTACACGTTTTAAACCATAGATATTTGGTATGGAAAGCCTTCCTAAAAATGCAGAGCCTACCCTTACAGCATTTAGCCTTTTATCCTTGAATTTTAGAAATCCAGACGAATTACAAATGTGTAGCATTCCCGTATCAACTTTATTTTCCTTTAAGTATTCTACTACATCCATAAAACGATTGAACTGTGTTTCTGAAAATTTATTATTATGAAAAAATGCAAGTGTAAAATGTGAAAAAGTTCCCTCTATTTCTATATTTTTGGCTTTGTTTAATACTTCAACAATTTTTGCTTTCTCATTAAAGCAAAATCCATATCTCCCAAAACCTGTATCTATTTTTAAATGTACTTTTACTCTCTTATTTAATTTTTCACCTAGTTTGTCCACAACTTCAACAGATTCTTTTGATCCAACAGTTAAAATAATATCATTTTGAATTAAGTTTTCCACATCTTTTTCTATAGCTGTTGATGAAAGCATTAAAATTCTAGCTTGAACCTTTGCTTCCCTAAGCTGAATTGCTTCTTCAACAGTAGCTACTGCTAAAAAATCAATTCCATTATCTATTAAAAATTTTGAATATGGCACAAGGCCTAGCCCATAGCCATTTCCTTTAACTACTCCAATAATTTCTATATTTTTGTGGTTATCTAGTCTTCCAGTATCTTTTGCTATTTCTTTTATTACTTTTATGTTATGTTTCAAATCATCTCTGTTTACTACAAGTGATTTCATGTGTCCTCCATATTTTATTTCTTAAACTTCAATTTCAATGCTCTTATATTTCTAAATGCTTTTTCTGAGAATTTATATAGGTTATTCATTAAAGGTTTATATGGCATATATACTTCTCCCACAAATTCTGTATATTCAGCTCCAAAACCTTTTTTCATTCTATATAGGCCATTGCTATTATCTGCAATACCTGGTACTCCTCTTAAATCATATATATCACTTTTTCTGTTTAAAGCAATTTTAATCATTTCCCATTGCAATAGATAATTTGGCATAAGATTTCTATGCTCATTACTACTTGCTCCATATAAATACCATGTTTTATTTCCATACATTATTGGAATAACTCCAGCTATTGGCTTTCCTTCGTAATAAGCTAATAAGACCTTCATATGTTCAGGACCTAACTCATCATACATTTTTTCAAAGTACTCTAAAGGTCTTGTAATAAATCCATCTCTAATTCCAGTTGTAACCATTATTTTATGAAAATCTTTTAAGTCTTCTTTTATTCCATCTTTAATAGTTACTCCCTTTTTAGTGGCTAAACGTACATTGTATCTTGTTTTTTGATGGAATGCTTTAAATATCTCATCTTCAGTTTTTCCTTTTGTATCTAGTCTAAAAACATATCTTGGTTGTATTTCTTCTCTGAAGTTTTTAGCATCATCTTTTATTGAAAAACCTAATTGTAACATTATATTTTTAAAATCTTCATCATCACTTTTTATATCTGGCTCAATTCTCAAAACAATAGCATTATATTTTTTTGCTAATTCTTTAGCTCCTTCAGTTAATTGTTGCAAAACTTCCATATCATGAATATCACATACTGGACCTCTTGCTGAATACATTATATTACCAAAAATAGGTATTTTTCTAACCCATACCATAAGTGAACCTATTATTTTTTTGTTTTCATCTTCTGCAAGTATTACTTCTCTTTTCCAACTTGTTTTTACTCTTGCCCATTCTAAAGATTGCTGAAAATTGCATCTTTCGTGATTTTCTAAAAATTTTGTATATTCTTCTTCATCTGTTTTATTTTCTAATAATCTCATTAAAAATTCATCCTTCCTCAAACTATTTATTACAGGTTACTATTAGATAATATATATTAATGAATTGATGAGTTCGACCTCTGTAGTAGTCATTTATTGTTTATTTTTACTAATTATGATTGCCAAAGTTTGACATAGTGCAAATTCTAGACAACTTGGAGAACGGAAGAAATGAATTAATATATATTATCTAATAGTAACTCGTTAAAAAATATTTCTTCCATCTTATTTTTATTATTGCTTTTTCATGTTCTTATATTACACCATTTTTAGATTTTTGTAAATAGAAAAAACGGAATTAAGATTTTCTAAAAAGCAAAGCTTTAAGAAAATCTACATTTCGCATATTTATCTTCTAAGAAAACTCACCACTAACGTGGATGACTTTTCTAAGAATATAAAAAACAAGTCTTAACAAAAATTTGTTAAAACTTGTTTTCCTTATTAATAAAATATATTTTCAATTTTTTGATCTGGATGGTTCTCTTTCATTTCAGCAGTTTCCCAAGGGTAAGTAAATAATTTTTCTCTTGGTAAATCAAAACCATAGAAGCCTTTTTCAATTCCTTTTGGCATATTTTCTTCACCTCTTAAACATATTGTAGAAAATAAAATTTTAGCTTTTGGTAAAGTTTTCTTTATTTCATCAAGAGCTGTATTTGCTGTATCCCCAGAACTAAACGTTCCTTCAACAACTAATAAAATCAATTCTCTATCTTTATCTAAATCTTTTAATGTATTTAATAGTATAATATGATCATATATTCCATTTTGCTTTATCTTTTTTACTTGAATTGGTGCAAATTTTATTAAATTTAATTCATTTGCAATATAAACTGCAGGAACTGCACCACTACGTAAAATTGGTACAACATAATCAATTCTTATATTATTATTTTTACAATAATCATCTATTTCTTTAGAAACTTTCAAACAATAATTCTTAAATTCATCATGCGACATATCTCTTATTTCAGCTTCATAATTAATCTTTTCATTACTTCTTGTATACATTAATTTTTCCTTCTAATACATCATTCAAATTATTATATATTTAGCAAATTATCTCTTTTATTTATATTCTTATAATAACATTTTTACTTTTTATTCCTTTATTTTTATATGAGCTACAGTTTTTTCAATTCTAATAATAATATTTCAAATATAAGTGTACCTTAATTTGCGTAAATTATATTTTTCTAACCTTGTCTATCCAATCTTTAATTAATTCTTTTTCAACTAATATATTATTATTTATACCAGTTCCCATAAATACTGTAGGTTTATTTTTTGCATGATAATCAGATCCACCTGACATATATTTATTATTCTTTTGGCATAAATTAGTCATATATTTCATACCATCTTTGTCAAATAATGAATGAATGCATTCTAACCCATCTAAATTAGTTGTATTTATAATTTTTTCAACACTCTTTCTTTTATCTTTAAATGGATATATTAATCCATGTGCTAAAAAAGCTAATCCTCCAGCATTATGTATTTTATTAATTACAGTTTGACAATCATCTATATATTTTGAAGTATCATAATAAAAAGGGCTATTTATATTTCCTTGATGTTCTCTATAAAAGCTTAATCTATCTATTGGAGCATATTTTTTTATTATTTCTTCATTTTCATTATATTTTATAATATTATCATAAAATACCCATGCAGCATACATTTTATTGGGATTTGATATATCAACTTTCATACTATTATCAACTTTTAAACCTATTTTTTTACCAACACTTATAAAATGTTTTAGTATATCACTTTGAACTTCTTGTAAATTTTCTTTTTTTATATCTATTTTGTGATAATCCATTCCATATGCTAAAATTTCTATATTAACATTATCAAAAATGCATTTTATTTCTGACCCTATAATTATTTCTCCACTAAACTTATTTCTAATTTCAGGATGATTTTCTAATTCATAATATGCTTCAATAGTATCGTGATCTGTAATTGATATTATCTCTAAATTATTTTTTTCTGCATTTTCAAGTAACATTTCGACTGTATCTGTACCATCTGAATGTGTTGTATGCAAATGTAAATCTATCATTTTTGATTATTCCTTTAAATAGTTTTTGGTGGAGGTGAGGAGATTTGAACTCCTGTCCACTACCCCTTCCATATAAACTTCTCCGAGTGCAGTTTGCTAAAATTATTCATCTAAACTATACAAGCAAACATGTTTAGCTTAAATATATCTTTTAAATACCCTCTATTTTCAAAGATACCAAATAGATTTGTTTCCCACTAGTTTGACACCTT
>ODAJ012099401.1_pt1 | contig 26514 bp, 25 predicted proteins | sample 1539241 | NCBI WGS metagenome assembly ODAJ01 (sample SAMN02144231, study PRJEB22623) | gut metagenome | biome: sheep rumen | host: Ovis aries | place: New Zealand
GCAGCATTGACAGAGGAGCAGGTTGATTTCATCTGTGACGTTTACGAAAAAGCAATAAAAGAAATCAAGTAAATGTATCAAGGAAAGAAAACTATCCTCATCTTTGGCGTTGGCCCTTTGCAGGAGTCTATCATTAAACGAGCCAAGAAGATGGGTCTTTATACCGTGGGCATAGATCCTTGTGGGGATGCAACGTGCAAGGACTGTGTTGATGCCTTTGAGGTAGTGCCAGGTCAAGACTTTGAGGGGCATTGTGCTGTTGTTGAGAAATATGGTATTGATGCTATTGTGACTGCGGCAACAGACAAACCTTTGGTCATGATGGCTCGTATTGCGGAGAAGTATGGATTTCCATTCTATTCTGTAGAAACTGCCAAGTGGAGTACTGATAAGTTCCAGATGAAGGAACGCTTTGAGTTAGGTGGTGTGCCACATGCTCAGGGCAGACTTATTTCAAAGGCAGAAGAGGCAGAGGGCATGGTATTTCCTGTGATTGTAAAACCCAGGGATAATTCAGGTAGTCGTGGTGTAAAGCTTTGCCGTAGTAAAGAAGAATTGGAAGCATCCATGAATGAGGCCCTTGAAGTTTCCAAACTAGATACAGTACTTGTTGAGGAATATATTGAAGGACCCGAGTATAGTATTGAGGGCCTACACCATGATGGCAAGAGTGAAGTGATTCAATTCACAGAGAAGAAGACAACAGAGTTTCCCTACAATGTGGAGTTAGGTCATATCCAACCAGCAAACATTTCTAAGGAGAACCAGCAGAAGATCCGTGAGATTGTAGATAAGATAGGTGCTACTCTTCATTTTGAAAACTGTCCTTCACATACTGAATTGAAGATAAACGAGCGTGGAATCTTTGTCATTGAGACAAGCCCTCGTTTAGGAGGTGACTACATCACATCTATATTGACTCCGCTCTCAACTGGTGTGAATCTCGAAGATGAACTTCTGAAGATTTCTTTGGGGGTAACTGTCAATCCAGCTCCTAAAGCGGTACAATACTCAGGCGTACGTTTCTTCTCCTTTGAAGAGGGTAGTGTTATCAAACACATTCCTAATAGTGAATTTGTGAAGACTTGGCCCCATGTGGTTGATTTCTCCTTTAATTTAAAAGAAGGTGCTAAAGTCAACCGCATCACCTCTAGTCTGAATCGATATGGTCATCTGACGTTGATTGCTGGTAACAGAGAATCTATAGAGGATGCTTTTGAGAAGTATGAGAAAACTATTAAGGACAGTGTATTGTTCAATTGATTGGTTATATTAAAATAGACATAGTATTCACCAAAACCTTTGTAGATGAGAGGTAAAAGATTATTGGTCAATGGCGCAGGCCGTGGCAATTTAGGAATTATGAAGGCAGCCAAGGAGTTGGGTGTCTATACCATAGTAACTGGTCTTGCAGGGCCTTGCAAGGAACTTGCAGACAAAACCTATCCCGATGTTCATCCAGGGCATCCCGACGAGGTGTTGAAGGTGGCAGAGCTAGAACATATAGATGGTGCTGCTATAACTTGTAATGACATGGGGTTGGAAAGTGTTGGGCGTTGCAATGATGTGTTGCATCTCCAAGGAATCAGTGAGGCGGTGGCCAAATGTGCAGCCAATAAGCTATATATGAAAGAGAAACTAGTGGCTAATAATGTACGCACCGCCCGTTTCTTGAATATACATAACGAGGTAGAACTTATGGCAGCTGCAAATCAGTTGAAATTCCCCGTAATTGTCAAAGCAACAGATTTGCAAGGAAGTCGTGGCATATGCATTGTGCGAGAAGAACACAAACTTAAATTCGCCTATGATGAAGTTATGTCACTTACGCATAAAGACTTCTGCATTGTTGAGGAATTTATTGAGGGTACTGAATTTGGTGCTCAGGCTTTTGTATATAAAGGCGATGTGTTATTTGTTCTGCCTCATGGTGACGAGACTGTGATGTGTAAAACTGCAGTACCAGTGGGTCACTATATGCCATACACAATGATCGATTCGCTTGCTGCTGATGTTGACTTACAGGCACGTAAAGCTATTTCAGCATTAGGATTGGATAATTGCGCGGTAAATATTGACTTCATTTCTCGTAATGACCAAGCCTACATTATTGAATTAACAGGCCGTGGTGGCGCAAATGGTCTAACCGATATCACTGGAGAATATTTTGGCATAAACTATTATAAAATGATGGTTGTGACAGCATTGGGGGGCGACCCTCGTGAGATATTCTCAAAGAAACTGTCAACTCCTAGAGCCGCAATTTCCAAAATGCTGACATCAGATAAGTCTGGTATTGCGAAGAGTGTGCTTGTCCCAACCTTACCTGATACAGATATTACGATGTTTATTAACACTGGTGACGAAGTAAGAGTTTTTACAAATAGTAATGATGATATAGGGCAGATTGTAGTATCAGGAGCAGACATAGATGAGTGTAATAGCAAAATTGAAACAGCAAAGAAGGCCATCAAAGTTGAATTGTAAATCGGGTTCATAATTCAAATTAGTAGGTGATATTGAGTATGAATAGTGTTAAATATATCAATGAATTGGATATCAATCCTAATGCAAAAACTGGCGTTAGTCATCAAGAGGCAAGAGGCTACATTGACATACTCAAAAAAATTTTTTTAAACTAGAGACGTTTATGTTTGTCAATCGAGAAAAAATACAAAACCGCAGGATTTCTTCTCGCGAAAGTCTGCTAATAGCATTAAAGCAAATGGATACCGAAAAGGTGAAAACCCTTTTTGTGCTCGATGACGAGTTTTTTGAAGGCATTATCACCTTGGGTGATATACAAAGGGCTATCATCAACAATATTGCCTTGAAAGAACCTGTAAGTCAAATATTGGACAAGGATAAGATTTATGGTTACCAGACAGAGGGAGAGGATGCCATAAAGGAGAAGATGCGTCGAATGCGTGCAGAGGTGATGCCCATCCTTGATGAGAAAGGCGAACTTGTTGACGTATGGTTTTGGAATGATCTTTTCAAAAAGACAGAGCTTTCCCAACGTGAGAAGATAGACCTCCCTGTAGTAATTATGGCTGGTGGTAAGGGCACCCGTTTAAAGCCAATCACTAATGTTATCCCCAAACCGTTGGTGCCGGTTGGCGACAAAACTATCCTTGAAGTTATCATGGATCAGTTTGAAGGAATAGGATGTCATAAGTTCTATATGTCAGTCAACTACAAAGCTGATATGATGAAATATTATCTCAGTCAGCTTGATCATAAGTATGATATCGAATTCTTCATGGAGGATAAGCCACTGGGAACCATTGGTAGCGTTAGTCTGTTGAAGGGCAAGATAACGAAACCGTTCTTTGTTTCGAACTGTGATAGTATCAACGAACAAGACTATCGTGATGTATGGGATTATCACGTAAGTAATCATAATGATATGACTATAGTAACGATGGTGAAGAGTTTTAAGATACCTTACGGAGTGATAGAGACCGGAGAGGATGGTTTGATGACAGCTTTGACGGAGAAACCAGAGCAGACCTATCAGGTGAATACTGGCGTTTATATTTTGAACCCTGATTTGATAGAAGAGATACCGGAGGGGGAGTTTTTTCACATCACTCATCTGATGGAAAAAGTAAAGGCTCGTGGTGGTAGAGTTGGTTGTTTCCCTGTCAGTGAACATTCATGGAAAGATATGGGAGAGTGGCCTGAGTATTTAAAGATGATAAATGTTTTATAGATATTTGTTTAAAATAGAATTTAAGTTATGAAAGTAGTTCTATTAGCAGGCGGTTTTGGCTCTCGCATTTCAGAAGAGTCAATTTACAAACCCAAACCGATGATTGAAATAGGGGGAATGCCCATCCTTTGGCATATCATGAAAGAATATGTCCATTATGGTCACAATGAGTTTATCATTTGTGCGGGTTATAAACAGGAATACATTAAGGAGTGGTTTGCTAACTACTTTATCCACAACAGTGATATTTCGTTCGATTTCCGTGATGGAAAGAATGAGATGACGGTACATCACAGCCATCTGGAGCCATGGAAAGTGACGGTAGTTGACACGGGATATAACACAATGACTGGTGGCCGTATCAAGCGTGTTCAGGAATACGTGGGCAATGAGACATTCATGATGACCTATGGAGACGGTGTTTGTGATGTGGATATCAATAAACTTGTTGAATTCCATAAGAGCCACGGCAAAATTGCTACTTTAACCGCAGTCAAGTTAGCACAGGATAAAGGAGTATTGAATATAACTAGTGACTATGCTGTGACTTCCTTCCGTGAAAAGAACAAAACGGATGGAGCCCCCATCAATGCTGGTTATATGGTGCTTGAACCCGCAATTTTTGACCTACTTAATGGTGACTCATGCGTCTTCGAGCGCAAACCACTTGAAACACTGGCTGCTAAAGGCGAATTGATGTCTTATATACACGAGGGTTTCTGGCAGTGCATGGATAATATTCGTGAGAAAAATATGCTGGAAGATCTATTAAAGAATAATGCCGCTCCTTGGAAAAAGTGGGAGAGAGAAGTTCCTAAGATGTAAATAACAAAAGTATCAAATATGGCAAGAAAAGAAGATTTAAAAACTCAGATTCTTGAGCTAACGCGAGAGTATTATAAAGAGGTTCATGCCCAGAAGAAGGAGTTTGAACCTGGTAAATCATTTGTTCACTATGGAGGCCGCTACTTCAATGATGAGGAGATGGTGAATTTGGTGGACTCATCACTGGATTTTTGGCTGACGCAAGGCCCTTGGACGCACAAGTTTGAGCGTCGTTTGGCAGATTGGTTGAATGTGAAGTTCTGTGCAGTAACAAACTCGGGTTCCAGTGCAAACCTTCTGGCATTCTACACACTGACCTCTCACAAACTTGGTGATCGTAGGATTAAGAAGGGTGACGAGGTAATTACTGTAGCTGCAGGATTTCCCACAACAGTTACACCTATCATCCAGTATGGTGCTATTCCTGTGTTTGTGGATGTAGCACTCCCTGGATTTGATATTGATGTCAATCAGTTGGAGGCCGCTTACAGTCCCAAAACCAAGGCTGTAATGATGGCTCATTCTCTGGGTAATCCTTTCAACCTCAAAGCTGTTCTTGCTTTCTGTGAGAAACATAACCTTTGGCTCATTGAGGACAACTGCGATGCTCTAGGCTCAGAATATACCATTGATGGCGTAACTAAGAAAACAGGCACTTGGGGCCATATTGGTACCAGCAGTTTCTATCCTCCTCACCACATGACGATGGGTGAGGGTGGTGCTGTTTATACCAACGACCCAGAATTGAACAAAATTACCCTCTCTTTCCGCGACTGGGGACGTGATTGTTGGTGTGCTTCGGGTGTAGATAACACCTGCCGTATGCGCTTCACCGGTCAGTTCGGTGAATTGCCTCAGGGTTACGACCATAAGTATGTTTATAGCCACTTTGGATTCAATCTGAAGATTACTGATATGCAGGCAGCAGTTGGTTGCGCTCAGTTGGACAAGTTGGATCAGATTGTGGCTGCCCGTCGTGCCAACTATCAGATGCTGTATGATGGGTTGAAGGATGTTCCCGGACTGATTCTTCCTGTTGCAGAAGCAAATAGCAATCCTTCTTGGTTTGGATTCCTGATTGCCGTGAAAGAAGATGCAGGATTCACCCGTAATGAACTGACTGGTTATCTGGAGCAGAACAAGATTCAGACTCGTAATCTCTTTGCCGGAAACTTGACCAAGCATCCTTGCTTCGATGAAATGCGTCAGACTGGTGAAGGCTATCGTGTGGTAGGTGAACTGAAGAATACCGACTTTGTGATGACCAACGGCTTCTGGATTGGTGTATTCCCTGGCATGACCAAGGAGATGAACCAGTGGATGATTAAGTGCATTTCTGATTTTTGTAAATCACATGCAAAGTAATTATGAATATTGACGTTTTCAATAATTTCTATAAAGGCAAAAAAATCCTTGTAACTGGGCACACCGGTTTCAAGGGCTCTTGGCTCAGCATCTGGCTTCACGAACTGGGTGCAGAGGTGGTAGGTGTTGGTCTGGAACCCTACAGCGAGAAAGACAACTATGTCCTCTCTGGCATTGGGAACAAGATCAAGGCAGACATCCGTGCAGACATCCGTGACGGAGAGAAGATGAAGGAAATCTATGCTCAGTATCAGCCGGAGATTGTCTTCCATCTTGCCGCACAACCGCTGGTGCGTCTCAGTTATGAGATTCCTGTAGAAACCTACCAAACCAATGTGATGGGAACCATCAACGTCATGGAGGCCATCCGAGCAACAAATAGCGTAAAGGTTGGTGTAATGATAACCACCGATAAATGTTATGATAATAAGGAGCAAATGCGCGGCTATAAGGAAGATGATCCATTTGGTGGCTACGATCCCTACAGCTCCAGTAAAGGAGCATGTGAGGTAGCCATCCAAAGCTGGCGCAGGAGTTTCTTCAATCCTGAGGATTATGGCAAGAAACATCATGTCAGTCTGGCCAGCGTCCGTGCCGGTAATGTGATAGGTGGTGGTGACTGGGCCAAAGACCGCATTATTCCTGACTGCATCCGTGCTTTGGAGGCAGGCAAACCCATTGAGATACGCTCGCCAAAGGCAGTACGTCCTTGGGAACACGTTTTGGAACCCCTGAGCGGCTATATGCTCCTTGCACAGAAAATGTGGGAGCATCCTACGGAGTATTGTGAGGGTTGGAACTTTGGACCCGAGCAGGAGAGTGTGCTCACTGTTTGGGAAGTGGCTACTGCTATGATTGAGAACTTCGGATATGGCGAGTTGGAAGATGTGTCTGATCCGAATGCGCTTCACGAAGCCAATCTATTGATGTTGGACATCACCAAGGCCAAGATACGTCTGGGCTGGAGACCTAGACTGGATGCCAAGCGAACAGCAATACTGACGTCTGACTGGTATAAGCGGTATAAGAAAGAAGATGTATATGGCATCTGTATTGACGAAATAGAAAGGTTTATTCAATGGAAATAATAGAGACAAGGTTTGAAGGATTGTTTGTTCTCCAGACGGTCAACTTTCAAGACAATAGAGGTGGATTCCAGAAATTGTTCAATTTCGATTTCTTCAAGGAAAACGGATTGGATTGCGATTTTAAGGAGTTCTATTATTCTGTGAACAAAAAAGATGTCGTTCGTGGTATGCACTTCCAGACTCCGCCATTTGACCACACCAAGTTGGTATATGTGAGCAAGGGAAGAATCAAGGATGTTGTGGTAGATATAAGAAAGAACTCTGCTGCCTACGGACAGTATTTTGACATTGAACTTGATGATCAGAAAGGTCAATACCTGTATATTCCCAAAGGATTTGCACACGGTTTTCTTTCACTTGAGGACGGCTCTATTGTGAACTATGCGCAGACTACTTGCTATGCTAAGGACAATGACTGTGGCATTGATTCTTTGTCTGTGGGATATGATTGGGGTGTGGAGAATGTGATTCGATCCGGTCGTGATTTGACATTTGAGAAGTTATCTGATTTTAATTCACCGTTTTAGTATGAATGTTTTGGTAACAGGTGCCACTGGTTTTATTGGCACCAATCTTACAAGAGAACTAAGGAAGCAGCATAATCTGTTTATCCTTGGTCAGTTTGAAGGTGACCCCGAGAAATTGGGGCTGCCCGGAATCATCATGACCGATGATATACAGCGGCTGGCTGATTATATTAAGAACAATAAGATTGAAGGCATTATTCATCTTGCCTCACTGTATCTCACCGTTCATACGCCGGAACAGGTGAAAGATTTAGTGTCTTCCAATGTCTATTTTGGAACTGCAGTGTTGGAGGCCGCTTCGTTGGCAGGTTGCGTAAAATGGTTCTTGAATACAGGAAGTATCTGGCAGAACTACAACACGAAAGGTACAGAATATAACCCCGTGAATCTGTATGCCGCCACGAAGCAGGCGTTTATTGACATGGCCAAGTATTACAGCGATGTCTTTGGTATTAAGTTCTGCACTTTGAAGCTTTGTGATACGTATGGCCCTAACGATACGCGCAGAAAAATTTTCAATCTCTTCAAGGACTACTCGGAGAGTGGGGAAGTGCTAAAGATGTCTCCAGGCGAGCAGTTGATTGACCTTATCTATATAACGGATATTATTGCCGGTTTCACCCATCTGGCGGAATTGTTGGCAAGTGATGCAAAACTGGGTGATGAGTATGTGCTCACATCTGGCAGACAGATTCCTTTGAAGGAATTGGCCAACCTTTTCTGTGAGGTGTCTGGTAGGAAACTCAACATTGAGTGGGGCGGAAGACCTTATCGCGACAGGGAAGTGATGGAACCATGGAAGGGTACACCTGTGCCAGGTTGGAAGGCAGAAATTAGCGTAGAAAAAGGAATATTATTGTATCTTAACGTATAGAAATGGGAAAATTGTTATCCGTTGTAATGCCTACCTATAATAGGGGCTGGATTATTGAATATAGTTTAGACTTAATTAAGGATCAGATAGTACGCAACGCTATGGATGTTGAGCTTATTGTATGTAATAATGCTTCAACTGATAATACTGTGGAAGTGATTAATAATTATTTGAAAAACAACGAATTTTTCAAATTCATAAACTATACTGAATACGCAGAAATAGGAATAAGTATTTCTAGGTCTATAGATAATGTAACAGGAAAATATTTTTTATTATGGGGCGATGATGATGTCCCAAATCCTCGTATGATTGATACTTATGTTGATACACTGAAACGTTATAAAGATTTGGGGTGTATTTATTCGAACAGACTTCAGGCTTTCCCTTCAGATGGTTTTTCCTTGCGTGAGATGCATATATTTGATAAAGAATTTGAAAAACAAGAAATATTATTCGAAAATTCTGAAGATTTTATTAAGAGATGTTATAAGGGAATGACTTTTTTGTCTGTTGATTTGTTGTCTTTAGATGCTTGGAAGAAGGGGAAACACTTATACAACGAAGAGCATTATGGTTTTGAATATCTGGCACCATTTCTATACGGAATAAGTGGAACTAAGTGTTTGTATCTTAATTATCCGATGTGTGTCCAAAGACATCTTGAAGTTCCTAGATATATTGATAAGTGGCCACTTTATATTTATATCGGTATACCAAGGATTCTTAAACAGATGCAAGAGTTAGGGGTTATCACTGAATGGGAAGAAGCATATAGTCAATACCAGTACAATAAATCAGATAGTGATTTTATTTACCACTTTGTTCATAGGTGCCTTCCCAATAAAAAAATGTATTTACCATTTATTGATGAAATAAATGCGTATCAAAAATCGAAAGAAAGAAAACTTATAGCTCGTTCATTAAGGTTGCCAGGCTTTATATTCCTTATTATGACCAAAATTATTCCCTTACCCAGACAAATCAGAAACAGATTTAGATGGCTGCAAAAAAAGATTTCTTAATTTATTTGTTGCTGTATTTTTATGGCTTAATGTTCTTTGCGCACAGAAGGTCACGCATAGATTATGAATGTAAATTTAATATATGCTTAAATTCTTCAAGGATTTTCTTATATACGGGACTGCGTCAGTTCTAGGTAAGTTAATTGCCATTTTTTTAATACCATTATACACCAATATTTTGACAAGAGAGGAATATGGTGCTATGGCGTTAATAACAGCTTGTAAAGGCATAATTGACTTGTTTTCTAATTTAAATATACACTCAGGTATAGTTCGAGATTATTATGAGCCAAATATTAATCGTAAAGAGTTGGTTTCTTCTGGACTCTATTCAATTATTTGTTGCTCGTTAATTACACTAATCTTAATGCTGTTATTTTCTCACACCATAGTCAACAATGTGCTTGGCATTCCATTGTATTATAGCCCCTTTATTATAATGTTGTTGTCCATACCTACGGGGAGTCTACAATCATATTTGTCTATTCTTACACGGTTCCTAAAAAAGCCAACACAATTTGCCATCGGTGGTATTGTACATCTCATTATACAAGTAGGTGTTTCTGTTTTTTGTATTGTTTATTTGAGAATTGGAATAATAGGTGTTTTCTTGGGTGTTCTTTTGGGAGAAATATTTTCAATAGGATTCTTTGGATATTTGAATCGACATTTATTTACACTTCATTTTAACTGGCTTTATGTTAAACGCGCATTAGTCTATGCAGTACCAATGCTTCCTGCAGTATTGGCGGGCTGGATAGATAGTTCTCTAGGACAAATCATTATTGGAAAGGAAATATCTTTGGAGGAATTGGCTCCTTATTCATTGGCTCTTCAGATTGCATCTGTTTTTACATTGATAAGCACGGCATTTCAAAATGTATGGTCGCCTTTTTTATATGAAAACTACAAGAATGATGGTTTTAATCAAACACTATTAAAACTGTTTAAGACTATTGTCTGGATTTTAGTAGTGATTACACTATCCTTCTCCATCTTCTCAAAAGAGATTGTATTGGTATTGAGTAATGAAAAATATATCGCAGCGGCATATTATTTCCCGTTGCTATGTATTCCGATGTGCTTATATCTATTATTTCCAATAGTGGGATCCGGAATTTCAATAACAAGAGAAACAAAGCATGTGGGAATCTCATATTGCGTGGGAAGTGCTATTAATATAATAGCGTTGATTATATTTATACCATTAATCGGTGTTTTTGCAGTACCACTCTCCTTGGCTTTTTCTCGCGTCTTTACATTTTCCTATATGATTATCCATTCTCACAAAAGGATACATATTAGTTTTCCGATTTCTCAAATATTTCTGCTTTGTTTTGTGTCAATAGTTTGTTATTTTATTCAATATAATAATTTAGGCATCATGCCAAGAACGATATTATTCATAATTGCTATAACACTGTTTTTTCTATTTGTTAAAAAATCCTTTGACGTTGAACTTATTCATATTATCAGTTCAAGACTGCAAAAAAAATAGTGTATAGTGAATGAATCATAGTATATAATACAGGTAGGACTTATATTAGGCATGTTAATGTAAGATAATTGAATTGATAGTAGTTACAATATTAATATATGTTAAATATACTCCTTATAGTCGGTTACGCAGATGATATTTTCATCTTTAATTATGCAAAGTGGTTAAAAAAACAGGTTGAAGATATATCAATTGACGTATTCGAAGTCTATCAATCAACACAGCAAGGTTACGATAATAGATTTTATAACTGCGTAACATCCGCTGAAGGCTGTGTTTTGCCAGTTCCTAGAGGAAAAAGTGTAGTCGATGCTATAGCTAGGGGGCGTAGCCTTTATCGTTATCTGAAGGGGAAACATTATGATATTATTCATTCTCACTGGGTTGTTGCTCCGGTCGTTCTACAAAATAATATGAAAAAGTACTGTGAAAAGTTTGTTCTAACCTTCTGGGGGGGAGAATTTATAGAACAAAGAGTCCTGGGTTCATCTAGATTATATCGATATCTTTTAAATTGCCTATCTAAGAATGTAGATTGTATAATTAATAGTAGTGAGGGGAAGCAAGAGCTTCTAAATAAATTACCGTATTTTAAAGGTACATATAAGTGTGGGTATTTAGGTTCCGCTCCCTTAGAAGCTCTGTTTGATCTACTTTCAACTGAAAGTAAATCTGAATCAAAGAAAAAATGGGGAATGCCAGAGGACAAACTAACCGTAATGATTGGATATAGCGGGAAACCCTTACATCGTCACATCGCAATAATAAAAGCATTGCGAGGTTATCCTGAATTAATAAAAAAAATACATCTGATTGTTTCAATGACAAGAGGAGCTACTAACGATTATATCGATCGCGTAGAAAACGAAATGAAACAGCTTGGTTGTTCTTATACTTTATTTAGAGGCCGTTTCTTAAGTGATATTGAAATGGCAAGAATACGGAATGCAACAGATGTCGTTTTTCAATTATCAGAATGGGATGGTTTTTCACGCAGCATAGTTGAGTGTTTATGTGCAAAATCAATAATGATTTATGGAGATTGGTTGGATTATAAAAAACATATGGAAACATATGGATTTGAAGGTTTAGTTGTACCTAGCATTGATGCAGGTGTATCTAAGTTGGCCGAGGTTATATCTAACCCTAGTATCTACATTGATATGTTGGAGAAAAATTGCAAATGTGGCCGCAATAAAGCATTATGGTCTGAGTGTATTAAGGATTGGATTTTTGCATATTATAGCCTATTAGGAAGAAATAATTAGCGAAAAAATGAACGTAAGTAAACATCGGCTTTTAATTTTAGACGTTAATCCATACGGAGTCCTTACGGATACGGTAAAGTGGATTGAATATTTACGAAGGGATTGGAAGATAACATTGGTTAGTTTTCGCTCTGATAATAGTGAAAAAAAACGTCCTTCAGATGTCAAGTTTATAGAACTACCCAATTCGAAAAATAGAAACGTCAAGGGATTCTTGTTCCTTTTGGTTTGTATTGTGATAATGCTCTTTTACAGGGGCAAAATCATGGTAGTGTACTTCCCTTATTGTGAGTTGTTAAAGAAATTGTTTCCAAGGAAAAGGATGCTGCTGGATATTAGAACTTTGGCCGTAAATCCTAATGCGGAAGTCAGAAAGAAGGCAAACGACCGTATAAGGGAAGCATGTAAATGGTATGATGCGGTATCAGTGATTTCTAAAGGTGTAGGTGTTGAACTTGGTTTAAGTGATTTCGTTGTTCTGCCTCTTGGTTCAGATGTCATATCGTCTAAACAGAAAGATTATACACAATCAATGAATCTTCTTTATGTAGGTACCTTGAATAATAGAGATATTAATAAGACTATCTTGGGCGTAAAGTATTTTATCTCTCAAAGACCCAATGTGCCATTGCAATATACTATAGTAGGTTTTGGAACGCAAGTAGAGGAAGATAAGATTATGAATATGATTCGAGATGAGCATCTTGAAAACAGAGTTCAATTTGTTGGGAGGGTTAAACATTCTGCCCTCCAGCAGTATTTTGATTTATCAAACGTGGGTGTGTCATTTGTCCCAATAACTCCATATTTTAATTATCAACCCCCTACAAAGACTTTTGAATATTGCTTGTCTGGTCTTTTTTGCATAGCAACAAAAACGTTCGCGAATTCGGAGGTCATTAATGATAGAAATGGAATCTTGATTAAGGATTCGGCAGAAGATTTCTGTGACGCCCTGAATTTATGTTGGGAAAAGAGGCTCGAGATTAATTATGAAGATGTGGCTCAGTCATTGAAGGAATATTCTTGGGTAATTATTGTTAGGGATGTTCTGCATCCGATATTATGCAACTTGTAGGCGATGGAATATTATTTCATTTATAGTTTTCTTATTATAGTAATTGCTATAATAGTTGGCAGGAGGGAAAGAGGGGTAAAAAGTGGCCCTTTGTTAAGGGCTATCCCTGCCTTGCTTTATGTGTGTTTTGTAGGCTTCCGGTCCAGTTCTGTTGGTGTGGATTCTGAATCGTATAGGAATTTGTTCGAAACTATTCCTTACCAGGATTATTTGTGGATAGAAGTCGGCTTTGATAGATTAATACGCATACTATATGATTATGGGCTGGATTATAATTCACTTTATTTAGCTAGTATACTTTTAACAACAGTACCAATCTATTTAGTATTGGAAAAAGCGCCAAGGTATACAGCATGTGCCATACTATTATATATAGTAACAATTCCGACCGTTGTAAATGGTATAAGGCAGTGTATTTCTGTAGGTTGTTTTTTTTATGGTGTTTTGTTTATTCAGCAGCGCAAATTGATTCCATATGCTTTATGTATGGGGGGGTGTATGCTATTTCATTACTCCTCTATAATATTGCTACCTTTATATTTTTTGATCTTTAAACCTGCAAAACAAGGTCTCTATATTTCTATTTATGCTCTTTCTTTTATTTTTATATTTATTAATCCTGTGTCTTATGTCTTATCAGTATTGGATTTTCTTAAAGGATTCGGTGTCGATTACGATAGAGGCTATCAAGCCCAAACATTGTCTACACTTGGCTTCATTTTTAATACCACTACAAATGTTGTCATCTTTCTGCTAATTATTAAAACCAAATATTACAAGGTTAATGCATCCTTAACTAACTGCTCTGTTATAGCATTTTGTATAAAAAATATAAGTTTTTCATATGCAATTTTAGGACGTTTAAATATGTATTTTGGTTGGATGCCCTTATTGATAGTTCCGGATATAATCAATAGATTACCTAATAAAGACGATCGGAAAATGTACTCTGTTTTTTTTATTATTGTTTATGTAATTGGTTTCGTTCATCAATTATTAAGCCCAGAGATGAGAATGATACCATTCGATTTTAATTTTAGATTATGGCGATGAGAATACTTCATGTTGCTTCGATAAGTAAAAGTTTATATAGTGGTGTTTGTGTAGTTGCACCTCAGCATATTATACACCAGCAGGAATTAGCAGAGGTCGCTTTGCTAAATGTAATTGATTGTAAGATAGATGGTATAAAAAACCAGTATTATTTTAAATATGAGAGATGGGTGGACAATATACCATCACCCTTTAAAGAACCAGATATAGTCATATTTCATGAAATATACTACTTTCGATTCCCTAAAATGGCAAGGGATTTGGTTAAGAAGAAGATACCCTACATTATTATACCCCATGGAGGCTTGGTAAGAGAAGCCCAAAGAATAAAATGGTATAAAAAAATACCCGCTAATCTTTTGTTTTTTAATAAGTTCATAAAATCATGTTCTTCCATCCAATGTCTTTCTGAAAATGAATTGAATCAAATAGATTATAAGGTTCTGAAGTTCGTGGCAACTAATGGGGTCGCATTACCAGAAACCCGAAAAAAATCATTTCGAGATAAAAATTTAAAGATAACTTTTATTGGTAGACTGGAAATAGAGTCTAAAGGGTTGGACCTGCTTATTAATGCGGTAAATAATATTCGGAATTATCTTATAGAAAAAAAAATTGTTATAAATGTCTATGGGCCGGATTTGTATGGCTGGCATCAAGCGATAAAATCATTAATTATAAAGAACGGCGTTGAGGAAGTTGTTAAATTGCACTCTGCTGTTACAGGAGAGGACAAAAGAGAGGTTCTTTTAGATACAGATATTTTTTTGCAAACATCGCGACATGAAGGTATGCCAATGGGTCTTCTTGAAGCTATGAGTTATGGGATACCATGTGTGATAACAAAAGGAACTAGTTTGGAATACTTGACAAATAGATACAATTCTGGTTGGGTTGCTGAAACGACCGTTAAGTCAATAGGGGAAACTATAAGATTGGCTATAGAGGAATCTCATTTGCTTCCAATAAAAGGTAAAAATGCCATTAAACTTGTTGCAGATAATTTTTCGTGGGATAAGATTACTGCTAGTACAATTGACACGTATAGTAAGTTGATAGATTCTCAAAACAAGTGACAATACTCCATAATTGTAAATAAAGATGGTTGTAAAGGATGTACATTCAGGAATAAAATTTAAGTTTCTTAGCATAATCAAATCAATTATTCCAATGAGATTTTTATTCTATCTACGATATTTTTGGCTGTTCTTTACCCCCAAGACATTAAAATCGCCAACGAGAAAAAGGATATACTATCTTGATGCTCCTGATTATGGAAATCTTGGTGATCAAGCTATTGCGCTTGCTATTAGGAAGTTCTCGGAAAGAGAATTGCCAGAGTATGAGTTTATAGAGGTTCTTCAATCAGAGGTTGCAAATTATATTCGGTGGATAAAAAAAAACATACGACCTGAGGATATTGTTTTTTTAACAGGGGGGGGGAATATTGGCAATAAATATCGTATATATGAGGCTACTCGTAGATTTGTAATAAATAACTTGTCTGATAACAAAGTATTTATTTTTCCTCAAAGTGTGGATTTTTCAGACGATATGTTTGGCCTGTATTCAATGAAAAAAGCCGCTAAAATATATGGTAAACCAAATGTTACTTTGTTTATTAGAGAAAGAGTTTCACTGCAAAAAATAAAAGACTTGATTCCTAATGCAGTTCTCATACCCGATATTGTGTTATCCATGAAAAAGAGTGATTTGCCAGTAGGGAGTAGTAAAAGAGAAGGAATCGGTATATGTTTACGGTGTGATATGGAAGGAGTACTAACCCACAAGGATCGTGCACAAATAAAAAGTTTTTCTAAAACGAAATCAAGTTGTACAGTTGTAGAATTATCGACGATTTCTTCCATTGGTAAAATAACAGAAAAGAATAGAGAGAAAGTTATTTCTCAGTTATTGGAAGGATTTTCTAGATGTGAGTTAATTATAACAGATAGACTTCATGCCATGATATTTTCAATTATAACAAATACTCCATGTGTAGTATTTGATAATAAAAATCATAAGATATCAGGTGTTTATGAGTTTGTGAGAAATAGATGTGCTGTAGTTCTTATTCATACTACTGACGAATTAGAATGTGCGGTTGAAAAAGTTCAATCGTCATCTTGCAACTTTGAACGGAGTAATATGTATAGTATAATTACAGAATTAGTAACTAATAACCCAAATGGACAAAATAGTTAAGTTTTTCGAGTGTCTGATACCAGAGACTGTATGTAACCTAAGATGTAGCTATTGCTATGTAGTTCAACGTAGTCAGAATACACAAAAGATACCACAGTTAGACTATCCTATAGAAAGAATTAAAAAAGCATTGACATCCGAACGGCTAGGAGGAAAATGCTTGTTTAGTATATGTGGAGCTGGAGAAACATTTGTGCCAGATTATCTCATTGATATCGTTTATGTGTTGTTGGAAAATGGCCATTACGTTAATGTTACTACAAATGGTACACTGACAAACAAGATTCATAAGCTAGAAACAATCCCCTATGAGTGGCGTTGTAGGCTTCACATCTCATTTTCGTTCCATTATCTTGAATTGAAAAGGACAAACAGACTTGATGCTTTCTTTGATAATATAAATTACGTAAAAGGGCTTGGATGTTCTATTCTGGTGCAAGTCAATCTTTGTGATGAATACATTCCTGTTATTAAGGAAATACAGGATATTTGTATAGATAGGGTAGGTGCTAAACCTCAATTAGCAGCAACACGAAAAGAATACTCTTTATCAAAGAAAATAGAATTGATGACTGAGAATTCCGATGAAGAATATGTGAACAATGGTAAATCGTTTGAATCCCCGTTGTTTGACTTTACCATGAAGAACTTTAATGTTAAACGTAAAGAATTTTGCTACGCTGGAGCATGGGCGTATACATTGAATTTTAAGACTGGTGTTTTGAAGAGATGCTATGCCTCATGTATTCATCAGAATATTTTTAAAGATACAGAAAAGCCATTGATAAACTGTGCTGTAGGTAACAGATGCGGCTCGTTATTCTGCCTTAATTCCAGCCATTTTATGTCTCTGGGTACTATACCTACGGTTGATACTCCGACATACGCGGATCTTCGTGATAGAGCGAACGCTAATTGGATGACGCCGGCTTTTAAGTCGTTCGTTTCAAAAAGACTTTACGACAACAATAGACAATATGGCAAATTAAGAAAGATATACTCTAATTGTTTAGGTACAATAGATAATCTTTTGTATTCAACCTATCAACATTTGAAAAAGAAATGAAAATAGCATACCTAATACTTTGTCATAAAGAACCCTCACAGGTTAATGCATTGTTGGAAGAACTATTGAAAGATGGTTCAGACTGCTACATACATATTGATAAAAAAAGTACAATGACCAATAAAGACCTTTTAAGGTCTGAACGAGTTTTTTTTGTCTCTGAAAAAAACAGGGTGGATGTTAGGTGGGCGGCAAATAGTATGGTTAGGGCTACATTAGCTTTGATAGGCCTTTTGTTGAGTAACAGAAAACAGTACGATTTTGTTTGTTTATTAAGCGGGCAGGATTTCCCCGTGAAGAGCAGTAGAGAGAGACTGAATTTCTTAGAAAAGAACAAGGGACATAATTTTATAGAGGTTCTATCACACGAAGAGTATCTTTTTAAAAGATATAACAAAAGGTCCCTTTTGTATTTTCCTGAGTTTATGTACAAACCTTCCTTTTTATCCAAGGTCGCTAGAAAATTATATGTCTTTCTGACCGGGGGGTACACGAAGACTCTGAGTTTGTGCATAAGAAAAAACACAAGCGGGGTTGAATTTGAGTATGGAAGTCAGTGGTGGTGCATGACTTTTGATTGTATTAAGTGGATGAATCAATATATAAATCAACATGTCAATGTGAATTTCTTTGACCACGCTATGACACCTGATGAGTGTTTCTTCCAATCGGTCTTTATGGCTTCCCCTTATAGAGAAAAAAGAAAGGATCGTATTATGTATCTTGAATGGGCGTCGAATGATAATAATCCAAGAATACTAACGACAGACGATCTCGAACGACTGAAGAAACAAGAAAACAAACTGTTTGCGAGAAAATTTGATATTAATAAAGATAGTAATGTATTGAGATTGTTATCGGAAAAATAATCTTTGAATATGGCAAACAAATATTCAGTATTGATGTCCGTGTATAAGAATGATGACCCGGACTTTTTGAAAATAGCATTGGAGAGTATTTACGACCAGCAGACCCGCAAGCCGGATGAGGTGGTCGTGGTGTTTGACGGACCGCTGAACAACCGCCTGTATGCGGTGCTCGACGAGTTCAAAAAAGGACGTGAGGAGGTGGTGAAATACTTCCCACAGGAGGTGAACCGTGGGCTGGGCGAGGCCCTGCGCATTGGCTCGGAGTTGTGCACGGGTGACTACATTCTGCGGATGGACTCGGACGACATCAGCGACAAAGAGCGTTTCGCGAAGCAGATAGCATACGTGGAGGCGCATCCCGAGGTGGATGGTCTGGGAGGTGACATCGCAGAGTTCAATGAGGATCCATTCAATGAGGATCCACGTCTGCGTGTGTGTCCTGCCAAGCACGAGGACATCGTGAAGATGGCGAAGAAGCGCAATCCGATGAACCACGTCACAGCGTGCATCAAGAAGAGTGCGCTGATGAAGGCGGGAGGCTATCAGACATTGCTCTTGCTGGAGGACTATCTGCTGTGGCTGAATATGATTGTAGCAGGCTGCAAGTTGGCGAACATCAACGAGACGATGGTGTATGTGCGTGTAGGCAATGGCTTCGACAGCAAGCGCGGGTCGAAGGAGCGTATCATCGGATGGTCGAAACTTCAGGACATTATGCTGGAGCACGGGATGATTAACAAGCGTCAGGCGCTGATGAATAAACTCTATATCCGTGCTTTTGTTAAAACACCAGCGTGGTTGAAGAAGGCTCTATACAGCAATTTCCTGAGGAAGTAATCTTATAATGGATATAAACCAAGAGGCCTTTTTCGCTCTCTTAAGAGCTGGACTCTTCCCGGTTCATGGTGAAGGGGGCATGGTTCATGATTCCTCATTCAAGGACGTGGACGGGGAGAAGGTGTATCTGTTGGCCCAGGAACAGTCGGTTCAGGGACTGGTGCTGCAAGGAATAGAAACGGTTCAGGGTTCATGGTTAAAGGTTCATGGTTCTCCTTTAGTTCCAAAGGTGTTGCTGTTGCAGTGGATTGGTGAGGTGCAGGTGATTGAGCAGCGGAATAAGGACATGAATGCCTTTATTGCTGCACTCATTGAAAAACTGAGGAAACGAGATGTTTACACATTGCTTGTGAAAGGACAGGGCGTTGCTCAATGTTATGAGAAACCTTTGTGGCGTACTTGTGGAGATGTGGACTTGATATTGAGCTTTGATAATTATTGTAAAGCCAAAGAATATCTAACGAAAAATGCGTCTCATGTTGATGCTGAACGTGAAGATACCTTGCACTTGGGAATGACCATTGATGGCTGGGTTGTGGAACTTCATGGTTCTCTACGATGTGGTTTGGCAAAAAGGGTAGATAGGGGGACTGATGAACTTCAAGAAAGTATTTTCTATGGCGGAAATGTCAGATCATGGATGAATGGTGGGACTCAAGTGTTCTTGCCACGGGCGGACGAGGATGTAATTTATGTATTTACACACATACTTGAACATTTCTATAAAGGTGGTATAGGTTTACGGCAAATTTGCGATTGGTGCAGGTTGCTCTATACGTGTAAGGACTCTTTGAATCACGGATTGCTGGAATCACGGATTCGAAAAATGGGACTAATGACGGAATGGAAAGCGTTTGCAGCCATGGCCGTGGATTACCTTGGGATGCCTGCTGAGGCAATGCCGCTATATTCTTCTGAAAAGAAATGGTCCAGGAAAGGAGATAAAATCTGCGCTTTTGTGATGGAAGTTGGCAATTTCGGGCATAACAGAGATAATAGCTACTATGCAAAGTATCCTTTCGTTGTGAGGAAATGTATATCTATGGGACGACGTATAGGCGATTTGATGAATCATGCAAGGATTTTCCCGATGAGCTCACTGAGATTCTTTCCGAGAATTATGTGGAATGGAATGGTTAGCGCGGTAAAAGGTGAAGGATGATGGCTGACATAAGAAGGGAATTTCAATGAAAGTAGTACGAACATTTCATCCTGTAGGGCAAGGGGCGTTTTATTCTGAGCGGTTCCATGAGAACAAAGAACGTAACGCACAACATGGTGTATGATTGCGGTGTGTCGATTAGGCATGAATGGCCGATGAGCCATGTAGTAAGGCAGGCTTATACGGGATCAAAACGGAATGAAATATTAAATGGCATATACTCTTGACACAAACATACCATTGAGATTGGTAGGAATTCAGCTATTTGAGGAGACTGCGGTGAACATCCGTAAATCTCTTCAACCGGGATGGTATGCCTTTATCCATACGAAGGAGGATATTGGGACAAATAAGAAGAAAAAGCCTGTGTTGGCTGAGGATGTGTGCCCATACGGATTCTATAACACCGACGAAGGATTGCCAAGAATCTATATTTCAGCAATAGCAGGAAAGAACGGGAGTGGGAAATCGTCGATACTGGACATACTCTATAGGATATTGAACAACTTTGCATCGGCCATATTCAGCACAGAGGTGGGTGAAAATGCAGACGAGGTTGTATTAACATATGGATTGTATGCACGGCTATATTTTGAGCAGGATGGTGTTAGTAGATACATCGACGTGGCAGATGATGCGGTAAGGTATGTAGAGTATGATGGGAAAGAAGAAGACGAATGGGAAATATATGGAATGTCTGATAAAGAGCGTAACGAACTTTTGAACAGATTTTTCTATACCATCAGCGTTAATTACAGCATCTATGCCTTTAACCCGTATGACTATGTAGCACCGTTAGGAGAGGAACAACATCTGGAAACATATAATGGATATTGGCTACACCAACTCTTCCATAAGAATGATGGCTACTATATCCCATTGGTGTTGACTCCTTTTAGGAACAAGGGCGAGATGAGTGTTACCAACGAGAATGTTCTGGCTGAGCAACGAATCAGTGTATTGTCGCTTCTGTACCATTCACAGAAGAAGGAGTTTTTGGAAGATTATATCCCCTATAAGCTTTGCTATCAGTTTGACAAGGAGTATAAGAATAACAAGATGGAAACCTTCCGCAAGAAACTGTGTGAGGAGTTGAAACCATGTATTGATGTAATCATAGAGCACTTTGTACAAGCTTGGCAGAAATATTTCGACGAACAGAAAATAGAATTGGAACCTGATAGGCAAGAGATGGAACTATTCTATTTTGCCTATAAGTCAGTTAAGATATGTCTAACTTATCCTGAATACAAAGATCTGTTTGAACTTGAGGATTTACTGGGGCAGGCCAAGACATTAGAAGAGCATTATGGGAAAAAAGAATATAATTATGTACATATACCGAAGGAGGACGAAAAGAAGCAGAAAATAGTAGGAGCTCAAGACTGTGTTACATGGATGAATGCCCACACCCAGAACGTCAAGGATGTGGTAAAGGCAATACTTAATGATAATGGACGGCATATTACCGCAAAAATATTCCAGACGCTAAACTATTTGCGTGGAACTCGCTATAAGCAAGGCGACTCGATAAAGGCCAATGAGCTGATAGAAAAACGCTATGAGACCTACGACGAGGTGATGGCATTGATGCCTCCGCCTTTCTTCAAGTCAGAGATGCACTATATAAAGGCGAAGGACAAGAAACAGGAACCAGAGGAGATAATGCTTCGCAACTTCAGTAGCGGGGAGAAGCAACTACTCTACAGTATCAGCTATATTTGCTATCATATCAAGAACATTGCCAGTAACAAAGAAAACGGGAAGCGCGTGGTGGGTTATCACCATATAAACCTGATATTTGACGAGGCAGAGCTTTATTATCATCCTGAGTTTCAGCGAGAGTTTGTAAAGCGGCTGTTGGAAAGACTGGCCATGTGCCATGTCAACCGCTCGAACATCAGGAGCGTGAATATTCTGATAGTGACTCACTCACCGTTTATCCTGTCGGATATTCCAGAGAGCAATGTGCTGTATTTAGGTGCGGAGGACGGGCATGAGCCAAGTAAGACGTTCGGTGCCAACATTTATGACCTGCTGCAAGATAGTTTCTTCCTAAAGTCGGATATCGGAGAGGTGGCCCAGATGAAGATTGACGAGATGATGCGGTTGTATAATAGTGAGAACTCAGCAAAGAAACAGAAGGAGTTTGATGAGAAGTACGACGAGTTGGAATATATATACGAGCATTTGGGAGAGGCCTATCTGAAAAAGACCTACGGCTATATGTTGGAAAAGCTGCGCGAGCAGTATAAGCCTGATAAAGCTAAGGATATGTGGCGACAGAGGCTGAATGAGGTAGAACAAGAAAGAGAACGACTGACAAAACTGTTGGAATCATGAAAGCAGTGAGATATCCATCGGACAAGGCTTTGAGGACTGCGTTGAAGCTGCGATATATAGCTGTTCTAGCTATGCTTAAGAAGCAGGATGGCAGTAACAGGTTGGAATGGTGTCAGAAGAAATGGAGCGAAGTTCGGCGCAGGATACCTCACGGGTCGCACTATCCTGCGGATATCAGAAAGATACTGAAGGCCGAGTACCCGAAGCTTGTGGCCTATTATCGGCAGTATATAAGTGACAAGGATCATATTGCGGCAGCAGATGTTAGTTTACTGTATAGTATATTTTCATACAATGCATGCTATGAGAATATAGCCGGGTTCTTTATGGACGACAAGAATGGTTTTAACTTAGGTGTTTGTCACTATTGTGGCGTAGCCTATATCAACAAATATACCATTGAAGGAGTGAAGGATGGACTGGATATCATTAACCGTTCGGGAGCTGCTGATTTGGAAAAGCTGCTGAATATACACAGTCCGAGGAGTTTGCAGAAGGTAATAGACCATGCACCATACACGACTGTGGATGATTTCAATCGGGTTGGTGTGTTCAGATGTGGAGATAAGTTTCATGCTGTATTTCCAGATAAGGTAAATAAGAATCACTTTGACCTGGATCATGTGTTGGACAAGGGCAACTGTCCGATCACAGCCATCAGTCTGATGAATTTCGTGCCATCATGTAGCGTGTGTAACGAAAAACTGAAGAAACAGAAGGTACTGGGGCATGGCAGGACACCTATAGAAGAACTCAGTCCGACAAGTAAAAAGTTTGACTTTGACGGACAGGTGAGGTTTGTGCTGATGCCAAAGGCGGGGAGGAAGATTGGAAATCGCCCGACAAGGCAGGCAGATGACTATGAACTTAAGATGGACGTAAAGAAGGCAGTGTATGAGAACTTTGTAGAAATGTTTCATTTGAGGGAGCGTTATGAGTTTCACAAGATGGAAGCATTGTTCTGGACTGAGTTGAAGTACCGCTATACTGACAGCAGGATTGCGCTGATGGCAAATTCGCTGAAGGATGCTGCTTTTTCGACACAACGAATAAAGGATGATATTTTTCAAAGGACGCTCGACAAGCGGGAGAGGTGCTTTGAGAAGTTGAAGAGGGATATGTTGAAATAGAGTAGGAGATATGAAATATCTGGTCTTAGATACAAACGTATTCATACATTATAAGGATTTCGAGCATATAGATTGGAAGTCCTTAGTGGGTGATGACACGACGATTTGTATTACTCAGAAAGTGATTGGCGAAATAGATAAGCACAAAGACCAGAGTCGAGGACGGATTCAGAAGAGAGCAAAGAAGATATCAGCACGTTTTAGTGCCATATTCCTACAAGGAGAAGAGCCACAGATTAACATAGAAGTGATAGACAACCCTCCAGCAACGGCCTTTGATGATGAGCAATTTCATAAGGACATCAATGATGACTGGATAATACTCTCTGCCCTTTACTCATCGTATTCCAAAGAAGATATTATAATAGCATCTGGTGACAATGGGATATTGCTTAAGGCAAAGAATCATGGCTTAGGGTATTGCCTGATGCCAGATACATTGCTTTTGGCAGAGGAACCATCAGAAGAGGAAAAAGAGATACGCCAGTTGAAACAACAGTTGGCAAAATATGAGAGCCGTCGCCCAGAACCGAGAATAGAATTTGAAGACGAGACGGATATTCTTACAATCATCAAGCCTACTTTTGTGGATGTGCAGAAAGGAGTTGAAGCATATGAGGATGAACTGCGGTCGAGTCATGCTTATCAATCTACATCAGACGACCCCCGAAACGACTTGGCATACCTGATGAGCCAAACTCTCAATCTGGCTTATAGTACACCTGGACAGAGGGAGGAATATAATAAGGAGTTGGATGAGTATTTCAAGAAAAAGCTAATGCTCAAACAAGTGCAATTAGGTAAGCAGTTTATGGAGCAGAGGTTTGTTAAGTTAGAGTTTTGGCTCGGTAATTCTGGAACAGCGGCATTGGGAAACAGTGTTGTCTTTCTAACATTTCCTGAAGATGTCGCGATATACACTCAGAAAAGTAAAGTAAGCGTGAGGTGTGAAGATCCTGGGGAACCGATTTTGAAAAACAATCTTAACGTGTACAATGAAAGTGTTATGGCCATTATCAATGGAAATAATAAACACTATGAAACGTATGAATTGTGGGATGTGAATAAGAGACTTGATCATCAGGAATTGAAATTCGTATCATCGAATTTGATTCATGGGATGAAATGCCCACTTGAAGATAGGAAAGAAGATTATTACATAGATATTGCACGATGCGGAAATTTTTCTATCAAATGGTCAGTCAGAGATTCTGAACTGATAGAACCAGCAGAGGGGGAGTTGCACGTGGTGATAAAGGAACAAAATTAAACGGAAGTATTATGATTTGGACATATATAATTATAGCGGTGCTGCTGGTAGTGGCGGAGCTGATTTACTTTAAGGTGGCGGATTACTATAATATTATTGATAAGCCGAATGAGAGATCATCACATTCCACCATCGTTTTACGTGGTGGTGGTGTGATATTCGCTATCGGAATGCTAGTGTGGGTAGGATTACAGGGCTCACACGGAGATTGGAGCGTGGTGATGGATTATCTGCCATTCCTTGCTGGTTTGTTGATTATTTCAGGGGTGTCGTTTGTTGACGATGTGCATTCGTTGCCTGATAGTGTGAGGTTGGTAGCACAGTTCTTGTCGATGGGGCTGATGTTCTGGAATCTCGATATTATGCACTGGGATATGTGGTGGATAGTGTTGATAGCTCTTATCGTGTTTGTGGGAGCAACGAACATTATTAATTTTATGGATGGAATCAACGGAATAACTGCAGGATATGCGCTTGCAGTGCTATTGCCGTTGTTCTTGTTGAATAATAAAGAAGGCGGGGAGTCGTTTATTCTTAACTCGTTGCTAGGTGTAGCAATATTGAGCGTACTGGTATTCTGTATTTTTAACTTCCGTCCGAAGGGGAAGGCAAAGTGTTTTGCAGGAGATGTCGGTAGTATTGGTATTGCTTTCATTATGTTGTTTGCTATCGGTAGGCTGATAGTACAGACGGGGGATTTGTCGTACTTGGTTCTGTTGATGATATATGGCGTAGATGGAGTGCTGACAATATGCCATCGCATTATGCTTCACGAGAACCTTGGTGAAGCCCATAGAAAGCATGCTTATCAGCTGATGTGTAATGAGTTGAAGATTGGGCATGTGAAGGTTAGCTTGCTGTATATGGTATTGCAACTCGTAGTATCGCTCGGATTTATTTATCTGATTCCAGATACTGTAGCTGCACATTGGATTTACTTCGTATGTGCGGCAGTAGTGCTGGGAGTAGCATACATACTCTTCAAGATGAAATACTACCACTTGCATGAGGAGTATTTGGCTTCGCTGAAGAAGTAATCTTAAATTTATAAATTGATGGATATGAAGATTACACAAACAATACTTGATGAACTTACAGCTAAGGCAAAGGAATCGCCAAGGCTTCGCATGAATCTTGACCTGCGCGATTCTGCGGAGGACACTTCTCAGAGGATGTTGAATGCGATAGAACCAGGTTCTCCATTACCTATTCACAGACATCAGAAGACTTCGGAAACTGTTGTTTGTTTGCGGGGTAGGCTGGTGGAAGAGTTCTATGATGACTTAGAGAGAATTTGTACTGAGCGTATAGAACTT
>ODAJ014750658.1_pt1 | contig 26506 bp, 13 predicted proteins | sample 1539241 | NCBI WGS metagenome assembly ODAJ01 (sample SAMN02144231, study PRJEB22623) | gut metagenome | biome: sheep rumen | host: Ovis aries | place: New Zealand
TGAAGGAATGTGTCGTGGCGTCAGGCTTCCCCTACGACAAAGCCACCCACCCCGTCAACAACATACGCGAGGCAAGCATCGTAATACCCCAGGTGCGGGGATTTCGGAGAATGGGCAGCGCAGCCTACGACCTCTGCTGCACCGCAATGGGGACAATAGACGCCTACTGGGAATTTAACCTGAACCTATGGGACGTCTGCGCCGGACAGCTAATCGTCCGCGAGGCAGAAGGCACGGTGACACCACTCTGCGAAAACCGAAAGATAAGCATCATAGCAGGACCAGAGAAGCTGGTGAAGGAGTTGCAGGATGTAATTAAGAGTTAAGAGTTAAGAAAATTTGCCTTTGACTTGCAAAAAGATTATGATAATTTTGCACCCGGAAATTATAAAAAATTATCAATATCATGCAAGAAGTATTTACCTTAATCAACGAGATGTCACCATACCTGCTGCTGGGTTTCCTGCTCGCAGGTTTGATGCACGCTTTTATTCCGGGAATGGTTTACAGCCGCTACCTCAGCGGTCACGGTTTCAGGTCTGTATTATACGGAGCACTGTTCGGTATTCCCCTGCCGCTATGCTCCTGCGGCGTCATACCGACAGCCATGTCGCTACGCAAAGAGGGAGCATCGAAGGGAGCAACGGTGTCATTCCTTATCGCCACGCCGGAGACAGGTGTTGACAGCATCGTTGCCACATACTCGCTCCTCGGACTGCCCTTTGCCCTGATAAGACCCATAGCAGCATGCTGCAACGCCCTGATGGGAGGCATGCTGGTAAACACCTTTGCCGACGAGAAGGAAGGACGGGAAGTGACAGAGAAAGATACGAAGTCGTGCTGCTGCCACCATGAGCAACAGCCTTCCCCCAATGGTCAATCCTCCGCTCGGCCCAAAGGGACGCTTGTTCCGAAGGTCTCAAGAATGGTCAATCCTCAATCTTCAATCTTCAATAAATTAAAGGAGGCACTGCAATTCGGCTATGTGGAAATGATGGAAGACATTGGCAAATGGCTCGTAATAGGTCTTATCATTGCCGGTCTTATCACCGTCTTCGTACCCGACAGCTTCTTCACCGTCTTCAAGGGCAACACCCTGATGAGCATGCTGCTGGTACTCTGCATCGCCATCCCGATGTATATCTGCGCCACGGGCAGTATTCCCATCGCCGTCGCCCTGATGCTGAAAGGACTCACCCCAGGCGCAGCCCTCGTGCTGCTGATGGCAGGACCGGCATGCAACATGGCATCGATACTCGTTATAAACAAAGTATTGGGCAGGAAGACACTGCTCGTCTATCTCCTCTCTATCATAACGATGGCAATCTGCTGGGGCTGCATCGTTGACTACTGCCTGCCGCAAGAATGGTTCCTGACAGGCATGATGTCAAAGGCATGCTGCGCGGCAGAGGAAACATCTTGGTTCAATATCGGTTGCACCATCTTGCTGACATGCCTGCTGCTCAACGCCCTGCGCCTCCACTTCAGCAAAAAACACGAAGGCGAACACTGCTGCTGCCACGAGCACAACCACGAACCAGAACAGCCAAAGGAAGGACACTGCTGCTGCCACCACGAGCATAAGCAAGAACCAGAACAGCCAAAGGAAGGACACTGCTGCTGCCACCATTAAGTGAAGAGTGAAAAGTGAAAGTTTAATTGGAAGAAGGGTGAAAGGGGGAAAGGTGATGGTTTAATACCAATTACCCCACAAACAAACCTTCGTCCTTCATCCATAAACCTTCGTCCTTCATCCACAAACCTTCATCCAAGTACAAATAAACCTTCATCTTTCATCCATAAACCTTCATCCTCAAAAACCTCTTAATTCTTTCATTCTTTCAAAAACCCTCTGTCCCAATTCCTGAGCCCCTTGAGCATTAAAGTGCAGGCGGTCACGCAGCAATGGCAGGTCGCTGGCATCGATGACATAGAAATGCTTATCCTCTTGCGCCAACCTATACAAGGCATCCACCACTCGCTGTGAACGCATGCGAGAGCCCTTGGCATAAGTGCCGCAGATGACAGGCAGACGAGCATACTTCTTCTTTCCCGTCACAGTTACCAAATGCTGGCGTACATGCCGTATGACAGCCTTCAGGTTTTCATAGTATCTCTCATCAGCCTGCTGGTCGCTCTCGCCCTGATGCCATATCAGTACCTTTATATCATATCCCTTTGGAAGATTAGGCAGGCAGGCATCAATCTGCTGCTCGAAAGCTTTCAACAACGACTTGCCACCATGGCTGGCAGATGTCGTGTTTTTCAGGAAATCCTCGTCAGCACTCCAATACAAACCGTGAGTGCTGCTTTTACAGGAAGGGTCTATGGCAGTACCGCCGTCAGTATGCTTTATGACATAGAACGGACGCTGCCACAGACCCTCCAACTTATGATATACCACGGCATCAAATCCCCAGCTCTCCTCAATCTTAGGTTTTGCCACACGAGGCGAGAAAAGCGAGAACCGACCTGTTGCCGTCTCGAAATCACCACTGCCATAACTCCACATACAATACCGGAAATTCCTCATCTCACCGGGCAATTCGCTCAACGGCACACGTCCGTCGGCATTTGATTGTCCCGCCGTCAGTATAACCGGCACACGAGGACGTGCCATAAGAGACACGACAAGAAACGATACTATAAGTAGGAGGGCAGTCTTCTTCATTCCGTTATCTTGCAATCTTCCTGACCTCTATTCCAGAAGGTGTTTCACGCTTGATGACATAGACACCCCTTGGCAAAGAATTCTCGTCAGTCACAGGCAACTTACAGCCTGACATATCGAGAATCTCTGTCTTGTAGGTTGTCTTTACGGGAGTTGTCACGATACCTGTCGTCCCTGCAACATGCATGACAATCGTGTCATTGACGGTCTCACCGCCAAGACCTGTCAGCTTTACAGCAAACTTGTAGTCACCCTCCATTGTCGGAGTGCCGCTGACGGTAATAACCTTATTGGCTATATTACGTGTAAATCCTGTAGGAACATTATACCCTTTGTAAGTACCATCAGGCAACATACTCTTCACCAGCAGAATGCTTTTCACGTAGTCACCGGCAATCACAAACTCTATCGGCTCATTTACCTTTGCGCTTATCTCCTTATCAACTACCAAATGGGTAGCAGTCGCCTCAACAAGGTTATATCCGATATGTGCCGGCTGGTTGTATGCTGTATTCTGCCAGCAGATACCCATGCGATATGTATGGTCATGCATCAGTGTCGGTATTCTGTAGTCAGTAGGTATGTTTGTAGAGTATATGCCCAAGTATGCCTCATTGTCCGTTACAGTATATAAGACAACTTCCTCACGCCAGTCTCCAAGAATATCAGCAGACAGGTTTGGAGTATTCTTCGTGCTGTTACATGTAGAGCTTGGACCCAGGTCAGAGAATGTCACCAAGCGGCTAAAGCTGTTTTTGGCAGCATCATACTTGTCTATCTTATTGCCGTCAAGCAGAGCATCCTGCACAGTACCATCCCAATAAACCCTGAAATTCAGCGAGGCACTCTTCTCGGATGCTGTTTCTCCCGTTACGGTACTGCGCTGTTCGCGTGCTTCAGCAGAAGAGAACCACCATTCTCCAGACTTGCTTGTCAGTTGTGCCGCCATGCCACGACCGTTATCGACACCAGCCGGACCGCCCTTGAACAGTATCTCGCCTGTTGCAGCATCGTGCAAGTCCCAAGCATACGTACCCTTTTCCTCGTGAACCTGGAATACCTGCATTCCCTCACGTCCCGGAATCATCTTTCCCATGTGGATGGCATCGCCATGCCCGAAGCCAGTGGCATAAAGCATCTTTCCGTCATTGTCAAGAGCGGCAGAGCCCCACAATATCTCGTCACATCCGTCACCATCGACATCGCCGACAGACAGATTATGGTTGCCATTGCCAAACATCGTGCGACTGCCGCTGCCGCTGGTAGCAGCTTTGGGAGTATAATTCGTGGTAGTTCCCACGCCTTCTTCGTTATACTTGACAACACTATACTTGTTATTGTCATCAGAACGATGCAGCCAGCGAGGTATCAGCTTCTTTCCGTTGAAATCAACAGCCCAGATATAAGCGTATGTGTAGTACCCACGACAGAATATCCCGCTCGCCTTACCGTCCGGTCCATCCAAATACGCTACTGCAGCCAGGTATCTGTCACCACGGTTATACCCATGGGTGTCCGTCTTGCCGACAGCCCAGTTAAACGTACCCTGAGCCTCGCTAAGCTCCGACTTCGTGTTGCGGTTAGGGTTATAGGCTATTGTATGTACCGCCTTTCCAGTCAGTCCGTCAAATACCGTCAGATACTCATGCCCACCATCCATGCGTCCGCTGCTTGAGAGCCATACCTTTGTGTTGTCAGCCTTCTTTATGTTGGCATCGTCAGTAGCCTGGTTAACATAAGTTCCCGCAGCATCCTTTGAGCCAGGAGCCGTCTTACACATCATCTCAGCCTTGCCATCACCGTCAAAGTCATAGACCATAAACTGGGTATAGTGGGCACCGGCACGGATGTTGCTACCCAAGTCTATACGCCACAGCAGAGTGCCATTGAGCTTATAGCAATCTATTATGACATTTCCGGTATAGCCGTCTTGAGAATTATCCTTTGAATTAGACGGGTCCCATTTTACGAACAACTCATACTCCCCGTCACCATCGACATCCCCTACAGAGCAGTCGTTTGGAGAATATGTAAAGGCACCGCTCTTCGTAGAGCCACCGGCAGGACGGTTCAATGGCAGTTTCAGCCACGCGTTTTCCCATGCCTTGACAGGAGCAGAGGTTTCTACGACCTTGCCGTCAACAACTGTCTCTACAACGTATTCTGAGGAATTACTGCCGCCAGTATCCTTATAATTGGTTACGAGCAGTCCTTCCTTTATCACTACCCCGTTACGTTTCAGGTTAAAAGTAGTACGCACCGGGTCATCAGTACCCAGATATCGCCAACTGACAAATTTTCCTCCACCTGACTGATTAGGCAAAGCCACCAAGCCACGATCCAGTTTCTCCATCTGGCTGACAGGTGTATTCTGTGCCTGCATACCAACTGCCGCAACCATCAACATGGCATTGGCAATATAAAATCTCAAATTCTTCATAATATTTTAATTTCTGTTATCTTTTATCTCGTCATATTTCATCAAATAAGTGTCATACTGCGTCACGAAAGGATGCAGAGGAGCAGGCACGTCTTTGGCAGGTATAAACAGCTGCCTCATAGTTTCAGGCATCCTTGCTCCTTCTATATAATATAGACGGAACGTTGCGCTTACCGGTTTATCGCCCTTCTTCCATCCAGGGAAGCGCGTCTTCGCAAACTTCGGTCCTTGTCCGCTTACGGCAGCATTTACCGTCATTACGATGCCCTTGTCTGTCTGTTCGAAATTCAGGTCTAAAGAGTCACCGACTACCAGCAGCCCGTTACCATCCTCGTCGCTGAAGAATGCCGCATCAATGCCTCCATGATTTCCCTCGAAATAGATGTCATCCTTCTCCTTTGCCCAGAATCCATAGCAGTTTGCCTTATAACGCCCGGGATAAGAGGCATAAGGTCCTTGCCCTATCCATTGCACCCTGTCAATGTCCTTGTCTAACAAATAAGCCAATCCCAACTCTGCCCTGAAAACATCAGCTGTATCCGGAGTAAGCGTAAAGGTTACTTCCTGTCCGCCTGCTATGGCTTTGGTTTGCACATCGGCAGCCACATCCTTATTGTCCAAGGGCAGCAGGTAACGTTCTATTATCCTTTCCTTTTGCGTCACCCGTTCTGCAAGCGTTGGCTTCCGGCCTGTGCGAACAAGCGGACCTTCCTGAATCATCACGGTATTGCCTCCGCTGCCCTCCCATTTATCCGAAGGCTTATTCAGCACGAAACTCTGATGCAGGAAGGTATGTCCCTGGGCATCTTCAATATCAAACTGCAACAGCGACAATCCGTTCTGCCGTGGCAACGACAAGGCATATTCCACCCTCTCATGCGGCTTGCAGTCAGGACTGAAGGCTCCCCTCATGACAGTATCACGATTATTCGTCAATGTCCAATGGAAGGTAACATTGTCCTTCAGGTTCAGGAAGTCATAGCGGTTGGTGCATTGAATATTGACCATTGAGGATTGACTTACATCCGACACGAAGGCTCTTGCGTAGTTATGCTGCAATTCATAGTAGTTCGGTAGGGGTGTGCGGTCAGCATATAGCAAGCCGTCCGTGCCCTTATTGCCATACATCTCGAAGCCGCCATCCTTTGAAGTAAAGACCCTTTCCTCATATCCGTACATCTTACCTCTTCCATCTTCCATCATCCTTCTTCCATCATCCTTCTTCCATCCAAACGGCATACCCTGATCTACCCACTCCCATACGGAGCCGCCTGCAATGCAGGGAGTCCTTTCTATTATCTCCCACTGTCGGTTATGATCCTCGAAGGAGATGCCCAGAGTGTGGCAGTATTCCGTGAATATCACAGGGCGGTCAGCATGCTGATAGAAACCTGCTATCTGGTCCGTCGTAGGATAATGGGGGGCATAGACATCAGCCACCTTGGGGAAGTCATAGTTGAAACGACGGAAGTAAGAACCTACCTGCGGATAACAGATGGGACGTGTCATATCGAGTTCTTTCTTCACATAGTCACCTAACTTCACACATATCTCCGTCAAGGGATTCTCATTGCCAAGGCTCCATATCAGTACCGACGGATGGTTCTTGTCACGCCGTATGGTTGCCTGCGCCCGCTGCTGAAGAACGGGATAGAAGTTAGAATCACGAAGGTTTTTGTCACCATAGCCAAAAGGCACCTCGTCTATGATATAGAATCCCAAGGAGTCAGCCAACTCATAGAACCGTGGCTCGCGAGGATAGTGTGACGTGCGGATATAGTTCACAGACGCTTCCTTCATCAGGCGCATATCACGCAACATGGAAGTCTCGTCTATCACTTTTGCGGTCTTCGAATCAGTAGAATGGCAGGTTACTCCACGCAGTTTTATGGGCTGTCCGTTGAGCTTCAGCACATTGCCGTCTATCGTCAGTTCCCTGAAACCAAACCTATGCTCAAAGGTCTGCAATGCCTTGTCCTTCTGTAATAATGTTGTGCGAAGGGTATATAGGTAAGGGGTCTCTGCTGTCCAAAGCTGCGGATTATCCACCCTTGTTGTACCTACGATATTGCCATTGGCATCCAATATCTCGTGCTTCACACTTGTTCCCTTGCCGCCGTTGGCAATCTTTACTTTTACGTCCACCTCTCCTGACAGCCTTGGAGTTATTACGAGGTCTTCGATATGCGTTTCCGGCACCGCCATTAGTGTCACGTCACGGAAGATGCCATTGGGAGCCCAGTCATCATTATAGTCGAAGTCGCTACCAGGAAATCGTGACACCACCCTCATTGCCAGTTCCTGCCTTGCCGACTTCCTGTTGAGGAAGGGTGTAATGTCAAACAATGCCGTATTATACCCCGAACGCCACGAGCCGGCATGCTTGCCGTTTATCCATAGGTCGTAACCATACAGAACACCGTCAAAACGCAATACTATGCGTTGTCCCTTCCATTCCTGCGGCACCTCAAAAGCAGTTCTGTAATAGCCTGTCAGAGGGTCTGTCTTGTCATAGGCAGGCTTGCAGAATCCATATACCTCCCAGCAGCCAGGAACGGGGATAGTTCCCCAGGAGCCATCCTCTTGCGGCACTGACATATCGTCCTTTATGCCCTCTACCACCTTCAGCTTCCATGTTCCGTTAAGACTACGCATCATCTGCCTGTCTGTCACGGGAAGGATTCCGCCAAAGGCATCTGCCACCAAAGCCTTACAAGCCATCTGGTGGCTAATCATTAACATTATGATAAGAAAATACTTCTTCACTATAGCTTCTTATATCTCAGGTCAATCTTTGTGTATTTATGTTCTTTGTTCCAATGCTCAAAAAGACCGAGGGGCTTCTCTACCGGTTTGCCGTCCTGCTTATAGACAGTGCCACTCGGGGCATTGGGGATGCTGGCAGCCTCGCGAAGGTATTCATCGCAGTAGTTCAGACTGCCAAATTCCGGCCATTCGTTGATAATCATATCCATCGCAACAGCATCGCATGCCACCTCGTCTTGTGAGACAACCAGCGAACAAGCCCAATCGCCGTTGAAGGGTTCCTTCATCCACTTTGGGTTCGGGGCACCGTTGACATCGCGCGAGCCATAGGTGCCGTCAATCAGGAAGAGCAGCGTCTTCTGTCCCATGTTCCTGTGAGCCATGAAATCGACGAAAGTCTTATAGCCTGGCTTGCCGTTTCTCTTGTCCTGACTGACATTATTGTGGGCATTCTGTCGCCACAACAGATTTATGTCCGTTGCTCCGTACCAGTTCTTGCCCGTCAGCGTCACCCCGGGTCCTGAGTGTGTCTTCAGCAAGGCAGAATTTATCAGGTAGGTGGCATCTACTATGCACTTTGCAAGCCCCCTTGCCATCTTGCCGTTTTCCTCGGAATATACTATCTGTTCCGGGTAATACTCACATTTCTCCCTTCCATCGCCTCCGATGTTGTCTATGAAGCGTACCTGCGGAAATTCCCTATGCACCTTGTTGTATATACTATCCGTAATGGCACGACTCGGTTCGCAAAGTATTATATCCTGCTGCCTCACCCCACCGTCTCTTACGAGTGAGCGCACCAATGCCAATGTGGTGAAGGGAGAAGAATTAAGTTCTATCGTGTCATGATGCGTGATGGCATTGTTCAGGTTCAGCTTTATGGCTATCATCTCACCCTTCTTATATCCCTTACCGCCGCGTCCATGTGTCTTGTTGAAATTGCGGAAGAGTGCCTCCCAAGCCTTCCTTGCCGTCTGTTCGCCAGTCAGCTCCATTACAGCCTCCGGTATCATGGCGTCAGCCTTCTGCTGGTCATTCCAACGGTCTTCCACCCACAACCCCGTGTGACCATCCCATTTTGCGACACCAGGCGAGTGAATCCATGCCACCCTGCCAGGGTGAATGCCGCGACCTATGCCGATTGGCTCGTTGGGTTTTACAAACAGCCGTGGTGACGGAGTGTTAATGTCTCCGAAGAACATTCTGTCCCTGTTCACAGGTTCGTCAAGCAACTGGATGGTTGTCGAAGGTCCTAAGTCAGGATTCTTCCAGGCACAAAGTTCCCATACTTTTTTGCCGGTTTTATCGATTTCTATCGCCTGCACAGGAGCATTGGCGGTATCCATCGGCACCTTGTTCCATTCGTTATACCAGTTGTTGACGATATGTCCGCCATTCTTCAGGCGAATAGTCTTCTGTGGCTGTGTGATGCCATAGTCTGTTGTATTCATCTCCCAAACCGTTTTTCCTTGACGGTTTATCTCCTGTATCTTTCCTTTTCTGCCTGTTATAAGCAGATTACCATTCTTTGGCAACTCTTGTACGGACCAAGGCAGGAAGCCGCCCCATCTGTCCACCTCCTTGCCGTCGCTGGTAAATTCATGTATGCAACCCATCGACATATTAGCGATGAGGAGTGTGCCGCGCGATGTCAGGCGGGCATTCCTGAACTGTCCATGCACAGATCCCTTTGCCGAGGTAGGCAGTTCAAACTCCCTCATTATCGTTGTCGATGGTATCGCCATAATGACTGCCTTCGCCGGCTTTCCGTTCTGCACGAAGACAACATGATTCCTGCCTATTGGCTGTATGGTGTGTATCTCAGTTCCTTCTGGTGCAGCATATTGCCAAACGGTATTGCCATCCTGCGTCACTTCTGCCACTCCATACTGATGTGCCACCAGTATGTGTCCATCCTTCATCAGGACGGCATCGCTTATCTCACCACGCTTCAGTTGGTCTTTATAAGCCCATGCCACCTGTCCATCCTTCACGATGAACATTCTGCGTTGCTTACTTTGTCCGGCATAGAAGAAATTATGGCGTGACAAACTGTTGTCCACCTGCTCCTGTGCCGATACCATCGATGAAAAGAATGCCATTACGGCAAGTATCATTACTTTATTGAACATTGAACATTGAATATTGACCATTGAACATTGAATATTGAACATTGAATATTGAATATTGATAATTATGCATTATTTTATATTTTCTTTAATCCATTTCAGACATTTTGCCTGACTGCTGGGGAAGCGCCAGTGTCCGCTTGTCGGAGTAATATCCTTCTCTTTGGACGCCTTTATCTCATTCCATGCTGCCCATACAGATGTTGGGGAACAAGTGTCATCATTATACCCCCACGACATGAAGGTAGGAACCTTCAGCAGTCGTGCAAAATTCACAACGTCAAAATATTGCAAGGTTTCTGTAGCCTCGTCATCTGATATCGTTATCATTCCGTCTTTATAGAAGCCTGAGAAGAACTTCGGCCATCCTCCAGCACGATGATGCAGGAATCCCATCACATCGCAGAGGGCTGGATAGAACGGAGCACACAAGGTGACTTTTTCGTTGAGCGCCGCAGTGACAATCGTCAGTGCACCTCCTTGTGAGCCTCCTGTTACAATGACATTCCTGCCATCCCATTCTGGTAGCGAGCAAAGGAAATCTACGGCTCTGGCACATCCTACATATACGTCCTTGTAATAGTAGGTGTCGCGAGATTCCATTCCACGCCTCATATATCCATCACATTTCTTCCGTTCTTCTGCATAAGCCTCGTCTTTCAGCCTTTGGTTATTGTCGTGAATCTCTATCTTCATGTATATACATCCCTCTTTGGGGAAGTAATCCGAAGGGTATATCTTCTGACTGCCGGCACCTGGAGGACAAAGGACAACTGGAAGCCCTCTCTTCTCCCCCTCTCCTTCTCTTGGCATCGTCAGGAAGCCCTGCATCCATTTATCCTTGCCAACATGCAGGCGCACCAACTTTGTAACAAATTTGTCATTTGAGGCATCAGGGGCATCGAAGAACTCTGGTTCCAATGGTACATTCCGCGCCTCCTTCAGGGCTTTCTGCCAAAAAGCCTCAAAGTCCTTAGGCATCGGAGTAAACGTCCTTATCTCTTCTGGGGCATATGCCACCTTCACCAAATCCTTACAGGTCTTGCCGCCAGCGCGAAATTCGTACTGACAAGCCAGAAAGCCAGGTTCCTGCATCGCACCCATGTGCAGAATTGCCTCTCCGCCCACAAAGGCAGTGGAGTCATATTGCTCTGGCAGATACATCTCTGGTCCTACCTTGTAATATATCTTTGTCCCCTCCAACGGAACGCCTCCCTCGCGAGCCACTACCCGCAACATGGCAGGCTGCCCTATGCTGTATTGGCTGTCAGCATGGTCTGGCGTAGCGATGGTCTCCACGAAAGCCTTGCGGGCATCGCCATACTCCTGACGGAATGAGGCTGATGCAGGAGCAGGAACCTTCATGATAGCTTTACCCCAATACTCAGCCAACTTTGCTGCACCTTTTTCGTTAGGATGCAGCCAGAATGACTTGTTTCGGGAGTCTTTTTCCTCAAAGATGTCTGTCTGCCAGTTTTTCTTGAAATATCCGTAGGCATCAAAGTCACCAAGACATACTTGCCCCATCCTATAGCGATTTGCAACATCCTTTAATCGGTCAGCATAGACGCTCAAGAGTTTCAGGCTCTTTTTCGTAGCGACAGAACCGCCTTGACTGACATAGTCAGAGGAGTTCCATATCGGTTTATTAAGAACCACATGAGCATCAGGCCACAGTTTTAGCAATGAGTCGATGATTGCCACAAGGTTCTTGACGTAATTATCTGGAGTAGTATGCGAATTATGCTTACGTTCTACAGCATCGTTAGTGCCCAGCATAATGCTGAACACCAGCTGTAGGTCAGGATGTTCCTTTACCAAATCACGGGTTTTTGCCACTACATCCCCAAAATAAGTCTTGTCGCCGGCAGGTATGACATCTTTGCTGCGAGGCAGGAAATGGTATGTAGTGCGCCCCGAGCGTCCGCAGTTACGGAAATATACCGTATCAATACCCTCTTGGGCAGACAACCAGCGGGCGCACTGGGCAGGAGGTGCTGTCACCTCACGATGCTTCTGCAGGGCACCATAGGTGATGCTATTACCTATAAACACTATGTTTATACTACGCTGTGCGTAGCTTGTTGACAGCAAACATGCTACAAACGATATGGTAAGAAAAAGACGCTTCATAAATATATTGACCATTGAAGATTGACCATTGAAGATTATGAATTATGAATTACATAAAACTTCCGCTCCTTATTGAAATCTATCATCCATTGGTCAACGATGATATGGTCATCAAGAGCCTTTATATATAGTTTGTGCGAACCTTTGGTCAGATGTATAGGCGTCTGCTTCAGGGCTTGTCCTCGCAAGACGTTCTTCTTCCATTGTTCCGAGCGGTAAGGTTCTTTCAGGGAGATGACGACAGGCGTCTGGTTGTCTATTCTTACCTCATAGCGTAAGTCGCCCTTATCGCTGGGTTGCGTAGGAATCAAAGCCGTTCGCAATACTGCATCGCCCTCTACAGGACTCTCGAATTCATAAACCAGTTCCCCACCCTTCGGAAGGCTGACAGCCTGCATCGAGTGTCCCAGCATATCTATTACCGTACAAGGGCTGGTACTGCTGTCATACTGGCAGGCATTACGGGCGATACATGGTCCTGCTGACGGATGTTGTGGTAATTCTGTATGCACATCTGGTGCAAAGACAGGCAAGTCGCGGGGAGCTGCTGACATCAGACCTTTCCACTTTCCATTATTCATAGTGTTGTAGTGCTCTGTCAGCATCTGTATGAGGTTATAGTCCTTACCATTTTTTGAAAGCATCTTTCGCGTCATAGCTGCTGAGGCATGAACAGGATATAGCACATGAGCGAAATAGGCATCTTGCAGATATTCTGGTATCATCTGTGCATAAACATCGACTGTTGCCTCAATGCGAGCAAAGTCATTCATTCGCTCAAATGCCTGCTTTCTGGTAAACTCAGTTGTTGTGGGAACAGACTTGCCGCCAGGATACTTCTTTTTGTCAAGTTCTACCTGTGTCCATCCCATGAATTCCGGGCGGCGAATGCCATTCAGGCGGTATAATTCCCGCATGACAGGGGCTATAGCATGCCCCACCTCTGCCCCAAACTGGGTGCAAAGCCAGTTCTCAAGGTGCTGATTGAGTGTAAACACTCCCCTCTCTTTTGGAGAGGGGCTGGGGGTGAGGCTCTCAATATCCCAAGCCATATCAAGGAACAGCTCTAAGTCGTATGCCGCCACCTTCGGGTCATGAACATTTGCAATCCAAAGTTTTCGGCAGTTGTGGTCGTATGCTGCCTTCATCTCTGTATATATGAGTCCCGGCTGCGTTGTGGTGAGCCACAGATAGTCATGCGGCCTGCCCCAGTAGCTGAGGTGATAATATACTCCTCCACCACCTTTGCGCTTCTGCTGTTCGGCATCAGGAAGGCGCGTCAGGTAGCCATAGTTGTCGTCACACCACATGAGGGTAACATCATCAGGCACCCGCAACCCACTCTCATAAATCTCCAGCACCTCCTTGTAAGGGATAAAGACCTGTGGCACCTTCTCCACATCCTTGCTGTAATATTTCTTTATGAGTTCCCGCTGGTCGTCTATCACCTGCTGCAAGCCATTCAGCTTTTCCTCTGGAGTCTTAACGCCCTCCATCGAACCATCATGAATGCCTCGCATACCGATGGTAAAGAATTCTTCCGAACCCTTCACCTCCTTCAGGCGTTCCGCCCAGTATTTCTTTACGGCTTCGCGATTGGTGATATAGTTATATGCCCCCCGCTCCTTTACGTTCCATTCTGCCACATTATTGCGGAGCAAGGGCTCACAATGGCTCGTGCCTATCAAAATGCCGAAGGAATCGGCTATTTCCTTGTTCCCCTTTACGGTAAAGAATCCAGGACTCACATCATGCATAGCAGGCCAGATGATGTTGGCACGCAGTCTCAGCATCAGCTCAAAAAGTCGCTTATAGGTCTGTGGGCCCATATTGTCCTGCGACCACTTGCGAAGGCTCCAGTCTTCGTCATTGATGAAGATGCCACGATACTGCACAGAAGGGGTATGCTCCTTTCGGAAATTATCTGGCAGAGACAACTTATTACGGCTATGAGGCCGAACATCACCCCACCATACCCACGGCGAGACGCCAGCCATCCGGCTCAGTTCCAGAAGTCCGTATGCAGCACCTCGGGCATTGTGGCCTTCCACCACTATCTTTCCCTCTTTCACACTAATGCAGAAGCCGTCGTCGCTGCCCTTGCCCTGCACTATGCGGATAACAGCATTCTTGGAGGCAACAGCCTTCTTTCCCGTCACCAACTCCATATCACCCTCAAACAGACGAAGAGCCTGCAGAACAACAGGGGCAGCCTTTCCCTCTACATGATAACTCACGGCATTGCTGCCATCATACCACACCACATCAGCCTGCATCGCCAATGGGCAAAAGCAAGAAGCCAACAGCCAGCAGCCTATGGTTTTAATTATCTTAGTCATAGTTAGCTTAGCAGATAATTCGTTTATTTTGGCTACAAAATTACAAAAAATAAACGAAGTACAAAAGAAAATGTGATTTTTTTACAAAGTCACCAAAAACTATCGGTGCGTAAAGATGACTTTCTCTACATGGTTGCTTATCATCATAGGCACATAATCGGCAGTAGAGTACCATTTTGGTTTATCCGGCATATCGTCATACAGCTGCCGCCCGTTGATTTTCAGACCTTGGAACGAGACATTCTTGACAGCATGCGCCTCGTCATAGCCGTTGATAATTGATAGTCCAGCACTTTCGCCCTTATAGCGAATGTTTCTGAATCTTATATCCTCTACACCACGTCCCGGGGCTGTACAGTATTTCTTGTTATACCCCACTTTCACTTGGAGCAGGCTGCCCTGCAAGATATTCTCAACACGTATGTTGTTGAAGGTAACATTGCGTACCAGATTGTCGTCTCCGCAATTTATGGCAAGACATCCCTGATAGTCTATCTGCGGCTCTGCCTGACAGAGGATATCGATGTTTTCATATACCAGATTCTCTATAGTATCGCCTACTGCAGGATTGCCGTGCAAGCCGATAAAGATGGGATGTGCCACGTCTGCCCACAGAGTGGAGTTCTTCATCTGAATATTACGGGCGGAGCCGCTAAAACCTTTCCGGGTAGCGTATGCTGTCGTGCAGTCGTCGCTGTTACGGCAGAACACGCGATCATAGAGAACGTTGCTGCTGGCAAAGACGTTCAGCCCGTCCCCCCATGCCGGATAGGAAATGCTGCGTACGTCACGGATGGTGACACCGTCGGAACCGCCTACAGGACACGTATTGAGTATCATGCCGTCGATAAGAATGTTCCTAGAACGATGTATGTGACAGCCTTCATATCCACTGACGGGGCGAGCAATGCCCCTTCCCAATATACTTACATTCTCGGCATCCTCTATCGCAAACGTTCCTGTGAAATAACTGCCGCCTGCCAGATATACTGTGGTATTAGAGGCTATGCGGATAGTATCCTGGGAATATAATCCAGGCTCATAACATACGAATTTCCTTCCCTCCTTCTTTGCCTTTTTCTTTGCCTCTGCCTTTGAAACAGGCGGCTTGGAGGTAAAGAGAAGCAGATTAGAGGTTATGTCACCATCAAACTCTATGCTCAGGTTTTCTGGCTGAAACAGCAGGAACTGCACAGTGCTGTCGTTCTGCACATTTGCAATCACCCCTTTGTAGTCTGGACGGATGCGTGCCGTCTTGAACTTTTTTTGCTTTGTCACCACGCGCACAAAAGCGTCCCCAACGAAGTCGAAGCTGGCATAGGATATCTCTCTTATACCATGACGGCTGTTGCCGATGGGGGCATTGACTTTTGCCATATATGTGTCTATCCGTGTCCATTCTTCGCTGCCGCGTGGTTTTATATACACATCGTAGTCATCCTTCAGCGGTGCTCCTGCAGGAGCCTGATAGGTGTATATCTGATGCAGTTTCTTATATTCCTTTATTTTCGGCGTCTCGCCCTTTACTATGCGCTCGGTATATGGCATCGCCAACCCCATGCGCTTTACATAATGGTTGTACGGCAAATGGTAGATGTCCCACAGTTTGCCACGATTCATCTGTCCTGGCTCGTTCCAGTCGCAGTATAAGCCCGTGCAGTCCTGCCAAGTCTCGAAAGGAACGTCGTAGCCAAGGTTATACTTGGCAGTATATTCAAAGCCTTTTAACAGCCTGTTATCCAATGCTCCCCAAAGGTCATCGCCCTGACTCCATGCCATCTCGCACGTCTCTGCCAGAGCCTGCAGTCCCAATTGCACATGGGCTTGGTCACGACCTGTTTCCTGACACTGTCCGCTCTCACCGATGTATCGGGGTAGCGAACCGTTGTCAAAAGCATGCAGGAAGTAGTCTGTCGCAGAACGATATAGCACGCTGTCTTGCAGGAATATGGCGCAGGCTATGCGGCAGCGGTTGACAATAGCGCCCCAGTTGCCGTTGGCATACGGGCTGTCTGCCTCGAACTGCTCAATGACTGGCAGGATGGCACGCTGCAACATATTTCTCCACTCCACCCTCTGATGACTTCTGAGCAGCATCATCGCTTGCACCATGTCACAGCATTGTATCAGGCAGAGGGGCGCATCGTGTCCCTCTAAGCTTTGCAACTTGCTTGCATACGCATTGATAATATGGAGGGCTTGGGTACTGTCACCTCTCTGAGCAAGTTCGAGTGCCATGTGCATATCATCCTCGCTTCCCTTCTTTGTATAGGCATATTTTCCGTCACGGGCTATCACCTCGTATGGTCCTGCCATCTGGTAATGAGTCTGTGCCAATACACTCAGCTGCATGGCAAGGAAGAAGAAAAGTCCTGCTATGATTTTCATTTTTCTGCAAACGTAGTGAACGAGTGAGGGGGCAGCTGCGCGTTCAGGAACTTGCGTCCCACGGCGATGCTCTGGGAAACGGCATCGTCCGTCAGGTTACCGACGATGATGACGCGCTTGCCGCCTGGTCTGACGAAGGCGATGACAGGCAGTCCCTGACTCTCGTCCTTCGAACGATAGAACACCATGCGGCTGCCTGGCTCTACGAAGTGGGAGAAATGCTTTACGGCGTAGTACTCAGCGGTGTAGCGGTGCTGCCGCGTCTTCGAGTCAACCTGTATCAGCGCGTTCTGTCGCCATCCCCAAGGGCTCTGACCGTTGTCGCAGAGAATGAAGTTCCAGATGAAATATTCATCACAACCTCGCCCTATATAGTCGGCAAGCAGATGGAAGGTATGTTCTCCTGCACGCCAGTCCATAGAACCGTTTCCACACTCGCTCTCGCTTGATATAAGGTGTAGGTCTGGATAGCGTTGACGAATGGCATCGATGTTGTCGCGCCCTTCCCACTGCAGACCTATGCCGCTTACCTTGTCTTTCACTCCATCTACAGTACGCTCGACACAGTCAAGACGGTTGGTATTGAACGTGCCGATATACAGTTTCACCTCAGGATGTTTCTGCGCCAACAGGGGTGCCAGATAGTCACGGTTGAAGCGTATGGCACCTTCAGGAGTCCAGGCGCAACCGGGATAAGGTGTGTAACTGTATGCCTCGTTCTGGTACATCACCATGTCAATGGGCACGCCTTCCTCACGATATAGCTCTATGAAGCGGCAGAACATATTAGCATAGGCACGCAGATAGCGTGGCTCCTGAATCATATAGTCCTGACAAGCAAGCCGTCTGGGGAACTGTCCTTTTCGCTCGCCAAGGAACTGCATCTCGTTGGCATCCACCTCTCCCCCTTCAAAGAGCAGATAGTCCTTCTCTTTTGGCTGCTGGTTGTAGCGACTTGACAGCACAGGATAGTCTTGGTTGATTTTCATCCATGCCGGCGGACTCCATGGTGACACCCAGAAACTCATATTCGGTTGCCAGCGTTGTGCCATCTTTATGAGTTGTATGACATTCTGCTTGTCATGCTCAATGTTGAAGTAGCGCAATGAGAAATCACCTGCTACCGTGTCGCAAGAATACCAAGCACGGCTGTAGTCGTTGGCATTCATCGTCAGCCTGCCGCGAGTGAAGCGGAGGTCACCGTCGGGTGCAAAGAGTCGCTGCATGACTTGCTGCTGCGCCTCGTCACTGAGCAGTCGCAGTGCATCGAGGTCTAACTCGTTGAAACACGTGCCCCATGCACGGAATACGTGCCCCTGTCCCTGACCATCTATAGCGACAGTTTGCCGAGATGCAGGCTTGGCGGACAATTTTGCCTTGCCTTCCTTCCATGCTTCCTGTTCTGTCGTTGAGTAGCGTAGAAACACCTGGGCTGCTCCCTCAAAAGAAACAGCCAGGCTGATTGCTATGCTTAATGCTATCTCTTTTCTCATCTTACATATTTTTTGCCGTTCATGATATAGATGCCTTTTTGCGGAACGGAGTATATGCGGCGTCCTTGCAGGTCGTAGAGCAAGCCCTTGGCTGGCTGGCGGCTTTCTGTTGTCTCGCTGATGCCGGTAGCGGATGTACCCTTGTATGTCAGCGTGAAGTTGTCCCATACAAGCCACGTATTGGATGATGGCTCCTGGATGCCTACTGTGAGCATCCCACCTGTCACTTCTATATCTACCGACAATAATCCGTATGAGGCATTTGCCGCCATCATATCACGCTGGGCATCGAAGTTGCTTCCTGCACAACTCTGTGAGACAACGGCTTTTTCCGTAATGCCTCCTGACGTTGCGAAGAGATAACCGGTATTGCTACCCTCACCGTTTGCCATCTGACAGGTAACCGTATAGCGTCCGTCAAGCAAACCGACGATAGTCTGGGACAGTTTAAAGTTGGTACTATGCCATACCTCCACGGCACCATTGTATCTTTGATTGCCCCATGTTCCAGTCATTGACCATCCGAAGCCTTTGCCGATAAACTGCGGATTCACCAGCAATGCCGTAACATCTTTCTCTACATCCTTCGTGATGAAGTCTGAATGGAAGGTTTTCTTGTTTATGGCAAATATCTGCAGGCGGCTGATCTCGTCACCGGTCTTGTTAAGGGCTATTTCCTCGCCGTTGCGATAGCCGTTGGCAGGAGTCCATAGTCCCAGCCAGTTGCCAGTGTATTTGCCGTTCTCTACCGTCCATGCTCCGTCAGTATAGTTCATTAACAGACGCGTCCACTCACAAGCGAGAGGTTGGTCGTGGGTACGCAGCTGGTATGGCTTGTCCCACTCTGTCTGCAACAGCAGTCCGTCATATTCCATATTGCGGAGACAGAAAGCGTCGCCGTAGGGCTCTATGGTAAACACCTCCGAGAGGTCGCTCAACGGTTCTGCCGGTGTCTGGAAGAAGAGTGCCTTGTTGCCGTTCAGCGGTGCGTCATGCAGCCCTATGAGCAGGTCTGCTTGGTCGCTCGCCAGCACGAAGTAGTTATCGGCTGCCAGCGTGGTCAGTTCTTCGGCAGAGGTTACAAGTTTGTACCCGCGCTCCGAAGTCAGCATGTCGTAATAGCCGTACCCTGTAGCCTTTACATTGACGTTATAGGTATATTCCACGCCTTGATATGTGGCTGTTATCTCTGTATTTTTCTCTACGCTGTCGATGGTATAGGCAGCACCCTTGAAACCGCCTGTCCACACGATGTCTTCTGGATTTGAGGTGGCAGGAATGATGAGTTTCAGCGTCACGCCTGTGCCTGCCAAAACCTGAACTTCATTTGTTTCGCTCTCCCTGCCTCCCACAGTAATATGCTGAAGGGCATCTACCACATTCAGGTGGAAGCGGCTTTCGCTCACTGCCCCACTCTGGTTGGCATACTGGCAGGTGTATGTGCGGCTGCTTGTGATAGAAGGTATGGTTACGGCATTTGCCGTCTGTCCGTTGTCCCAGAGGTAGTCGTCTGTCCATCCTGTCGTTGCTCCGGCATAGAGGGTCACATCGCTGCCTGCCAATATCGTTTGGACAGTATCCTGATAGATTGTGCCGTCAATGGTAATCTCGTTAGTCATTATGTCTGGCTGTGCATCACCGCTGACAGCGATAGCGAATGCCTGCTGACTCGTGGTGCCGTTCTGGGCGGTGTAGGTAACGCGGTAGATGTAGCTGCGGTCTGCCTTCACGGTAATCTGGCGGGTAGTCTCGCCTGTGCTCCACTTCCACTGTCCGCTGTCTGTCGCTCCCCCTGGCAACTGCGGAATGAGTGTTATGTCGGCACCGTCGGCAGGTATTCCTTTTGAGGGGCATATCTCGTACTTATATTTCAGTCCTCCCAAGTTTGTTTGATTCTTGTATGTCACACCTTTATATATAATGTCTCCTGACAATGGTGTGATGGCTTGCTCCGCAGCAATGGCGGGTCGCCAGCTGGTAAGGGTCGAGAAGCCCACATGGTCAAACCCTCCTGAGTTCTGGCTGTAGTTGCCGCCACCGCCGTCAGGACATACAGCGGCACTTGCCTTCTCAGCATACTGCAGTTTAACACCGCGCAATCCCTCGTAGTAGCCGATGGCACGGTCCCAGTATGGACGATATTCTCCCTTTCCACCTTCATTGGGGGCTGTCTGTAGCCAACCTGCACCCAGATAGCCGCGACAGTCGGAATAGTTGTAATTCTTCCAAGGCAATGACAAAGCTTCCACACCGCCGAAGTTGAGTGCTGCCACATGCTCCAGTCCTGCCGCTATCCTGTCATCCATATAGGCATAGAGGTCATCGCCCTGGGTGAGACCGACTTGGCAGATGTCGAGTGCCAGTCCTAATGCCATGAGTGCATGTCCTTGGTCGCGTCCGCTTTCCTGCATCTGACCGAGATATCCGAAAGGTCCGCGTTCGTCCGGAATCACTATGGGTACCAAGTTGCCGATGAACTCGTTACAGCCGTCATCTACAATCTGGCTGAGTTGGCTACGGTCAGCATCGAAAGTGCCCTGATGGTCGTATTTATAGAACGAAACTCCCTGATTATACATGTGGACATCATCGCACAGTATGCCGATAGACATGACGCAGAGCGCATTACACAGCCCCCAGTTTGACCAGTAGTGCCCCGGGCGTTCGCCCATATTGGGATAGCGCCAGTTCATCCATGTGTCGTGGCGACGGCGCAGGAAGTCTATTGCCGGATTATAGAATACGCGGACAATCCAACGACGGAAGGCATCGAAGTCCTCGCGGCTCCAACCGTCATAGTCACGCATCAGCTCTGCGGCATTTGCCCACTCATACCCATAGATGCCTGCAGCAAGCGAGACATTGGTGTCACCACCCAAGCCGTTGCACTCCCGAACCCATTGCATCATGATACGGACGGCGGCATCGGCATTGTCTCTCGTACCGCCTATCTTCCAGCGCAGGGCATTCTGATATGCCATTGCAGCACCTCGTGCACAATTCATGTAGTTTTGACCCGAGCCACCGCCTCTGATGACTGTCGGCGTAGGCCATGTGGCAATACTTGAACTTGAATACTCGTTGGCACAGAGAATATCCCATGCTTTCTTGATACGCTCGTTACCATCTGCCAGCAACTGCTTGGCACGGTCTATATCTTCCTGTGAAACAATACCGCCTGGATGTTTGAATCCATGATTTTCGGTCACCTCAAACACTTGTTTGGGCTGGTAACCACTGGTAGCCTCTGCTCTTGACAGTAACTGCGTCAGGGTAGATACATATTTGTCTATTAAATATTGTGAGGCACGGGAAGCGGTTATCTCTTTCTCCGCTATCGTTATAGCGTCTTTCAACTCCGCAACTGCATTGGGGGCGTATGCTGACACGTCACCGTTTACAAAGGTTTTACATTCTTCAACCTTTGTCTGCAATCCTGTAAAGTCACCGGGGGTTCCGTAATTCAATTCTTTTTCTATGTCAGCAGCAACTGCCGCCAAGTCTCCCAACTGCTCGTCGCTGACAGCATTGTCATATATTCTGATGTCTGCTACTAAGGCAGGTCTCAGGTAACTGTCACCGCTAAATGGTGAACGACCTATCCAGCAGTTCGCAGGCGCCTCCGTGAAAATCTCACTGATTGTCGGCATGCTGGCATTGGCTCCGATTTTTTTACCGTCCACGAACAACTCTCCCAACTTGCCTGTCTGCCTGTAGAGCACATGCATCCAACGCCCCTTGGGCGAAGCATAGCCTGCCTCTATGCCGCTCTCCGAACCATAACCGGCAGATGAGGATGCCACACGCTGGGCATTCAGACGGTAATATATATATTGACCTTCCGTCTGCGTACATTGCCACTTGTCTGCAAATAGCCAAAGGAAATGTCCATTGCCTGATAATGATGCTTCGTCATCTACACGATAGCATGCCGATATGGTGAAATCATTCATTTGCTTCAAGACAGCACCTGTGGCATCGGTTAAAAGCATATAGCCGAAACTATTGGTCATTTTCAGCATACCGTACTTACCGACATTATCAACCGTAGCAGAGCCTACCAACTGCCCCTTGATACCGCTGACAACATCTGTCACATAGTTTCCCTCAACCTGACTGAAGTCGAAATGCACCTTCAGATGTTCATCCTGCGCCCATGTTCTGCTGACGAACGCGAGCAACATCATTGTCACAAAAAAGAGTTTTTTCATCATTGTTGTTTTCTTTAGTTATTTGGTATTTTGATTTTCCGATGCAAAAGTAAATGTATTTATTCTTCTATTACTGCACCTGTTGTCTAAAAATGCAAAAAAATATCGTCTAAATCGACATTTAGACAATTCTTGTACCTGTTTTGAGATAATTTTTGCACTTGTCGGATTTATTTCTCACAAAAAAACACTATCTTTGCAAGCAGTTAGGAGTGAGAAATTAGGAGTTAGGAAGTGCGATGTGACAGGTGACAGTTGACAGTTGACAGGTGACAGTTGACCTTTGACCTTCCTACTTCCACCTCGGCAATGCCGATTACTTACTTCCAAATTCATAATTATCAATGATAAGTGGTCAACGTATGAAATTCTTCACTCTTCACTTTTCACTCTTCACTATATTGCTACTGCCTGCAACGATGTGGGCGACACATCGCCACTGGAGTGTAATCGACGGACTACCTACAGGCGAGGTACAGCAAATCATAGAACTTCCCAACAGACAGATGCTCGTAAATTGTGAAGGGGTCTTCTGCCTGTCAAACGGTGCCGGCTTCGATGTCATAGCCTGCGACTATGGCAGAACCTTCCAAATGCAGAATTATGCCAAAGGGTACAGCCACATGTGGCAAGGCGATTCGTTGCTATGGCTGCATGATTTCTACCGCGTATATCTTTTCGACACCCGCTCCCGCACCTTCCGCTACGATATAGAACCGCGTCTGACCGACAACGCCTTGAAACAATTTGCCAAAGGCAAGCTTCTCCCCAATAATGCCCCGAATACCTGGCATAGAAAGTGCATAGACTCCCTCAGACTGTCAAAAACCTACACCGCTTTGGCACAAGACCGTCAAGGCGGCATGTGGATAGGCACTCGCAACAATGGCATCGTATATATCTCTCCACGCCATGCCAAAGCAGAGGAGCTGTTTGGCGACAATCCCCTCATAGGCATAGCCCGCAGCATGAAAGACCAAGAGGGACGCATCTGGCGATGCAAAGCCAACGGAGTGGAGTGTGAAGAAAGAGGAACTTTTACCTTATATAATAAAAACAATGTAAAGGGTCTTCCCCATAATCGCACCACCTTCATCCAGCAACTGGGCAAAGGACGATACCTCTTGTGCGACTCTCTCTCAACATTGGGTTACTTCTATCCCGCACAATCTGCATTCACGCCGCTGAATACGAAACTGCCGACACTCAACAAATACCGCCATTTCGTAGGAGCCTGCCCCATTGACGGACGCTGGACGATAGTATATGCCCAGAATGGCATCCTTATGCTCGATACTCAGGCTGACACCATTGCAGCGTTTCCGCCTGCCGCTGAGATAGAACGCTATGCTACGAAATACAACTGCATGATGCGTGACAACGAGGGAGGTTTGTGGATAGGGACGCAGAACGGGCTTTTTCAAGTGGAGCTTGCAACGTGGAAAGTCCAACGTATCGAGGGAATACGCAACAACTGCATTCGCAGCCTTGCTCTCGACATAAAAGGCAGAGTGTGGGCTGGCACCTCATGTGGCATATCGCGCATCACTCCTTCCGTCGTAAACCTGGGAAATGAAGACGGCATACCTGCCACCAACATGATGGAACGCGCCGCCTGCCTTACAGAAGACGGACAGCTGGTATTCGTATCAGGGGGCTCACAGGCTGTCATGTTTCAGCCTGACTCGATAATTGCCAACACAAAGCCTCTGCCAGTAGTGATAACAGCTTTTCGTGTGAATGACCATGATACTGTCATGGAGAATATAAGGCTTGCACATGACCAGAATTATCTCACTATCCAGTTCTCCGCCCTTGATTATGCCGCTCCTTCGCATACCCGCTACCGCTACAGGCTCTACCCCTTGGAGCTGGAATGGAACATCGTAAACGATGGAAGCGGGAAAGGCTCTGCACACTATATGGCACTACAGCCTGGCAACTACCGCTTTGAGGTACAAGCTTCCTCCCCGGACGGGAAATGGGGCGAGACAAACATTATGGAAATAGAAATCCTGCCGCCTCTATGGCTCACATGGTGGGCAAAGACATTCTATGTACTCCTGACCCTCTGCGTCATTGCCGTTCTCATTCACCTATACCTGAAGAAACGCAAGCAACAGATGGAGCGCATCAATGAAGAGCGAATAAACCGACTCTTTGAACTGCGTGACGAAGCCCGTCATCAGTTCGCCCAGTCCGTAAGCATCATACCAAAAGAGATTTCTACCAACAAAGAAGAGGAGATATTGGTAGAAAAGCTCCTCAAGGCGATCGGAGAGAACATGGACAACATCGACTATACCGTTGACCAGATGGCAAGCGACATCGCCATGAGCCGCGCCAATCTATACAAGAAGACCCAGCAGATGCTTGGCATCACGCCAAACGAATTTCTGCGCAATGTGCGCCTGAAACATGCCGCATCCCTCTTGGAACAGACCGACATGCCTGTCAACCAGGTTTCCTTGACAGTAGGGTTCCAGACAGCAAGGTATTTCAGCCAATGCTTCCGCCAGATGTTTGGCGTAACGCCAACAGAATACCGCAACGGCGAAACCCCAGCAAACATTTAGTTTGCCCCCCAACAAAAATAATTTCCCCCCAAGGGAAAAGATTTTCTCCCCCTACAATTTTTATGTTCAAGGGCTTTGAATTTATGTTCAGAGCCCTTAAACACCTGTCCTAAGCCCTTGGACAGGTGTTTTAAGCCTTTGAACATAAAATCCATAACGGAGTAAATAATTTTCCATAGCCTTTCAGACTTTGTTACAAAGAGGAGCAAACAAAAATCCCACACTGTTTAAGTGAAGAGTGAAAAGTGAAGAGTGAAGAATTAAAAGCGGTCAATGGTCATCAATGCAAACAAAAAACTCACACAGACCTTTCAATCTGTGTGAGTTTGATATTTAATCGTCCCCCTTTCTCCCTCCCTAACTGGGGAGGGACGGGGTGGGGCTTTTACTTCTAATTCTAATCATCATCTCCAAGACTGACCTATATCCCAATGTATTGCATACTTGGCTTTCGTTCGCTCTGGAGGAAGGTCAAATTCCTGCAGAACCATTTCATATACATGAGGATAATCCTGAAGCCATTTTCCACATGCCACCTCAAAACTATCATCATTTATATTGTAAAATACACGACCGCGAGGTTTATCCTGATATTGTCCTACATACAAGCCTGTCCCGTCACCTTTATAGCGTTGTCTGTAGAATTCTTTCTTCCAAACATCTTCATGCAACTCAGAACATGTGATGCGACCATCAGAGACATTGGCACGAGAATAATCGTCAACAGGATGAGAAACTACCCCAAACAATTCATCGCGTCCTACACTATACCAAAATATCCCGACCTTTGGTGTTCCTCCTTTGCCGCGATTAGCTTCCATCTGGGCTAATACGCTGCGATATTCGTCCTCAGAATATTGAGTTTGTTCATACTCACCTACAGTGCCCGTGCAATTCAATTTCTTACCAATGGCATATATTTTCAACTCACTTTCGGAATACGAAAATACAATTTCATGGAAGACACCATATTTACGCCTCCACAGTCCAGACAGGGCACCAGTGAGTTTTTCTGATTTACCACAGATATCCTCTGGATGTGCTAAAATTTCTTTTATTACATCCAATGCATTTCTCGCCTCATGTGGAGTCCGTGCTTTTATGTCGTTATAAGAGGCTAATGCTTCCGGTGTGAAGAGTAGTTTCATAGATTATCGATATCTACTTCTACAAACTCCTGATTATGAACAGCCTTCATTTCGTTCAACCTACTGTCTATAAGTTCTTGTATCCAATTACTAATTGCAGCATTGCTGGACAATGTAGGGTCATATTCCCGAAGCAGGCTCTCATTCACAGTAACATTTACAGTACACATATCTCAAATTGACAATTTCTTGCTGCAAAATTAAATATAAAA
>ODAJ014753993.1_pt1 | contig 26496 bp, 25 predicted proteins | sample 1539241 | NCBI WGS metagenome assembly ODAJ01 (sample SAMN02144231, study PRJEB22623) | gut metagenome | biome: sheep rumen | host: Ovis aries | place: New Zealand
TCTTCCATGACGTAAGGCACCGGCGGCAACGTGTGAAAGAAATTTGCCAAGTGCACGTCGTTTTCCAGCTTAAATGTATCGCTAGCTCCGACTCCGACATCAGGTTTGACGATAACGGGGTAACCGACCTGCGATATAAAATTTTTTGCCGCCTCAATCGTTGTAACCTTGTCAAGTCGCGCCGTCGGAACGCTCGCTTTGGCGTAATATGCTTTCATCGCCGACTTGTTCTTTATTCGACCGATATTTTCAAACTGTTCGCCAGTCGTGATGTTGAAGTCCGTCCTAAGGCGAGCGTCTTGCTCAAGCCAAAATTCGTTATTCGATTCCAACCAATCAATCTTGCCGTATTTGAAACTGAAAAACGCCACCGCCTTAAAAATTTCGGCGTAATCGTCCAAGTGCGGCGTGAAATAATATTCCGTCAAAGCCGCTTTGAGCTCGCCGCGCAGTTCGTCATATGGAGTATCGCCGATTCCGAGCACGTTGACGCCGTTTTTCTTCAAGCGGTCGCAAAAATTCCAATACGTCTTCGGAAATTGCGGTGAGATAAAAATAAAATTCATCGTCCTGCCTCCATTGCGTGATGATGCATGTGCTCATGCTGACTTTGCGGCTCCGTCATTCCAAAAATCATTGCCACATGGCTTAATATCAAAAATACCGTCAACAAGAGGAAATGGGCTTGTCGGCGAGTTTTTTCGTCGAGATTTTTGCCGACAAAGCCGATTTCCAACAGCGTTATGCCCATTAGCGGCACAACGCCTAAGAGGTATGACATGACAGCTATTTTATCGAGCAAACCGCGCCACTCAAGGGCGGGCAGCACGTTAAGCGAAAGATATATCACCACCAACGCGAAATAAATTCCGATGACTATGCCCAGCCATTTGCTCACGTTTGAAATTCCCGCGATTAACCTTTCGCCGCGCCATAAAATGTAAAATTCCGTGATTACGAGACTTTCCGCCAATATTACGGGAATTGCCATGAATAAAATCAGATTGAACGGCTGATTCGTCATTATCAGTTCCATGTAATTTGTCATATTACCACCGACTCTCTGCGCTTGGCGGCATTTTCTATCACTCGCGTCTTGTCTCCGTCGAAACCGTAAATTTTATGGATAAAGACAAATGCCTCGTCGCCTTCTCGCAACGGAATTTGCTCCAGTCCGCGAAATCCTTTCAACATCTGCCCTTTGACTTCAATTTCTACCTCTATCGTACTGCCGCGAAAATATGTGCCGCGAATTATTCCTTTTTCCGTCGTCACAGGCATTGGTTGCGGCATTTCTTCTATCGTCGCGCCGATTTCCAAAAATTCGGGGCGTAATATCCCTTCATGCGGTTCATAATCATCAAATCCTTTGAAAATCGTATAATCTGCCACTTGAACGCTTTCGCCGATAAATTTTGCTACAAACGGCGTCTTCGGGGCTTGATAAATTTCTATCGGAACGCCAGCTTGCTCAACTCGCCCGCGATTCGTGATTATTATCTCGTCGGCTACCTCAACAGCCTCGTCTTGGTCGTGTGTCACGAATATTGCCGTGATTCCCAGCTGATGTATCGTTTGCTTCAGCCAGCCGCGCAATTCTTGCCGAACTTTGGCGTCTATCGCCGCAAACGGCTCGTCAAGCAACAATAATTCCGGATTCGGGGCTAATGCTCTTGCAAATGCCACTCGCTGACGTTGTCCGCCCGATAATTGCAACGGATAACGCCTCGTGAAATTTTTTAGCCCGATTAACTCCGCTAATTCTTTTATCCGCGCAGATATTTCCGCGTCGGGGAGTTTTTTTACGCGCAACCCGAACGCTATATTCTCAAAAACCGTCATGTGCTTAAACAGCGCGTAACTCTGAAACAAAAATCCGATTCCTCGTTCGCCCGGCGGTAAATCGTTCACTTTTCGCCCGCCTATAAAAATTTCTCCGCTGTCGGGCGTCTCAAGTCCAGCTATCATTCGCAATATCGTCGTTTTTCCACTGCCCGAAGGTCCGAGCAACCCGATTAACTTCCCGCGCTCAATTTCAAAGCTCACATTGTCCGACGCCTTGAAATTTCCGAACTTTTTATTGATATTTTTGACTTCAACTTCAAACATTCGCTACACCAACTTTCAAATCGGCGGCTTGCTCTGAAATTTCCTCTTCAATCACTTTTTCTTTGCTATAATGCTCTACCACGTTGCGCAATATCAAAATTACTATCGCTAACATGACTAAAACCGACGCGACCGCAAATGCCGCCGTGAAATTGTATTCGTTGTATAAAATTTCGATGTGTAAAGGCAATGTGTTCGTTTTTCCGCGAATATGTCCGCTTACAACGCTCACCGCGCCAAATTCGCCCATTGCTCGCGCTGAACATAGAATTATTCCATATCCTAACGCCCATTTTATGTTCGGCAACGTCACGCGGCGAAAAATAGTCCAGCCATTCGCGCCAAACGTCGCCGCCGCTTCTTCTTCTGACCGTCCAAGACTCTCCATGACCGGTACAAGTTCCCGCGTGATGAATGGAAACGTTACAAGCACCGTCGCCAAGATTATTCCGGGCACTGCGAAAACTATCGCCACGTCATATTCCTGCAAGAGCGGATAAATCGGACTCATTCGACCAAATAACATGATAAAAAACAATCCCGCGATTACCGGGCTGATTGCGAACGGCAAATCTATCAGCGAGCCTAAAAAAGTCTTTCCTCTGAAGTCAAACTTTGTCAAAAGCCACGCCGACGATAATCCAAACAGCGTATTCAGCAAAACTGCACAAATCGTCGCCTCTATCGTCAAATATAATGCCTTCAGCGCAAATTCGTCCGTCAGGGCTTTGAAGTAAAACTCAACGCCGCGTCCTAACGCCTCTTTCGCTACCAATATCAGCGGAATTACCAACATTACGAATAAAAATCCCGCCGAAAGCATTATCAACGTCCTTTTTAACCAAATCGGTTCACGCACCGACGACACCTCCAATATTTTTCAACTGCCGCGCCTGCCAACCGTGAATGGCGAGCAAAATTGCCAGCGAAAGGCACATCATGACGATAGCGATAGCCGCCGCGCTCTGATAATCAAATTGTTCAAGCTTCGTCATAATCATCAGCGGGGCAATTTCGGTTTCGTAAGGCATATTTCCGGCGATGAAGACAACGGAGCCATATTCACCGATGCCGCGAGCGAAAGCCAGTGCAAAACCCGTCAAAAGCGGCGGCACGAGTTCAGGGAAGATAATTTTGCTGAAGATAGTCCAATTATTTGCGCCGAATAAGTTAGCCGCCTCCTCAAGTTGTGGGTCGAATTCCTTCAAAACGGGCTGAACGCTCCTTGCCACGAATGGAATACCGACAAAAATTAGCGCGATTGTTATTCCGAGTGGAGAAAACGCAGTTTCGATACCGATTTTGTAAAAAAATTGACCGAGCAAACCGTTTTGAGCGTAAAGAGTGGTTAAAGCGATACCTGCGACGGCTGTCGGCAACGCGAACGGCAAATCAATCAATGCGTCCATGATTTTTTTTCCGCGAAAGTCGTAGCGAACCAAAACCCAAGCGATTATCAGCCCGAACAGCGCGTTAATCAGTCCTGCCGCCAATGCGCAGAAAAAACTGACGCCATAAGCATGAATATTGCGCCAATCGGTGACTGCCGACCAAAATTTTTCGATTCCCATGCCGCCGGCGAACAAAACGAACGCACAAAGTGGTATGAACAAGAACAAACTTACAAATGTCAGCGTGATACCGAATGTCAATCGTCGTCCGGGTATCACATCACCTTTGCCAAACATCTTCTATCCCTCACTTTTGATAAATCTGGTCGAAGGAACCGCCGTCAACAAAATGCTCGTGAGCCTTTACCCAACCACCGAACGCCTCATCTATCGTAAACAACTCCAGCGGCGCAAACGTCTCGGAGTATTTCGCCAGAATTTCAGGGTTACGAGGACGGTAAAAGTTCTGCGCGGCAATTTCTTGACCTTCGGGCGAATACAAATAGCGGATGTACTCTTCAGCAAGGGCGCGAGTGCCTTTCTTCTCGACAATCTTATCGACAACGGCTACTGAAGGTTCAGCGAGAATGCTCAAACTCGGCGTGATTATCTCGTAATTATCTGGGTCGCCTTTTTTCGAGAGCAACGCTTCATTTTCCCAAGCAATCAGTACGTCACCTTGTCCGCGTTGCACGAAACTGGTCGTTGCGCCTCTGGCACCGCTATCGAGCACTACGACATTGCCAAAAAGCTTCTTCATGAAGTCGCGAACGAGATTTTCATCGCCTTTGAACTTTCTTTTAGCGAATTCCCAAGCGGCAAGGTAATTCCACTGCGCACCGCCCGACGTTTTGGGATTCGGAGTGATAACGTCAATGTCGTCGCGGATTAAGTCGTCCCAATCGCGGATATTCTTCGGATTGCCCTTACGCACGAGGAACACAATCGTGGAAGTATACGGCGACGAGTTATCAGGAAATTCATTCTGCCAACCGCCTTGAATCAGCCCGGCATTTTTAATTTCGATAACGTCGTACGCCAAAGCGAGCGTTACAACATCTGCTTCGAGTCCTTCAATAACTGCGCGAGCCTGTTTACCAGAGCCGCCATGCGATTGATTCAACGTCACTTCGCCATTGCCAAGTTCTTTAGTCCAATGCTCATGAAACTTTTCATTGTACGCGACATAAAGTTCACGAGTCGGATCGTATGACACGTTCAAAAACTCCGTCGCGCCTGTGTCTGACGCAGAATCACTACCGCAACCGTTCATTATACCCGCTGAAAAAATGAATCCCGCCGCAATCAATGCGCGAATCTTTTTCGAGAACCTAAACATTATGCAAACCTCCTTGAAACGCCGAAAAGCCCGTAAATCCGACTTCCGTCGAACTTACGAGCTTTCGTTATCGAATCACTCTTTATTTTCGTATTAAATTATGCAGAGTATAATAGCCATTTTACCGTTCGTTGTCAACGATTTTTCGACAATCCATTTCTACAAAAATTCTTTTGCAATTTGCAATGCGCCTCCGGAACGACTGTCGTCGGGCGAAAACTGCGGTCTCCAGCCCTGCCTTCGCTAAAGCTTCAGGCACCCCTGCGGGGCAAGGGGCTTTCGAACCTTGTTTTCTGCCTCGTCGCCAGACGGCTTCTTTTCTGCGCTACGCTTGAAAAAACCGCCTATGCTGAGCCACCGCGCCCCCACACCCCCCCCACACCCAAAAACCATCGCAACTCCCCTAAAGATTTTCTCGCATATGGACATTGCAAAAGCCGCGCACTTCGTGCAAAAACCATTGCGGCTTTTTCGTGCCCATACGCTCAAAAATTTTTCTAGGACGGAAAGCCTTGCAAGAACCGTACAAGGCTTTCCGCTGGGGGTAAACCCCCAGACCCCCAAAAAACCGAAGGAGGAAAGGTTGCTGTTTTTACCTTCCGCAGTTTTTCAAAATTTTTAACGTTTTCTCTTCGATTAACTTTTGCATAGCAACCTTTCCAGTGGGGGAGATTCTCACATACCCCCTTTATGGGGGGACACCCCCCGCCTAGCGGCTCCCCCCGACGTGGAGTCAACCCGAAGTTTTTTTGCTTCTTTTAGCTTCTACGCGATTTTAATCTCCTCTTCGATGACCCGACTTCACGACAACGCTCAATCGAGCGATAACGTTGCGGGTACGACAAGAGAAGGGTGAAAAAACGCATTTTGCATGGAATGCCAATCGACGCCACGCTTTTTGGCGGCGATTGAATGCGTTTTTTTGCCTACGGGGGGACTGGGGGGTGATAAACCCACCAGCGCGGTTAAAGCGACTTGGCGAAGACAAGGCTGTCACGGACGACAGCCGCAGTCTGAGCCTTATGTCGCTTCCGCGTTCCTTAGGCGGCGGGCATAAACGGCTTCCGGCTTCGACCGTGCCGGACACTCGAAACGGCTGGGGCTGGGCGGCGGGCGCGAAACGGCTTCCGGCTTCGACCGTGCCGGACACTCGAAACGGCTGGGGCTGGGCTACGATATTTACATGCTGGGCTACGATATTTACATATCTAAGGATTTTTTGGGGGAGCCGACAAAGCTAGGCTACACTAGACAAAAATGCCCTTTTTCAAGCTTTCACCAATCACAATAATCCCTATGGTTAGTCACAATAATCCCTATGGTTAGTCACAATAATCCCTATGGTTGGATGTTGTGTAACTTGTTGATTTTCTAAAAAAATTATCTTAAGATTTTTTGGGGCGAGGGAACTTGATACCATAGAAAGTATTGCCGTGTTTAACGACTTCGTACGATTTGATAATGCCCTTGCTTTTCAAATGCTCAAAGAATGCCACCATAAATTCACGGACGCGACGTTTGATTTCCGCGTGCGCGTTTTCTATATGGAGTTTTTCGAATACGTCCTTGAACGTGATTGTTGGCGTCAGTTGTTTGTGCAAACTAATTTCTTGAATACGGAGCATTGTATAATTTTTGGCGGCGATGTTCATAGGCGTGTTCTGTTGTCCGGAGATGTTGAGCAAATAAGCATCGTAGCTGATGAGTTGTTTTTTCGCTTGTGCCATTTTCAAAAGTGGCGGTTCGTCCGTGAAGAATATCAGTGTATCATTGTCTCTATTGACTGCCGAGAAGTCTACATAATTGGCGGGCAATAATGTTCCTTTGCCGTAAAAAGGGTTGCCGTTGTTGTAGCCCATGACTGTGCATACTTCTTCTGCTCCATAATCTACGAGCCGACTCATAAGTATTTCCAAGCTTTCGATTATCGATTTGCGTTGAGTGACGCTTGGTTGCGCATCCGTTCCGATTTTTCCCGTCAAGGCTCTATAGATTATTGCAACTGTCGTATAGCGGTTGCCCGCCAGCCATTCCGAGATGCATACTGCAAGAACGAAGCGGTCAAACATTGTGAAAGGACGTAAGACTTGATAACCTGCCGCATTGAGGATTTTAAACGCGGTCAGAATTTCTCCATGACCTTTCAAGTTGCGTTTTTCGATAATTTCGTACCTTTCACCTTTGAGCAGGTCGTTGCTGTCCTCGTCGCGGAGTTTGAAGATAACCTTTGCCAATTTGTCATTGATTTCGACGCGGATTCTCGACGGACGGATTTTTCCGCTGATTTTCTTTATGAGTGCGAGCGGATTTTCCGACAAAAGAACGTCCGAAAAAGTCGGGAGCAAGGAAGTTACGGGAATGGTAAGATTTTGATTCATGTAGAACCCTCCAATCATTGTTTACGTTTAGAAGACACACTGTTGTTATCAGCGAATTTCTCGCAAGACTCGAAGTAGTCGTGAGCTGAGAAATAATTGAAGAAACAATCATAATTCGTGCCTTGACGATTTTTGAGGCACTTGAGTTGTATTTGACGGGGTTGTTGCTTTTTGGCGTCGTCGATACGTTTGCGGGCGTCTGTAATGTTACTCGGATTGATATGATTAAGGACGTAGAGTTGCAAAGCCCAGACAACATCAGCGGTATACTCGATATTGCCCGACTCCTTGAAACTCTCGAAAGAAACCGACTGCGTGTAATTGACACGATTGAAACTGCTGATAACGATGAAAGTGGTATTGGTGTCGCGCTGAAATTTTTTGAGCTTACGAACGGAGTCATCGATACCGAGTTTGGCGGATTCGCGAGAATTGGGGACGATTTGAAGGTAGTCTAGGCAAACGACGGGGGCTTTGGCTTTATCAAGGCAAAGAGGCTTGAGAAGTGTAAGCAAGTCATCTATTGATTCATCTTGAAGTTCCAAAATGCTGAGATCGAAATTGGATTTAGCGAAGTCGTTCCGGACAGCGGCGAGTTGAACAGACCAAGCCCCGCGCCGAATATCAGCGGCGGTCAATTCGGTGTTTGGCACTCGTTTGAAAATTTCGCGAGCGAGAGATTTGGAGAACAATTCAAGCTGACTCATCTCGTAGGAGCAGTAGATGCAAGTTTCGCCTTTTCGTGCCACTTGTTCGAGAAATTGCCAACAGAAGGTAGTTTTTCCAGCGGCGGGCGTCGCGCCTATGACATAAAGCCCTGGATGGAAGAATTGAAATTGGTCGAGGTTATCGAAACCGGAAGTGCGTTCAGAATAAGCTTTCATCTGTTCGATATCAGTGTCGAATTGATTCGCAAAATAATCCGCCATTGCAACGCGTTTAGTCGGCTCTGCGCGACTTCTCCAATTCGACTTCGCCTTTTCGACTTGAGCAAAGATTTCGGGCACGGATTTTTTTTCGCTGTCGATTGTCACGTTGCCACTCCAAGCCTTCTGCCAGTCACGACGATAAACCGCTTTCAGTTGCTCGACATGCTCGGCGGTGTAATAGTAAACGCCGTTATGGTCGACGAGGTCTGCTCTGAACCAGCCGCGCTTGCGCCAGTACTCAACTGTTTGTTTCGTGACGCCGATAATTTTCGCCACTTGGTCGGTCTTTACGTAACCTGCCAAATCAGTGCCAAATGATTTACCTGTCGTTTGGTGGTCATTTGGCACTGAACCATCTTCAACGGATTTGGCGGTCGTTTGGTGCTCGTTTTGTACTTTACTGCCGGCAGATTTTTTGTTGTCATTGTCCATAGATAAAACTCCTTTCAATTTTGAAGACAAAGAAAAGACGACACTCACTCCAGTGAATGTCGTCGTCTGTAACCATATAGTTACACTTCGCCTGTGGCGAAAACACAAAAAGCCCTTGCAAGAAACGCCGCCTTGTTATAAAATGAAAGTCCAAATTTGAAAGTAAAGGTTCAAGTCTGGGCGGCGCGGGGAGTCTTCGGACTTTCTGGCGAGTGGTACGAACATTCACCAGAAAAAGCTCTGTGGTGTTTGAGAGACACTGCGGAGCTTTCCGCTTTTAATACAGTCGTTCAGTCTATAATTCGTCCTCCAAAGAATTCAAATTTGTTTATCGATTAATTCGGCGTGGTAGAAAATATTCCTTTTTTGGCTAAGAAATTCTATGTCTTGTGAAATCAAGAATGCATCTGTGCCCATTATTGGCACAAATGTAGTTAAAAAGAATAACATACCGCTAAATTAAAGGCAATAGTTCTTTTTGTAGTTCAGGGGAGATTTTAAGCCCAGCCATAGCGTCTGCCGCAGTTAAGCCCCAACTTTGCATGGCGTTACGAATATCTTCGAGTTTAGATTTTTTTTCGGTCTCAACAGTAGCTTTGGTAGCGGCTTGTTCAGCGGCTTGCTCAGCTGCGATTTTAAGCAAAGGTTCCATTAACCCACCCATATCAGTCAGCTCCTTTCGCATATCGCGAGTTAAGGTAATGTCATATTCGTCGTGTAAAATTTTCTCTTTCTCGTCGGACAATTTCAAATCCATGAAAAGCAAGTGCAACAAATCAAGAAGTTTATGCGAAGTTTTTTTCGTTCCCAAGTTTAAAATGATAATTTTGAGCAAGTCGTAATTCTTCAATTCATCGTGAAAAGTACCGTGAATAACGTTTTCGGTTAGACTGTATTCTTGGATAGAATCAGCGCGATAATTTTGCACGTCCATAGTAATCCATATCGAATATACCTTTTTAAGCCCGTTGTAATCGTCTCCATAAAATTCTTTTTCTTTTTGAGAAGAGATAAGGCGAGCAATATAATAGACGGCGCGTTTCATCAATTTATAGTCAATGGAAGTGGTAGTTTTTTGAGGCTCAATGTTGATAATAAGTTTAATAGGTTCGCCGTTAGAAGGAGCGATGGCATCGAAAATAATATCGAAGGTGACAAGCCCTTCAAGGGGACTATTCGATTCGGTATGTTTGCCTTTAATGTCGAGAGTATCATCAAGCGGAACAGTATTTATCGTTGCAGTGGGATCGCCTTCAATATATTTTTGCTCAATATCTTGCAAGGAGCACTCAGCGAACTCGCAGACAGTGTGTTTCAAAATATGAGCGAGAATGGATTTGCGAGCTAAGAACCGTTTAGCCAAGTGGTCGTAAGCGGCGTTGCGCTCGTCTAAAAATTTATTCACGAAATCCCTCCAATCGAGTGAAAGTTAAGGGAGAGGCTCTTGCAAAGAGAGTTTGTTATCAGCGAGAAAATGGCAAAAAGCTTGTTCGTTGAGGGAATAGAGTAAGCCGACTCGTTCAACAAGTTGCCCCGTATATAATAAGCGTGCTAAATGGCGAAGTTCCTTATCGGTGTTAGAGTCGTCATCAAGTGCTTGAATCTGACGTTCGATTTTTTCAAGAGAAGGAAGTAAATGGTTGGAATCAGAGCGTAATTTTTCAATTTGTTCAAGTCGCAAAGAGAATCACCATAGAGACTATAGCACAAAGGAAAGAGAAAGTCACGGAATGCACTCAAATAGTGCAAAAATAGTGCATCCGCTTTTTCGAGGTTGTGCTAAGATAGGCGATAAGCTGATTTAGGCGAAAATGTTCACTTATGCATTTCACTTTGTGAAATGCCAAAAATGCCCCGTCACGACGCGATAAATTGCCGAAAAAAATCTGCCAGTCACTGCGTTCCTTGAACCTGCGGTTGGCTGGAGAAAGGGGAGAACTTTTCATGGCAATGTATCATTTCCGAATCAAGTCGGACAAGAAACCCAACGGAGCGAAAGTTTCTGCTGTTAAGCACGTCGAATACATTAACCGTGAAGGAACTTTCGCGCACGATGAGCATTGGAAAGAAAAAAACAAATTCGTCGGCAACTTCATCACGACTGCAAAAACACCAAACGCACTAAACGGACTAAATGCGCTCCTTTACAAAACTGATGATTTTGGCTCTATCAAAAATTCAGAACGAGGAATAGAAGTCACCGAAAATTTTTCTCATACGACAATTTCCATTGCGCTGATGCTGGCAGAAGAAACAATGGGACACCAACCATTAGTTATAAACGGAACGCCTGATTTCCATAAAACCGTGTTGGAAGTCGCTGTTCAAGATAACCTGCCTATATCTTTTCAAGATAAACTTATGCAAAGAGCCTTTGAGCAGAAAAAGGTTGACCGAGAAAACGAAAGAAAAAAATTCGTGGCAAAGGGCGGAAGAATCATTACCACACGCCCAAAATCCGCGCCGCACATTTCTCCGGCTCATGCGAAAACATTGGAAGAAGCAAAGAAAGCAGGACTGGCTCAACTTCATTCTATTTGCGACCTTAAACCTCTTCCCGAACCGTCTCACAACGATTTGGCTTTGACGGATTCGGAAATTAAAGACTTAGAGGAATTCAGCAAAGAAAGTTATAGTCGCGTGCTTTGGGATTTTTCGGCTGAACGAAGAAATCTTGCACGACTGACCGCCAACAAAATTTTGGAAAATATAAGAGAAGCACAAGAATCTGCCGTTTCTCATGTGGAATACATAAATCGGGAAAAAGCATACGAGAATAGAGGCGGCTGTATCTTTCAGGCTCATCATTTACCGAAATGGGCACAGGACGACCCGAAAAAATTTTTTCAAGTGGCAGATAAGTATGAAGGAGTCGGACATCGCCGTTACGTTGAGATTGAATTTGCCTTGCCTAACGAGTTAAAAAACGTCGACCAGTATAGGCAGATTATCGACGCTTTTATTGCCAAACACTTAAGCAACCATTATTTTGCCTACGCGATACACAACAAAATCGGAGTGATGTCAGACGGGCAACACCATCCGCACGTTCACATTATGTTTTCCGAACGCCTCATTGACGACGTTGAGAAAAAGAAGGAACGAACTGCTAAAAGTTTTTTTCTGTATCCTGCGCGAAAGAAAAAAGACGGCTCCGAACCGTCCTTTGCGGAAAGATGGAAGCGCGGGGCTCCCAAAGACCGTAAATGGTGTAATCGCCAATATATCTGCCAAATGCGAGCCGACTTCGCTCAAATTCAAAATGAAGTCTTGGAGCGAAACGGCTTTTCCATTCGTGTGGATCACCGCTCGCTTGCGGCACAAAAAGAAGAGGCTGAGCAAAATGGCGACACTTTTCTTGCACGGCTTTTTAGTCGCGTTCCAGAAAAATACATAGGAATAATAGGCAATCAAGAAGATGACGAGCCGCGTTTAGAACGTCTCAAACAATTTCGCGCCTTGCGTAAACAACACTTTGATATGGTAATGAAGCTAGACGCAATGACTAAGGAAGCGGAAGAATTAGAGATAAAGGACGCTGTTCAATTATCTTCCACCGCCGCCAAATCTCTTATCGGCTCCAAACAGTATAAAAAACAAAAATTTGTCTCCCAGTATCTTTTGGCGATGAAAAAAAGAATGATGAAAGCGGTTGCCGAAGTCAATAGATGGAAACGGTTTATTATTTCCCAACACGACGCTGAGCAACAAGCCAAACTGGAATACATGACCAAAGCAGAACGACAAATCTGGCAAAACTATTTTCAGACACTGGCGCAGAAAAAACATTTGGAAGAATTTTTGATGACGCTGAAAAAGCCCGACGACAAACTATCAGAGGAACTAAAAGCTTACAACGAACTTGTGGACGGAGTTAAGGCTAAAATCTTTACGCTGTTCACTTTCTCATTGAAAATGAAAAAATCTATCGGAGAAATAGCAAGTAAACTTGATTCACCAGAGTGCAGGAAGAATATTCAGCTTGTTACTCACCAAATATTACAATCGAATACGTACGCGCTAAAATGGTTAAAAAAGGCGAGTGACGAACTGGACAAAGCGGTTGCTGACCTCTCTAATGCTCTTTTCACTCAAGCAATGGAAGAGCCACAATCGAGTTTCAAGACGCGAGAAGTGTACGACCTAATTCGTCGACAGTATCATGGACTGAAAAAAGAATACGAAAATACCCTTGCCGACAAATTTGCTATCCGTCACCAAATTATTTCGCCACAACGGGCTCTTGCTATGGCAAAAAATATTTTCGTACACGGGGACTATAAGCGACTGCGCGAAGCAATCAGGAGATATAAAAAAGCTGATCAGACCCTCGCCAATAAATTTCTTGCTTATAACAAGGAAGAAAAGAAATTCCAGAGAGAAGATTGGAAAGTTTTACCGCGCTCGACTTTCTTGCAAACTCAGTATTATCTGACGAAACAGCGGACATTGCTGAAAATGGAAAAGGAACGCCTCGACCAGATTAAGCTTGCCTTACAAAAGAAACAAAAGGAGCTGGATTCGCTTTGTCTGGAACATGAATCACAGAGAAAGATAGAAGAGATAGCCGCTGGTATCCTTCGCAAAAATTATAAATTCGTTCGCCAGCTGGAGAAAATCGAAACTCACGAAAAAGAACTAATTCCGCGCATCAATCACGTTAAAGAACAGTTGAACGCTTTGGAAGTTCGCGTTGCTCGTGATAAAGTCGGTACTCGTTATCGCGTTACCAACTCCGATAATTTGTCGAACAACGCATTGGCAACAATAATCGCCGACGCGATTTTATTTGACCCGCAAGCAGTGCAACTTGTCGCTCGTTTGGACGGTAACTTCCTCGAAATGGAAAAGGATTGGGAGATGATGAGCGAATTCGATAAAGACGAACTCATGCGTAAAAAAATTATTCGAGAGTTATGAAATCAGATTTTGCTTAAGGCTCGTCCAAAGTCATCAATCAAGTCCGAAATATCTTCAATGCCAACGTTCACGCGAATTAAATCTTCAGTCACACCGGCAAACTCTTTTTCATGGGCGGCAACGTTAAGATAAATGGTTGAGGCAGGGTGAATCGTCAAAGTTCGCACGTCGCCGATATTCGACGCCCTCAAAGTGTAATTCAACGCGTTGATGAAACGAAAAGCCCGCTCCTTAGTCTCAAATCTCAACGTCAGCATGGCTCCGAATCGATTGCTGAATTGTTTTTTCGCAAGCTCGTGATACGAATTTTCTTCCAAGCCGGGATAATTGACACGGATAGTTTTTTGTTCCGATAAAAATTTTGCAAGCGTCAAAGCATTGTCGCAAACTCGTTCCATTCTGAGCGCAAGTGTATCAAGCCCTACGTTCGTCAGGAAAATATTCATCGGCGCGGGGCAACCGCCAAAGTCCGTCAACATTTTGGCGCGAAGTCGAACGAGATAACTTATTGCGCCAAATTTTTCATACTCAGCAAGCTTAGGGAATTTTTCGGCGTCCCAATGAAAATTTTTTCCCGTAATCACGATGCCGCCGATTGAATTTCCGCCGCCGTTAATCATCTTTGAAGTCGAATGAATCACAACGTCCGCGCCAAGTTCTATCGGGCGTACAAGATAAGGCGTCGTTACCGTGCTGTCTATACAAAGTGGCAAGTTATTTTTGTGAGCAAGCTCGGCAAGTGCGCAAATGTCAGTCACGTCAAGTTTCGGGTTGCCAATCGTCTCGGCGTAAATCAATTTCGTGCGATTAGTAAGCAAGTCGGAAAAATTTTCAACGCGATTTTCTTTAACGTAGCGAACGCAGACGCCAAAACTTTTAAGTTCGCGGAAAAAATTACTCGTGCCGCCAAAAAGTCCTCCACTTGAAATAATTTCGTCGCCCGATTCAACGACATTCAAAATAGCCGCTGAAATCGCCGCCATGCCCGATGAAAATGCAACTGCTCCTGCTCCACGCTCAAGATTTGCAATTCTCCGCTCAAAATTTGCGGTAGTCGGATTGCTCACGCGGGTATAAACAAAGCCCGCCTTGCGTCCGGCAAATATTTTTTCCAAATCCTCAGCTGTGGCTTGACTGTAGGCGGCAGTTTGATATATTGGCAATGTTGTCGAACCGGTCAACTTATCGGGCGCGATGCCGTGCAATAATTCGGTAGCAAAATTCATTTCAAGCCACCTTTCTTGACGAGCAAAGTAAAAGTTCCGTTGCCTAAGTCGTCCAAGCTTAAAATTTTATGTCCTTCATCTTTCAAACTGCGCGGTACATTTTGAATCGGTTCACCTTCGTTCAAGCGCACTTCCAAAATCTGTCCGTCGTCGAGTTCTTCGAGCGCAACTTTGACTTTAACGAAAGTTATCGGGCACACTACGTCAGTGATGTCCAAAAAATCATCAGCTTGCATTTGCAACCGCCTCCACTTCCAAAATAAATTTTTCCCAGCCCACGCGCTCGAGCATAGTTCTGAAACGTTCGCCGCTTTTGGCATGATCCTTGAAAAATTGTAGAGCGACTTCGACGATAGCGAAAAGTTTCTCCTCGTCAAAGATTATCGGCAGAAAATTTTTCCCGACAGCGATTTTATTGCCGTAAAGCCCGCCAAACGAGACGACAAAACCGCTTTGACCTTGCCAGGCATCAGTCGGACAACTTTTTATGCACTTGCCGCAGTAAACACATTTATTTTCGTCCAACGTGACGGATTTAGCCGACTTATCGACGGCGATTGCTTTTTCGGGACAGACGGCTTGGCAAACGCCGCAAAAAATACATTTTTCCGCGCTCCAATTCGGTTTGACGCCGCCTTTAACGCCCATGTCGTTTTCTTCAGCTTTGAGGCAGTTGTTATGGCAACCCGTGAAACCAAATTTGAATTTATGCGGAAGTTCGCGCCCGCCATAGCGTTTATCGAACTCGGCGGCAAGTTTTTGCGTATCAATCAAACCCGACGGACAAATTGCATTGCCTTGACAGGCGGTTATCGTTCTGACACGCGGACCGCACACACCGACTTGAACATTTCCCGCCGCCAGAGCTTTTTTGACAGCGTCCACGTCGTCAAGATGAATGAACGGGATTTCAATTCCCTGTCGCGAAGTCAAGTGAACATAGCCTTTGCCGAATTTTTTTGCGACGCTTTGAATCGTGCCGAGTTGCTCCGCCGTAAAATGACCGCCTACACATTTCAGCCGCATGGAAAAATAATTCTGCTGACGCTGACGCATGAACCCGCCCTTTTTGAGTTCTTTGAAATTTATGCTCATGTTAAATCTCTCCTAAAATTTCACACGTCGATATTCAAACTGCCGGTTCGATAGCCTTGCAAATCCAATGTGACATAATCAAAACCAAGCTCCTTTAGCCGCGCTGATATTTCCTCTCGAATTTTTATCAGCTTAGGAAAATCTTCGGGCAAAATTTCAATCCGTGCAATTTTCCCGTGAACTCGCACGCGCAACTGATTAAAGCCCGCGCTTAACAAAAATTCTTCCGCCATTTCCACCTGCGAAAGTTTTTGTGCCGTCAGAGGATCGCCGTAAGGAATCCGAGACGCCAAGCACGCCATTGACGGCTTATTCCACGTCGGCAAGTTCATTGCTCGCGAAAGGGCGCGTATTTCAGATTTGCTCAAGCCGACGACACGGAGCGGACTTTTGACGTTGAGTTCAGCCAAAGCTCTCATGCCGGGGCGATAGTCACTCGCGTCATCGGTGTTGGAACCTTCAACCAAAATTTTATCTTCAGCAAGGCGCAAAAAATTTTCAAACAGCGCACGCTTGCAAAGATAACAGCGGTCGACGGGATTTTGGGCAACGCCTTCGACGTTCAAAACGTCCGCATCAAAAATTATCTGCCGAATTTTATTTTCCGCGCAAAATTTATTTGACGTATCGAGTTCTCGGTAGGGAACGAATACACTAGCCGCCGTCAACGCGATTGCTTTATCGCCTAACGTATCGTGCGCGACTTTAAGCAGGAAAGTTGAATCGACGCCGCCCGAAAAAGCGACTGCCACACTTCCCAGCCCGCGCAGATAATTTTTCAGCCGCTCCAACTTTAAGGCAAGCTCCGCCGTCAATATCATTTCCGGAAAAATATTTTTATCGCGGTCGAACCGAAAACTTTTCAGCGTCGGTTCCGCCTCAAGCGACAAAATCAGATAGCTGAGTTTTGTATCAAAGACGAGGCGTTTATCTTCTTCTGACGGACGCGCAGGGCTTTTCGGGTGCGAATGGAAATTTCCAAGCAGTTGCAAGTCGTGAGAGCGCATATCTTTGACTGCTGCGAATTGTTCGGCGGGTTCCATTGAAAAATGTTCGGGGCTTGCGTCGATGTTCGTGAGGAAATAAATTTTTTCAACGGTTTTAACATCGCCCGAAATTGTGCCGCCCAAAAGTCCGCAGTCTTCGTTCGGCAAAACTTTCTGCGCGTGCTCAACCAGCGAATCAAATTGGTCTTTGCTCAAAATTATCATGATGTCACGCTCCGAAACTGCAAGTCGGTTGCTCATAGTCGATAAGCTCGGTTATCGTAGGATTTTCTGAGCAGACGGCGCATTTTTTGTTACGCGGAATCTTAATCTTGCGGAAAGTCATCGTCAAAGCGTCGTAAGTCAGCAAATAGCCCGTAAGCAGTTCGCCGATACCCAAAATATATTTCAAAGCTTCAGTAGCTTGAATTGTGCCGATAACGCCGCCCATTACGCCCAAAACTCCTGCTTGCCGGCAAGTCGGAACGGCATCTTTCGGCGGCATGGTCGGGAAGACACAACGATAACACGGACTTTTTTCGGGGACGTAAGTCATAGTCTGCCCTTGAAAGCGAATAATCCCTGCGTGCGAATACGCTTTCTTCAGCAGGACGCAAGCATCGTTTATCAAAAACTTCGCAGGAAAGTTATCCGTGCCGTCAATTACAAAATCGTAATCCAAATCGCGGATTATGTCACGGATATTCGACGCCGTGACTTGCTCCGAGTAGGTGTGAACTTGAACATCGGGATTCATGGCGTTAATCGTCTCGCGTCCCGAAATAATTTTTTCCTTGCCAATGTCGTTGGTTTGGTGAATAATCTGCCGCTGAAGATTGGACAAATCTACCGTGTCATAATCAACCAGCCCGATATGACCGACGCCCGCCGCCGCAAGGTACATTGCCGCAGGAGCACCAAGCCCGCCCGTGCCGATTATCAAAATTTTTGCGTCGAGAATTTTTTTCTGCCCAATGCCGCCGACTTGCTCAAGGATTATGTGACGGCTGTAGCGTTCGAGTTGCTCATTTGTAAGTTTAGCCAAGCTGACCACCGCCCATGAAGTACAAAAATTCTATCTCATTGCCGTCATTCACAAAAATTTTGGCAAAGTCATCGCGAGTAACGAATTCTCCGTTGAGTTGTACTGTGACATATTCGGGTTGCTCTGCCTTAGCCGCAATTAAAAGGTCGGCGACGTTCAAAGACTTTTCAAGCTCCAAATTTTCTCCGTTGACTTTTACAATCATGATTTAACCTCCGTTTTCGATAATCGCGCCGCCCAAAACTTCCGCGCCGTCGTAGAAAACAATCGACTGCCCCGAAGTGATTGCCCGCTGAGGCTCATTAAACGTCACGCGCAAAAATTTTTCGTCTTGGGCGACTTCACAAGTTGCTCCAAGCGAGCCGTATCGAATTTTGGCTTGCAAAGTGGCGGGCAGAGGCGGTTTGTAAATCCAGTGAACATCGCCAGCCATCAAAGTCGTCGTGAAAAGTTCAGCGTTCGAGCCGACGCAAACTTGACGGTTATCAACATCGAGTTTTGTGACGTAGAGTGGATGCGGCGTAGAAATCCCCAAGCCTTTGCGCTGTCCGATTGTGTAATTGGCAACGCCGCTGTGAGTGCCGAGAATTTTTCCGCTGGTGTTGACGATATTGCCCGCTTGCAGAGCATCAGCACCGGGCGCGAAGTTTTGCAGAAAAGTTTTATAGTCATCATTGGGCACGAAACAAATTTCTTGACTGTCGGGCTTGTCGGCAACAGGCAAATTCATCTGCGCGGCAAGGCGGCGCGTTTGAGCCTTTGAAAAATCTCCGAGCGGTAAAAGAATTCGTGCGAGTTTTTTTGCCGTCAAATTGTACAGCACATAGGATTGATCCTTATGCAAGTCAGTAGCTTGCTTGAGTTTGAATCGCCCTTCCTCGAAGATAACCCGCGCATAATGTCCCGTAGCAAGATAATCTGCGCCGATTGAAGTTGCGAAGTCGAAGAGCTTGCCGAATTTAATTTTGCGATTACAACGCACACAAGGATTGGGCGTTCGACCGCGCAGATACTCCGCCACGAAATAATTCACGACACTTTTTCTGAAAGCCTCGCGCTCCTCGACGACGTGAAATTCTATGCCGAGTTTTTCGGCGACATTGGCGGCGTCTTCTACCTCTTTTGAACTGCAACAACTGCGCTCGTGAAAATTTCCGTCTTCAAGGAGCATGGTCACGCCGACGACCTCAAAGCCGCGTTCAAGTAAAAGTGCCGCAGTCAGCGAACTGTCAACGCCGCCACTCATTCCAACGGCTACTTTTCGGCGGTTCATTCGCCAAAAGTCAACGTCGACAAATATCTTTCGCCGGTATCGGGCAAAAGTAAGACGATTATTTTGCCGGGATTTTTTTCGGCGAGTTTTTTAGCCGCATAAGCCGCCGCTCCCGAAGAAATTCCGACCAGCAAACCTTCCGCGCGAGCAATTTCTTTTGCGGTTTCGTAAGCGTCGTCATTTGTCACGCGAAAGACTTCATCATAAATCTTTGTGTTGAGCGTGTCGGGAACAAAGCCCGCGCCGATACCTTGAATTTTATGCGGACCGGCAACACCCTCCGAGAGCACCGGCGAAGAATCCGGCTCGACGGCGACAACTTTTATCGCGGAATTTTTTTCCTTAAGAAATTCACCGACGCCGCTTAAAGTTCCGCCAGTGCCCACGCCCGCTACGAAAATATCAAGCTTGCCGCCAGTCGCCTCCCAAATTTCGCGGGCAGTCGTTTTCTTATGGCATTCGGGATTGGCAGGATTGGTGAACTGCGATGGAATGAAAGCGTTGGGAATTTGCGTAGCAAGTTCGTTGGCTTTGGCAATCGCGCCTTTCATGCCGAGATTTCCCGCCGTCAAAACCAATTCCGCGCCGTAGGCTTGAAGAATTTTCCTGCGCTCAATGCTCATGGTTTCGGGCATGGCGATTATGATTCTGTAGCCGCGAGCCGCCGCGACTGCCGCAAGTCCTACGCCGGTATTACCCGAAGTTGGTTCGATAATTACCGAGTCGTGTTTGAGCTTGCCGGAGCGTTCGGCGTCGTCAATCATCGCCCAAGCAATTCTGTCCTTGACACTGCCCGCAGGATTGAAATATTCCAGCTTTGCGAGAATCTGCGCGGACAAATTATTCTTGCGCTCAAAGTTATGCATTCGGAAAAGCGGCGTGTTGCCGATAAGTTCGTTGAAGTGATTGTAAATTTTTGCCATGATAAAACCCTCCTAAATTCCTTCGCCGTCCAAGCCCGTGAATCTGCTTTGAACTGTGCGTTCCATTTGCGTCACGTGCCCTTTTTGAATCTTGATAACCAGTCGCCCATATGCAAGCGTTGAAAATTCTTGTGTGATTTGTTTTCTCAAAGTCTGTTGAAGTTCGTCGCTCCATGTCGAAATTTTTTCTGACCAATCGGCAAGTCGCCGACGTTGCGTAACTTCTACTTGCATAAGCCGTCCGTCTTGCGCCACGAATATTATTTCGCCGCTCAAGATTTTTTGCATTTCGGCAAGCGCGAACTCCATAACTTCATCGGGAATCGCTCCCTGTTTAATTTTTCTCATTGCCACCACCTCGATTTTTTATCGCCGCGCCTAAAATTATTACGACGAAGATATTTACCGCCGATTTAAGCAACAATCCCGGCGTCGACGCAATCCCCGCGCTCAAACTGTCATATAAAAATGCTCCGACCAGCGTATAACCCGCCGTCATCGCCAAACTTGCCAAAATCAGTCCGAGTAAAAAATTTTTCTCGCGCAGTCGCCAAAAAATTTCTGCCTCCGCCGCCTTGATTAAAATTGTCGGCACTATCCAAATCGGAAAGCCGCTTAAAAAATCCGCCAATGCCGAGCCGATTACGCCGCTCAATATTCCGACACGCCGTCCGCAGAACATTACTGTCAGAAAAATCGCCGCGTCGCCCAAATGCGCGTATCCGAGCGGAATTGGAATTTTCGGCACAAACGTCGCCACAAATATGAATGCCGTCATCATCGCCGTCAAAGTTAATTGTCGCGTTTTCAACTTAATCACCTGCTTAAATTACATAATCAAAATAAAATTTTAGCTGTCGGAACTGATTCAGGAAAAAATATCTGTTCGAGAAGTCCGCAAGCTCGCGCGGCGTCTTTATCCTCCTAAATTCCCGCAAAAACTCCGAAAAAGCTTCCGCACTCTTAATTTTAAGTCCAAATCCCCGCCCATTGACCAGAGAAACCTTTTCAAATGCGTAATCGTCCAAAAATCCGATTGAATCCACTCTCTCGCCGCGAATCTTGATAAAGCCGCCCTCGTTCAACAAAATTATGTCAAAATCGAGCGGATATTCGTAGCTGAAGCCCGCAGTTTGTATCTCGTCGCCGATTTTATAAATTTCATTCTGCGTTTCGGCTACTTGCGTGATTTTTCTCTGCTCAACGTCGTAATAAAATTCCTCAAACAGTTCTGCGCGGAAATTTTGCTCGCCATTGGTAAAAATCGTGCCCTCAGCCGCCGTTTGCTCAGATTTTAAAATAATTCCGCCGCCCGCCACGTCGTAGCCGTCAATTAACACAAATCGACCCGTCGCCGCGCACTTTTCAAACTCATCAAAGGCAATTTTCTCCTTCAGCTTGAAAATTATCTCGCCAACGTCATTGCGCTTTAACTCGCGGGCTGTTTCGGAACTTAAAAGCGTCGCGGCATCCACCGTGCGAATTATTTTTTCCACCGTAGCCTCAACTTCTGCCGTCGCAAGTTTTAATTTATATTTTTTACCGACCGTCAAGATATTTTTCCCCATCCAAAACACCGACGCACGAAATCTATTGGAAATTTGCGGTAAATCGTCACTCGCAACGATAATTTCGCCGCGCTTGTTAAAAAATTCGTCCGCAACTATGATTCCGACACTCTCGCCCGCCCGCGCAGATTTTTTATTATCGCGCTCCTGCCAATATGCAAGCTCCGTTATGAAAGTCTCGCGTCCTTCGGGAAAAATTTTTATCTTATCGCCGACGCTGAGATTGCCGCTCTCAATTCGCCCCGCAATGATTCTGCGCTCGTCGAATTTGTACACATCTTGAATCGGCAACCGCAATTTTGCTGAAAAATTCTCCTCAACGTCCGAAATTTTATCCAACGTCTCAATCAACGTGTCGCCCGCATACCAAAAAAGATTTTCTGAACGGCGCGTGATGTTGTCGCCAGCTATTCCACTGAGTGGAATAATTTTTTCGGGTGTAACTTTGAGTGTTGCGAGGAAATTATTTATCTCGTTGGCAACCTCAAGAAATCTTTGCTCCGAGTAGCCGACCAAATCCATTTTGTTCACGAGAACGAAAATTTTCTTTATCCCAAGCAAACTCAACAGGTAAGCGTGCCTTCGTGATTGCTCTTGCACTCCGGCTTGTGCATCGACGACTAAAAACGCCGCATTTGCATTCGCCGCGCCGCTTATCATGTTTTTCAGAAATTCTTTGTGTCCCGGCGCGTCGATTATCATATATTCCCGCGTCGGCGTCGAAAATTTTAGTTGCGTCATGTCGATTGTTATTCCCTGCTGACGTTCTTCCGCAAAAGCGTCCAACAGATACGCGAACTCAAAATTTTTGCCCGTTTCATCGGCTATTCGCTGAACTCTGTCGATAATTCCTTGCGGTAAGGACTTCGTATCGTATAAAAGTCGTCCAATTATCGTACTCTTGCCGTGATCTACGTGTCCGACGAACACTATTTTTAATTCGCTCATCTCATCACCTCACATATAACCTTCACGACGCAATTTTTGCAAGGCGTAGGAGTCTTCATTGTCTTGAGCACGTCCCGCACGCTCGCCAACGTTCGTTGTCTTCAATTCTTCAATTATTTTGTCCAAAGTGTCCGCGTCAGAGTCAATTTTTCCCGTGCAACACTCGCAACCCAGACTGCGATAACGTTTTCCTCCTTTGGCGAAGTATAAATCGATTATCGGAATGTTTTCGCGACGTATGTATTGCCAAATATCAAGCTCCGTCCACGATAAAAGCGGGTGAACTCGTATGTGATGCCCTTTCGGAAAGTCAGTCTTGAATTGATTCCAAAGTTCTGGCGGTTGATTAGTATAATCCCATGAGTCTTCGGCGTTTCGCTCCGAAAATACTCTTTCCTTTGAGCGCGAGCCTTCTTCGTCGCGCCGAACTCCGACTATCAGCCCGTCGAATCCGTACTGCTTAACGACTTGTTTTAAACCTTCGGTCTTTAGCAAGCGACAACATTCCAATCGACCGAGCGCAGGACTTGCACCGGATTTGACCGCCTCCCAATTCGTATGCACTATTAACTTTATTCCCAGTTCCTTTGCCACGCGGTCGCGATATTCAATCATCGCCGGAATTTTCCTCAGCGTGTCCACGTGTATGAACGGGAACGGCACATGTCCGAAAAATGCTTTCTGCGCCAGCCACAGCAATACCGTCGAATCTTTCCCGATTGACCAGAGCATTCCCAGCTTGCCCAGCTTGCAATATGCCTCGCGCAATATGTAAATGCTTTCCGCTTCCAGCTCGTCGAGTCTGTCCATCAATCTTGCCTCCCCTAAAATTTGTTCGCTTGTTGCTTATCGACTTCCAGAAAAATTTTTTCGCCGTCGAGCTTAAGAATTTCCCAAATCAACTTAGTTTTTGAATCGTGAGCAAACAATTTCGCGCCCGTGCCGCCCAAATCCGCCGAAAGTTGGTAAGCTGTCGCTTTAACCGGACAAATTTTCACGCAAGCACAACAACCCCAGCAATCGCGCACATCTCGACAAGTTGCACGAGAATTTTTTATCGCAAGCAAATTGCCCGGACAAATGTCGACGCATTGTCCGCAGCCGACACAGATTTTTTCATCAATTACAATCAAAGTCATCACTCCAAAGAACTTGATAAAACAAATGCATGTGATAAAATTAAAATCAGAAAAATTTTTATGGAAGGTGAGATTATGTCTTTCTATGACGGAAAAATCCCAGCAGGTTGCGTAGAAAAGCGCAGAGATGATATTTTGAACGTACTTTCAGCGGAACATAAAGTTGGAGAAAATTTCAACATCTATAACTACAAATATGGTGAAATTACTGTTATCGCGACGAGGACAGTCGGAAATCTCGTTCTCCAAGATGGATTTTATCCTGTTGCATACATTCAACCTGAAACTCGGATTGCCGCGTTAAATGCTTACAAATATAAACCAGATTCTCAATTTACTTGGGTTCAAAACTTTATCAGAGAAAAATTTAAAACCATTGAATTTGACAATGTGGATGACATGCTTAGATTTGTGGAAAATCATAAGAATACAGATTGGTCAAAATAATTTCCGAAAAATAATTTTTGTATCGCCGCCTTGCGTCACCGAGTTCACGAACAGATTAAATTTTTCATCGCGGTCAGGGAAGTCGAGATTTTGAGCGAAGCCCGCCCAACGTGTCTCGCGACGTGCTTTTAAATGCTCAATCAATACTTTTGCCACAGTAAGACGCTCGCGCAACTCATAAATCTTCAAAAGGTCGTACATATCGGCGGCGTAAAGTTTTTTGGATAAATTTTCTACGCGCTCTATGTTTTTCGCCGCTAAAGAAAGTTGCAACTCGTTAAATCTGTAATTTTGCGTCAAGCCGCCTGCATACTCGTCCATTATCGTTTGCATTGCCACTTCCAAATCATCAATTTCAAACTCAGAATTGTTTCCGAAAAATTTTTCAAACTCGCTCGCGTCGAAGTCAACTTGCGCGGGTTTTTCTGTTTCGGCAAGAGTTTCAGATATTTTTTCCGAGACAATTTCTGCTTCGGCTAAAGCTCCCGTTACATATTTTTGCGGACAACCGCCCGCCACGTCTCCTGCCGCGTAAAGATTTTTCAGCGTCGTGCGCCGTTTTTCGTCTACCCAATAGCCCGCCGCTGTATGTCCGCCCACTATGTATGGCTCCGTGCCCGAAACTTCGACGTTAAACTTGCTCGGCGGCTGATTCGTCTCAAGCCAACGCAACGTCTGCGCCGGCGACATGTTCAAGTATGCCTCGTACAAAAATTTTTCTTGCACCTCTGATATTCCCGTCGTTTGCAGGTAGCAAGGAGCGCGTCCCGCTAAATTTTCCGCTGTGACTGCAAAAACTCGTTCGCTCGTCGTGTTCCCGTAATTTTTCTGATAAAGTTCGCCGCGTGAATTGATTTGCGCCGCTCCGACTCCTTGCGCCAATGTTCCCGTCGGCGCGATTGTGTCTTTGCAACGCAATGCCACGAAACGCATTTCAAAGGTCGTCATTTCCGCGCCCGCTCGTATTCCCATTGCGTAGCCCGCGCCCGTTAAAAACGGCGGATACCACATTTGATGACGCGAGCCGCCCGCATGATTCGGCAAATATATTCCAGACGCCCCGCCCGTTGCTATCAGCGTTACTTTCGCCGTGAACCCGTAAAAAATTTTTTCTCGTGTGCCGAAACCGTATGCGCCTAAAATTTTTTCTCCGTCGCAAAAATAATCCGTTATGTTGACGTGATTAAAAATTTTCACGTTCGGAAAACTCTGCGCGGCGTCGGCAAGGATAATTTTTATGTTTTCGCCGTTGATTTTCACATTGCGCCAACCGCGTTCAACATAATTGCCGGCTGAATCCTTTTCTATCACCAAGCCGAGCCGCTCAATCTCTTTTGTAACGTGATTTAATCTCTGCGCCATTGTCAGAAGTAAATCTTTCCTCGCAATCCCGTGCGCATCGTTTAGCGCGTAGTTCACATAGTCTTCCGGCGTGTGATTCTTGCCGATATAGGCGTTTAGCGCATTAACTCCCGACGCAAGGCAACCGCTTCGCCGAATATCCGCCTTTTCGACGATAAAAATCTTTATTTCGGGATTTAATTCGCTTAAACGAATCGCCGCGAAAAGTCCCGCCGTCCCGCCGCCGATTATCAGCACGTCCGCCGAATAAAATTCCTTCATGACCGTTGCTCCTGCACAAAGCGGATAAATTCTTTCGTCGCCGCCAAATCCGCTACTTTCGCTGTGTACATCTGATTTCCCATTTGCGGCACCATCATTTCCGGCATTCGCTCGCACATCACCAAATTTTTTCCGTAGCGCGTCAAAATTTCTTCGTGCGTATGAACATAACGATGAATATCGCGCCGCGAGGCATACACGCAATAAAAATGTTCGCCGTCGTCAGGAAGTTTGCGTTCATTACTCGTTATCATGTCTGCCCATATTTGATAAACGTCCGTCGAGTGCGCAAAGTCAATCATGTCGGGCGTATAACCTCCCGCAGGGCGCATGTTGACTTCCAAGCCGATATAATCGCCGATTTCTCCTAAACCTGCCTTCGCCTTCGTCAAGCGGAAAAATTCCAGGTGAACAAACCGACTTTTGATTCCAAATGCCTTTGCCGTCGCTCGTCCCACTTCGCAGAGCTTTTCGGGCGCGTGATCCGCCGTGTAGTACGATAAATCCAAATGCTTCAGCACAATATCCATTATCGACGGCGGCCACACCGTCATTGACTCCAAAAGCGGCTCCGAATGGTCATTCAATATCGCGTCGTAAGAGCAAATGTCGCCCGTGATGAATTCTTCCATGACGTAAGGCACCGGCGGCAACGTGTGAAAGAAATTTGCCAAGTGCACGTCGTTTTCCAGCTTAAATGTATCGCTAGCTCCGACTCCGACATC
>ODAJ014742506.1_pt1 | contig 26493 bp, 28 predicted proteins | sample 1539241 | NCBI WGS metagenome assembly ODAJ01 (sample SAMN02144231, study PRJEB22623) | gut metagenome | biome: sheep rumen | host: Ovis aries | place: New Zealand
TGCCATACATATGCTCTCTAAGACAAATACCTATCAGCTTTTCCGTCCCCATTGAGGAACAAATAAGTAAGAGCAAAACTGCCAGATTGCTTTCAAAAAGCTCTTCATCAAAGAATATTTGCCTTAATGGTATCAACGATATACCTCACATCATCATCGCTGACGTATGGACCAGCAGGCAGGCACATACCAACCTTGAACAACGCCTCGCTAACGCCATTCACGTATGCAGGTACATCCTTATAGCAAGGCTGCTTGTGCATCGGTTTCCACACAGGGCGTGCCTCGATGTTTGCCTGGTCAAGAGCTACACGCATGGCTTCCACATTGGCATTCGGTTCGCAATCTGTATGAGCAGACTTTGCAGCATGGATGACACCAGCAGCACCGCCAACAGCTCCCGTTACTATGGTCTTGTAGGCATTCTCCTGGCCCTTCACCTTCACATCATCATCAATGGTAATGGTACACAGCCAATAGTTCGAATCATATACAGGAATTTCTCTTCCATCAGCCATCTTACATCTTACATCGGGCTGCTTATGAACAGTAACGCCCTTCACATCTGCTAACAACTGTTCATACAGCCCTTGCACATGCTTATGGTGAGCCAAATGGTCATTCACCACCGTCATCTGTCCGCGACCGATACCTGCACAGATATTCGACATACGATAGTTATATCCAATCTTCTCATGCTGGTAGTAAGGATAACTCTCACGGTACTGTGTGGCATACATCATAATCTCACGCCACTCATCATCATTGGCCGTAATCAGTGCACCGCCACCAGAGGTAGTAATCATCTTATTACCATTGAACGACAGCACGCCATACTTACCGAACGTACCCAGCACCTGTCCTTTATAGCGAGAGCCAAATCCCTCGGCTGCATCTTCCACCACGGGAATCCCGTATTTGTCCGCAATCTCCATGATACGGTCAGCCTTATATGGCATACCATACAAAGCCACCGGCACGATAGCTGCAGGATACTTGCCCGTCTTCGCCTTACGGTCTTTGATGGCCTCTTCCAACAGTTCCGGGTCGATGTTCCATGTATCAGGCTCTGAATCCACGAGCACCGGTGTTGCCCCGAGATACGTTACAGGATGTGTCGAAGCACAGAACGTAAAGCTCTGCACTATTACCTCATCACCAACACCCACACCGCAGTTCAGCAGTGCCAGATGCACTGCAGCCGTACCTGCACTCAGTGCTACTACTCGCTTATTCTGACCAACGAACTCTTCCAAGTCCTTCTCAAAGCCGTTAACATTCGGTCCCAATGGCACCACCCAATTCGTATCAAAAGCTTCTTTAATGTACTTCTGTTCAATGCCTTCATCCGACATGTGCGCTAAGCACAAATAAATTCTTTTTCTTTCCATATTATGTTTACTATATATAAATTCTTTATTACTTATACTTATCTAAATATCGCTACCACATCCTGTGCCAACTTTGACAATGGGCGATAATGCACATATTCCTTATCCATGTAATACCCGAAGAAGAATCGTTCTGGGTCATCAACACCATTAGGAAACAGTATTGCGACACTGTCCATTGTTGCCTGCTGATTGCTATCTGAGAAATCCCTCATCTTAACAATGAGTTCCTGTACTACATCTATATGCTGTTCATAAATCTCATCTATATGGAAAAGTTTCTGGTGATTCTCCAGCAATGTTGCGTTATTGCTATTCAGTTTCACTTCCAGTTTATCCATATCTTCCGACACATAAGCGTCCAAAGACTTCTCTGGTGTCAGTTCAAACCAAAAAACATCTTGTTTATTTGTATCTGTTGTATACAGGTTGAACTCTGCATCACGAGTTGATTTCGTAATATTACATGTCGGACAGCTTGGCTGCAAGTTAAAGTATGATGTACAAAGAAAAGGATATTTCGACTCTGGCATAAAATGGTCAAAATGATAAGTGCCAATTATTTTCTTTTGTCCATCCTCCACAAACTCTTCTGTTGCTATTGCATATTGTCCATTACAATACACACAAGCCTTTATCTTCTGATCTTTCATGTATTGCCGCATGAGTCCAGACCTTATGTCCTTATATCTCATGCAATCTATCACATGCTTATAGAATTCCAGGCTATTACCCTTATAATCTATTTTCTCATTCAGCACGTTATCCCACTGTTTGAACCATCGTTTATATACGTCTTCAAACTCTGATGGCTTCAGCAATAAGATAGTCTTATAGTAGTAGTAAATGGTATAAACGTATCTCCCCGCATTATAATGGCCATTCTCCCAAAGATACTCGAAAAAGTCCTTTAGTCTTTGCTGGGGCATCTCCTTCCACGTAACCTTCTTGGGCTGATTATCTGTCATCACCCCAGCATACTCCTCTGCCCTCTTCTGCACTTCATGGTCAATTAGTATTCTTCTCATTATTCTTCTGGGTATAGAGCATATGTAGCTGCTTAGAAATAAAAGGTTCCTTAATTCCGTCTATAAATATCCTAGCTTGATTCATATCCCATAAGCCAAGTTGCTCTCTGTCACTCTTCAGGTATTCCGCCAACGATATTATTTTCGTTCTAGCATATTCGCCTATAAAGCCATTATGCAAGAAGAAACTCTGATGCAGCAAGTCACTGATATTTGCAGCCATCGGGGGCAGTATCTTCCTTTCCTCTATTTCTTCTTTAGTCAGTTGATGACCATCTTCCATATACACAATATTCTCATTCGGAATGTCACTCAGTATAAACGGACTGTGTGTAGTTAGCCAAATATGTATTCCGAAATAGTCATTCAAATGCAGTCTGTTTGTTAGCAAGTCCAGAAGTCTTGTTATAAACATGCGCTGGAACTCAGGATGAAAACAAACTTCTATCTCATCAAGCACAATACTTATTTCGTTGTAATGTATATCTGTTTCTGGTACCGACTTCAGGTTCAGTAGATGGTAGATGAGTGTAGATAACTGGTAAAGCATCTGTTTCTGACCTGAAGACATCTTTGAGAATGGTATATTTTCATCCCATGTACCATCTTCACGCTTCCTTTTCAGATAAATCGTCTGTCGGAAGATATTTGGGGGCAGCCTCCTCAAACATTCCTCTATGCTTTCAAACTCCATTGGCAATTCAAGCTGTCGTCGATAATCTTCAAAGGTGAATGTTTGATCCAACCAAGAGGTATCAAAATCCGCATAATAGTTTCTCAAATCATTCATTGTGGTGATGAAGTTGAGTACTTGGTGAACCTTTTGCTCAATGTGCGTCTTTCTATCATACACCTCTCTCACTAACTCTCTCAACTTGGTATGAGGAACCGACAGCCTCTTCGAACTCAGTGTTTTGTTTATGTCACCATATCTACTATACTCAGAGTAATGAGGGTACGTGGCTGCTATATTCAGTATCTTATATACCAAATACATTCTGGCAAAAACTTCCGTTTCAGAAAGATAACGATGTAGTGGACATGACAACTCCGATAGTATTATAGCCGCAGATGTTCCTTTTGTTTCTGCAGCCTCCTTAAACAGTTTCAAGTCGCCACCGTTTGCTAGCAGATTCACCTTTTCTATCTTCAGCAAGTCTTTATCCTTAGTATAGATTGGCTTGAAACGTTTATAGAAGTCATTCTTCCGTTCGTAACTAATGTGGTCAAGCAGAAAGTCCTCTACCAACGGATGTTTTTCAATATGTTGGCTAATTAACAAGGCAGACAAACGACTGACTGTCAGAGAAGCCTCATTGTCCATATTGATTTGTCCGCCACTGCGAAACGGATTCAAAACAACTGGACACATATAGCCATCATTCTTGTGGAAAACGCCTGTTATCCAGTTTTTCTTCTCTACCCAATCTTCAGCAACCACCAGCGAACCACTCTTCTCATCGACGAGAAACATATCACCATTCTTAACATATATTTCGTCACTCCATTCCAACGAATCTTCATCCTCATAGTCAGAAGCCTGAAAACCTAACATAGAATAATTTGTGGCTACTGTATAAAAAAACATCTCGGCCAGCTTACGCTTTTTTTCATCACCACTCATGTTAGAATAGTCATGAAAATGTGTGCCTCCAAATTTATCCTTTAAGAGTTGCTGATGATAGTTTTTCATTGTTCCATCTGCAAAACATGCTATCTGACAATCCGTCAACCAATAAACATCTTCTCCATATTCAAGCCAAAGCACTACATCGCGCACACATAGTTTACACTTTCTATCATTCTCATAATTCAAATCAGAATAAATGTGTCGTGCATAACGAATCTTGTCGGATGCTTCCCTCTTCTCTCGTTTACACATCACAGCACCTACATTATTAACCATGCGGAATACAATATCAAGCAAAGAAGATTTACCACTGCCATTCTTACCGACAATGGTATGAAGTGTAATATTCTTCCCGAAGAAATCCGTCAGCCCACTATTACCCAGCTGGTAAGTACCTGCTTCCAAATTTCTTCTATATTTACACTCTTCGTAAATCGTAATGCTATTGATGTTAAACATGATATATCTTAAGGTCAGATGTAACTTGGTTATAGAAAAGATCATTATATTCAGCACCGAGAGAAATGCCATTTGGCGACAGAATCAGTGGATAGTTCAAACTACCAGACAGCATTTGTTCCAACAATGGGAACAGTTTTAGCACAGAACTCTTTCCGCTGCTATTCTTACCAATTATTAACGTTACAGGCCTTATTACTAGGTTTGCCAAGTCTCGAAATGCCTTATACCCACTAAATTCTATTCTTTCTAACATGCTCTCAATAATCTTTGTCAATAATCATATAACCTCTCCCGCATACTCCATCTTCTTCCCCAGCACTGTACAGAATATCATCTGTATATCCTTGATGAAGGAATAGTGCCTGTAATAATAGCAATTCAATCGCACCTTATCAGGATAGATGACATTATCGTTATACCACACCGCCAGTTCCTGATTCGTCATCTCATCAATTTCTTTTGGTAGATTTTGATTCAGATTTTCTTCAGATTTCTTGCCGTTAGGCAATCCATCCGTAAAATCCGTGCCATCCGTGTCCGAGAAACTTTCTGTGGCATCTGTGCTTTCTGTGTGACTTCTTATCTGCGTAACCCACTCCGCAATCATTTCATCTTCCAGACGATACTTCAGCGTAGCAGGCCCAGTAATCCCCGGCCTCAATTTCAACACATCCCTATCATCACCAGTAAGCTTATCCGCATACCCTGGCACATCAGGCCGCGGCCCCACGAAGCTCATTTTGCCCCGCAGCACATCCCACAGCCCCGGCAGCTCATCTATCTTGTAATGCCGTAAAGTAGCACCAAAAGGAGTGATTCGACTGTCACCTGCTACAGACACAGTGCTGCCATTGTGCTTCACTGTCATTGTTCTAAATTTGTGACATTTAAAAAGTTTTCCACCCATCCCCACTCTCTTCTGTACAAAGAACGCCGGTCCTCCCGGCATCTTAATCTTAATCAATATAGCCACAATCAATAAGACCGGCCATAGTACAGCCAGCCCAATAAAAGACACTATTCTATCGAATAAAAATTTCAGTATCATAATGAATTTATTCTTTTCCTTTACTTCTTATATCGTCTCATCCTCATCACACACTACCTTTACGTTACCAACAGGGATGCCACAAGAAAGAAGAGTTTCTACAATAGCATCATGCTGCATCTGTTTTGTAGCATACCTCTCCTTATCACGATGAAAGTAGTCCATCCACAGTGAAGGGGTCACTTCTTTTTGAATCTTCCTGATATATGGCAAATCGACCTCTCCAAGAGAATGACCTACTATTACTACCCTATCAACAGTTCCTTTAAGCCCTTGAAAAAAGGCTTCATGTTCCATGATGATAGTATCAACTGGTTTGATGAACTGCTTAAAAAGGTCTCGTGCATGATCAACAGCATCATCAGTTATTACCCATGCTTCATTTTCTGGAGGCCAAGTGTCATCAAACTTCTTTTCCCCATGCCCAAAGATGGGATTACTCTGGTTTCCATGAATATGAAGGATATTAGCCTGTGGCACCTTGTATATCGTTTCTAATGTTTCAGTGTAGTTAAATGTGAAGAATAAATCTGTCGGGGCAATACCGTAGAAAGGCTTCACTTTATCTAAGGATATCTGTGCCACCCAGTCAGAGAAAGCATCTCCAAGACGTTCTCTGATATTCGAGGCATTCCAATGCATGATATCCTGCTGCATACGTGCCTCACGTTCCAATTCCTCATCTTTCCCAGCGTTGTCTACGGCATCTTCATAAATCACCTTGCCTGTAATGAGTCCTAAGGCTTTTTCAAACTCACACCACAAATCTTTCACTGTGCAACCATACAGCTCCTCCAGCATTGTGACAAGGTCATCATACTCCTTACTAGCATTCATAAAATCCCGAAAATCCCTGTATCGAGATTTTATATCATGAGCTATATCAAAACCGTTACCGATGAAATATAATGTCTTCATATAATCTACTCAGTTAAAACATTACCCCTTCATCATGACGCTAGCCATTCCTCTGCGAGCATATTCTAACAACTTATACCCCATCTTATTCTCCTTATCCCTTCTATCCTCATCAGAATCATAGATAGAATCTCCCGTAAAGATATCCCCTGTATGAGTTATCTTACTCCTAAGATTATAAATCTTATTGTAGTTCTTAACATCCTCGTCATTAGAAGAAACATATTCTTTTAAGAAGTTCTTAACTTTTGCTGTCACTCCCCATATAGGGCGTCCACATTGGGGACAGGTATAAGGAGATGATATAATATGATGACATGAATGGCAATCTTCTTCAATAAGGTCTTTATCATTTGTCACCATATCAGAAAGAGTTTCCAAAGCTGCCACGCCTGCCATAAACGACAGACTATGTCTATAATACTTCAATGCTATAGAATCAGAAATAAGTCTTGCTGCAGAATAGATCTTCTTCTGCTTTTTATCATCCATTTCAAAATAAGCATCCAAACATTTCACCGTTTCTTCTGAAAATGTTATTTCAGCTTTATCGTTGCGTATATCGTACCTATCCTGTTCTGATTCAATATATGTCCAATACTGTTTACGAAGTGTCATCATATCAGTCTCTGCAATCTCAGAGAAAGAGTTTCCCTTCAATTTATGTGTTGGATCTTTGTAATGAAAGAACGAATAGTAAAAAACAGGTTCTTCTTTTAAAATATCTTTTTCGCCCTCCTTTAACTCATTTTCAACATAATCATAGCTAAAGACTGGAAACCTTACGCCCCAAGATGATGCATAGAAATCATATATGAAGACCCTGTATATCGAAAAAGCTGTCAATATAACAGGAATCTCTCTATCTTTATCCCATTGTGCTTTCCCATCACAATTATCATCAGGCAGGCTATACTCTAAGAAACAAGGATAGTCCACAGCATATCTACTCACCTCCGGCTTAAAGTCTTTAGTGTAAGGCACTAATTGAAAGACATCCTTATATCTAAATGCTTTCCGCAATGGTGTTTTTGTAAATACAATGATTCTAAATATAGCCATCGTCTTACATCATTAGTTCCACGTTTCCATATAATCGTTGATTCGCAACTCCAAGTGTCAGTATCTCCATAGTTCTGTGAACCCTTAACCATGAACCCGCGAATATCACTCCCCACGTATCGCACTCCTCACCCCATTGAACATTATCCTTGGGAAGAACCTTAGGGAGTCCAACGGGAATATCCTTGCATGATTTATCAAGTCACCAATTCGCCTGCCCATGGAGACACACTTTCTTATGAGATATGGATACTTGCTGAAATGACTCATATCTCGATTGTACCCCATATTGCCAGACTTCAGTATAAACTCCATTATCCGGTCTGCCTTCTTGTCATACCGTGAATCATGAACCATTAAGCCTGAACCCAAATCTGGCATACCAAGGTATCTGCTTGCCAGATTATAGAATGCTTTCCATTCTGTCACCAGCCCCATCTTCCGAATCCGTGATTCCAACAATCCGTGATCCAGTGTTCCCCTATACGACCAAAGCAGCCTACACCAATCACAAATCTGCCTCAATCCTAATCCTTCCTTGAAGAAATGTTGTAGCATATGCGTAAATACATAAACCGCATCTTCGTCCGCATTAGGTAGAAACACATGCGTATTACCATTCATCCAGAACCGAGCCCTTCCTTCAAAGAAAATAGCTCTGTTTATTTCATCAAGACCTTTTTCTATTTTGGATGACAAGCCACTATACAATGACCCATGCAGTTCCACCACAAAGCTGTTGATAGTCATTCCCAAATGCTTCTCTCTGACATACTCCTTTTCGACTTCTGAAGCAATCGGTACTAACAACTCTCTAGCTCGCTTATAGTTGTCATCACTCAGAAAAAGGTCGACATCACCGCAACATCTACATAGAGGCTTTTCATAGCATTGAGCTATACCTTGTCCTTTCAAAAGCAGAGTATAGATATCTGCTTTTCGTAACCTTTCTACTAACTCAGCAATGAACTTATTCATCGCCATGTTCCGCTGTTCAAGTATCTGTACCTCTCCTATCCACTGCAACAGCAGCCCCTGAGGAGGTTTTACATTGGAATGCTCAATACCCGCCAAAACGAGTCCTATTACGGATTGCTCTTCAGCCAGCTGGTAAACTTCATCCCAATCTAAAGAATCCTGACACCAGAATCCTGAAACATGAAACTCATCACGGTTTTCCCATAATCCAGCTTTTACTAACGCAAAGAATGCTTTTACGGAAGATTCCTGTCTATTCGAATCCATTCGTGTTTAATCGAAAAGAATTAAATTTAGGGTTATCGCTAGGGGCTATCTTTTCACAAACGGCAACTTCAAAATTCCCACAAGACTCCCCCACCCATACGAGAAGTGCAGGACAAAGAAGGTAGCCAGCAGGTAAAAGAAGTTCAAATGCTTCTGTACTGCAAGTTTTGTACTTATGAAAGATAACAAACCTGTATATGCCAGCAATGAAGCTACTGATACTAATGCAAATGGCCACCAAACAAATGACAACAAAACGGGTACGATGAGCGAGAGAACAAAGAGCAATGGAATGAAATGTCGTATAGATAGCGATGAGAATAACTTGGTGTAATATACGGTCAATATATTCCACTTACCATTACCATAGTTATTCTTTGCCAACGCTTTCCATGTCTCGCGAGCAAGATAAGTGCAATACGTATCTGGGAGAATATAAATCTTTCCTCCTCCGCGAAGTATACGCTTGTTTAGTTCTATGTCCTGATTGCGCACCAAACGTATATCATACTTACCGTACTTCTCGAAAACCTCCTTAGGCCAACATCCAAAAGGCACAGTCTCTGCTTCCTGCTCGTGGTCAATACCTGTTCTAAATGTAGAATTACCTACACCAAACTTGTTTCCAAGCACTTCACGTATTGCAAGCGTCTTTGGGGTCTTATTCAGCACATCTGTCTTACAGACTGTACCCACATTGTCTGCATGAAGCCTTTTCAGCCCATTAACAAGTACAGAGAAGTAATCAGGCTGGTAAGAGGCATGGGCATCCAAACGTATAATAACATCCCCTTTAGCTGCCTCTATGCCTCTGTTCATAGCATAAGGAACAATCTTGTCAGGATTATCTATCAAGCGAATAAAGGGATAGCGGGCGGTATAGTTCGCCACTATATTTCTTGTCTGGTCTTTACTCATACCATCTACCAGCAGAATCTCCAAGTCATCCTTTGGATAATCCTGCTGTAGTAGTGAATCGAGGAACTGTGCTATATACTTTTCCTCGTTATATATCGGACATATTACTGATAACATTATCAAACTAATTTCAACCTTAATCTTTCTTTTCTAATATTTTACAAGGCACACCTACTGCTGTCTTTCCGCCAGGAATCGATTTATTCACCAATGTCATGGCACCTACTATTGCGTTCTCACCAATCTCTAAGTCATGACGCGCAATGACACATGCCTTCATTCCGATATAAGCCCCATCTTTAATGACAATACGATTATGCCCTTGATTCCTTCCGTGACCGGCAAAATAAACACCATACGATATAGTCACATTATTCCCTATTTCCATCAGATCATAACACACATCATCCATATAGCAGTGCATACCAATAAATACATTTTTGCCTATTTTGTACCCACACCACCTATAACAGCTTACGCGAAGATTGGTAAATGGTATAGTAGGTATTAGTACAGCAGAAAACCATTTTCTTATTGGCTTGAATATTATAGTCCATATTGAATAATAGCAATAATATGGAGGTTCTGTCTTTTTAATTTTCTTCCAAAGCCATGACAACATCGTATTTCTTTTATTCTCGATGTGCCATACCCCATCTACATTTACAGGCCGTGGTCTCATTTCTAAATAATATCAGTTATATCTCCAAACAAATTTCTTTATGGCAAAGCATATTAGTGTTTACTTCTAAATGCCAATAGAATAGCCAATTTTAATCCTAACCACGCAGAAAATGATGTATATATGAATTCCTCAATGATCTTACCGCCAAAGCCTTTCTTAAAAGTGGTGATATTATACTGCTCCCTATCATTTTCATCCTCATTAATTCCGCCAAAATCATAAATGGCTAACCCCTGTTTTTTAAATTCAAGGAGTTCCATATAATGAAGATACCTATTACTAAGGCCTACACTTTTTCTATCTACACCCTCATCAAAACGGACACTTGCAGAATATAATAATCTAACAATTTTATGCTCAATATCCACAATACTTGCGTGCATTGTTAGCGGTTTTCCCTCTAACGATGATTTATATATCAAAACATGAGGATATTTCGATATGGTGCTAGCAGTGATTTCACCCAGACCCTTTTCTCTTGCAAATGCATTATAATACTCTACAAATTCATTAATATCTTCAACCTTTTCGAGGCAATATCCCTCTCTTATGGCTTTTCTTACTTCATTGCGAGTGTTGCTCTTAAAATCCATCAAGATTTCTTCGTCGGATCTTGACAAGTCAATCCATATTGTTTTGCGCTTACTTTTAACCATAAATTGAGGTTTACTGTGATTCCCTTTAGGATCAAAAGCCGCATAAACTGATGGTTTGAAATAATCTATAAAAGAAACACTTTCAGCATAAATAGCTAGCGTTTTAAACTTTGACTTAACTAATATCATAATTGCCTATAATTTATTAATTCATTATAATCTTTCTTTAACTCTATACCTCTGAAAGCATCTACTATTATGCCATCTTTATATGTAGGATGACACATTATCTCTATATTGTCTACTTTGTCATTGATGACCTTTTGAACAACATCGTTAAAATATCGCGTCATCTTTACTCCTTTCATTCGAAAGTATGTATTTAAAAACGACTTAAGAATAATATGGAGTTTTGAAATGCCTAAATTGCGAGAAGCTCTCATCTTTACCACCCCAGCTTTTCTCATAATTGGAAAAATAATTGCAAATATCGCAGGTTCCGTATGAGGATGCTGGTGCGAATCTATATGTGATGGTGTTATACCTTTTTTGATTAAAGCAGTCAGTTGGGCTTCAAACTCTTCAGCAATAGATTGTTTTTCTAATGCAGTCCATCTTTTTACAGAATTTCTTTTGTATGAAAAAAAGCCATTCGAACATATTCGATGGCATCTTTTTATTCTGTCGCTTAAAGGAACTCCTTCTATCATGTTAAAATGAAGTCCAACAGAGTCCTGAAAACCATTCTCAAATGCGAGTTTGACCGCTTCCTCTGCTTCTGGCATATTCATCATAATAGTAGTTGATGATATTATACCTTGCTTAAAGCAATCTACAATAGCCTTATTTACATCATGCGAGTATCCAAAATCATCCGCATTTATTATCCTTTTCATGATCGTCGTTCAAAAAAACCTTTATGGAAATAACTAATTATTTTAGCAAGGCTTAGCCCTCCACTAATAAATCTCTTTCTATTGCTAAAGATATTATACCAAATAAACAAATATCCTAAACCTGTCCCCAAAATTCGACGTGAAGCCCAGCCTCTATTTCTAAAGTACTTTTCATCAAGCCCATTGTTCCATTGGCTATTGGCACTAAGTAGCGTTGTTATCACGGCCGGATTATAAAGCATCACAATACCTGCTTTACGACAATCCATCATAAAACGGTTTTCCTCCCCGGCTCCGTTTCCCGTACCTGACCCCATTAAAACATCAAATAATATCTTATGCTTTAATATCTCTTGTCTTTTAAATGTAATTTGAATTGATGAGGTTTTCAGTATTTGCAGGATTCCCATTCTACATGGTTGTTTGGAATAACAAACACCTTCTCTTATGCAAGCGAAAGAAACAAAACCTGCTGTTGGACTTTCTGTATATGCTGCAATTATTTTATTCTCGTAATCATCTTCAAATCTTTCATCATCATCCGATATAAGACAAATATCACCCCATGCATTTTCTATGGCCATGTTACGAGAACGAGAAAGCCCCCTCTCTGTCGTGTTTATAAACTTAGCATGACAAGTTTTGCCGATCTTATTGGTAAAGTCAAATTCTTCTACAGAATTCTTATTACACTGATTGACAACAACAACGTCTGTTTGGACATTACTGCGTTTTATGATGCCTGCATCTTTTTGATGCATGCATGAAACTAATAATACAACTTTCAAGGGTGTAATTGTTTATATGTATTCTTTACTTCACTTAGAAATTCTTCCCATCCATTGAAAAAAATCTTTCTCTGTTTGAAAAAATCTTCTCTCACCTTAGATATTCGAAAATTGACAGCAGGCATAATTTCTGGATACTTAATCATATCATCCTCTGTCAAGAACATTACCCACTCTTCTTTAAAGTCAGTTATGACTGGATCTCTATGAAACCTCTCTATAATACTCACTCCAAGATCTATTGCTTCATGGACTTGTGCAACTCTCCTTTTTTCATAATACTCATCTATACTACATATTACTTTACAAGGACACCCAGCAGCAACAGAATTGCTTGGTATATCTTTGGTAATGACTGAACCGAGCCCAATTATACAATTATCGCCAATTGTAACGCCCTTCAATATCGTCACATCTCTACCAAAGTAAATATTAGAACCAATCTTAACTCTACCTGTTGACGAAATAAAGTCATGATATAAGTTCCTAAATACATAAGTCGCAAAATCATGGGTCAATACCGTAAAATTTGCATTAATATCTAAATTGTCACCAAACTCTACCAATGATGGGCAATTCACATCTATTTCAACAGTCTTCGGATATCGGAAATTCACATTATTGCCAACTTTAATGTTGTTATTGCGCAAATATGTCACAAAATTCTTGCTATTTTGCCCCCCCCCATAATTTCGTTGAGCGATAATTCACAACCCTATTCAAAAACTTTAGAATTTTCATACACTCATGTGGATTTTTAAACTCTTATATAACAAACTAACAAACACAAATGGAAACTTGAAGAAGCCTTTAAAAAAGATTTTAAGTGCTTTAAAATAGTACTTATGCTTAATGTGACTTAAAAAGACAGAAGCATAATGTTTTGAATATACTTTGTTTGCGAACCCTGGCGTTTTTTCATTTTCTTTCTGAATAAATGAAGAGAACTTAGACAAAAAGTACGATTTCAATTCCTCTAATTGATTACCGATAAGGTCATTTTCTGCCAGATTCTTCCCCATCTCAACATATATCTCAGGAATACATCCTAATTTGGAACCAGAGGCGAAGAAACGAAGCATCATCTCATAATCTTGATGCCGACGAAATGATTCATCAAAACCATTTATTTTTAGAAGTGAATCTCTTCTAAATAAGAGCGTTGAAGTTTGAAAATTGGATTCCATCAAGAGTACTTGTCGAGTCCCATCACCCTCTATAATCGTCTCAGATGGATTCCTGTCACCACATTTAAAGAATGTATAAACTGCATCCTTATCAGGATGAGATTCCAAGTATCCTACCTGCCTATTTAGTTTCCCAGGCAAGAACATATCATCATCATCCAAGAATGCGATATATTCACCATTTGATTCTTTTAAGCCCGTATTCCTTGCAGCAGAACCGTTTTTATTGCAAGGGTGTTTTACATATTTCACTCTTGGCTCAGATACAAATTCATGCATGACTAGCTCGGTAGCCTTGCGTTCATTGCTTTCAGGTTGGTTGTCATCAACTACTATTATTTCAAGAGACACTCCGTCCTGTTGTAAACTAGAAACAACAGCTTTGCGCAAACCACCACGATCTTTATAGGTTGGAATAATGACAGAAACTAATTTCATATTTATCATTGGTTACTGTTGCTATTTGACATCATATTTAGAATCCTTAGCATCCTTCTTTTTTAGCAAAGTCTTTGTCCAATTAGACAATTTAAATCCAAGGAATAAATTTTGTTTATGCTGTATTGCTTCAGAAAGCAATTGAAATATCTTAGCCGGAGCAGCCCTAAAACTGCTATAAAAGAAATCCATAACTGGATACTGATATTGATGAAGCCCATTTGACCGAAGAAATTCATTTATTCTTAATTTTACGAGATAGCGAGAATGCAATACTTCATAACTCTTACGTCGGGTCAAACTACCACGGCTAACAGTTGCCACATAAACTATTTTATCAACAGCTTTAATTGTTCTTGCGTAATAGCCAACAAGGAGTGCGAAATAGGTATCATTACTGGCAATCACTTCATCATACTTTATATTATGATCTTCTACCAAACTTCTACGAACCATCTTTGAACAAGGCGAACCGAATCCCAATCTTAGATCGTATTCATTTATTCTACCAGCGAGGAAATCTCTAACTCTTTTTGTATAATAATCACCTCGAGGTGAGAATTCACCCGTATCATCATAAACACCTGTCATTCCAAAATAAATAACGTCGGCATCTACACCAGTAAGAGACATGAAGGTATCGAAAGCTCCTTCTGTATAATAATCGTCAGCGTCAGCAAAAACAAGCCATTTACCATGAGCATGCTCCAAACCCACATTTCTCGCACCTCCAGCAAATCTACTTGGTTCTGCCCAAAACAACTCATAAGGTCTGTCAATATTGATTTCCTCTTTCGTAATAGGAGCTGGCGAATTGTCAACTACAATTATCTCTATCTGATCTGACTTAGGTATTGAGTCAAATAGTCTATTCAGTGTATCTATAGAATTACGTTGAGGTATAATGACAGAAATAATTACTTCCTCTCTAGCCATAACAGATAAAAATTATATGTCCTTATAATTTATTAATCTAACTTCCTTATCCCTAAAAATTTCCCTATCCATTACCCATCTGTATTCTTCCTGAAAAAAATCGTGACCAGGATGACACATTAATTCAATTGTGCCATCACATAAAAAAGATTTTCCTTTCACATATTCAGCGTAACTACAGAACAAATCAGTTGTAACAAAATTACTTTTATAGTAGCGCTTAACCCCAAGCTGTTTTTGTGATTCTATTGGATGTCTGAATAAATTATATGTAACTACATTGCGAGGCAGTCTAATCTTATCAAATCCTTCTTCCTTAATCACATCTCTAATCAATTGATGCAATCCCCAGATAGTATGGGCATGGTGATGGCTGTCGCAGTGCGATAATGGTATATTATAACCCTTTATTTTGCGAATCTGTGCTATTAATTCTTCTTTTATTGCAGACTTTAGTTCTATATCAAAATGCATAATGCTGAATATCTGTTTTCTGATAAAAATGCCATTCTGATCAATTAGACCATACTTTCTAAAGACTGGAGATTTTGTAATAGACTCAAATTCCGAAAGGCATAAATGAACACCAAAGGATACTTCTGGGTGTTTTCTTGAAAAGTCAGCAACCTCATCAAGGCACTTCCCGTTTGCCATTATCGTAGTTGAGGAAACGCACCCACACTCTATTGCCTTTTCAATTTCTTTGGTTACACGTTCATTAATGCCAAAATCATCTGCATTGACAATTATTCTCTTCATTTCTTTTCAGTTCTGGGTTCCAGCACCTTAATGACTTTAGCAGGAACTCCTGCTACAATAGTCCATGCAGGCACATCTTTTGTTACTAGCGCTCCTGCACCAACAATAGCCCCTTCACCAATAGTCACTCCTGGCATAATAATAGCACCTGTACTAATGGATGCACCCTTCTTGATAACAACGGGTCGCGGTTTCTGTGGGCATTCTTTATACCTATCACCCACATGATAATCATCCATCACTCTTCGATGACATAGAATAAGACATCTATTTATTAACCAAACGTCATCTTCTACTGTCAAATACTTTGCATACATCACATCAAGGAACACTTCCCATCCTATACATATATCCTTTCCCATTTTCGCACCGCACATTTTCCATATCCATGGACGCAAGCCAGGGAAGAACCAGCATATTACAGAATGTTTAGCTTGTTTGCTTAGCCACCAACGAAAGGCATATTTAAGTCGAGGCCCTACATATTTAGGGAAAGAGCAAACTTTACGAAAAAAAACTTTTGGTGTCATTTTCTAATATATACTTTTTTCAATTTATAATCTATCAAATAATCAAGATAACGGCAAAGAAGAGGTAAGATGGCAAAACCATAAAGCCATGACCCGTAATCAAAATCATTCTTAAGCATAAGAAGCATAAACCAACCTATTATACTATATGCGTATGCAACTTTAGAATGTACAAGACTGCGGCTAATCAAATTGACATGATTTACAAATAACAAAATCAAAGGTATTATAAAAAAAATACCATGGCATGCTAATCGGTCAAAAAACCATGAATGATTCGAAATACGTTCTGGTTCGTTTGTACCTATAATAGGTGAGCCAACAAACAATTCTAATGATGTACTATATAGTTGTTCTCTCTCACCCATATCGCCTTCCCTTTCACCAGTTCTCAAATTATGTTTAAATTCCTCAATTTTACCGTAGTTGCTACTCCTTTCATCCATAGTTGATTGCAAACCTTCTAATAATGGAATCATAACACTTTTTGACGTAGATAGCAAACCTAATACCAAACAAGCTACAGCAAAGGTCGTAATTCTTTTGCTATTAAGCTTTTCATTTCTTATCAGGAATCCCATTAATAGCAACATAATTGCTATAATCAGAGCCGTCGTTGCATTTGACAAATAAATGATTGAAAACAAGACTATCGTTATAAATAAGTAAAAAATAAAACGCGTATTACTTACGTGGAAAGACTTACGAATCATAAAAGCCAATGGAGCCATAAGTAAAGACAATCCATGGCAGGTTTGATAAGTTATGAGCCATGGTGCCTGATCTATATAATCATCCATATGCTCCATACTAAAAGTATATCGGATAACATTAGGGAATATAACAATCTGAGGATATGATAAAAATGTCATGACACTATTCGCCAATATAACAATAAAAACCACCATTTTCGTATACTTATAATCTTTATCATACTTAAAGGTGTATTCAGCTATAACAAGAGCTCCGGTCATAAATAATAAAGGCTTTGTTATAGTACCAATACCAAGGTAAAAAGCATTTCCAAGAAGATGTAAAAGAAAAGCAAAAAACAGAAAAACATAAAGACAGATAAGGCTCCGTTTAAAAAACAGTTCCGGAAATAAAATCAAACTAAAGAAAAGGAATATAGGGTATTGGTACAACATTGGCACTGGCACAAACAAATTAAAGAAAGGCAGGGTTTGCGTCAATATAAACCATATAGTGACTAGACCATATATTCTATGTTTATTTATATAAGTACTTTTCGCTATCATATCGTAACAATAATAAAAGCAACGCTTATAGTAAGACCTTCACCCAGTTTTTCTTTTGATTAGACCAGGTTCCCGACAAAATAGAATTAGACAAGTTCTCAGATAAATGCCTCTCTGGCAATTCCTTGTTAAAGAAAGAATAAAGTAGTGAAGACAATTCTTCTAAGGACTCACAAATATGGTATGGAACACCTTCTGCTTCAAGTTTGGGATAGTGTAGCCATTTCCCATTTACAACCTGAGTTCCCGCTAACAAAAATTCTTGTAAACTTGCATTCGCAGCATCTGTAGGTTGTAAGTGGAGAAATAAGTCACACATCAAACGATACTTAGCCATATCCTCATTACTGAGATAACTTGTAAAGAACTTATATCTTAAGTCAAACTTCTCACAAAGCTCAGTTAACTCCTGCTGATATGATAAGTCTGTGTTATTACCATATGTAAATTGGAAAAGCAAAACAGAGCCTTTGGGTAAAAACTCTTTGTTTTCACCTAGAGCCTTAACCATTTGAATATGTCTTTGCGCCCGTTGCGCTGTGTATCCACAAGCTATATAGTAGCTACCTTTCGGTACGTTTAAGGCTTTTGCCAACTCTTGTTTACTATATTTTCCTTTATACTGGAGTATTAAATCATAAATCTCCGATCCAAAACCTGCATATAACAATTTTGATTCATCCACACAATACATTTTGGTGAAGTTATCTTTAAAGTCTGTTACGTTAAAGGTTATATGATCTGCCAAATCGAGGATTTTTTTCATTTTCCATTGTTGATTAGCCGGGCACCGAAGTAAATCACTGCCCCATGGTGTTACAATGACCTTGCAATGAACACTTTTGGCATATTCAACAATTGGCATTTCCCATACAGCGGGTTGATGAATATTAAGAACTTGATAATCCCCTTCTCGTAATAATTTACATATCGTTTGAACAGAGTATATTACCTTAATTCTGCCTCCCAATTTTGGTATCTTCATCAATAAGCTATTACATAGGCCCTTATTCTCAAAGCGAAATATATGACTTGCCTCATTATAAGAGAATATCTTGTCTGCTGTACAGTATAAATCAACCACGGTATCACCGCCTAATTCAGGAACAACATAATGAAACCAACGCTGCAAGTGACGACTTGCGCCACCAATAACTAATATCTTTTTCATGTAATAAACTTGTTACTAATGCCTCGATTTTTTTGCCAAAAATGACTTAAGTATTCTCATTGATTCATCGTATTCTTCTAATTTGAGTAGTCTGCATATAATAACGAACACTATTAAGCCGACAATGAATTGCAGTGGCAATATTATCCAGTTACTTATGGGCAAATATTTAAGAAACCATACAGACAAAGCCACCGCAATTGCTACTCCATAACTGGGGGCAATATCCTTAACTTGCATCCATGAACCGTATCCTAATTGTTTGCCAGAAAAGAATGAATTAAGGAAATATGTCAAAATACCTATAGCAACATTTACGTATAGCATTGGCATGATTCCAACAAATGCACCAATCACCAACGGTCCGATTAATATTGTCTTCTTCACAATTTCAAGTACAAGATATAAATCGCTTCTTCCTTGAACCTGAAGCATATTTAAGTTAATTGCATGGAGGGGATATAATGAGCTAGCAATGCAAATCAACGGGAGATATGTTGCCGCTTCTTGCCATTTGGGGCCTATCAAGCAATAGAGGAGTGGCTCACTTATCGCTGCTAGCCATAGCATACTGACTGCAGTAATAAACATCGTTAATTTTATGATTTTACGGTAGGCTGCAACCATTCGAACTTTATCATCTTGAATATCACTCAATACGGGATATGTAACACGCTGTATAACACTTGTTAAATTGTTTGAAAAGAGCTGAGAAAAACCATTTGCCCTACTATATTGACCAAGGGTTGCAGGGCTATAGAATTTTCCAACAACTACTTGATAAAGCTCCTTCCAAATTGTATCCAAAACATTGCTTGCCATAATTTTCCATCCGAATCCGAACAAATCAGAAAAGCTACTTTTCACAAACCGGAAACTCGGCATCCAATGGTTATAAGCCCAAAGGAGTACCGTCCGTATTCCTTGATTCGATAAATATTGAGTCACTAATGACCAAACGCCACATCCTAAAACCGCCATTATTATTCCAATAGTACCACTGACAACTGACGAGATAAAAGATATCTTAGTCTGAGTTTTAAAGTCAATACGTTTGGTTAGTCTGGTCTGCTGAACCAACGAAAAAGCTCCTAAGATAACACCAAGTGATGTTACCCGTGTAAGTAATTGAAGTTCTTGACGCTCGAAAAAAAACGCAATGTATGGTGCACCAATGAATAATGTGGCATATAAGAACAAACTAATTCCAATATTAATAACAAACGCTGTGTTATAATCATCAGCCGTTATGTTCTTCTTACGAATCAATGCATTACCGAATCCACCATTTATCAAAGTAGAACAAACAGCGGTAAAAATTGTAATGATACCAATAAGACCATAATCATCTGGGGTTAATAAACGAGCGAGAACTATGCTAACAATAAAAGTAACAGCATTTTGCGCAACGTTATCAATAGCGCTCCATCCCACCCCTTTGACGGTTTTATCCATTAAACTCTGCTCCGACATAGTTGTTCGTTGCCATTAAGTGCTTTTAATAATTCTACGAAGGGCATGTGTGCCATCATGACTTCTCTTCCATCAACCGATGTACCCCCCTTCACTTTTTCACGGACAGTCGTGTTATAAAGAACGAATTCTCCGTCATCTCGAACCATAGCAGAACCACGATACGACCAATAATCTGTCAATGGTGTTTGATAAAGTTTAAGACTAGATATTATCTCGTCAAATTCTCCAAGCATCTGCCAACAGCGATGTCCTTCACCTTGCTTCACACATGCAATTATCGCATATAGTTTACCATCGTATTTAAATACAGACATGTGCCATGGTTCATAAATACCTTTGTCCAAATCGATACTCTTTGCTTTGCTCCATTCCACCATATCGGTTGATTCTCTCACAAGTAGCGCTTTGCATGGTTCACCAGTATTATAAGAATTTGTATCAAGACAGAAATAATAGTATGTCTCTCCTATTTTTATTAATGAAGGTGATTTATATCCTTCGTGGAACAAGGTCTCTTTATTTTCTACTACAAATCTGCCGTTTTCAACATTTCCCTTAATTAGATGAACTATAGTGTCACAATTTTGTTCAGAATAGCCTCTAACGGTAGTTCTGTTCAGTACACATATTTTACCGTCATTTATCGACAAATCTGGGTCTGAACAAAATGAACCTGCCCCATATAAGTCGTTTGGTTTATGCATCAGCGGAGAACCTTTCACTAATTTAAAACCAATAGGTATCTGCTTTTCTGAAAACACCACCGCCTCATACAACATCGGATTCTCAAAATCTTCACCCAAATACAAATAATTTATCTTACCAAATGTCAGTTTTTTTAAAGCCGCTGCTATATACCTAAACCATTTAGGCCTTATCGGATTAGGATAAGGCGATGTTGTCATATAATACATCCCATTAAAATATGCTATACCGCAGTGAGTTTGAGACTGCGGATAGCTCTTGGGTACAGGTACTCTGCAAAGGGTAAAATCTTCTCGATTAAAAACTACGTTCATAGAACATTAATCATTTTCAAATATTCCGGCCATTCACCCATATCTCGCCACGAGTGTTCACTCACAGGGAAACAACCAACACGGCCACCTCTTAACTGTACTTTCTCCATAAGATGTGTAATATGGAAGAACTCACCTTCTGGAATTTCATCAATAAGTTCTGGATTCAATATATATACACCCGTATTCACCTGATAGGTCTGTTCGGGCTTTTCTTTGAGTGCAGTCATCAATCCATCCTCTCCCGTTTCAATCACACCGTATGGTATCTTGAAACTCTTCACCATAGTAACAATAGTCATATCATTATGATTGTTCACATGGTAGTCCCAAACATCGCGATAATCTTGTTCGTTGATACTATCGCAATTGCTTACAAAGAAAGGAGTGGTAATTTTACCTTTAAGAAGTGAAACACTACCAATAGTACCCAATGGCTTATCCTCCATGAAGAACTCGATATCATACTTATGGTCGAGCTGGCTGAGATAGTATTTCATCATGTCTGCTTTATAATTTACAGACATATAGAACTTGTGACAGCCAATACCCTCGAACTGATCCATTATGACCTCAAGTATAGTCTTATCACCAACCGGAACTAACGGTTTAGGAATTACATTAGTGATAGGCTTCAAACGTGTACCCTTACCCCCTGCCATAATGACTACTGGTAAATCAATTTTTTCACGGGTATCAGTATCTGGTGTTTCAGAAAGAATATCATCCCAGAAAATAACATCTACTAGATGACCATTATCATCTAATACCGGCATCAACTCTGCACGTTTAGACAACATCCACTCTTTTATTCTCTCTCTGTCATCACCTTTATGGGCAAACTGTTTTCCTTCACGGCTTACAATTTTACCAATTGGGGTATCAAAAGGTGTATTAGCTATAATAGCTCGCTGCAAGTCACCATTCGTAATTATACCGAGGAAGTCATCTCCGTCAAAAACCAATAATAATTTGGTATAGGCATCATCCATTATTTTCATCGTCTGGATGATGGTTTTGTCTGACGTAATTATTCTTTTTTTTATTCTATCTGGGAAACTCATACTTGATAAAGTATAGAATTAAAACAACCGGTTTTTATACTTTTTAAAGCCTGTATTACTCGTACAAATACTTGGCTCTTCTAAACTCTGGTTTAAATATGTCATAGCATCAACCAAGCAGTCGGAGCAAATATGGACCCCTTGGTAAACAAATGCATTTGCTCCAAACAAACAACGGTCGCCAATTTCAACACATCCACTAATTCTTGTGCCGGGGTTGAAAATATTGTCATTACCTATAATTGTATTATGCCCTAGGGATGTTGATATATTAACAATATTATGATCGCCTACTTGAGCTTCAGAAGAAATAACTGCATAGGCAGCCACATAATTACCTACCCCAAGTTCGGAAGATTGTGATATGACAGCAGTCGGATGTATTACATTTGCAGGAATAGCTCCCCTTGACTCCAATAGATCACGGTACTTCGCTCGCAACTTCTGATCCGTGAAACCAATAATATAAGATTTATCTAAAGATAGTTGCAAGTGATCTTCTAAATATGCATCCTCTACATATGAATATCGACAGCTTCCTCCATTTTCAATAACATTTACAATGCAATCGTATGGGTTCGAGCTTAATTCAATTGCTTCTCGTATCTCTAAAGCAGTACTCGCACCGCCAATTATGTATAATGATTTTTTAAATCGTTCCATTATCTACGTGAATATTCTGTCCTGTAATGCTGCAAGCCTTATCAGAGACAAGGAAAGCAACTGTTTCTGCAACAGAGTTAATAGATGTTGCAGCCTTCAATGAAGTGCGAGCATAAATCTTGTCTCGCTGCTCCTCAGTTAGAGATGAGCTCATGGCGGTGGCCATGAATCCAGGCACCACACAGTTAGAACGTATTCCCATCACGCCCCACTCTCTGGCAGTATCTTTAGAGAAAGCCTCCAAAGCGCCTTTAGAAGAGGCATACATTGCCAATCCTTTATAACCTGTGTGAACACTAATGGATGATATGTGAATAATGCAACCCTTCGTTTTATGCAGCAGCATATTGCGGATAGCATACTTCGTAATCATCATCGGGGTGAAGACATTCACCTCATACATAGCCTTCAGCCTATCCAAGTTTAGGTTGGTCACAATATCATCATATGCAACAGCTGCATTATTCACATAGCCGTGCAGTACAATATCATTGGTGATAAACTCCTTAAACACGCTCTTTCTTGCACCTTCTGAATCAGAGAGGTCAATGCTCTTGAAAAAGAGCTTGCCGCTGTATTGCTGCTCCAAGGCCTTGAACTCATCTGTATAACTGCGGGCAATGCCATAAACCGTATGGCCTTCACGAAGCAGTACGCTACAAATTTCCAGTCCTACACCACGGGAGCATCCTGTTACTAATATATTCATGATCTCTTTAATTTGCCTGTTCTAGTTAATGACATCTCCTCCACAAACTTGATTCTGCGAGGAATCTTGAAGTCCTGTAGCTGTGATGACAACTGTTTCTTAATATCAAGTTCAGTTAACGTAAAACCATCTTCCAACTGCACGTCTGCACAAAGTACATTGCCAAGAATGGAGTTCGCCTTACCATATACCAATGCCTGACGCACACCTTCCATAGCCATAATGGCATCCTCTACTTCACCCGGGTTCACCTTATAGCCGCCCACATTAATAAGCTCGTTCTTACGGCTCTTGAAGCGGAACAAGCCACTCTCCTTGTCAACCCACTCAATCAAGTCTCCGGAATGATAGAAATCATCCGTAAACTTGAAACTCTCAGAAGAGCCTAACAGTGATTTGTGAATCAGCAATTCATCATCAACCACTTTAAACTTATCACGGATAGCCTCAGGAATCTGGAAGCAATCACCCTTGGCTGCAAACAATGAGCCGGCCTCAGTAGAAGCATAAACATTGTTAATCTTTGCATTAGGAAAGATCTGACGGATTGCATCATAAAGATGTTGGTCAGACTTTTCGCCACCTAGTGTAACACGAATCACACTGCCATAACTCTTCTCAAACGGAAGGAGCAAGCGATAAAAAGTAGGTGTAGCAGAGATATGCGTTATTTGCTTGTCTGCAATCTGCTGATATACCACTTCACGAGTTTTGCCAAACACATTCACCAGGGTATTCTGGTTCTCAAATGCCTGGAAGAACACCTGAAGACCAGCCATATGGGTAGGATTGTAAGCGTATGCCCAGATTTGGCCAGTATACTTCTCACCTAATCTGACAGCACGTGTCAATGTGGCTACACTATGCACTACTTTTTTAGGCTGTCCTGTTGTGCCAGAAGTAAAGATGGTAATCTTAGATTTAGATTGTTGCAAGGCTGCTACAACCTCATCCATACTCTGATAGGATTTAGGCGTAAAAGAGCGTTCAACATTAATATCACACTCATTCACACCATCAATCTCAGAAGCGTTGATATCTGAATCAACCAGTGTCAAAGGCATTCCTGCAGCCAAAGCCTTTACAAGATTGGCAAAGTACGGGAAAAGCTCCTTTGTCCGATAAAGAGGACAGTATATTTCGCTACCATTGATGGCCTTAAGAAGGTCATCATAAGTGTATGTTTCGGAGTCGTATAAAAATACCATTACTTGGAAAGCTTAGCGTAGATTTCTCCTATGGTAGATACCAACCCGTCCTCGAAGATATCAATATCAAACTCATCTTCAATCTTGACAGTGAGTTCAGCAAGGTCAAATGATGTAAGACTAAGGTCCTCGCGAAGGCGCGTTTCTTCTTTCAACTCTGCAACCGGCTCAAGGCTCTTTGCTGCACGTATTTCATTAATAATGCCTAATACTTTATTTTCCATACTATATAATAATTATAATCTAACAGAACTCGGAATATTTACTACTCTATCTGCAAACCAGATTGTATTCTTCAATCCATCATTCTCACACTTCTCAAACATAGGTAGGCGGTTCATTAGTTCCCAGATGGGTCGCGTCATCACGCCATTGTCATTGGTCTCAGTAAGGAAGTTTATCTGTTCTTCCTTGTTAGGTAGAATAACAACATTCAACCAATAGTTTGAGAAGGTATCTGGAGAGTCAACAAAGAACTCAATATCTGGTATGTTCTTGAAGAACGCCTCATATTCAGCGGCCACCTTACGCTTGCTGGCCACATACTCATCCAAATGCTCTAACTGTGCGCAACCAAGAGCTGCATTGATGTTAGGCATACGGTAGTTGAAACCAATATGGTCATGACGGAACTCCCAACGATGAGGAATCTTAGCCTGAGTAGTGATATGCTTGGCGTAAGCGCCCAGTTCTTCATCATTGAAGAGCAACATACCGCCACCACCGGTGGTGATGGTCTTGTTGCCATTGAATGATAATGCACCAATCTTACCAAAGAGGCCAGTATGTATGCCTTTGTACTTTGACCCAATGCTTTCAGCGGCATCCTCAACTAATTCAATATGCCATTCTTTGCAGATAGCAGCAATCTCCTCAATACGTACTGGATGACCAAAGGTGTGCATAGGTACACATGCCTTAATTCTGCGGCCAGTATTCTTGTTGTAGCAAGCAAGTTCATCCTCTTCGTAAGCGAAGTCGTAGCTCTTATCAAGTTCACCAATGCGGGTGTTCTTACGAACCTCTGCATTCTTCTGAAGCCACTCCTTAAGAGCATCGGGAGAAAGGCCCATAGTAGAACAGTCAACATCCAGGAATACTGGATATGCCCCAATGTAGCTCAACGCATTTTCAGTGGCAATGAAGGTCAGTGCCTGGGTCAACACCTCGTCATCACGCTTCACGCCAACAAGCAACAAAGCCATATGGAGTGCATTCGTTCCACTAACACAAACCACAGCACGCTTGGCTCCCGTGTAAGCGGCCATATCATTCTCAAAACGGTCAACAAACTTACCTACAGAGGAAACAAAGGTGGTGTCAATACACTCTTCGAGGTATTTCTTCTCATTGCCCACAAAAACAGGGACAGCCAGAGGGGTAAACTCTTGGTTGCCATATACAGAC
>ODAJ012029833.1_pt1 | contig 26464 bp, 31 predicted proteins | sample 1539241 | NCBI WGS metagenome assembly ODAJ01 (sample SAMN02144231, study PRJEB22623) | gut metagenome | biome: sheep rumen | host: Ovis aries | place: New Zealand
CGACATTACAATATTTCTTCATACCTAATCGAAACTATAATTCCAAAGGGTGCTCTACCCTAATTTTTCCTACAGTAAGTTTACGCCGTCGTTAAAGTGACTTATATTGTAAATAGATTAATTATAAAGTATATTTATACTATAAAATATTTTAAAAACTGGTTGTGTGGGTAATCGGCTTTGCATTTTATAATATTTATTATTTCACAGAGAGGGGTATGGCCTAAAGATTAAATTAGGGGCATCCATCACTCATTTCCACAGTTCTTTTGCATGACTGCCGGCAAAGGACGTTCTTTGGCGGTGTATTCATTTACATGGACCTTCAACATTGTAACTATGGATAGCAGTTTTTCATTGAACTCGAAATCTTTGCCACATTGACATTTCATGAAGATACTCATAAGGTCGATTTTCTCCTGTACATCCTCAACGACTTCGATACGGCCTCTTCCCATGATAGAGGAATATGCGGTTCCATACTGACAGGGCATTCTGCCTTCAAATGGCTGCACGTCACATTCCATTTCAAAACAACAGACTGGATTTTTGGCGATGACATCCAGTTTGTATCCTTTTACGGCACAGTGGAGTATTAAAGATAAATTACCATCTTCCATGGTGTAGCCATAGTTCATTGGAACGATATAAGGCATGCCATCATCCACCAGGCCTATATGAACCACTTTACATTTGTTAAGGATTTCCAGAATTCTATCTGGATCCTTGACTTCCAATTCTCTTTTTGTCATATGTTTTTCCTCGTTTCTATATTATGATATTCATATTATTTAAAGTATCTTCAGTTCTTTTTAAAAGATTGTTTTCTTTTATTCTTTTAATATCGTTACTTATTTTAGCTCATATGGGTATATTAGTAAAGGAGATAGGCCTATTTGGAGAAAAGAGTGAAGTCATTATTCTTCCCTGGAAGACTGTAATAATTATTATGAGTATAGAAAATGTTATGGTTTGCTGATGGATTATAAAAAATAACCTGCTGCCACATAAAATATATTAACAGCAGAAATGTCCCCTTCCAAACAGGTCATTTTATAAGATCCTGTTTTCCGGAAGAGGACATTTTATAGTTCATTATATTGATTCTATGAGTCTCAGGTCATATGATGAGCTGGTCTTAATAGGATAGCACTGTCAGGGATACTGTTCTTCAGATAGTACCCGGTAATTCCCGCCATTCATTATTCTTCAAAAGTGGAATGGAGTTCTGCGTCAGTGACTTCTACTGCGCCCTGGGCAAGCAGAAGTTCTTTGTAGGAATCTGAGCCGAGAATCATTCCGGTTCCTCTCCTGGCTTCTAACTTACAGCCGCAGTCATACAGCTGATCCAGATGGTCAGGATCATCCAGTTCGTTATACTTGATGATAAAAGTATAGTAATCACCTTCGTCGGAATAAGAGGTTTCCACAAAGGGAAGAGCCTTGATTCCGGGATATAATTGTTCAATATCAATCTGTGAGATCTGATCTTCTGTATAACCGGCGGATTTGTAGAAATGAGTCTCTACATGAATAGCCTTGAGGATATTCTGGACGCCTGCTGCATAAAATACGTGCTGGTATTCTTTTACATCATCACCGTCTCTGCTGATCATAATGAAGTCCTGAATATCAGACCCTGTGGTATCCTGGATATCCGTAAAGGCAGATTCCAGAGCCTCATTTTCAGCAGCTTCCTCGCTTTCGGCAGCAGCCATGCTTTCCATGGCTTCATCTGCGGCTTCTGCGATAGATTCCTCCGTAAGCTCTGTTGTAACTTCTATGGCAGCTTCTGTTGTAGCCGGCTGGGCGTCTCCGGACTCCGATGACCCACAGGCTCCCAGACCCATAATAAGTACTGCCGCAAGAGCGAGTACCGATATTGTTTTCAGGATACTGTTCCTTTTCATATTAACTCCTCCTTTAAAATAAAATAAAGAAATTAGAATATAATAGTAATATATTTGAATTATAACATAATTTACCAAATATATACAGAAGATGGATGATAATTGAAATTTTTTTAGACTCGTAAATAGATAAGAAGAAGGTTAATGATCAGACTTCAAACCTGCCCCGCACATGGTAATCAGGCAGTCGCTGGTTTTTCCATATACCCGGCAGTATTCCTTATAGGCTGCATAGTTGGCAGCAGTGGTATGTTCGCAGTAGATGCCTTTGGAGGCCAGTTCCGCCCGGGCTTCCAGGATCTGGCCCTCAGGGGCATGGATGAAACGGATCTTATATTTGTCCGCATATTCAAGGATTTCCTGATCTCTCATGGGCTTGCCGATTGCGATGCCCTCTGCCAGGGTGGGTTCAGGAGTAAGTTCGGCGGCTTTGCCAATTCCTTTTTCGAAACCCTTTAACAGGGGATCGCACTTCTGACTCTGGAGAGCGATGACCTGGGGCATATGGTCGATGCAGCCGCTTTCTAACAGGTGCTCCAGCCCATGCATGACACCCAGGAAGAGGGTGCCGTTTCCCACTGGCACAAGGATGTTTTCAGGAATCCGCTGAAGCTGTTCATAGGTCTCATAGATGTAGGTCTTAGTTCCCTCATAGAAGAAGGGGTTGTAAACATGGTTTGCGTAATAGACACCCTCATCCTCGACCTTCGACCGGCAGACATCTGCACAGTGGTCGCGGCTTCCCGGAACCACATGGACTTTGGATCCGTGGGCCTTGATCATGTCGATCTTTTTAGGGGAGGTTCCTTCCGGAACGAAGATTTCGCAGTCGATGCCGGCTTTTCCGCAGTAGGCCGCCACGGAGTTTCCAGCATTGCCGCTGGAGTCCTGGACCACCCTGTCCACTTCAATGGACTTACAGTGGGAGACCAGCACGGCAGCCCCCCTGTCTTTAAAAGATAAGGTGGGCATGAGGTAATCCATTTTCAGTAAAACATCCTCATTAAAGCGGATGACAGGGGTCATTCCCTCTCCCAGGGAGATCTCTTTCCAGGAATCATCTTCCAGGGCCATAAATTTCCGGTATCTGAATAAACTCCATTCATTCTTATCGATGTCTTCCAGACGGAATCCGGGCGGCTGGAAATCCAGCTTCCAAAGGCCGCCACAGTCACATTTGGGCGCCCTGCTTGAGACAGACGTGATCTTTCCACATTTTGCACATTTAAAGTTCATGGTATTTCTCCTTAAGATTCTATTCTTTCAGCATTCTTTTGTGATTGCAATTCGGCCACCGCTTCAATTTCCACAAGGCATCCGAAATGGATCTCTGTCACTGCTTCTATGGCTTGATTATAATACTACTTTATGATAATGTATAATTTATAGATAATTATAATAATCATAAATATAAACTTATAATAAGAGGGGTTTTATGTTTACATATGAGAGATATATCAGAGCCATTTATGAATGTGGCAGCTTTACCAAAGCAGCAGAAAAGCTCTATATCACCCAGCCGGCTCTCAGTATTGTGGTGAAAAAGCTGGAGAAGGAACTGGGGAAGCCCCTGTTCATCAGAAACCGTAAGAAGGTCACACTGACAGAAGAGGGCCGGCGCTATCTTGATACGGCAGAGGAGATTGCGGGGATTGAGAGACGATTTAAAGACAGCCTGGCTGTTCCGGACAGGGGTTATACCGGGAAGATCCGGGTTGGCGGGGCAGGTATCTGTGTAAACTATGTTATACCGGCAATACTGGACAGGCTGAAAGACCAGTATCCCGGCTTAAGAATTGAAGTAGCGGAAGAATCGTTCTATACCTTGCGGGAAATGCTGCTTAAACAGAAGCTGGACCTAGTGCTGGATTCGGAGTCCTACCATGCCAACATCACCCATGTGCGCCTGTTCCCTAATACCCTTTTATATGCCGTGCCAAAAAGTCTCATTCAAAGCCGGGAACTTCTGAAGAAGGGCTTGTCAGCAGAAGACATCTGCCATGGCAGGCATATTAGAGATAAGAACCCTGTCATAGGGATGGAGGAAGTGGTGGATATCCCATATCTTTCCCTACAAGCAGAAAATGAATTGTACAGCAGGGTCCAGGTGCTGTTTAATCATTATGGTTGCAGGCCTGAGACGGCTATGTATTTCAACCAGCAGCTGACCTCCTACCGCTATGCCCAACAGGGCTTTGGAGCCGCCTTTATCGGAGATACACTGATTAAGGCCCAGCCCACGGATCAGCTTCTTTTTTACCTGTTTGACTATGAGATTCCCAAACGGTGGATTTCGGTGGCTTATAAAAGTGACGAATACCTGACCAAGGGGGCTAAAATATTCCTCGAGACCAGTAAATCAATTTACCGGACTTGCTGATGTTTGACAGCAGAAGCGGCTTCCCCTTCCTGTTGACATATGAGAAGGTCAACTCTATAATCAGTAAGACAGAGGAGAGCCGGAAATATGTCTGATCAATCTTATAGAAAATCCACCCTACAATATAATAATATGGAAGAGGAAAGCAGGAATTTTTACCGCAAGGTGGCGATCCTGGTTCTCCCCATGGCCCTGCAGAACCTGATTAATACCGGCATAGCGTCTATTGACGTGATCATTCTGGGAAGAGTCGGGGAGAAGGTGCTTTCCGGGGCTTCCCTGGGGGCCCAGGTTGCCTTCGTCATGAACCTCATCGTCTTTGGCCTTTGTTCCGGAGCCTCCGTTCTCATTGCCCAGTACTGGGGTAAGAAGGATATGCGGTCCATAGAGACTGTCTTTGGTATCTCCGCAAAACTGGCAGTCCTGTTGGGACTGGTCTTTATGCTGGCCGCTATGCTTGCCCCCGGCTTTCTCATGAAGCTTTTCACCAATGACCCGGTGGTAATCCGGCAGGGAGTCCGTTATCTTCGCCTGGTGGGCCTGTCCTATCCTCTGAATGCCCTGGTGATGATTTACCTGAACAGCGTCCGTAATCTGGGCCAGGTCCGTATCGCAACCTTCGCTTATCTTGTCTCTCTCGTGACGAATGTGCTGGTGAACAGCATCCTGATTTTCGGCCTGCTGGGTTTTCCGGCCCTGGGGGTCAGTGGAGCGGCCATAGGTACAGTGTGCGCCAGGGCGGCGGAACTACTGCTGGTATTGGTCTATGACCGGAAGCTTAATCCGGTTTTTAAAATTAAAATGGAATTCTTTTTCCGGAAAGATAAGCTGCTGGAAAAGGATTTCCAGACCTATACGGTGCCTGTCATAGCCAACGAGCTCATGTGGGGTCTTGGCATGTCCACCATGGCGGCCATCCTGGGTCATCTGGGCAGTGAGGTCATCGCTGCTAATTCCGTAGCCCAGGTCTGCAGGAACCTGGCCACGGTTCTGGGCTTTGGAGTAGCCAGTGCAGCGGCTATCATGACGGGAAATGTCATCGGCAGCGGCGATATCGGACTGGCCCGGAGAAACGGACGCCGCTTCCTCCTTCTTTCCCTGCTGACAGGCCTGTTCGGCGCGGGAGTAATCCTTCTGGTCCGCCCGGTCCTCCTGGCAACCATGGTCCTTACGGAAGGGGCGGCGGAAAATCTGTCCTTTATGCTTTACGTCATGGCAGCCTATGTCATTTTCCAGACTGTGAATACGACGGCTGTTGTAGGCATATTCCGGGGAGGAGGAGATACCAGATTCGGTTTCTTTCTGGATGTGGGCTTTATGTGGGGAATCGGTATCCTCGGCGGCTTCTTAAGCGCCTTTGTTTTTCACGCCCCAACCTTTGTTGTGATCGTTTTCCTTCTCTGTGATGAGGAGTTGAAACTGCCCATCACCCTGCTGCGTTACCGAACATATAAATGGCTGAAAAATGTGACAAGAGACTGAATATTACTGAATCTGATTAGTATTTTCCAGTAGTATGGAAAGGCTTTCAATAGAAAATAGAAGGAAAAGCTCTGGAACGGTCCAGGGCTTTTCCTATGCCATGAAGATTCATTTTGCCTCTTATTGAAATGATAAAGGAATCGTGCTATTATAGTTAGATATTACTAACTAGTGATAGGAAAGTATTACCAACTAAATATTTCTAATTAACATTTACTAGCTAAACATAACCAGTTAACAATTGAGAGCCATGGACTAAAGGATATGGTTCAAAAAATAGGAGGCAGTATGGGATTATTCAGAAAATATGTGAATCAGACAAGAAAGCCAGAGGGTTTCCTGGGCAAAATGATGGTGAATGGAATGAATGGCGGCCATGGGAAGATGTCAGACTGGGGCATGTCCTACCTGACAAGGATTGACCCAGAAGAGATTCTGGAGATCGGTTGTGGTGGCGGGAGAAATGCCGGTCAGTTGATGAAGAAGTACCCGGCTGCGAAAGTGACAGCCATTGATTACTCGCCGGTCTCTGTAGAGAAAGCAGAGATCTATAACAAGGAAATGATAGAAGCCGGCAGATGTATCGTCCGGCATGGAGATGTTTCGGATCTTGACCTGCCTGAGGAAAAGTATGATCTGGCAACGGCTTTTGAGACAATCTATTTCTGGCCGGGTCTTGAAAAATGTTTTGGCCAGGTGGCAAAGGTACTAAAGCCCGGTGGTGTTTTCATGATCGTCAATGAGTCAGATGGAACCGATAAAACTGGCTTGAAATTTGAGAAGATCATCGATGGCATGAAGTGTTACAGGGCAGAAGAAATCGAGGCCGCCCTCAAGACGGCCGGCTTCTCTAAAGTCAAGGTGGGCCACCACCAGACAAAACCCTGGATTACTGTACTGGCTAAAAAATAGGCCAGGATCTAAGCATGATCCAGACACATCATCCCCTCCCCACCTTATCCCTGGTTTAAGGTGCGGAGGGGATTTCTAGTTAACACTGGTTTATCTCCTGTATGACTTGTCTTGCATAGCCTAAAAACCCGATTTATCTCCTGTATGACCTGTTGTGGGCAGATTAAGATTGGCAGGTCTTTCATTCCGGTGCCCGGCACAGAGAATCTCTATATCTTCTATAATCCCTATCAGGAAGAGTGGCACCGTAAATGCGTTGAGGAACGTAGCAGGCTGTCCCGTCCTGAAGATAAGGAGCCGATAGTAATTATCCCTGAAATGGAACTGAGTATTCACAGTAAGTGTATGCTTGTCAGAAAGGAATCTGATGACAGGCTCGGGAACCTGAAAGAGGGAGATTTTGAGGCAGCCCGGAACTATCTGAACAGGATGCAGCTATTATAATTTTAGTCATCTATCAAATAAGCTATGGCAATTTTAATCATCTGTCAAATAAGCTATGGCAACTGTAGTCTGTTAAATCAAAAGGCTGATGGAATCATTGCCTGATATGATGTTATGATTTGAATTAAAAATGATATAATAATCAAATATTTTCAAATTAATAATGGAAGATATTTGCAGGAAAGGATGGTATAATTATTATATATATTCCTAAGAAAGATAGGGACCGGGGGATGACAGGATAATCTTTCAGCCGGCATGTAATGGATCTCCGGAATCTCAGACTATAGATAAACCTGAAAATAAATTAAATTCTGTAACATTTTTATCCCGTCAGGTGTGTATATAGTGAATAATAAATGCACATGGTATAGAAAGAAGGAGATTTACAAAGGAGGTTTATTATGAATAAGAATTCCAAGGATTCTAAGAAATGGCTTCTTGCACTCCTGTTTGCAGTCCTGGGGATATTCATCCTTGTTCTTTTTACCAGGCGAGGCCATAAAGGGGTGGAAGATGGAAATGGTCTTGCCGGGGCGGAAAAGAGTGAACTGGTCACTGAGGAAACCGCCCGCAGTGAAGCGGCTGTTCCTGAAACAGTTGATCAGGAAGTAGCTGCCCCGGAAACAGATGACAATGAGGCGACTGTACCTGAGACAAATAACAATGAGGCGACTGTGCCTGAGACAAGTGACAATGAGCCGGCTGTGCCTGAGACAAATGACAATGAGCCGGCTGTTCCAAGGTCAGACGACAGTGAGCAAGGGGGTCTGAAGGAGGGCGTCAGTGCAGGCCTTTCAGCTTCCGGACAGAAACTGCTGGATTTTTGTAAGGACCAGGAGCTCAATGACTGGTTCAATGACGCGAAAGAGAAGCCGCCTGTGAAGCTTAGCTATACGATTCACGGAGAGGCCCCCATCTTATTTGAAATCACTGACAGGGACCTGATCCTGAAAACTGTAGAAGCACTCAAAACTGTCGAGATTGATGGCCCGGCCAGGGAAAATCCGGAGAATGTGGCCGATGGAAGTGGGAACTCCTATTATTTCACCATGGAGGATGGGTCAAATATGGGATTTTCCTTTATGATGGGAGCCTTCAGGTGGAAGCAGGGAGACTGGCACGGAATCGCCAGTTACGGCGACCTTAGTGCAGTAAGTGAGGAGCTCAGAGAATACCGGTAATCCGGAAGAAATATATTCAAGGGGGAGTAATGAATGGATCCTAATAAAATTGATACTATTAATTTTGAAAATCTGACATCGGAAGAGGCGAGCCAGCTGGGACTGAATTCCATTTTCCAAGAGGCCAATGGGACCTACGACTGGATCTACTGTATGGACATGCTGCAGGATAAGTCTATGATGAAATTTGTAATGAAAATTATAGCCCTTGCCTTTGTCCCCTTTATCATCATATCCCTTGTCATATCAGAAGACCTTGAGAAAGCCCTGTGGGTTATAGGTATCCTGGCTCTCTGCCTGGGTGCTGTGATGGTGATTGTTCTCTTTTCTTTCTGGTTTACCAATGCCCTGTATAAGGGAAAATATATGATGGTTTATCAAATGAATAATCATGAGCTCATCTTTTCCCAGACCTCAGATCAGGCTAAGATCACAAAGATGCTCACAGCCACTTATTCCGCAATCAGTGCTGCCGGCCAGAATATCGGAGGTACCATAGCCGGAGCGGGTCTGACCATGAGTCCCAACGCCCATCACGCGGTATTCGCAAAGGTCAGATCGGTAAAAGGGAAGAAAAAGGATAATTTAATCTGGGTGAATTCCTTCTTTCAGCATCTCATGGTATATGTGCCTGCGGAATCCTATGACTTTGTTTGGGAATATATTACCCAGAGATGTGTCAGAGCAAGGATCAGTGAAGATTAGAAATATCAGGTTTGATGAGTGGCAGTTTGCAGCTATGATGGCAGGAAGGGAAACCTGTGATCAGTTGCAGCTATAATAGCAGGAAGGGAAACCTATGATCAGTCCTGACTGAAGGAAGGAGAGAGTGATGCAGTTTTTAGTAAGAGCTTATGATGGAGAGGGTATGCTGGCAAAAAGGATGGAGGTCCGTCCCCGTCATCTGCAGGGTATGGAGAAAATGAGTGAGCATATTATCTGTGCAGGTGGTCTTCTGGATGAAGATGGAAAAATGAAAGGATCCACCCTGATCCTGGATTTTCCGGGAAGGGAAGAACTGGATGCCTACCTTGACAACGAGCCCTATGTGTTAGAAAAGGTTTGGGAGAAGATCGTTGTGGAACCTTTAAATGTGGTGATCGCCAATGGGAAAAGGGACTGAAAACAGTCAAATGTTGCGATTGTTAACGGGAGACAGGCCTAAAATTCTGTTAAGTATGGTAATTGTCAATGGGAGACAGGCCTAAAATTCTGTTAAGTATGGTAATTGTCAATGGAAGACAGGCCTAAAACCTTGTTAAGGCTGGTGATCACCAGTGACAGACAGCTCCTAAAAAACTGATATATGATAAGCGGCGGCAGTCCGCCGCCCGAAAAAAAGTCCTCCTGGCTTAATAACTGCATGGGTATTAAGCCAGGAGGATAAGTATTTATTTAAGAAGGAATTACATTTCCGCCGGGAATTCCCGCCCGGTCAGGTAATTCATCAACCTTCTAAATACTATGTTTCTGTATTTTGCCGGAAAAGCCTAGAATACACGGATCGCGATCTCAGCCGGCTCATTAAGGAGCTCTTCAATCTCGTCATCCAGCTGTACCATGGTCAGGGAGAAACCAGCCATCTCCAGGGATGTACAGTAGTTTCCAACATAGTTCTTAGCGATAGTGAAACCTGCCTCTTCACAGAGAAGAGCAGCCTCACGGTAAGCGATGTAAAGCTCACTGATCGGAGTTCCACCCATACCATTGATCATGAGAGCAACTCTGTCGCCGGACTTGAAGGGAATGTCATTAGCTACAGCATCAAACATTTCCTTTACAATATCTTTTACCGGACGAATCTTAACTCTCTTTCTTCCGGGCTCACCGTGGATACCGATACCCATCTCGATCTCATCTTCTGCAAGCTCGAAAATAGGAGTTCCCTTAGCCGGCGGTGTACATCCGGTTAAGGCCATACCCATGGAACGAACACGGCTTACTACCTTTTCTCCTATTGCAACAACCTCTTCGAGGGAGGCACCCTTTTCTGCAGCGGCGCCACAGGCCTTGATTACAAAGAAGTTACCGGCAACACCACGACGGCCTACTGTGTAAAGGCTGTCCTCAACGGATACGTCATCATTTACGATAACAGTACCAATCTTGATGCCTTCCATCTCTGCCATCTCACGGCCCATATCCCAGGACATCTTGTCACCCTGGTAGTTGTTGATGATGTGAAGAACTCCGGCATCTGTCGCGATTTTCTTTGTACACTCATAAACATAGTTCATCGGGGGAGCTGCAAAAACAGCACCCGGACAGGCTGCGTCAAGCATTCCCTTACCAACACACATGATATGTGCAGGCTCATGGCCGGAACCGGAACCCTGCATAAGAGCTACTTTATTTGCCGGGATATCCTTCCGGTAGAGGGTGTTGATCTCTGGAACGATCTCATATTTATCCTTATTGGCAAGGTAGATACCCTCAATCATTTCTTTTACGAAATCATCAGCACTGTTCATTAATTTTTTCATTGTAACGCCCCTTTCTTTGATAAATGATTGTTATCTAACCGGCGATGCCGGATATGGTTTATTATTACTGCTGTAGATTCCAGCTTTTGCAGATTCCAGCTTTTGCAGATTCCAGCTTTATGCTTGTGGCTATCTCAGTGCCTCTGCTATGTTGGTTGCAATGATACCAACGGCTACAATACCGGGGTCATAGGTTCCGATGGAACGTTCTCCGGTGAAGAACTGACGGCCCCTTTTGGCGATCCAGTCTTTTGTGGTTTCCTTACATTCAACGGCAGCGGCTGCAGACTTCGTTAATGCTGTATCCAGGTCGTCATCTGCTGCCACGGATTCCCGGAGTGACTTCACTATCACATCAAAAGCATCAAGGACAGTCTTGTCACCAAGAACAGCTCCGCCTCGTTTGCTGATACCGTCAATGGCACTTTCTAAAGCATCGGCTCCTTCTGCCAGAGTAAACTCGTTTTTCCCCATGAGCTTCATACCGGTTCTCATAAAAAGAGTGCCCCAGACAGCACCGGAACAGCCGCCGGTACTTGCGGTGATGGACTGGGTTACGCCAAGGAGGAAAGTGCCGATATTGCTCATATCATAGCTGTCCCATCTATCCATAACGTTTTTAAAGCCTGTCGCGAGGGACTCGCCAAAATCTCCGTCACCCATTACCGCATCCAGCTCAGAAAAATATTTCCGGTTATCCTCTGCGGTCTTGGCCATTGTCCTGACCATGATTTGAACTTGTTCTTTTGAAATAGTAGCCATAATTACTCCTTTCCGGCCTGTCATATAAACCTGTTTAATAATGTAAATGAAACAATAAATCTACTTTTTGACTTCCTCTAAACAGATTTAAACCCATAGTGATATATACAAGCATAGTATTATTAATATATTGTTGTATAAGTACAATTGTGATTATATATTATCATAATTGTATATTAATCATATAAAAGAAAACAAATATTTCTGTTTAAATTTGAAACTAATACAGAAGATTAACTATGACAGCTGCAAAGTTGAGAAAATCCTAGAATAATCTGGAAAGAAATAGAGTCAAATTGTAGCTTGGATCCTGGAAGATGAATAATGGTAATAGGAAATGTATATTTTGTTGATAACTGACAGAGTCTGAATGAAATATCCTAAATTGTAAGGGCATATTGTCTAGAATGACAGCAGATTTTATCCATCCATGACTCCAGTATCCAGAATGGGCAGGCCAGGTCCCTGCCAGTTAATAGAGTTTTGAATCCTTGGATAAGCAGATGTTTCATAATGGAAACAGATGATTGGCTGACAAATGGGTTTGCAAATCCTTTCCAAAGACATTGATGTGTATATACAAGAATGATACTATACAGACATAAATTTTTAGTTGGTATAACTTGTATAGATACATGTTTTGGGAAAAGGGGGTAAGTTATAAAATGATTAATGTGAAATTAAGTTCGCTTGGACTTGAGCCGGTGCGGGGTGAGGAAAGGGTTTTAAGAGTTGACCTGGTGAGAGACATTTCCCCGTCTCATCGTCTGCTCTATGGAAGGGCCCTACAATTACCCGGATATTGATAAACTGCTGACAGAGCCGGAATTCATTGATATGAATAAAAAGGTCGTTATTACGGCAGAGCCCAACTATCTGGCAAGGTTTACCTCTACCAATCAGGTAATCAGCTATCAGAGAAGATTTATGAATGCCGCAAAAGGCCAAAGTTGATTGTTATGTATTTACAGGATTCTTTTCTTGAAAACATGGGAGAAGAATCCTGTTTTTTTAACTTGGCAGGTGAGAGACCGGATGTAGACTTGACACTAAAGGTATTTCTTTGTATAATTATTGACAATGATGTATTTATCTGTACTTACAAGGTAAACATTATCTATAGACGGTATAATTAAGACAACAAAGAAAGAGGAGCTCTTTATGAAGGAATTTATTTTAGACAGAAATAATCCCAAACCTTTATATCAGCAGTTCCGGGATGTGGTTGACGAAAAGATCAATTCCGGAGAATGGAAGCCAAATGATAAGATTCCTTCGGAAAACCAGTTAAGCAGCCAGTATGGTTTAAGCCGCATGACCGTCAGGTCCGTGCTGATGGAGCTGGTTAAGGAAGACAAGCTTTACCGTGTACAGGGCAAGGGGACTTTTGTGGCAGAGAAAAAGATCGAAGCCCAGAGCCTTTACTATGTGGGAGTGAGAGAGCAGCTCGAACAGATGGGCTATGAGGTGTCTACAAAAACCATCGATTGCCAGCTGGTGCCCTGCAACCGCAATGTGGCAAAACATCTGAATCTGGAGGAGGGAACTCCGGTTTTCATGATTAAGCGTGTCCGCTCCATTAAAGACGGCCCTGTAAGTATCCATATTTCTTATATTCCCCAGAAATACAGTAAAGACCTGACTCCTGGACTTCTTGAGCAGGAACAATTATGTGTCCTGATGAACCAGAGATATGGCCTTCAAAGAAAAAGGGTTTCAGAGACTCTGGAGTCCATTGCTGCGGATGTTGAGGAGGCTGACCTCTTAAATGTGAAGAAGGGACATCCCCTGCTTCTTCTCAAGGATGATTTGTATTCCGAAGAGGATAATCCTTATGAATATACCAAGGTGGTATTCCGAGGAGATAAGGTTAAAATCCGGCTGAATTTTGAGCAGTAAGCTTAGAAGCCTTCCTGTGAAGCCTGCACATTTTAATATAATCAAATATATTATAAAGCGGTCCTTTACTTTTCGTCCTGTAAAGGGCTGTTTTTTGCTCCCCTGAACCTATTTAGCCGATAATACGGAAGTAATCCATGGAGGCTCCGGACTTTCTGCAAAGGCCTTTATCTGAATAATCGCATAATCAGCGAAAGTGTCATCATGGTCGCTGGCCTGTTGGAGGATTTCATTTTTTCCATCCGTTCCCGGATCATCGGCGGCATGGGCCGGGATGGCCTGGCAGCAGGCTGAAAGCCATCAAAAAAGCCAATGTTAAGGCAGAAAGCCTTTTCATTAACTAATGATATATTCAAAATAGATTTTAGTTGATCATAGACAGGAGATAGTATAAAAACAGAAGATATGGGAGGAGATTCAGCGCAATGGATAATAAGAAGACTTACAGAAAATGGAGGCAGGACGATCCTGCTTTTAATGAGAAGGAGGCCTGGCCTGGCTCCCGGTTCCCGGATGCGGAATGGCATATGTTCAGGGAAAAAGGCTGCCTGGTCACCGCCCTGGCTATCATGTTGAGGCATTTTTCTATTGAAAAAGAAAAAGATGAGAGGCTTTTTAATCCCTGGATTCTCAACCAGAGGCTGATCGCCTGCGGAGCCTTTGATTCCAGGGCAGACCTTAATTTAAGAGACATCAACAGGCTCTATTCCCTGGATTATTCCGGGGCTATGACTTGTTCCAGGGAAAACCTGCAGGCAGTCTGGGAGACCGGCCAGCCTTTCCTGATTGCTGTGGCAGGCGACCAGGGAGAAAGACATTTTCTTGTGGCAGAAGAGATGGCACAGGATGACCTTGTGGTGATTGATCCCTTATGGGACAGGAAATATTTAAGTGAATATGACCAGGTCATTGAGCTGCTGGTTTTCTGGAGAAACGATGAAGGGATGATGTATTGTGCGGAGTAAACCGGAGCGGGCCGGGGCTAATTTGCCAAGACTTATCATTCACGAATTCAAAGAGCCAGGGGCTTCAAAATTGCTCCTGGCTCTTTTATAATTTGTGAGTTTTTATGTTTTCTGGCACCATTTGCTTCTTAAATCTTATTAAGTCCTAAAGCTCTGTTAAGTTCTATAGCCTCATTATGTGTTACAGAGCATTCAAGTTTTTCGGTGCTATAATATTCTCTGGCTCTTAAGAGCGGATTGGTCTGTTCGGAACCGGCGGTTATCAGAACCTTAAGCCCTTCTTTCCTGGACGCTCCTGTAGAATTCCTTCATTTCGTCCTCTGTCTCAAAGGTGGCGATGTAGAACTGGTTGCCCATGGCGTCTGCCAGGACATCCGGGATACGGCCATTCATTTTCATATGGTCGCGGTACTTATCGAGAACTTCATCCCGGCTCAGGACATAGTCATAGCCGTCCCTGAGACCTAAATAAGCGCAGAACTGGTGACCCTCCGCCTCCTTGGTGGACCGGTCAAAAGCGATCATGTCGGCCCAGATTTTGTATACATTGGTGCTATGGGCGAAATTAACCATGTCCGGGCTGAATCCGCCGGAGGGACGCATATTCACTTCAAGGGCAACCAGGTCCCCTTTCTTGCCGAAAGCCTTCTGGTCTTCTAAGAGACGGAAGAACTCGAAATGAATGTAGCGGCTCTTTACATTGAAACTTTTGACAACGGCACGGCCCGCGGCCTTGATATCCTCAGGCAGCTCCTTCAGGATCCAGTACTGCAGGTTTCCTCTTTCATTAACCACATTCATGATGTCTGTATAGGTAATATTACCGGCCTCAAAGAGGGGTTCTCCTTTGGAGTCAATGATGGCATCATAGGTTTGGACCTCACCGCGGATGAATTCTTCCATAATATATTGGATAGAGGGTATCTTGTTCTCAAAGAATTCCTTCATTTCCTCATCGTTGGAGATCTTGTTGGTGTGGGAAGCTCCCACCCCGTTATCCGGTTTTGCGATGACCGGATAGCCAACTTCTTTTGTGAATTTCAGACAGCCTTCCAGATCATCGACCAGATGGTAACGGGCAATGGGAAGCCCTGCCTTCTTATAATATTCCTTCATCTTTGATTTATACTTGATGCGGGGAATGTCATCGATCTGAAAGCCACTTTGGATATTGAAGTCAGTACGGAAGCTGGCATCCCTTTCCAGCCAGTACTCGTTGTTGGACTCCAGCCAGTCGATCCGCCCGTATTTGAAGATGAAAAAGGCGATGGCCCGGTAGACTGCCTCTCTGTCCTCCAGGCTGTCCACCTTGTAGTATTCATTCAGACTGTCCTTCAGCTCCTGCATCAGGTCATCATAGGGCTGGTCGCCGATGCCCAGCACATTCATACCGTTGTTTTTTAATTCACGGCAAAACTGCCAGTAATTCGTTGGGAAATTCGGAGAGATAAAAATAAAGTTTTTCATAATAAATCCTTTTCATTAAATACTTGCTTATAAAATACTTGTTATAAATATTAGGTGAATAAAGGTTGAATAACAGCGTGGTAAAAATAGTATGTAATAAATAATTAGTGATAAATGTTATTTAGTAAAGAGGATGAGACAAAGCCGGGGTCCCATGGCTTACTGACCCAGAAGATAGGGCAGGAAATAAACCACCTGCTTGTACCACCAGTCCCAGTCATGGCGCACATCATATCCCCAGTAATCTACCCAGGTATGGATATTTTTTCTTTTGAGGATCCGGTCCAGGGCCTCTGTTTGTTCCGGGTATTCCCATGGACCCCGCCCGGTGCAGATCACAGCCCTCTGGGAGTTAAATAGTTCGATATATGGATGATCCTCAGGAAGATTATACATATAATCGACCGGAGAGTTCATATATACCAGTTCGTCCATATACTGGCCGAAGCCATAAGAAGCTGTGTAGACACCGCTGAGGGCGAGAAGCCCGTCAAAAAGATCTGGCCTGCGGAAATAGAGATTGGCCGCATGGGTAGCTCCCAGACTGCAGCCAAAACTGATTATGCCTCCCTGATAGTCTGCCTGAATCCTGTCGCTGACATATTCCCTGATGAAAGGGCACAGCTCATCGGTGATGAAATGGATCCAGCGCTCATATAATTCGATACGGTACCTGGGATCCCCCGCCGAGTCGCTCCAGGTCTCTGCGTCTATGGTATCAATGGAAAATACCATGATACTCCCGCCGTCAATCCAGTCTCTGCACACGTCAGCCATTTTAAAATTCTCAAAGTCATAAAAGTGTCCATCCTGACAGGGGATATAGAGGACCGGCCGTCCTCCATGACCATAGATATTCATTTCCATATCCCTGTTTAAGATGTTGCTGTAATAAGTCATATAATATTTTTCCATAAGTACCTAACCTTTGCTGAAATGCCTGGTCTGCTATTATCAAGAATCGATGGATCCGCTGTCTCCATCGTAGAGCAGGGTCCTCATAAAAAATGGGATCTGTCTTTCCCAGCTGGCTTCACAATGGCTGCCGCCGGGGATGATACGGGTCTCCAGAAAGATATCCCGTCTGATCAAAGAGCCTGTAATCCGGATATAATCTTCGATCATATCCCTGTGGGCCTTTATTTCCTCGGACCCGAAGTCAAGATAAATGATGGTATCAGGAGAGATCTCCACCTTCCGGATTAACTGGTTAAGCTCATCCGGGCAGAAATGGAAGGATGAGGAAAGGCAGGCCGCCCTGGAAAATACATCGTTGTATTCCAGAACGGCATATAAGCTCATCAGGCCACCCATGGAACTGCCTGCAATCATCGTATGCTCCCTTCCAACGAGAGTGCGATAGGAGGCATCGATCATGGGCTTTAGTTCCCTGACCATCCACTTCATGTAAATCTTTCCCTTTCCCCGGATATCTCCAAAGTAGGAATCTGAGAAAGAGTAGGGAGCATATTCACAGATCCTTGCATGATTGGGTCCGTGATTGCACTCCACAGCAACTATAATCATCTGGGTCCTGGTCTGATCCATATATTTTTCCATACCCCAGCTTTTCCCATAGGTTGCGTGGGAATCAAAGAAAACATTATGGCCGTCAAACATATAAAGAACCGGGTATCTCCGATCCGGGTCTGTCCCATAGGATTCCGGCAGATAGACATAAACCAGCCTTTTGGCGTCACCGGTCAGTTCAGGGATCGTAATATCCCACATTTTTACCATAGAAGAAACTCCATTCCAGTCATAATTTTGGTCAGCTAATGCCTCTTTGAAAGGGTTATAGCCACCTTTACTATTTTTGCACATTTCCTACAAAATCACAAGAGCAGTTTAGAGAGTTTAGGCGGATAGGGAAGTTGGGGTAGTTTAGGAAGATCGGGAAGCTGGTCCAGGGAAGACGTCCGGACGGGACAGTCCCTGAAGATGTCTATATTCAAATGCCAGGATACTGGGAGTTTCTGAATGAAAGGTAAATTAAATAATAAGTCGGGCAAATTATAAAAGCCCAGATTCATTTAACTGGTCTCTGTTGGATTTAACAGACAGAGACCAATTTTTTTTAGATAATTATCAGGTTTCTACAGCTTCTCCTAAAAAAGACTGATAATATTATTGGAATTAAAATATTATATTTGTGAAAAATGACAAAGGAACAGGTTTTTTGCAAAACAAAAGGAAATTGTTGCTTTAAAAAGCCAAGAATTACAGGAAAAACCGAAGTATGATTATGTAAAATTGTGTTATTTTTCGTGCAAAAAGTAACTCTATGAAATGAAAGAAAAAAGTGGTAAAGATAGAATCAAATCATTATTCTAATGATATTTATAATCATTTTATCAGGTTAATCATAAACACAATCATTTTTGAGAGATGGAGAGTTACCGTGAAGAAATATATTATAGGACGGGTATTATTTGTGATACCTATTATGCTCGTTTTGTCCATTTTCACCTTTGGATTAACCTATCTTTCGCCGTCAGATCCTGTCACCCTATACTATCAGAGTATGGGTACAAGACCTGATAAGGAAATGGTGGAAAAAAAGAAAGAAGAAATGGGATTAAATGATCCTTTTCTGGTTCAGTACGGCCGTTGGGTCGTCAATGTGCTCCACGGGGACCTGGGTGAATCCTACCGCTATAAGACTTCTGTCTGGAGCGAAATGGGGAAGAGACTGCCCAATACTCTGATATTGACAGGGGCGACGGTCCTTCTTACCATCCTTTTTGCCGTTCCTCTGGGCATTCTTTGTGCGGCCTTTCAGAACAGCTGGATGGATTACCTTTTCCGGCTGGTGTCCTTTTTGGGCGTGTCCATGCCCAGCTTCTGGGTGGGGACCCTTCTCATGTATGCCTTTGGGGTCAAGCTCCATATGCTGCCGATTATGGGAAGCGGAGACCTGGAGCACCTGATTCTGCCGGCCGTGACCCTGGCCTTCTGGATGACTTCCCTCTATATCAGAAGGCTGAGAGGAAGTGCCCTGGAGGAGATGAATAAGGATTACATGATTGGAGGAATGGCCAAGGGATTTTCCAGGGGAAGCATTATCATGAAACAGGTCCTGCCCAATTCCCTCCTTTCCGTCATCACCATGTTTGGCATGTCCATCGGAAGCTTACTGGGCGGGGCGACCATCGTGGAGACCATCTTTGAATGGCAGGGAGTTGGCAAGATGGCAGTGGATGCCATATCCATCAAAGACTTTCCCATCATTCAGGGTTATGTGCTCTGGATGGCTCTGATTTATGTGAGTGTAAACCTGATCGTAGATCTCATGTATCAGTTTCTGGATCCCAGAATCAGACTGGGGGGTGGTAAGGCATGAAGACTTATGTTAAGAAGGCCCTGCACAACAGGGAGTTTATGCTGCTGCTTTTTCTGGCAATCATCCTGATTCTGATTCCGGTCTTTGCCCCTCAGCTGGCCCCCCACGACCCCATAGCCAATGACTATGCCAATGCCATGAACCCGGGCAGCCGGGAATATCCCTTCGGGACTGACCAGATCGGCCGATGTATTCTTTCCAGGCTGATCTGGGGCGGGAGGACCTCCTTGTTGATTGTATTCGTGGTGGTATTTATTGTTTCCGTGATCGGAATTATCCTTGGTATCACAGCCGGTTTCTTCGGCGGATGGGTGGATATGCTGATCACCCGCTTTACGGATATCGTCATGGCCCTGCCTGCGACGGTCTTTGTCATCGCTCTTGTTAGTGTGCTGGGTCCCAGCCTTCATAATACCGTGATGGCCATGTCCCTGGTGGGCTGGACGGAATACTGCCGTGTGACCAGGGCCCTGGTCCTGGCGGAAAAGGAGAACCCCTATGTCCAGGAAGCCCGTCTGGGCGGCCTCAACCGGGCCCAGATTATCATAAGGAATATCCTGCCAAATGTATTTCCCTACCTGCTGGTAAACATTACCCAGGATATCGGTAACCAGCTGCTGACCCTCAGCGGTCTGTCCCTTTTAGGCCTGTCTTCCCAGCCTCCGACTCCGGAGTGGGGCTTTATGCTCAGTGAGGGAAGAAAATATATCCAGGCGGCTCCATGGCTGATCTTTTATCCAGGCTTGATCATTGTGATTCACGTCATAGTGTTCAACCTGCTGGGAGACAGCCTTAGAGATATATTAGATCCAAGATACACCAAACAAAGGGGAAAAGAAAGGAGAATGAAACTATGGTTAAAAAGAGAATCCTGACCCTGGCTCTTGTACTGTCTATGATCGGCACTGCAATGCTGGCCGGATGTGGTTCATCAGGAGGCGAAGGTGGTTCGGGAAATGAAGGCCAGTCCACAGCGGAGGCCAGCCAGGACGCCCATATCAAGGCGGCTCTTTACTGGTTTGGAACCAGTCTGGATCCGGCAACGGAGTATGATGGCTGGACGACCTGCCGGGCCGGTATCACGGAGACCCTGGTAACCGTTGATCAGAACTATGAGATCCAGCCTCTTCTGGCAGAGAGCTGGGAGCAGAAGGATGACGTCACCTGGGTTATGCACATCAGAGAAGGAGTGACCTTCCACGATGGAACACCGGTAGATGGCGCAGCAGTAAAAGCTTCCTTTGAGAGAGCCATGGAGGTTCAGGAGAGGGCAAAAGATGCGGCTAAGATAAAAAGCATTGAGGCGGACGGCCAGGATGTCACTTTTGTGACAACGGAGCCTTTCGGAGCCTTCCTTGCCAATATTTCCGAGCCCATGTACTCTGTAGTTAAGGTTGGCGATGACATGGACTATGCCAACGCACCGGTCGCTACAGGTCCCTTCAAGGTAACCGGCTTCAAGGTAAATGAAGTGATTGAAACTGAGAGATACGATGACTACTGGAACGGTGCCTCCACGGTTAAGTCCATGACCATCAAATGTATTGAGGAGGACAGCACAAGAGGACTGGCCTTACAGTCCGGTGAGCAGGATGTGGTTCAGAGAGTGGCAAACGCTGACCTGCCTAACTTCAAGGCTGACTCCAATTACCAGGTAATCGATACCACAGGTGCCCGTGTGAGAATCATTCTTCCCAATATGCAGAATGAATTCCTCCAGGATGCCAAGGTAAGAAAGGCTATTGCTGAGGCCATCGATTATGATTCCCTGGTCAAGGTTCTCGGTGACGGTGTGACCAATGCCCAGGCACCTTATCCCAAATCAGCACCTTACGGTTATGATGAGTTAGAGAAACAGACTTACGATGCGGCAGATGCAGCCAAGCTGCTGAAAGAAGCCGGATTTGAAGACAGCGACGGCAATGGCTATGTGGACAAGGATGGTAAAGAGTTAAAGCTGACCCTGACTTACCAGATGTCCGATTACACCAGCATGCTTGAGGCAGTACAGTCCATGGCAAAAGAGAGTGGAATCAACATTGAGCTGCAGATGACAGACAGCCTGGAAACCGTAGAAGAGAAGAAAGACTTTGACCTGATCTGTACCAACTGGCAGGTGCTTTCCACAGGAGATCCCCAGTGGTTCCTGGAGACTCTCTACAAGACCGGGGCACAGAACAACTGCATCAGCTACAGCAATGAGAAGCTTGACGGAATTATCGACCAGCTCTCCACAGCATTTGACCTTGCAGAACGTCAGAAGCTTACCATCGAGGCGGAGAAGATCCTTCTTGAGGATACCGCATCCATCTATCTGGTTGGAGAGAACAACTTCGTAGTAGCAAATACCAAGGTACAGAATATTGTGCCTTATCCCATTGATTATTACTTCATCGATAACGGCATGTCCATAACAGAGTAGACAGAGCTGACAGAGCAGACAGGACTGATTATCCCATGAAGGAACAAGGAGTAGTCTTATGGAAATTGTGAGGGCAGAAAATGTATCAATTACCTATGACGGCATAAAGGATGCGGTCAGTGATGTCTCCTTCTCTGTGGAGGAGGGACAGATCATCGGCATCGTCGGTGAGAGTGGCAGCGGCAAATCCACGATTCTCCATGGAATCCAGGGTCTGCTGCCAAAGACATCTGCCCGGAAAGGGACCATCTCCTTGTTCGGCAAAAGCATTGACCATATGTCGGCCGCGGAGCTGAAACGCATCCGCGGCCGGGATGTAGCCATGATTTTCCAGGATACGGGAAGATATATGAATCCCATCAGCAGGATCGGGAAGCAGTATACCGCATTTTTGAAAATTCATGAGAAGAAACCCGTCTCTGAACTGGTGGAACTACAGAAGGAGATGCTGCATAGGGTTCATTTGGAGGATACGGACAGGATTCTCCACGCCTATCCCTTTGAACTGAGCGGAGGCATGCGGCAGCGGGTGGGCATAGCCATGGCCATGTCCCTGCGGCCTAAACTGCTGCTGGCGGATGAGCCCACCAGTGCCCTGGATGTTACTGTCCAGGCCCAGGTCATCTATGAGATGATGGAGCTGAGGGAGAAATACGGCACTACCATTATTTTTGTAACTCACAGCATGGGAGTGGCATCCTACATGTCTGACGTGATTGGTGTTATGCAGAATGGAAAGCTGGTGGAGTGGGGGAAAACAGAGGATGTGATCTCTTCACCCCGGCAGGAATATACCAGGTCATTGCTTGACTCCGTCATAGAATTACAGGACGAAAGGTTGAACAGCTAGCTATGAAAGAACCGATTCTGAAAATGTCCCATATTAGTAAGGTATTCTACTCTGATAAAACAGGGGAGATTCCGGCCGTGACGGATGTTTCCCTGGATATCCGGGAGGGAGAATGTGTCGGTATCGTCGGTGAGAGCGGCTGTGGCAAGAGTACCATTGCCCGGATGATTACCGGGATTACCGGTGTGACAGAGGGACAGATTTTCCTGGAGGATGAGGATATCACTCATGTTCCGGACAGGTCTTTAAAAAAAATATATAAGAAGATCCAGATGGTCTTTCAGGATCCCTATTCCGTCTTCAGTCCCAGGATGCAGGTGGGCACATTTTTAGAGGAAGGGCTTGTTCACTATAAGATCGCAGGGAGGAGCCAGGCCAGACAGGAGGCAAAGACCCTGCTTGAGATGGTGGAGCTGGGACCGGAATTACTGGACAGGTTCCCCCACCAGCTAAGCGGAGGCCAGCTGCAGAGGGTGGTGATTGCCAGGGCAATCTCCATTGAACCCCGGATCATCATCCTTGACGAAGCAACCAGCGCCCTGGATGTCTCTGTCCAGAAGCAGGTTTTGAAGCTGCTTGTGAAGCTGCAGAAGAGACTGGGTCTTACTTATCTCTTTATCGGCCATGACCTGGCGGTCGTCAGAAGCATTTCCCACCGGATTGTTGTCATGTATGCCGGCACGGTTGTGGAAGAACTTGATTGCCAGAGACTGGTGGAGACGGCGGCCCATCCCTATACCAGAAAGCTCCTTGACAGTGTTTTCTCCGTTCATGACAAGAACAAAAAGAAGATTGAACTGGAGACCCTGACCATGCAGGATTCCGGTTATGTAAAGGAAGGATGCCCTTATCAGAAAAGGTGTCCCCTGGTCCATGACCGCTGCAGGAAGCAGAAGCCAGACCTGAAGGACCATGGCAATGGACACAGGCTGCGCTGCTTTTATTTTGAATAAGTAGCCGGATGTCTTATTTCCCTGACGGGAGAACTGTTCTAACAGGGTAATTATTCAGGCTGACAGAATAAAGATAGAAGGAGCTGTCGCACTAAAGCGGCGGCTCCTTGTCACGTAAAATGGCAGGAACCCTCATGTCCTGCCTTATGTCCGTTGCGTGTCATCCATTCGTCTGATGACGGACTGATTCCAGTCCGTCCCAGAACAAAAGGGCCAGAACAAAAGAAGCCGGTCATATGGGTCATAAAAAGATGCATGAGAAAGGCAGGATAAAAGATAAGATGGATTATAAATTAGTCACTGAGCAGGTCAAGGCTTTACTGGATGCAGACAGCCATTATATGCCGGTTATGTCCAATGTCTCAGCTTTGCTGATGGAGTATATGGAGGATATTAACTGGGTAGGCTTTTACATCATGAGGGATGGCAGACTGGTAGTGGGACCCTTCCAGGGCAAGGTGGCCTGCATTCATATTGAGATCGGCAAAGGGGTATGCGGGACAGCCGTACAGAAGAAGGCGGTAATCCGGGTGGAGAATGTCCACGACTTCCCCGGTCATATCGCCTGCGACAGTGCCTCTAATTCCGAGATCGTCCTTCCCATCCAAAGGGGAGAGGAGGTCGTTGGGGTTCTGGATATTGACAGTCCTCTGCCGGGAAGATTCACGCCGGAAGATGAAGATGGGCTGAAGAAAATAGCAGATCTTCTTGCCAGGGAAATGTCAGCATTATAGATATGGATTTCAGATCAATTATCCGGGGAAATGTGAGCATTATAAATATAGATTTCAAAATAATTACCCGGGGAAATGACAGCATTACAGATATGGATTTCAAAACAAGTATCTGGGAAAATGTCATCTTTATTAACACAGGTTCATAATAAGTATTTTATAAAAACAGTTATTACAGCTATTATTAAAACTGAAAACAGATCTTATATAATTTAAGCCAGGGACAGGTTGGCATAGGGTGATATGCCGGTCTGTCCCTGGCTTATTATTTAAAATAGTACCTATAAATTATAGTGAATCCCGTTTACCCTTCCATCTCTGCCAGGGTCCGGTAGGGCGGGCAGGTCTCCAGCAGCTGGGTGTGGCTGCCTTCTGCCAGAACCTTACCGTCCTCGATGTAGAGGATCCGGTCCGCATTGATGATGGTGGATAGCCGGTGGGCGATGAGAACCACGGTCCGATCCTTCTGCATATTATCGATGGCTTCCTGGATTCTGGCCTGGGTCAGATTATCCAGGGCAGAGGTTGCCTCGTCGAAAAGGATGATCCGGCTCTTTCTCAGCATGGCCCGGGCGATGGCCATCCGCTGCCGCTGGCCTCCGGATATATTGACTCCTCCTTCACCGATCATGGTGTCATAGCCCTGGGGCATCTTGCGGATATCCTCATCAATACAGGCCAGCCGGCATACCTCCTCCATCTCCTCCTCCGAGGCATCCGGGCAGGTCAGCCGCAGGTTGTCCCTGACCGACATATGGAAAATGTAGGGGCTCTGGCTGACTACCGTGATACTATTCCGGATAGAGTCCTTGGTCAGGTCAGAGAGGGGAATGTCATCCAGCAGGACCTGGCCCTGCTGGGGTTCATAAAGCTTGTCGATCAGATTGAAAATGGTCGTCTTGCCGCAGCCGCTTTTGCCCACCAGGGCCACGGTCTCACCGGCCCGGATGGTCAGGGTCATATCCTGGAGGACCCAGGGGCCGGGCCCGGCCTCAGGACCACTGTTATAGCGGAAATAGACGTGATTAAAGCTGATCTTGCCCTGGGGATCTTTTAATTCCTTGTCGCCAAATACTTCCTTGGGGAATTCAGGACTGTTTATCAGGGCACTGACCCGTTCTGTGGACAGGTTGAAGTCTGTGAGAAAATCCATGAAATTGCCGACGAACTTAACCGCATTGGGCCCCAGGTCTGAATAGTAATTATAGAGGATCAGGGCCGTGGAGGGGAGAAGCAGATTAGAACCGATCAGGTAGGCCAGAAGAGCAATCAGGGCAAAGGATCCGAACTCACCCAGCTCCCAGCGCAGCAGCTTCAGTCGCCAGGACCGGCTCTGCATATAGAGCCGCTTTTCATTGGCTTCATTGATCCGGCCTTTCAGTTCACTGCTGAACTGCTGCTCACTGTTGAGGAACTTCACATCCTTCTGGCCCCGGACCATTTCCCCCACCAGACCGGAAAAGCGTTCATTGGCCATGCGGAAGGATCGGTCATCCCGGCCCAGCCGCCTGGTCCGCCATAATTCGATGATGGACTGGAGGACGATCAGCAGGAGAACAAAGAGGAAGATCCTCACATCTACCACAAACATGGCCACCAGGATACCAAAGTAGTTGATGACCTGGGTGATCATGTCGGCCAGATTATTAAAGCCGGAGGCGATGCGTCCGGTATCTGTGGTAAGCCGCTGGATGAAGAGGCCGCTGCCCTTCTCATCGATGCAGTGGTTCTCCACCCGGAGTACGTTCCAGACCAGGTCCTCTTCCAGGCTGGACAGGGTTTTGGTGTAGACATGGTTGTAGGCCTGGTTGCCCGTCACCATACACAGGTTTCTCAGAAGCTGGATGACCAGGAGGCTAAAGGCGATATACATGACCCGCCAGGCTTCATTATTCACATAGGCCCTGATGATCCGGGCGCTGATGATGGGAGCGGCCACAGCCAGCACACAGCCGGTAAGCTGGCAAAGACCAGCGAAGAAGAGCAGCTTTTTATGGTCACTGATATATTTCCAGGAAAAACGGATGTTGGTCCAGGTCGAATTCCGGGGGACCTTATAGGGGTCATTGGTACCCTTGCCACTTCTAGCCATGTCCTCACCTCCTGTCAAGGGTCATCTCTGCCTGATGATTACCAATTATGCATAATCCCAGGCTATTACTTGTGTAAATGTCTATTTTTATGTAGAATGATGTAAGGGTCGAAAGGTAGTGTTTTTTCCTTTCGCTCTCCTATAGTACCTTGAAAAATTCATATATTTTGTCATTCATGGCC
>ODAJ014792795.1_pt1 | contig 26430 bp, 18 predicted proteins | sample 1539241 | NCBI WGS metagenome assembly ODAJ01 (sample SAMN02144231, study PRJEB22623) | gut metagenome | biome: sheep rumen | host: Ovis aries | place: New Zealand
CGCCTGATGCCGCAGTTGCCCGAGGGCGAGGAGGACACGGGGAAGTGGTTGTGGAACACGGGCGAGAGGAGCCGCGAAATCGTCGTCGAGACAGACAAGAGTTTCATCTACCGCGTGACCTATACTAACAGCAATGGCATCGAAAGCCAACTGTGTTTCCCCATAGCCGTACGAGGCGATGGCCGCGCCGATGTGCTTACACCCTCTATTACTATAGGAACAGAGACCCTGAACGCTACCACGGCTCGTTTGCTGTATGGGAAATCGGCCAAGCTCAGCGTAGTGCCGTCGGCTGGATGGGGTACCTACAAATGGACAGGAAACAAGACAACACAGGAAATCACGACCTCTGCCTTGCGCAAAAACAGCGATTTCATCGTTGAATATACCAATCAGGAAGGCGTCGTCAGCAGTCTGACTTTCCAGCTCGACGTGCTGGCAGCTCAACCCTATGCTGAGGTCGATGGCAAGAATGTTGCCCTGCAAGAGGATGCCGCCACGCTGGTGGCCGACCAGTTCTTTGCCTTGCAGTCGTCGCTCGTAGTGGATGCTGGAAGCAGCGTGACACTGGGACTGACCTTGCCCACTGCCGTTGCACCTGCCAAAGTAGTATGGAACACGGGTGAAACGGGGGCCGCGCTGACGCTCACCGACATCAGCGAAAGCCGAACTGCAACAGCCCGGTTCACATTGGGAGGCGAGGAGGTTGAGTATAATTTCGAAGTGATGGTGCGCCCCACGGAGGCTGCTACCATCGCACCCGGATACTACATGCTGCGACATGTACCCACCGACACTTATCTGACAGCGCACGAAAAGGGGCAGGCTGTAAGCTTCGAAGCAAGGAACCCGGACGATGAGAACCGCGTGTGGAAAATAGAACTCAACAATTCCGGACGAGCCAATCTCATCTCAATGGCTGGGGGAGACAGCCTGCTCCTGAATAGTTCAGGCAAAACAACTACAACAGCCTCCTACCCCTTCACCTTCGACCAAGCCGTAGGCAGCGACCGACTGGCTATGCGTACGGGATCTTCCACCGTACGCAAATATTGGGCCGTATCCCATGACGGAACGGTGCAAACCTCTGCCTACAGCACTCTCACGGCTTTTCCCTTCCAACTCGTAGCCATCGACCCGACAGGCATCAAGGATTTGGATGACAAGAAACGGACATTGGACGATGGAACACCGAATGCTGATGGCATCTATGACACAAGCGGAAAACGTATGTTCTCACCGCTCAATAAAGCTGTTTACATAAAAAACGGAAAGAAGATACTCGTGAAATGACGAGTTTGCACCATTCCAACCCAACTATGCACAAAATCTCTTAAATAATCATTCCTATGAAGAAGTTCTACTTCCTATTCGTGGCACTGCTGACATCGATGGTGGCAGGGGCACAAACATGGCGGCTCATCGACATGACCGACGAACAGTTTGAACATGGCGGCGACGAACAGTGGTCGTTCGGTAAACTAACCTACGAAACCGGCGAGTACACGGAGTTCACCATCTTCGACGATGGCAGTACCGTGAACTATGTCGATATCCATCAGCCAGAACGTGTAGGCGGCATGCCTGTACAGAGCCTGGAGAATGTTTTCAACAATGGCGAAATGACAAAAGCCTATTGGCGACGCAATGCTTGGTACGACACCGAATGGAGCGAACCCAGCCGTGAGAATGCCAATGCAAAGTTCATATACGTTAGTCGGCTGCCCGAACTGGACAATGCCTTTGAAGTAATCGGCAATCAGCAGTACACGGCAGTCATCTCGTTTTTGGTTCCTGCCGACGGTTGGTACAAAGCGACAGGCAGCATCATCCGTCAGGACGGCGCCAACCTGAAACCTATATACGTCGTGCCTCGTTTCCGCTATAAAGGTGAGTCCACCATCGACCCCACCGTTTCTATGGGCATGAAGTTTGCCTTTGGCGAGGGTGGTGAGTTGATTCCCGATGTCACGAACTTCCACCTCGAAGATGGTGCAGAACAGCGCTACACGGCGCAGCAACCCAGTTCGTTTGCCTTTGGTTTCCAGGCTAAGAAGGGAGACGTAGTATCGTTCGAGGTGAATTATCAGGACCTGCCCACCTCATCGTGGCCCCGCGACTATTATCCACGTTCGTTCTACCGTGAACTCACAGTCAGTCAGGTGGACGAAGAGACGGCCCGCGCCGAAGAATTCTTCTCCGACCCCTACGACGAAGAAGTGCTGAACAATGTGACAGCCCAAATCGAGGCCTACCGCGATGCTCTCTCCGACACCGAAGTGGGTGATGACGTGGGGTCTGTATCCATGGAGAACTGGTTGGCCTTCGACCACCTGCTCGACGAATACGAGCAGATGTTAGAGGAAGGTATCATCAATGCCTCGAATGCACAGAACTACATCGAGAAACTGGATGCTGCCTGGAAAGCACTGATAGCTTCCACAAAAAGTCTGGACCTGGAGGCCGAGGGCAATTACGTATTGTTTACCTCACAGGGTAATGTCGGTGACGAAACCCTGCAAATAAAGTATGACGAAGAACTGATGGCTGGGAACGACGACCAGCCCTGGGGCTTCTATAGCCACGTGGCAGCGAACGGGAAACTGGAAAAGCTGGAGAATCACGACGGCAACAATATGCTGAAGGAAACAGCTTGGTACCGCGGTGGCAACCAGTGGTTCTATATCGGCGACAAGGGTCAGATGCATCCCCTCACCGACCGTGCACCGGCCATCATGTTCACTGCCCTTGAGGATGGTGTCTATCGCCTCGACCTCACCGTCTATCGTCCCAATCCCAATGCCTCAGTTGAGAACCCTCTCTATGTGCGTTGGTACTACATGCAGAAAGATGTCGAAGCCGTATCCACCAGCGATGCTATCCTCTCAGCTCAATATGGTAGTGTGAAAAACGATGGCGAGGGCGGTAAGAAGCCTGTCAGCACAGCCTTCTATGCTTATCTGAAACAGGGCGACCGCGTGTTCTTCGAGATTGATGCCTACACCTCGAATCGCAATAGCAGTGCCGGTTCTCAGATTCTGAACCTTACGGCCTGCACACACATCACCGACGAACAGCCCATTACCGTAAACGACGCCATAAACTCGGGTCTGCTTTACGTCAATCCGTACGCAGCAGGAGACTGCACAGAGTTGAAGGCCGCCGTAGTTCAGGCCGAGCAACTGCTCAACACAACCACCGAGGGCTACAACCCAGGCCAATATACACCAGAGGCTCGTGCAGAACTGGAATCTGTCATTGAGGCTGCTCGCGGCTATATCCAGCTCGAGGGCGACCCCGCTCTGACGCAGGGTGTGGTGGATGCCATGACAAAGGTTGTGCTCGAGGCCATCGAGACCTATAAGGCTGCCCGTGTCCCCGTGGTAATGCAGCCTCAGGGAGACTACGCCATCCGTCTAGACGGGACCGAAAAGTTCCTGACCCGCAAGAATCAGGCCAACGGCTCCTACTATTACGCAGCCATCACCGACCTTGCCGGCGTGGAGGCCGATGCAGCAAAGAACGGCGTAGAACTGGATCAGTACACCTGGACTTTCACCTTCAATCCCCTGCCAGACTCGCCCAGCGTCACCATTACCACCTCCGATGGCTACTTGTCTGACAACGGATATGTCATCATTTTGCCAGAGGAACAAGCCGAAGGTGCCACGCTACCCGTGTTCACACTCGTGAAGCAGGAACCCGAAGACGAGGTGTTTGCCATTCGGCGCGAGAGCGACGGTCGCTATTGGAACAACAGCATGACCTGGAAATCGCCCTACGACATCATCGGTACCAGCGACACTCCGCTCTACATCTGGAGGCTCGACACATGCACCATTACGGGAATTGAGACATTGGAGGACGTCGGAAACAAGAATACGGACAACGCTGCCGATGCTGTCTTTGACTTGAGTGGCCGACGCATCCTCACGCCCCTCAAGAAGGGAGTCTATATCCACAACGGGCGCAAGATTCTTAAATAGTCATACTATGGCAGAGCCTCATGCCTCCCGATGGATATATCGGATGATGAGACTACCTTGACGTATAACAGCCGAGAAACCGTGCTGGGGATTTCCAGCCAACAGTTGATCGGCTGTTATACCTTTATTATATAGAAGGAGAGCCAGGAGCCCCATGGTCATGCGGAAATTGATTTCGACACAGGGGTGTACGCAACCATCGCCGAGGCGCATCATGTCGATGCCGACAGGACCACGATAAGGCAGACGGGCAAGGACCGAAGTATGGTAGTCGATGAGACCTTGCAGCAGGTCGTCAGGCAGACCTATACGCTGCCGCAGAGCCTCCTGACTTTCTACATAATTTCCTCCATAATGACCCGTTTCATCGGCATCGAAGACACTGTAGCCAAGAAACCTGGTTCCTTCGTCCGACACATCGAACTCCATCGCAAAGTCCACGACCTTGCCTTCATAAAAAGGTTCCACCACGATGCAGCCCTGCTGGCGGATGATGCGCTGTATGCGCTGTTGCAGCAACTGGTCGAAATTTTCGACCACTCCCCTCACCACGATGTTGCCGCGCCCACTGCTGCTCCACGGTGCCTTTAGAATTAAGGCCCCCAAGGGCTTTAAGGGCTTTAAGGACTCTAAAGGCCCTAAGGCCCTTAATTGCCCTAAGCCCTCCAGGCTCCTTTCCACCCTGGCGCAGCAGGGCACAATCTGTCCCCCCCACTCCGTCGCCATCGCCGCGGAGAGTTGCTGGTAGTATTCCACGCCAAACTCCCGGCTGGAGAGTCGCCGATGTTGGTCCAGCCACTCGTCGGAGGGCAGGTCGGCCGGGTCGATGCCCATCCTCAGGTAGCGCTGCCGCGTGGCCAGGCTCCAGCCCCACGGCCCTGAATCCCAGAATCGTGACAAGGAGGCCAGGTCGGCCTCCATCTGCTGGATGTGGCGCGAAGGGAAATACTGTCGCACGTTGGCCGCCAAAGCCATGTCGTTCGACGGGTTAAAGAGAGAAGGTAACGTCTTCATACTGCAAAGGTACGTTAAATAAGTGACATTTTTTAATTTTCATTTTTTATTCTTAATTTTCTGTGCTATCTTTGCAGTCATGAAACATAGAATTATACTCTTTTTCGGCCTTTTGACACTTGCCGCACATGTTTTTGCGCAGGGAGAAAAGAAAGACACTGCACAGGTAGACACAACGCTGCAGGGCGTAAAAATGAAGGAGGTGGTGGTGACCAAGGACAAGCGCCTGCCCATCTTCGTCAGTCCCCAGGCTAAGGACATGGGACCGAGGGTGAAGACGCTGAGCGAAATCATCGGCCAGAAGGCCACCGACTACATCATGCACCCCTTTGCCTTCAAGTCGCGCAAGGAGGAGCGCCGCCGCAAGAAGGCACTGAAGAAGCTGTGGGAATACGAACACATCAAGACCGACAACGAACTGCTGCGCGAAGCACTCATACGTGAGGGCATCGACCCCGACAGTCTGATGAAGGCAAATAAATAATATCATACACATACTATAGAGAGAATATGGCAGATTTCAAGTACGCCCCCATGTTTCAGGTGGGCAAGGACGAGACTGAGTATCGCCTTCTGACAAAGGAGGGAGTTAGCGTCAGCGAATTCGAGGGTCACCCCATGCTGAAGGTGACGCCCGAGGCACTGACCCTGTTGGCACAGCAGTGCTTCCACGATGTGGAGTTCATGCTTCGCCGCAGTCACAACGAGCAGGTGGCCAAGATTCTGCGCGACCCCGAGGCTTCGGAGAACGACAAGTACGTGGCACTGCAGTTCCTGCGCAATGCCGATACGGCTGCCAAGGGCATCCTGCCCTTCTGTCAGGACACGGGCACAGCCATCATCCACGGCGAGAAGGGTCAGCAGGTGTGGACCGGCTTTGAGGACGAGGAGGCACTGAGCCGCGGCGTCTTCAACACCTACACACAGGACAACCTGCGCTACTCGCAGAATGCACCGCTGAACATGTACGACGAGGTGAACACCAAGTGCAACCTGCCCGCACAAATCGACATCGAGGCCACCGAAGGCATGGAATACCGCTTCGTCATGGTGGCCAAGGGTGGCGGTTCGGCCAACAAGACCTACTTCTACCCCATGACCAAGGCCACCATACAGAACGAGGGCACGCTGCTGCCCTTCCTGGTAGAGGAAATGAAGCACCTGGGCACGGCTGCCTGTCCCCCCTACCACATCGCCTTCGTCATCGGCGGCACCAGTGCCGAGAAGAACCTGCTGACCGTGAAGCTGGCCAGCATCAAATACTACGACAACCTGCCCACCACGGGCGACGAGACGGGCCGCGCCTTCCGCGACATCGACCTGGAGCAGAAGCTCCTGAAGGAGGCCTACAAGATTGGCCTTGGCGCTCAGTTCGGCGGCAAGTATCTGGCCCACGACATCCGCGTCATCCGTCTGCCGCGCCACGGCGCATCGTGCCCCATCGGCATGGGCGTTTCGTGCTCGGCCGACCGCAACATCAAGGCCAAGATCAACAAGGACGGCATCTGGATTGAGAAGATGGACGCAAATCCCGCAGAACTCATCCCTGCCGAGTTTGCCAAGGCCGGTGAGGGACAGAACACCATCGTCATCGACCTGGACAAGGGCATCGACGCCGTACGCCAGGAACTGACGAAGTACCCCGTCTCGACCCGCGTGAACCTGAAGGGCACCATCATCGTGGCCCGCGACATTGCACACGCCAAGCTGAAGGCCCGCCTGGATGCCGGCGAGGGTCTGCCTCAGTATTTCAAGGACTATCCCGTCCTGTACGCCGGACCTGCCAAGACGCCCGAAGGCTATCCCTGCGGTTCGATGGGCCCCACCACGGCCAACCGCATGGACCCCTACGTCGACGAGTTCCAGGCCCAGGGTGCCAGTCTGGTGATGATTGCCAAGGGCAACCGCACGCAGCAGGTGACCGACGCCTGCCAGAAGCATGGCGGCTTCTATCTGGGCACCATCGGCGGCGTGGCTGCCGTACTGAGCCAGTCGAGCATCAAGTCGATTGAGTGTGTCGAATATCCCGAACTGGGCATGGAGGCCATCTGGAAGATTCGCGTAGAGGACTTCCCCGCCTTCATCCTCGTGGACGACAAGGGTAACGATTTCTTCAAACAACTGAAACCTTGCCAAGGCTGTACCATACTGTAACCATGAAGAAGAGAATATTGATGCTGCTGGCCCTCATGGGGCTGGCAGCAACTGTTTGGGCCGTACCCGCCAAACGGGGCGTGACGAAGACCGTGACGGGGCCCGACGGACAGATGATGACCGTCACGCTGCGTGGCGACGAGACTTTCCACTACTATGTAAATACCCAAGGCACCCCCATGCGCCAACAGACCGACGGCACATGGGCCGAGGACACGCGCGACGTGAAGGCCCTGTGGCAACGGGCCAGCCAAAAGCGCAACGCACAGCGTGTGAAACTGGCCGAACACATGCGCCGGGCCATGAAGGCACAGCGCCGCGTGGGTTCGTCCACAGGAGTAAACGGCACCAAGAAGGGACTGCTCATACTCGTTAACTTCCAAGATGTGAAGATGCAGGAAAAGTCCACGAAGGCTGTCTTCGAGCAGATGCTGAACGGACTGAACAACCCCTACGGGAAGAACTACGGTTCGGTGCGCGAGTTTTTCCGCGACCAGAGCTACGGACAGTTCGACATCGAATTCGACGTCGTGGGACCCTTTACCGTGTCGAAGAACATGAGTGAATATGGCGCCAACGACGAGGATGACAACGACATCGACGCGGGCAACATGATTAAGGAGGCCTGCAGAATGGCCAATAGTGAGGTCAACTTTGCCGACTACGACTGGGACAGCGACGGTGAGGTGGAGAACATATACGTTACCTATGCCGGATATGGCGAGGCCGACGGCGGCGAGGACGACACCATCTGGCCCCACCAGTGGGACCTGGCTTCTGCCACGGGCAGCAGCCTGACCCTGGACGGCGTGACCATCAACACCTACGCCTGCGGCGCAGAGCTGAAGGACGGACAGGGCACCACCATCTCCGGCATCGGCACCATGTGCCACGAATACAGCCACTGCCTGGGACTGCCCGACTTCTACGACCCCGACTATTCAGGTGGACATGGCATGTTCGACTGGGATCTCATGGACGGCGGCAGTTATAATGGCGACGGTTTCTGCCCGGCAGGCTACACGGCCTACGAACGTTGGTTCAGCGGATGGCTGGAGCCCGTCGAACTCAACACGGCCTGCAACGTCAGCGATATGAAGGCCATCGAGGACAACCCGGAAGCCTACATCATCTACAACGACCAAAACCGCAACGAATACTATATGCTGGCCAACCATCAGCAGAAGGGATGGGACAAAGAGGAAGCAGGAAAGGGAATGCTCATCCTGCACGTGGATTATAGCAAAAGTGTCTGGGACAACAACGGACCGAATGATGACCCCAACCACCAGCGCATGACCATCATACCGGCCGATAATACATTTAACTATCAAACATACGAGGGAACTAAATACTATTATGCCAACGATGGCGACACATGGCCTGGAAAAACCAACAACACTGCCCTCACCGACACCAGCACGCCCAAGGCTTCGCTGTACAACAAGAACACCGATGGAACGTACCTGATGCACAAGCCCATCGAGGACATCACGGAGGAGAACGGACTCATCTCCTTCCGCTTCATGGGCGGTGCGGCCGTGGACACTCCCACAGGACTGGCCGTCGCCGACATCACCCACAACGCCTTCCGCGCCTCGTGGGACGGCGTGGAGGGTGCCGAGGCCTACAACCTGCGGCTGACCGAGAAGGTGGAGACCGAGGAACCGGAAGACCCAAGCGAGGCTGCCCTCGAAGCACTGACGCTGTTTGAGTACTTCGACAAGTTCCGCGCAGAGAGCGATGGTACGAAAGACATATCCGGCTTACTGAACGAATATACAGACCTGCCCGGCTGGACAGGGTCGAAAGTGTATAAAGGCATCCAAGGTGCAAAGTTAGGAACCGGTAGTGCCATCGGATACATGGTAACACCTACGATGGAGAACGAATCGGGAACGCTGACCATATATGTGGAGGCAGCGGCATACAACAAGGATGCGTCCTATCTCGACGTATCAGTTTTGGATGCCAACGGCAACGACCTCATGGACGAAGCATGGTCGATAGACCTGACGAAATACGGCAGGGGAACCTTTGTACTGAGTGGTACGCCCTCCGAATACAAGGTCAAATTCACCACTATAGCTAAATCAAGACGTCTCTACCTGAAGAAGGTCCTCATCTTCGACGGGCAGATTACGGACGAGCAGATTCAGGCACTTGAAGAGGGAAAGCCTACAGCGCCTGCAGAATCTGCCGACATCACAACCCTTTTCAAGGGCATCACCGATACGGAGTACACCTTTGCCGACCTGAAGCCCGAGACCAACTACACCGTTCAGGTGCAGACCGTCGACAGTGAGGGCAACACCTCGAAGTGGAGCGACGCCGTCAGCCTCACGACGCTGGCCGAACCCACATTCGCCATCGGCGATGTCAATCGGGACGGAGTGGTGAGCATTGCCGATGTCACCATGCTTGTCAACCTCGTCCTGTCGTCGGCAGAACCCACACGGGAGGCCGATGTCGACAGCGACGGCCAACTCAGTGTGGCCGATGTCACCCGACTGGTCGACCTCATATTGGCTCGTGACAAGAAATAGCTAATCTACCCAAACAAAAAAGGGGCTGTGTCGATGCAAACGACACAGCCCCTTTTTTATTTTCTCATTTTCTCCTTATCTCATGCCAGTAGACGTGTCCACAGAAGGCGAGGATGAGCAGCGTGTTGATGAGCAGGCGCAGGGCCAGGTGCCACTCGCTCGTGAAGTGCATGGCGGCATAGAACAGGGCCGTCAGCAGGACATACACGGCAATGCTCTTCATCGGATAGGGGATGGGATTCTTCACCTGTCCGACGATGTAGGAGAGCACCATGGCCGTTCCGTAGCCGGCCACGCCGCCCCAGGCGCAGGCCATGTAGCTGTACTGGGGTATGAAGAAATAGTTGACGGCAAACAGTACGGCGCAGCCTGCCAGCGAGAACCAGGCGCCGTAGATGGTCTTGTCGATGAGCTTGTACCAGAACGAGAGATTGAAGTAGACGCCCATCATGATCTCGGCCACCATGACGATGGGCACCACCTGCATGCCCTCGCGATAGCCCTTGCCCAGGATGAGCTGCAGCACGTCGATGTAACCCATCACGCACAGGAAGGCCAACAGGGTGAAGATGAGGAAGTACTTCATGGCCACGGCATAGTATTCCGTGCTGTCCTTGTCCTTCGCCTTGGCAAAGACGATGGGCTCGTAGGCATAGCGGAAGGCCTGGGTTATCAAGGCCATGATCATGGCTATCTTCACGCAGCCGCCGTAGATGCCCAGCTGCACGTTGGCCTCGGCCTTGTCGGGATAGACCAGCGGGAACATAATCTTGTCGGCCACCTGGTTGAGTATGCCTGCCACGCCCAGGATGAGTATGGGCCACGAATAGGACAGCATGCGGCGGAGCAGGGCCCAGTCGAAGTGCCACCGAATCTTGAACAACTCGGGCAGGAAGAGCACCGAGATGAGGCTCGTGCAAGCCAGGTTGATGGCAAAGACATAGAAGACGCTGGTCTTGTGCAGAACGACGAAGTAGAGGACGTTCAGGGCTATATTAAAGAAGATGAACAGCAACTTCAGGGTGGCAAAGCGGATGGGGCGCTTCTGGAACCGCAGGTAGGAGAAGGGCAGCGCCTGCAGGGCGTCCATGGCCACCACGACGGCCATCATGAGCAGATAGTCGGGGTGCTCGGCATAGCCCAGCGTGTCGGCTATGGGGTTGATGAATCCGAAGATGCCTATGAGGAACAGGGCCGTGAGCGTGGCTATCAAGGCGAAGCCCGTAGAGAAGACCGTGTCGGGCCAAGACCCTCCCCCAGCCCTTCCTTGTAGGGAGAGGGCAGATACGTTCGTTCCCTGGTTGCTCCCCGCCTTACATGGCTGGGGGGAGGGGCTGTCGTTGGCAAAGCGGAACAGCGTCGTCTCCATGCCGAAGGTCAGCAGCACCAGGATGAGTGCCGTGTAGGCATAGACGTTGGTCGAAATGCCGTAGTCGCCCGATTCGGTGGGCATGTAGTGGGTGTAGAGGGGTACGAGCAGATAGTTGAGGAAACGTCCGATGATACTGCTCAGACCATAGATGGCCGTGTCTTTAAAAAGTCCTTTCAAGTTTGCCATAAGTGATGTAATTTTTCATTTCTATATTCGCAGGCCAAAGAAGGTTCGGAGTCGCCATTTGCTGTTATAGACAGCGAAGTCGTCTTTGTCGCCCATGTTTGTATAGTTGTAAACCATCGAGATTCCAAGGAACTTATTCTTCCAATGATAGACCACCGAGGAGCGTGCTGTGACGATAAATTCGGGGAAGCGATAGAGATCTTTCTTACGTACCTCACCCTCGGTCAGTGAAGAATAACTGTACGGGATGATTGTGGGCAGCAGTGACAGGTGCAACAGCCATCCTCTCCTTGGCACGTAGTTGTAGCCATAGCCTCCGCCTATGCCGAAGTTCACCACCTTCATTTTCAGCGGCTGTTCCGTTTCGAGCCTGGCAATCTGGGCCATGCATGATGCGGCTAAAAGGAAACTTCCGGCTGAGCGGTGCTGAATGTAACTCTGCGAGAAGGCTGCGGGATAGGAGAAACGCCGATGATTGAAGACGTAGTGCCCATTCAGGTTCAGTGTCTGCACATGCAGTATGCCTTTGGGCATTTCAATACGCGGCATGCCCTCCTGGTCGTACCAGCCGGTGAAATTCTTGGCATCGCTATAGATGACGTCGCAGCCTAAATTACGGCGGTAACAATTCAGGTTGAACTCATAATCGCGATACTTGCCTGCCAGCCGGGCCGGGTTGAGTGCCAGACTGAGCACTATACCCTGATAGCCGACACCCAGAGTGAGCGTGGTCTTATTCTGGGCTTTCATCCGCGACTTGAAGTGTGCCCCTTCACTGGACGAGCCTGGCGACAAGGCCGATTGGTCGACGCCTTCGGTCATAATGGAGACCCCGGAAAGATTGAACCGCGCTATGAGGACCCACTTTTGTTGCGGACGTGCCATGTAGGTCGTGTCGTATCTCACCTTGCGGTAGTTCTTTGTCAGGAAACTGTCCACACGGGTGAAAAGGTTCTGTGCCGACAAGGGCTGAATCGTACTGCACAGCAGCGTTAGCAGCACCACGGCACGAAGGCCCCTGCCCCCCAGCAACCTGAAGCCACGAGGCAGAATCGTTCTCGGTATGATTTGTTTATTTATCATCAATAGAAGAACAAGTAAGCTACTCCGATGGCGGCCAATACACCCACAAGGTCGGTCAGCAGACCGGCGGCCACGGCATGGCGCGTGTTGCGGACGCCCACGGAGCCGAAGTAGACGGCCAGGATGTAGAAGGTGGTGTCCGTGGCACCCTGGAAGATGCACGACAGACGGCCCACGAAGGAGTCGGCACCGTACGTCGTCATGGCGTCCACCATCATGCCGCGCGCACCGCTGCCGGAGAGGGGTTTCATCAGGGCCGTGGGCAGGGCACCCACGAAGTCGGCATTCACGCCCAGGAGCTGGAAGCCCCGTTCGATGCCGCTGATGAGCACGTCCATGGCCCCGGAGGCGCGGAACACGCCGATGGCCACCAGTATGGCCACCAGGTAGGGGATGATGCGCACAGCCGTCTCAAAGCCGCCCTTGGCGCCCTCGATGAAGGCTTCGTAGACGTTCACCTTCTTGCGCATGCCGGCCACGATGAAGGCCACGATGATGCCGAAGAGCAGCACGTTGGCCACTGTGGTGCTATATATATTCAGATCCTCGCGACTCAGTCGCGAGGCACAGAACGCCATGCCGCTCACCAGCAGGCACAGGCCCAGCATGGTGCCCATGATGGCACGATTGAAGAGGTTTATCCTTTGGTAGAGGCTGGTGATGATGATACCGGCCATGGTGGCGATGGTGGTGGCCAGCAGTATGGGTATGAAGACGTCGGTGGGCTGTGCGGCGCCCAGTTGGGCACGATAGACCAGGATGCTGACGGGGATGATGGTCAGTCCGCTGGTGTTCAGCACCAGGAACATGATCATGGGGTTGGAGGCCGTCTCCTGGAGTTGCTGCATCTGGCGGTCGTCAATCTCGCCGCGCTCATTCTTCTTTCTTAATTCTTCTCTTTTAATCTCCTCCATCCCCTCCATGGCCTTCAGGCCCAGGGGCGTGGCGGCATTGTCCAGGCCCAGCATGTTGGCGCCGAGGTTCATGAAGATGTGGCCGAAGACGGGATGGCCCTCGGGGATGTCGGGGAACAGGCGCCTGAAGAGGGGATTCAGCGCACGCGCCAGGGCATTGACCAGTCCGCCCCGTTCGCCTATCTTCATGATGCCCATCCACAGGGCCAGGGTGCCCGTCAGTCCTAAGGAGATTTCGAACGCCGTCTTGGAAGACGAAAATGTACTCTCGATGATGGCCGGGAACACTTCGGTGTTGCCCATGCACAACTCTACCGTGGCGATGAGGAAGGCCACGAGGAAAAATCCAATCCAAATATAATTCAGTACCATGTTACAAATAACAATTCACGATTACTGGTGCAAAGGTACAAAAAAAGGAGGGAAGCCCGCAATGGGGTCCCTCCTTTTTTTTGTGCTTTATGTGAAATTACTTCACGAATTTGCGTCCGTTCACGATGTAGATGCCCTTCTGGGCCTTCTCGACGCAGCGACCGCTGAGGTCGAAGATGGCACCATCCTTTGCAACTTCGATGTTGCCAATGCCGTTGGTCACGCCGTTCAGTGAGTAGATGTAGTTGTTTTTGTTCATCTCGTAGGTCTCGTTGTACTTGGTCAGCTGACCGTAGACGATGACTTCGTCGCCCACCTTGATCTGGTCCTCGGCGGTGAACTTCTCGTTGCCGATGTAGTAGCCGCGATAAACCTCCAGAGTGGTCTGGCCGTCGGTGATGAAGTAGGTGGCGTTGCCATAGCTGTTGCCGGGCAGGTCGGTCATCTCGCCGTTCTTCTCGATGCCCACCTGCGAGATGGTGCCCTTCACGTATACGTTGGCGCTCAGGCCCTGACCGGCGTCGATGAGGGCCACAGCCTCCGTGGCGGTGTAGGCCGTCTCGGGAGTGTTCTCGATGCTCACTACGGGCTCGCTGCCCTTCTCGTGCTTGATGTACACGGCCTTGGCTATCTGGGGAGCATCGTTGTAGGTGGTGTACGTGCCCACGATGGTCAGCACGTCGCCCTCGGCTACGCCCAGCGAACCCCATATCTTGTTGTTCTCCAGGTCGTCCTGCTTAACGACGCCGTAGATGTATATCTTCACATCCTCGTTGTCCTTGTCGCAGAGGTCGAAGTTGCCGTAGGTGGCATTCTTCAGGTTGCGAACCACGCCCGTCAGCTTGTACATGGTGTCGGGGTCGGCATTCTCCAGGAACTTGGCAATCGAGATTTCCTCCACCTTGGCATAGGGGTCGGTCGGCTCGCCCTCGGCAGTCTTGCCGTTAAGCGAATAGATCTGGTTGTTCTGCTCTATCTCGTAGGTGGTGTTGTAGAGGGTCAGCTTGCCCAGCACCACTACCTCGTCGCCCACCTTGATCTGGTCGTTGGCCGTGAAGTCGGCACCGCCCAGATAGTAGCCGTTGTAGACCTGGATGCTGTCGCCGCCCACCTGGTCGGCAATCCAGTACTGAGCGCGGACGTACTGGCTGACGTCTATGCTCTTGATGTTCACAATCTGGCCCTTGACATATACCTCCTTGGACATGTCGTACTGGTCCTTGTTCTTGATAATCTCGATGGCCTGAGCCACGGTGTAGGGGGCAGTGGCGGTGTTGGTGGGATCCTTCAGTGTGGGGGCAGCCTCGGCAGCCTTGGCGTTGGTCACCTTCACGTTCTTGATTTCCCAGGTTGCTGCGAAGTCCTCGCTGCTGGTGTAGCGGAAGCCCAGCTGGATGGTCTTGCCGGCGTATGCAGCCAGGTCGATGTCGCCACTGCCTACGAACGTCCAGTTCGAACCGTCGCTATAGGTGGGGATGGCGAGCTGGGCAGCCCAGTTGGTGGCGCCGTTCTCGCGCACCCACAGGGTCAGCTGCGTGGCGGGGTCCTCGGCGGCGTAGCGCGACACGTGGTCGAAGCTCAGGACGCTGCCTTCCTTCAGGATGATGGCAGGCGAAACGAGGTAGCTCTCGCTGACATACTTCGTCTGGTTGGCAAAGGCGGTGGCCTTCATGCCGTAGCTGCTGCTCTGGGCCCAGATGTAGGTGAGGTCCTCGGGCAGTACGACGTCCTCGTAGGTCCAGTTACCCTTGGCATCGGTCAGGGAAGCCTCGAAGTTTTCGCCCTGGGGCTGGGGTCCGGGCTCTTCGCCCTCCTGGAACACCTCAATCTTCGTAATCTGTGCATTGTGGGCAGAAGCCACCTTCAGCACGTATGCAGTGCCTGCAGCCTGGTAGGCCTCAGCAATGGCATAGGTGTTGGGCTCTACGCTGCCCGTGGTGGCTGTGCTGGCCTCGTTCTCGCCAACGTAGATGTTCATCACCGTCTTGCCGGATGCACCGGCGCGTCCCGTAATGACAATCTTGCCGACGGCAAAGTCGAACTTGGGGAACTGCAGGCTTGCACCCTGCTTTCCGAGCATCAGGTATTTGTCCTTCGCGTTGAAGTAGTAACCGCCATCCTCGCTGGCAGTAAGCGTAACGGCGTAGGTGCCATTGCTGAATGTGGCCGTCTCGAAGGCCTTGGCTGCTGAGCCTTCAGGCAGACCCCAACTGTTCTCAGTGAAGTCCAGTGTCACCTTCTGGCCCATTGCAAACGTTGCAGTCAGCACTGCAAAGAGAGTGAGTAAGAATTTTCTCATGCTTTTGTTTTTTAATGGTTTATAAAATGTATACTTTTTCTCGCGACAAAGTTACAAAATATTTGGCAGACGGCGAACGGAAAAACCGAAAACTTTTCGTCTTACCTTATTTATATATGCCGACGCTTCAAATTATATATGCCGATGCTTTAAATCACAAAATCACCTGCCCCAGAACTACATTTTGCAACCCTCGCCGTGAAAAGTTCCGCCACCGCCGACGTCCGTACATCCATCGTCGGTGTCCGTACATCCATCGTCGACGTCCGTCCGTTCATCGCCGATGGCGGAACTTTCCTTCGTGTGCCTGAAAGGAAATTCCGACGGCTCGGAAAGATTGCCATGCATCGCGGCGAATCTCTGGGTATGATTATCTTGACATCCCCGACCTGAAATAATTCGGCGAAGCCTGCCACCGAATCGATAATTTTTACTACCTTTGCGGTGTGTTGGATATATAAATGAGGAAGATGTTACGGCAAAGAAGTGTAAAGAGCATAGGCGCAACGACGTTGCTGTCATGCATGTGGGCAATAGCCTTTTTCTGTTGCCCGGCTGAAGGTTTCGCTCAGCAGGAAGAGGCAGTGGTGGACTACTACAAGAAACCGGACGACAGTAAGATACCGACGGTGTTTTCGAGGCAGAACTACAAGTCGCTGACTGCCCACATTACATCCGGGTGCAATGGCAAATACGAGAAGATACGGGCCATATACCAGTGGATATGCGAACATATCGCCTACGACACCTCCTACAAGGTTCGCAACCCGGATGAGTGCCTGAGGAAACAGAAGGGCGTGTGCCAGGCCTACTGCGGACTGTTCTATCTGTTGGCCAAGGAGGCGGGCATCAGGGTGGAAGCCTTGGATGGCAAGCCCAAGGACCAGACGGGCTACGTCAACCCTTCCGGGCATGGCTGGCTCTTTGCCTATACGCAAGAGGAGCGTGGCATCCTGTTAGACCCGACATGGGGAGCAGGGTCGGTGGAGGACGGCCAGTTCGTGACGAGTGAGAACATCTGGCTATGGTTCAACGTGGCCCCGGAATGGATGATTCTGAGCCATCTGCCCGACGATGCCACTTGCCAGTTGTTGGAGAAGCCCGTGACGGAGCAGGAGTTCCTGGCATTCCCGCCAGCGAATACGGTATGGCTGGAATACGGCCTGGACGCGCGTAAGCTGTTTGAAAAGATCAGAGCGCAGAGGACCGGGCTGCCGCAATTCTACAATGGCGGCGAGGGCATCATAGAATTTGTCGACATCCCCCTCTCCCCGTCGCTGAAGATTGGCACGACATACACCTTCCGTGTCAAACTAAAGGAGGACAGGAACATTGCCATCATGAACAGCAACGTGCTCTGCCCCAAAGGCGAATGGACAGACGAGGGCGACGGCATCTACTCCATCGAGTTCATGCCTCGCGAAACGGAGTCGCTCAGCATCTGCATGCAGGACGCATCGGGTGTGTCGTGGAGCACCCTGGTCAACTATGAGATTGCCACTCCCACACAGGAGCAATGGAACACGGTGGGCAAGCTCTATCCCATGAGCACGCCAGAGATGAAGGCCGTGAAGAACATGGACGCCAAGGAATGGGCCGATGCCGGCATCGACAACCTCAAGTTGGCCGGGCTGGTCCGGGAACAGGGCATCAGGGAACTGCCGATCATGCAGAGCGGCATGGGGCAGAAGTTGGCCATAGAGTCGGTGCCCATGCACCGGGAAATGAAGAAGGGCGAGTCGTACACCTTCAGCTTCTACCCCAAGACAGAGGGCAAGTGGGTTGTCGCCAACGGCGAGGAATGGTTTAGAGACTGGCAGGTGGCCGAGGATGGCCGCCATAGCATCACGGTCAGTCCGACGACGTCGGGCCGCCTCTCACTGCTTGTCCAGGATGCCGACGGAGGCTATTGGCCCTGTCTGGAGTACATGGTTCCGTAGTCGGCCCCCGAAACTCCCCGATAGACAGGGACTTAGTGGCAGATGCCGCCAGTTCTCTCCTTTTTTTCGTATGATAACGGGCTTATGCCGCAGTCCCGATTTCGTAGAGAAACTCCGGAGCAAGGTCGGCCCCGTTAGCCCACTGGATGGTGTACGGCGTAAGGCCATACTGGACGAACTTGTCAAGGTCGAGCAACTCGCCGAAGACTTCTCCCGTAAGATAGGGTTTCAAGTCCACCTTCTTCCGACTACCGTCGCTGAACGTCAGCAACAATTCATAGTCCTTAATGTAATCTACGTCCTTTACCTTCAACATTTTTGACTTATTTTAGGGGCTCAATAGTTCCTATCTTATCTCCCCTTTGGGCCTTTTCCCAAAGTGACAGGATTTCAGACTCATGCAAATCCATCCATTCGTTCACCTTTGCAATGACTTTGGAGGGAGCTTTCCCATCTACTACGCGGTCTAAGACGCTGATAGAGCACTCATAATCACCATAGGTGAAATGTACATGAGGTGGATTATGATCGCGCCAGTAGAGGCTGATGATAATTCCAAAAAATCGGCTGATTTCTGGCATAATAGTATAGGTATATTATCTAATTCGAAGCAAAAATAAGGAGATTTTTGTACAAATCCAAAATAAATTTGGCTTTTCGCTCGCTTAATCGTATCTTTGCACGCGGAATATAGTATAATGGAAGAAGATTTCGACATCAGAGAACAAAGGAACCTGCGGGAGAAGGACTTCGAGAACGCACTGAGACCGCTCAGGTTCGAGGACTTCAGCGGACAGACCAAGGTGACGGACAACCTGCGCGTCTTCGTGGAGGCTGCCAAGTATCGCGGCGAACCGCTGGACCACACGCTGCTGCACGGCCCTCCGGGACTGGGCAAGACGACGCTATCGAACATCATTGCCAACGAACTGGGCGTGGGATTTAAGATTACCAGCGGACCCGTGTTGGACAAACCCGGCGACCTGGCCGGACTGCTGACCTCGCTGGAGCCCAACGACGTGCTCTTCATCGACGAGATTCACCGCCTGTCGCCCGTCGTGGAGGAGTATCTCTACTCCGCCATGGAGGACTACCGCATCGACATCATGATTGACAAGGGACCCTCGGCACGCTCCATCCAGATAGACCTCAACCCCTTCACCCTGGTGGGCGCCACGACGCGCAGCGGACTGCTGACGGCTCCGCTCCGCGCCCGATTCGGCATCAACCTGCACCTGGAATACTACGACGCCCCGACGCTGAAGCACATCATCGTGCGCTCGGCCGGCATACTGGGTGTGCCCATCTCGTCGGAGGCCGCAGGCGAGATTGCCAGCCGCAGCCGTGGCACGCCACGCATTGCCAACGCCCTGCTGCGCCGCGTACGCGACTTTGCGCAGGTGAAGGGCAACGGCGAGATTGACCTCAAGATTGCACGCTTCGCACTGGAGGCCCTGAACATCGACAAGCACGGACTGGACGAGATAGACAACAAGATACTGCTGACCATCATCGACAAGTTCAAGGGCGGACCCGTGGGCATCAACACCATTGCCACGGCCATCGGCGAGGATGGCGGAACGGTGGAGGAGGTGTACGAACCGTTCCTCATCAAGGAGGGATTCATCAAGCGCACGCCGCGAGGCCGCGAGGTGACGGAACTGGCCTACACCCACCTGGGACGCACCCTGGGCACTCGCATGGGGGGCAACCCGCTACAGGGGGACTTATTCAATTAGAAATATTAATAAAGCTAATTATATATCTTAAAATGGAAAACGAAAAGAAACAATTATCCTTTGTAGAAGAACTGACATGGAGAGGCATGATACACCAGATGATGCCCGGAACGGAGGAAATGTTGAGTAAAGGTATGCAGACGGCATACGTGGGCATCGACCCCACGGCCGACAGCCTGCACATCGGCCACCTGTGCGGCGTCATGATGCTGCGCCACTTCCAGCGCTGCGGCCACAAGCCCATCGCCCTGCTGGGCGGTGCCACGGGCATGATTGGCGACCCCAGCGGAAAAAGCCAGGAACGCAACCTGCTGGACGAGGCCACACTGCGCCACAACGTGCAGTGCATACGCCAACAACTCTCGCGCTTCCTCGACTTCGACTCGGACGCTCCCAACGCCGCCGAACTGGTCAACAACTACGACTGGATGAAGGACTTCACCTTCCTGCAGTTTGCCCGCGACATCGGCAAGTGCATCACCGTCAACTACATGATGGCCAAGGACAGCGTGAAGCGCCGCCTGAACGGTGAGTTCCAGGAGGGCATGTCGTTCACCGAGTTCACCTACCAGCTCCTGCAGGGCTACGACTTCCTCCACCTCTACCAGGAGAAGGGTTGCCGACTGCAGATGGGCGGTTCGGACCAGTGGGGCAACATCACCACCGGCACCGAACTCATCCGTCGCAAACTGGGCGCCGAGAACGAGGCCTTCGCCCTCACCTGCCCCCTCATCACCAAGGCCGACGGCAAGAAGTTCGGCAAGACGGAGCAGGGCAACGTATGGCTCGACCGCAACCGCACCAGCCCTTACCAGTTCTACCAGTTCTGGCTGAACGTGGGCGACGAGGAGGCTGAGCGCTACATCAAGATATTCACCTCGCTGGACAAGCCCACCATCGACCAACTCATCGAGGAGCACCGCCAGGACCCCGGTCGCCGCGTGCTGCAGAAGCGACTGGCCGAGGAGGTGACCGTCATGGTGCACGGCCGCGAGGACTACGAACTGGCCCTGGAGGCATCGAACATCCTCTTCGGCAAGGCCACGAAGGAGAGCCTCGTCCGGCTGGACGAGAAGACTCTGCTCGACGTCTTCAGCGGTGTGCCCCACTTCGAGGTCAGCCGCTCGCTGCTCGAGGGCGAGGGCTGCAAGGCTGTCGACCTCTTTGCCGAGCACTCGGCCTGCTTTGCCTCGAAGGGCGAGATGCGCAAGCTCACCCAGGGCGGCGGCGTATCCCTCAACAAGGAGAAGCTGCAGGCCTTCGACCAGATGATTACCACCGCCGACCTGCTCGACGGCAAGTATCTGCTGGTGCAGCAGGGCAAGAAGAAGTACTTCCTGCTAATCGTAAAATAAGTAACTTCATGAAAAGGCTTCTGACACGCTGAAACTGAATATACATGAGTACTGTTATCTATCCTTCACCCATCTTTGGGCCTGTACATAGCCGGCGGCTGGGCATATCGCTGGGCATCAACCTGCTGCCGGCCGACGGGAAGTGCTGTTCGTTCGACTGCATCTATTGCGAATGCGGACTGAACGCCGAACGGCGTCCCCGGCTTCCGCTGCCCACACGCGAGGAGGTGAGCCAGGCACTCGAACGGCAGTTGCTGAAGATGCACGACGAGAACCTGCACCCCGACGTGCTCACGTTTGCCGGCAACGGCGAACCCACACTGAACCCCAAGTTCCCCGAGATAGTGGACGACGTCATACGGCTGCGCGACCGCCTGTGCCCCGAGGCAAAGATTTCGGTGCTGTCGAACTCGACACAGATTCATCGCCCCGAAGTGCGCCAGGCACTGCTGCGGACCGACAACCCCATCATGAAACTCGACACCGTGCAGACCGACTACATCCGCCTGGTCGACCGTCCGCAGGGCCACTACGACGTGGAGCGCATCATCGACCACCTGGCCGAGATGAGCCCGAAGGTCATCATACAGACCATGTTCATGAAGGGACCGGAGGCGACGGACAACACGGAAGAGGCGTATGTAGGTCCGTGGCTGGAAGCCCTGCAACGCATAAGGCCCCGCCAGGTGATGGTATACACCCTGGACCGCGAAACGCCCGTACAGGGACTGGAAAAGGCCAGCCCCCAGCGGCTCGACGAGATAGCCGACCGCGTGAGGGCCATTGGGCTGGACTGTATGGTATCTTACTAAGATTGCTTAGGAATGCCTAGGAATTCCTAGGAATGCCTAGGACTACCTAGGATATCCTAGGATAACCTAGGAAATAAAAAAGAAGAAGACTATGAAGAAGAGTATATTCGGCATGTTGCTGACGATGGAGAGCCTGTTCATCGGGTGCGTAGCCCTGGTAGCCTTCTACTACCACTGCAAGCTGGGCGAACAGGACTGGAAGGCCTTTGCCCTGACGGCGGCCATCACCTTCGTCTGCGGCTCCCTACTCACGGCCTACGGTCACACCAACCTGGGCCGTCGCAACCCCACCCTGTCGCGTGGCGGTGCGTTCATCATCGTCGGACTGACATGGGTGGTATTCTCCTTCTTCGGCATGCTGCCCTTCATCTTCTACGAGGGGCTGGATGTCGACATTGCCAGCGCCTACTTCGAGACGATGAGCGGATTCAGCACCATGGGAGCCACCATCATCCCCAACATCGAGGACATGCCACACGGCATCCTGCTCTGGCGCAGCCTCATGCAGTGGATGGGCGGACTGGGTATCGTGGTCTTCTCCTTCGCCATGCTGCCCGTCAAGGACATGAAGAACTCCACGATGTTCATCGCGGAGATGTCCGGCCTCACCGTCAACCGGCTAAAGCCCAAAATCGGTGCCACCTCGCGCCGCCTACTGTTCATCTATCTCGTGCTCACCATTGTCTGCACGCTGATGTTCTGGGCTGGGCCCATGAATCTTTTCGATGCCATCTGTTTCGCATTTTCCACCATAGCCACGGGCGGATACGGCACCCACACGGCCAGCATCGGCTACTTCCATTCGGCCTACGTGGAGTATGTGTGCGCCACGTTCATGATCATCTCCAGCATCAACTTCGGCATATACTACTACATGTCGATATGGCGCGGACGCGAATGCCTGAAGAACGAGGAGGTGAAGGGCTTCCTCTTCACCGTGGTGGGACTGGTGGCCATCTTCTGCCTGCTGTTCCGCTTCGGCACGTTCGACGGCAGCGTGGCCGTACCGCAGACGGGCGAGGAGATATTCCGCACCAGCCTGTTCCATGTGGCCACCATCATCAGCAGCAGCGGATTCCAGGCCGAGTGCTTCGACTACGTGGGCTGGGGCACGGCCTTCTGGATGCCGACCATCGTGATGATGATACTGGGCGGCTGCACCGTCAGCACGGCCGGTGGCATGAAGATGATGCGCGTGCTCATCTATCTGAAGTATGCCTTCCGCGAATTCCGTGTTCACCTCCATCCCCAGGCCGTCATCAGCATCAAGTTCAACGGCCGCATCATCACCGAACCCCACATCCGCCGCGTCATGTCCTATCTGGTCATCTACGTTTTCCTGCTCATCATCAGCTGTGGCGTGATGACCATGTTCATGGACTTCGACATCACCACGGCCTTCGGTGCCGTCATCTCCAGCATGGGCAACACAGGGCCCGCCTTGGGCTCTCTGGGACCGGCAGGCAACTTCGTAGACGTCCCGGCTGCCGGCAAGTGGCTGCTCAGCTTCCTGATGCTCGTGGGCCGTCTCGAAATCTTCACGGTGCTCTTCCTCTTCATGCCCAAGGCCTGGAGAATATGATAAAAAAAAAGCCTCCCAAACGCTTGGGAGGCTTTTTTTGTGTGTATAATCATTTCTGGTCGTAGGCGTGTTTGGGATAGTCTACGGTGTAGTGCAGACCGCGGCTCTCCTTGCGCTCCAGGGCCTGGCGGGTGATGAGGTAGCCCACGTTGATCATGTTTCGGAGTTCGCAGATGTCCTTCGTGGGCTTCACGCGCTTGAAGAGTTCCTCCGTCTCCTCGTACAGGAGGTCGAGGCGCGTCCAGGCGCGGTGCAGGCGCAGGTCGCTGCGGACGATGCCCACGTAGTTCGACATGATTTGTCCCACCTCCTTCATGTCCTGGGCTATCAGCACCTTCTCTTCGTTCGACATCGTGCCCTCGTCGTTCCACTCCGGCACCTGGTCGTTGAACTGGTACTTGTCGATGTTCTCTACGGAGTGCTGTGCGGCCTTGTCGGCATAGACCACGGCCTCGATGAGGGAGTTCGATGCCAGACGGTTGCCGCCGTGCAGTCCCGTGCAGGAACATTCGCCCACGGCATAGAGGCGGTGGATGGTGGATTCGCCGTTCAGGTCCACCTTGATGCCGCCACACATGTAGTGGGCAGACGGGCAGACGGGAATCATCTGCTTCGTGATGTCGATGCCTATGGAGAGGCACTTGGCATAGATGTTCGGGAAGTGGTGCTTGGTCTCCTCGGCCGGTTTGTGGGTCACGTCGAGGCAGACGTGGTCGATGCCGTGAATCTTCATCTCGCGGTCGATGGCGCGGGCCACGATGTCGCGCGGAGCCAGACTGAGACGCTTGTCATACTTCTGCATGAACTCTTCGCCGTTGGGCAACTTCAGTATGCCGCCGTAGCCGCGCATGGCCTCGGTGATGAGGTAGGCGGGATGGGTCTCGGCCGGATTGAAGAGCACCGTTGGGTGGAACTGCACAAACTCCATGTCCTTGACGATACCCTTGGCCCTGTAGACCATGGCTATGCCGTCGCCCGTGGCGATGTTGGGGTTCGACGTGGTGGCATACACGGCCCCCGTGCCGCCCGTGGCCATCAGGGTGACGCGCGAGAGGAAGGTGTCCACCTTCTGCGTGTCGGGGTCCAGCACATAGGCGCCGTAGCACTCGATGTCCGTCATGTGGCGGTTTACCTCGCGGCCCAGGTGGTGCTGGGTGATGATTTCCACGGCGTAGTGGTTCTCCAGGACGGTTATCTTCTTATTCTTCCGGACGGCCTCCATCAGTCCGCGCTGAATCTCGAATCCCGTGTCGTCGGCATGGTGCAGGATGCGGAACTCCGAGTGTCCGCCCTCGCGGTGGAGGTCGAACTCGCCGTCCTCCTTCTTGTCAAAATTCACGCCCCACTTCACCAGGTCCTTGATGCCCTCGGGGGCATTCCTCACCACCTGCTCCACGGCCGCCGGGTCGCTGATGTAGTCGCCCGCAATCATGGTGTCCTGAATGTGCTTCTCGAAGTTGTCCACCCTGAGGTTCGTCACACTTGCAATGCCGCCCTGCGCCTTGGCCGTGTTGGCCTCGTCCAGCGTGGTTTTGCACACCAGGGCAATCTTTCCCTTGCCGCTCTTTGCCACTTTCAGTGCGTAGCTCATGCCGGCCACGCCACCCCCGATGATGAGGAAATCAAATTTACGTATCATGGTATAATTGTCTTAATCCTCCACAAAATTACAATAATTTTACAAATAAATTTCAATAATAACGGGAAATAATGCGCATTTCGTCATTATTAAGTACATTTGTTATGAAGTGAAGGAAAATTGCATTACCTTTGCTAAGAAAATAAAGTTGCATCACTAAAGAAACAAAAGATATAACAAAAACATCTTATGAAGACAAGATTCAAGAAAGGAACCAAGATTTTCGACATTGCCATCACCGCCATCGGCGGCACACTCTCCGTGGGTGTGATGCTCTATGCCGTTTATCACTTCGGACTGGCAGATGTCTGGCCCGAACTCGTGCTCAACTTGTTCTACATCGCCTGCCTTGCGATGATTTGGATGTACTTCTTCAACTATCGCATCACCACCCACCAGTTCAATTACTGGTGCTCGGTCTCGGTAGGCATGACGGTGCTGCTGCGCGACATCCTCTTTGCACCGCCCTTGGCCTATTACGCCTTGCACCTGTCGTGCCTCACGCTATCGGTGGTGCTGCTCTGTACACTCACCTTCTTCTATGCACGCAAAAACTGGCGGAGCTACACCAAGCGCAACTTGTGGGCCATCTGTATCATCGACATACTTATCGCCTCGCTCTACAATCTGGACATCTTTCTGGAACCTATCAACGAATATACCGACTACCTGCTCATCGAAATTTGGATTCGCCCAACCATCACCTACGGTCTCGTGGCCTGCTTCGTGACGGAAGCGAAAGATCTGTCAACTAATGAATCCTGACAAAAAGGATTAAACCACATTCCGATACATACAAATCAGGGCGGCCCTCACCTCCTGCTGCTCAGTTGTAGCCTCGCGGATGTTGATGAATGGCCACCAACCACTATTAAAGGCGTAAGCCTCCCATGCACCCGTGGGAACGTACAGAATGCCATGGAAACATGTCACCTCGCCGAAGACTACAGCTGCTTGGTCGTCTTTCTCCCATTCGTCATAATAATCATAATAGTCATCAGGGTCAAGAATCGGTGGTGTGGTGCTCTTGACATATACATTCCGCAATTTGCAATCGTCGTATTTGCAAATGCTTTTATATCAAATGCTTGCGTATTAAACGGTAGAAAAGTGTTGACGGAGATTCTATGGATGGAGAAAAAGACTAAGAATTAACGTTTTTAACTATTATAAACCACAAAACGCACGGTTATGTGCAATATTTTCTTCATTTGTCAATACGAATAGAGCAAAGAATGATAATACCACCCTTGCTTCTTGCCCTTTCCAAGTTTGTTGAATAGGTTGAATGACTTTTATCCTAATGACACGAAGCCTCTCGTTGTTCACTATTGGTTCAAACAGGAATTTATGTTCATAGAAATTGGCGCATTTTTAGTTCTTCAAGTCTTCCGCCACCCACTGCACCCACTCGTCAATGTTGTAGGTGAGTTTACG
>ODAJ014757861.1_pt1 | contig 26424 bp, 19 predicted proteins | sample 1539241 | NCBI WGS metagenome assembly ODAJ01 (sample SAMN02144231, study PRJEB22623) | gut metagenome | biome: sheep rumen | host: Ovis aries | place: New Zealand
TCAGGGGGCGGGCAAGGCGCGAAGCGCCTCTGACCGCCACATGAAGCAGCCGCGCAGCGGCTGCGAATAGGGGTGCTGAATAGTTACAAATAAATACTGCTTATGAATGATGAAGCTGCAGTCTCAAAGGGGGCTGCGGCTTTTTTATTTTCGGGGGATGGAAGAGTATAAATAGTTAAATTAGTATTGACAAAATTCATTCCGTATGGTATATCTATATCAGTAGATATGGATGAAATTGTTTAAACAAATATCATCCGAGAAACTCCCACACTGATAAGGAGAAAGATATGGGCAAGTACACAGAGGATGCAAAAGAATTGCTCCAGTACGTCGGCGGCAAAGAGAACGTCGGCGCCGTCGCTCACTGCATGACGCGCATGCGCTTCATGCTCAACGACCCGAAGAAGGCGGACATCGGCAAAATCGAAGGCATGAAGGTTGTCAAGGGCACCTTCACCCAGTCCGGCCAGTTCCAGGTCATCATCGGAAACACGGTTTCCGAGTTCTACAACGACTTCGTGGAAGTCTCCGGTATCTCGGGCGTTTCCAAGGACGCCGTGAAGCAGGCGGCCAAGAAGAACCAGAACCCGCTGCAGAGACTTGCGACGGTTCTGGCCGAGATCTTCACACCGCTTCTGCCCGCCATCATCACCGGCGGTCTTATCCTTGGCTTCCGCAACGTCATCGACTCGCTTTACATTTTCGAAGGCGGTCACACGCTGGTCGAGCTCAGCCAGTTTTGGGCGGGCGTTGACCATTTCCTCTGGCTGATCGGTGAGGCGGTCTTCCACGTCGGTATTCCGGTCGGTATCTGCTGGTCCGTCGCAAGAAAGATGGGCACCACCGAGATGCTGGGCCTCATCCTGGGTCTCACGCTGGTCTCCGGCCAGCTGCTCAACGCCTACGGCGTGGCGGGCACTGCCGCGGCTGACATCCCGAAGTGGAACTTCGGTTTCATCCAGGTCAACATGATCGGCTATCAGGCTCAGGTCATCCCGGCCATGCTGGCAGCCTTCTGCCTGGTCTATCTGGAGAAATTCTTCCGCAAGATCATACCTTCGGTGGTCTCCATGATCTTTGTGCCGTTCTTCTCCCTGACCCTCTCGGTCATGGCGGCCCACTTCGTTCTGGGCCCGATCGGCTGGAAGATCGGCTCCGTGATCTCCTCTGTCGTCTACGCCGGCATCACAGGCCCGGTCAAGATCCTCTTCGCGGCAATCTTCGGCTTCGTCTATGCTCCGCTGGTCATCACCGGTCTGCACCACATGACCAATGCCATCGACCTTCAGCTGGTCGCTGACTTCGGCGGCACGATGCTCTGGCCGATGATCGCGCTCTCCAATATCGCGCAGGGCTCTGCGGTTCTCGCGATGATCGTTCTTCAGAGGAAAAATGCAGAGAAGCAGGAGATCAACATCCCGTCCTGCATCAGCTGCTACCTCGGCGTCACCGAGCCGGCTATCTTCGGTATCAACTTAAAGTACATGTTCCCGTTCATCTGCGCCATGACGGGTTCCGCGATCGCCGCCATCTTCTCCGTGGCGACCGGCTGTATGGCAGCCTCCATCGGTGTCGGCGGTCTCCCGGGCATCCTCTCCATGATTCCGCAGTACTGGGGCTTCTACGCCATCGCAATGCTGATCGCGATCGCAGTTCCGTTCGCTCTGACCTATATCATCGGCAAGAGCAAGGGCGTTGACAGGGAAGAGGAGATTGAGGCGGAAGCAGCCGCTGAGGCTGTGGCCAAGGAAGAAGCGAAGGCGGAAGCAAACCGCAAGCCGGCTGAGTTCACCGCATTCCTTACCGGCAAGACGGTTGCCATCGAAAATGTTCCGGATCAGGCATTTGCCTCGAAGGCGCTCGGCGACGGTGTCGCCATCGACCCCACCGACAATGTGCTCCGGGCTCCGGCCGACGCAAAAGTCTCCCTGACCATGCCGGAATCCAACCATGCGGTCGGACTTCTTCTCAATAACGGCGTGGAAGTGCTCCTGCACATCGGTCTCGACACGATTGCCATGAACGGAGACGGCTTCAAGTGCTTCGTCAAGGAAGGCCAGGCAGTGAAGAAGGGTCAGGCTCTGATTGAGTTCGACGTCAAGAAGATCAAGGCCGCAGGCCATCCGCTGATCACAATGATGGTCATCACGGATGACAACGGATTCGAAAATCTTACCTTCAAGGCCGGCGTGGATGTGAAGGCAGGCGCTACGGCAATCGGTTCCATTTCCTGATAAATACTGCTATAATAAAGACGGGTCCCTTTTTCCGGGGACCCGCATTTTGAAAGGAGGCATCATGAGCAGCTTCAGAAACAGCACCGTGTATCAGATCTATATCAAATCCTACTGCGACTCGAACGGAGACGGGATCGGCGACCTGAACGGAATCCGGTCCAGACTTGACTACTTAAAGGCCCTCGGGATTGATTACATCTGGATCACACCTTTTTTCAAATCTCCCATGAATGACAACGGCTACGACATCGCGGACTATTTTTCCGTCAACCCGATGTTCGGCACGATGGAGGACGCGGAGAACCTGATCCGGGAGGCGGACGAGCGCGGGATCGGGCTTATGTTCGACATGGTTTTCAATCACACCTCGACGGACCACGAGTGGTTTAAGCGTGCCCTCACCGGTGATCCGAAGTACATGGATTATTACATTTTTAAGGATCCGGTCGACGGCCACGAGCCGACCAACTGGGTGTCCAAGTTCGGCGGAAACGCGTGGGAGTACGTGCCTTCCCTCGGAAAATACTACCTGCACCTTTTCGACGTCTCCCAGGCGGACCTCAACTGGGAGAATCCCGCGGTGCGCGAGGAGCTCAAAAACGTCATCCGCTTCTGGAAAATGAAAGGCGTCAAAGGCTTCCGCTTCGACGTCGTGAACCTCATCTCAAAGCCGGATGTGTTCGAGGATGACCACATCGGGGACGGCCGGCGGTTCTACACGGACGGCCCGAGGATCCACGAGCACTTGAAGGAGCTCGTGAACGACACCGGCATCGCGGACATGATGACGGTCGGCGAGATGTCCTCCACCTCTCTTGACAACTGCGTGCGCTACGCGAACCCCGCGGAGCGGGAGCTCAAGATGGTCTTCTCCTTCCATCACCTGAAGGTGGACTACAAGGGGGGAGACAAATGGGCGCTCATGGCGCCCGACATGAAGGCTCTCCGGGATCTCTTCAAAAAATGGCAGGAGGGCATGCAGGAGGGCGGCGCCTGGAACGCGCTCTTCTGGTGCAACCATGACCAGCCGCGCGCGGTCTCGCGTTTCGGGGATGATAAGAACTACTGGAAGGAATCCGCGAAGATGCTCGCGGTCCTGACCCACATGATGCGCGGCACGCCCTACATCTACCAGGGTGAGGAGATCGGCATGACAAACGCCGGCTACACCTCCATCGAAGAGTACGGGGACGTCGAGAGCATCAATTATTATAAAATCCTGCTTGAGGAGGGGAAGAGCAGTGAGGAGGCCCTGCACATCATCGGCGAGCGCTCCCGCGACAACGGGCGGACGCCCATGCAGTGGGATGGCTCAGAGCAGGCCGGCTTTACAACCGGGACGCCCTGGCTTAAGATCCCGGACAACCACAGCTATATCAATGTGGCCTCCGAGGAGCAGGATCCGGATTCGATCCTTGCCTTCTACAAAATGCTCGTGCAGTTCCGCAAGGACTCAGAGATCGTCGCGGACGGCGAGATCCGTTTCCTCGACACGGGGACGGACGACGTGATCGCCTACGAGCGGACGCTTAAGGGTGAGAAGCTGACGGTCGTCTGCAGCATGCGGGGATTTGACGTTCCCGCGCCGGCGGTGGCCGGCCTTGAGGGACGCAGGCTCCTCATTTCCAACTATGTGAATGCCGGAGAAACCGGTGTCCTCAGGCCTTATGAGGCGAGAGTCATTGGATAAAAAATAAACACCGAGAGTTTTCCGTCATACAAAGATGCCGCCCGGGAGACCGGGCGGCGTTCTGCATTCATGAGAACTTGACAGTACCCGGAAAAAGGTTTACCATAAAAGAGTAAAAAGAGTAAAACAAATTGAAAAAGTAAAAAGAGTAAAGAAATGTTAAAGAGTAAAACAAATCCCTATTCCATCATGTTCGGGAAAGAGCCGCTTCGCAATATCAGAAGGGAGAAGCAGCTTCGCCAGGTGATCGATGATTTCACGATGCCGGAGCCGATGATGCAGGTCTATATGATAACCGGGGTCAGAGGTTCCGGAAAAACGGTTTTTCTGTCAGATGCGGCGGCATTTTTTAAAGGACAGGAGGACTGGATCGTTGTCAGCATCAGCTCGGACGGCGATATCATGGACAAGATCATCTCTGCCCTGGCGGCTGAAAAAACGCTGGCTGGAGTCTTTCAGAATGCCAGCATCAATCTCTCCTTTTTCGGCGTCGGCTTGGAAGTATCCGGAGCACCGAAAATCAGCAATCCCGAAATCGCGCTGAAAAAAATGCTGGAGAGCCTTAAGAGGCAGAATAAACGTGTACTGATCGCGATTGATGAGATTATTAAATCAAAGGAAATGGTTGCATTTGCCAGCGCCTTCCAGCTGTTTATACGGGACGACCTGCCGGTCTTCCTGCTGATGACCGGTCTTTTTGAAAATATAGAAGAGCTGCAGAACGTGAAGAACCTCACGTTTTTATACAGAGCGCCCAAGCTGGTCATGGAGCCTCTGCAGATCAGGCTCATTCAGGAAGATTATGAGGATGCATTGGGAATCGATTCGGAGACCGCGCTGAAAATGGCCAGAGAGTCGAAAGGCTATCCGTATGCCTTTCAGCTGATCGGCTACTTCACATGGAAAAACCGGTGCCTCTATACGGATGAGGTTCGGAAAGAATGGCAGGTGAGGTTAAGTGATCATGCATACGATATCATCTGGGAAAGACTCTCCGAAAAAGACCGCCTGGTCGCCTATGGAATCGCAAAATCCTTAACTCACAGGACGGCGGAGGTGAGGGAGATTCTTAAGCTGAGCACGAATGAATTTAATCCCTACCGGAAGAGGCTGATCAAAAAGGGACTTGCCGCAGGAGACAGCTGGGGAGTCATAACCTTCACGCTGCCGTATTTTGATGAGTTTGTGCGTGCAACATATGAGGAGGAGAATTATTAAGACGCCGCCCGGGGTTATGTGATCCCGGAACAGTAAAGCCGGTTTTATCATGTCATTCCTCCGAAGTAAGTAAAAGTCTCTTGGTGCGCAGATTCATGCAAGGCGGGAGATGCTTACACTGCCCGTGATGCCCGAGAGTGTTTTCGGCTCCTTGATCCGGCCGGTTTTGTCCGGCTTGCCGCTGTTCTCGCGCTCTAAGGTCGTCGCGACCTCGATTGTCAGGGTGTTCTCGCCCTGCAGCAGACCTTCTTCGAGCCGGTACCGGAACGGCGGCACGATCTGAATCCCCTGACTTGTCCCGTTGAGGAAGACTTCGACGCCCTCGTGCGCATCGGAGATCGTGAGCAGGAGAGGCGCTTTGCCGTCGGAAGAGAAGGTGTTCTCGTAGCGGGCATAACCGCTGAATTTCGGCATCTCCTCCGCAAGGCGGTCCGGAAGTGTGACCTCACGCGCCTCGCCGAAGGCCGGGTAGTCGATGCTGCGGCAGACGGACCGCTTCCAGGTGTTTGTAAAATGAACCTCTTCTCCCGCCTTTGCGCAAGACAGGTCGCCCGCAAAAAGCCGTTCAGTCTCGCCCGCCTCTGCCGTCTTATCGAGAATGAGGATGCGGCTGTGCAGCGGCTCGACGGTGAGAGAAAGCTCATTTCCGCGGAGGGATGCGGGCCTGCACGGAGTATGTGGAGACGCACATCCTGACACGGATCCGGGTGAGAGACATCGCCGATGAGATTGGGTACACGGAGAACTACATCAGCTCGGTCTTTAAGGCGGAGATGGGGATTACCCTTCCGGAATATGTGAACCGGCGGAAGATCGAGCTCGCAAAGCGGGTCCTTAGCAACAACACGCTCTCCATCGCGGAGATCAGCGACCGGTTTGCATTTTCAAATCCGAGCAATTTCAGCGCGGTGTTTAAGAAGGTAACCGGGCAGACCCCGGCGGAATATCAGGGAAAAATGAAAAAATAAAGGAGGAACTATCATGGGAAACAAACCTTCCGATCTTGACAAGCTTCAGGCCGTGAGAGACGTACTCTTCATGCCGAAGCACACGTGCGTGGACACGCGGTTTGTCATCCGTGACGGAAAACGGCACCCGTTCGCGGTGATCTGCCCGGGCGGCGGCTACTATATGGTCTGCAGCTTCATCGAGGGCGTCCCGATCGCAAAGAAGCTGAACGAGAAGGGCATCTCGGCCTTCATCGTCTACTACCGGGTCCGCGAGAATGCTCATTACCCCGCACCCCAGGAGGATCTGGCTGCGGCGATCCGCGGAATCCTAAAGAGGAAAGACAGGTATATGCTGGATACGGACAACTACAGCGTGTGGGGGTCTTCGGCCGGCGGGCATCTGGCAGCCTCCTTCGGCCTCGCGAACCTGGGATACAGACATTTCGGGCTTCCGAAGCCCGGGACGATGGTTCTCAGCTATCCGGTGATCTCGATGAAGAAGGAGCTGACGCATATGGGCTCCCACGACAATCTCATCGGCGCAGATGCCTCCGCGGAGACGGAGACGCTCATGAGCATCGACGAGCAGGTGACGGCGGACTATCCGCCCACCTACATCTGGTGCGGGGACGCGGACAAGACGGTTCCGCCCGAAAATACGAAGAATATGGCGGCCACACTTGAGGCTTCCGGGGTTCCGGTCTCCTGTGAAATTTTCCCGGGTGTGGATCATGGCGTTGGCCCCGGCACCGGGACGGCGGCCGAGGGCTGGCTTGACCGGGCGGTGGATTTCTGGATGGCACGTAAAAGAGCGGCATCCGCGCAATAAATAAAAGGAGGGTAACCACGTCTCTTCCTATGTAAATAAGGTCGCCGCGAGGGGACACGCCGAATATCCGCTTCCGATGTTTGCCAACGCATGGCTCGCTCACAAGGTAAAGCGGCGGCAGGGTACAAAACTCAGTTTTCAGGCTTTCGGAACTGATTTCGATACTCAGAGGGCGTCATGCCGTAATGGCGCTGAAATATTTTCCTGAAGTTATTCTGAGACGGGTAGCCCGTCTGCTCACAGATCGAGGCGACAGAGAGATCGCTTCCGCTGAGCAGAACGGCGGCACGCTGCATTTTCTGATTCTGGATATTTTCGCGAAATGAGATGCCGGTTGCGTCCATAATGATCCTTTGCAGCTGTCGCTCGCTGTAATTAAAGCGGGCAGACAGCTGCTTTAGGTTAACCGAAGCGTAATTGGCGCTGATATAGTTAAGAATCTCCATAAGACCGGACTCTTTCATATATAGATGAGAATCGGGAATCTCAATGCATTGTTCATGGTATTCCAGTATCCTGACAAAGAGCTGCGAGATCAGTATATTTACCATGTGGCGTTTGTACCGGTGGCCGGACGCCGCCTCTTCCTTTGCCTGCATAATCAGATCCGGCACGATGGCGTCTTCTCCGGTATGGAACAACAGATAGGGCATCTCACTGGTTCTGTAGAAGGAACGCCTGAAAAAGCCTGCCAGAATACTGCTCCCGTTCATCAGGCTGAAAAAAGCCTGTTCAAAAGTACTCTTGCGAAGCAGGATATTGATCAGAACCGCATCATCCGAGAAGGAGCTGACCGCATGGACAGTACCCGGCGCATGGATGCAGATGTCTCCTTCCCGCATATTTATTTCCGTGTCGTGAAAGATATTGCGGCAGCTTCCTTTTATGACACAGAGCAGTTCGAAGAAGGTGTGCCGGTGCCAGAAAGCGGGCATGTATCGCATATGACGGACAAAGGAAATATCCATGTCGGGGGGGATGAAGGTCTGCTCCTTGATGAGCGTATTGAGCTGCTCCTCCTCCGAATCTGTTTCCATGGGACCAAGAGGAAATACAAGCGTCAGCAGACTTCTCACTTCCTCCTCCTGACAAGGGCTTCTGTCATAGCGTTCCGGATTTCGCAGATAGAATCGTTTAAGGGTCTGTTCTGCTTCGTCTAATTCTTCGCTTACATGCATGAAGTCCATGCCGCACCTCCTTATTGTTCCTTAATATTCTTTACTGCAAAGGCATTATATAATACTTTTTTATGATGTGCAATTTTTATGCCTCACAGTCCTTTTAAAATGTCGTAAAAGTGACGGCCTTGTGTCATCAACCTTTCTTTTCCACGCTTCTTTTCCATGATATCTTTTAATCAGCAAAACATTGTACCCGTGCTGCAGGATCGACAGGCGGCACGAATGACAGAAAGCGAGGGTTATATTATGGAAACAGGCAGAAAACTGAAACTAACCGAAAAGCTGGCCTACGGGCTTGCAGACTTTCCCGAAGCGGTCAATTCTATCCTGGCCGCATTCCTGACCATGTTTTATACCGACAGTATCGGGATGGCGGCAGGTGTGGTAGGCACCATGTTCCTGATTTCCAAACTGTTTGACGGAGTTACCGACATTCTGGCCGGTGTCCTGATTGACAAGACCCGCACCCGCTGGGGAAAAGCCCGCCCGTGGCTGCTCTGGCTGTCCGTACCTACAGGACTTGCGGTGATTCTCATTTTCTTTATTCCGCAGAACGGTTCGCCGACGATGCAGCTGATTTACGCATTCCTGACATATAACCTGTTTACCGCCATCATGTTTACCATTACCGGTATTGCCAGATCTTCTTTGCTGGCCCTGATGACGCAGGATGCGAAGGAACGCGGTTCCATGGCGGCATTTGGTATGTTCTTCGGCCTTGGAAGCACCATTTTAGGCTGCTCGTTCACGTTCCCTCTGGTTTTCCATTTCGGAGGAGATATAACTGCATGGCGGACGGTTTTCATCATTTACGGCGTGGTCGTTACACTGGGCCTGCTCTACGGATTCTTTTTCTCCAAAGAGTATGTTGTTTCGGTGGCGGAAGCAACGAACAGCAAAGAAAAGCTGTCCATTGTGGAAGAATTCAAACTGTTCTTTACCAATAAATATCTTCTGCTTGCGCTTGTGATGACGGTCCTTGTCAATTTTGTGACGCAGGTTAATTCATCCTCTCAGACCTACTTCTATACCTATACGATGGGAGATCCCATGCTGACCACCTCCCTGAACCTTGTATCCATAGTGCCGATCCTTGTGAGCATCGTGGTGGTTGTCGGCCCCTGCCTTGCAAAATTCGGGAAGAAAAAGACCATGTACATCGGTATCATCGGTCAGCTGGTCGGCGCTCTTTTGAGGGGTATTGCCGGCATGACGCAGAATGTACCCCTGCTGGTTGCAGGCACTGTCATTTCCGGTATTGTAACCGGCTGTCTGGCTGTTCCGGTGAGCACTTTGTTTGCGGATGGGATCGATTACGGCGAATATAAGACCAACAAGAGAATTGAGGGTATGGGCTCCGCCATCACTTCTTTCTCTCAGAAGATCAGCTCCGGAATTGCCATGGCCTCCGTCGGCTGGGTGCTGTCCTTCACGGGATATGTGGCTAATGCCGCTCAGAATGCGGCAACCAATAACGGCATCATCGCGCTCTATGCCTGGGCGCCTGCTGTGACGCTGATCGCGATTTATCTGATTTTGAGGTTCGTTTATCATTATGACCAGATTGCAGATGAGGTCATCAGTACCTTAAATGTCAGAAGAAACGGCGGGAAGTAAAAAATGCATAAACGGCGCAGGAGAGACCTGCGTCGTTTATGCGCTCACGCAGAAGGAGTGTGACACAAGATGAAGCGGCAGGATATCAATATCCGGGATCCTTATGTCCTGGTACATGAAGGATTCTACTATTTATATGGGACAAGAAGTGATACGGCGTGGTCCCGGGCAGACGGTTTTGACTGCTATGTGAGCAGAGATCTCAGTGAGTTTGACGGACCCTTTGAGATTTTTCACCGCCCGGAAGGTTTTTTTGCAGACCGGTATTTCTGGGCTCCCGAGTGTTATGTGCATGATGGAGCGTTCTACCTCGTGACCACCTTTGGAGCGGAGAACCTGAAGCAGGGAATCTACATCCTGAAGGCTGACTGCCCTGTGGGACCGTTCAGCATTTATTCGGAGCGCCTGACTCCGGAGGAGTGGAACAGCATTGACGGAACGCTGTATTTTGAGGGGCGAACGCCGTATCTGATTTATTCCCGGTCGCAGCATGGAGCAGAGAACGGAGACTTTGTCCTGACGAGACTGTCCGAGGACCTGAAACGGGCAGAGGAGGAACCGGTCACTTTATTTCAGGCGAAAGACGCACCGTGGGCAAAGCCGGTTCCTTTTTCCAAAGAGGCCTTTCAGATAGATGAAATGTATTTTTCGGATGGCCCGAATGCGCTGCAGCTGGAGGATGGGAAGGTATATATGATATTTTCCAGCTGGAGCATCAACGGCTATGCGGTGGGCACGGCTGTCTCGGAAAACGGAATCCGCGGACCCTGGATCCTTCAGGAACGGCCGCTGTATCCTGAAAACGGAGGGCATGGAATGTTTTTCAGGGATCTTGCCGGAAGGCTCATTTTCACCCTGCATTCTCCCAATGATCTTCATATGGAGCGGCCGAACTTCTGGACTGTAAAGCTGGAAAATGGTACTTTAATACTGGATCGACAGATTTAGGAGGCAATAAGATGAACATACTGGGAAACTGGATCACGGACGGCTCGGGTCATCCGTTTTATACAAGAAAGAATATCATGCTGCGCGGGCCGGTACAGAATGCTACCGCAAAGGTATGCGGACTTGGGCAGTTTGTCTTTTCCGTAAACGGACACAAAGCAGGAGATCATGAGCTGGACCCCGGCTGGACAGATTACCGCAAGGTGATCGAATATGTCACGTTCGACGTGACGGATCTGCTTCATGAGGGAAATAATGCACTCGGGGCGGAAATCGGAAACGGCTGGTTTCTGATGGATGACGCGGGAGGCTACAGCTTTCGCTTTCCGCCCTTCATGCCGCCCAATCCGAATCCGTACAAGCCTTTCGGGAAAGCCCTGATTTTCGCCATCGCGCTGACCGTTACTTATTCGGACGGCACAGAGGAGACTTTCCATGCGGACGGGAGCTGGAAAACAGCGCCTCACGAAGTGCTCCGCAGCAATGTCTACGGATCGGAGATCGTTGACGCTTCGCTAAGGCAGAAGGATTATTCGAAGCCTGATTTTGATGACTCTGCCTGGAGTCCGGCGATGGTTCTTTCTGATTCCGAAATTCCGCAGGGGAGGCTCATAAATCAGTTCCAGCCGCCCGTTCGTGTGATTCACACATATGAGGCGAAATATCTCCGCGAAGCTGATGGAAGGAGCATCTACGATTTCGGGCAGAATATGTCCGGTATCCTTTCATTCCGGGTGAAGGGGCGCAAGGGGGATGTCATTCGCATTTACCCCGCTGAAAAACCGGATGAAAGGGGCGGTGCGGATCAGATGGCCAAGGGGTGGATGCTGATTGATACCGTCATCACCTACACCATAGGTTCTGATGATGCCTGGGAGACCTTTAGGGAGCAGTTTACTTATTTTGCGGGCAGGATTCTGGCTGTCGAGAAAAGCAGTCCGGATATTCAGCTTGCAGATATTCAGGGACATGCCATAACCAGCGCCTGGAAGGATGCGGGAAGCTTTTCCTGTGATGACGAGCGTTATAACAGGATTTATGACATTATTAAAAAGGCTGTTGAAGCGAACATGGTCAGCGTTCATACGGACTGCCCGACTATCGAGCGGTTTGCATGGCAGGAGCCCAACCACCTGATGGCGCCCTCCATCTTCTATATGAAGGACGGGAAAGAGCTCTGGAACAAATTCCTGCTGGATATGCGCATGGGGCAGCACACGGATACGGATACTTTCCGGGATTATGAAGGCAATACGATTCGTCCGGGTGACGGTCTTGTGCCCAGTCAGTGTCCCTGTTATATACCGAATGTTCTGCCTGTGCCGGGCATGGGAAGCTTCTATGACATCATTCCCTGGGGAAGCTCGATTATCCTCGGAACCCGTTGGCACTATCTCTTTTACGGCGACAGGAAAGTGCTGGAAGAGAATTATGAAGCCGGTGGAAGATATCTTGCCCATCTGAAGCGCCGTATGACGCCCGAGGGGTTTATCAACCACGGGCTGGGTGACTGGGGGAATCCGGACAATGAGCTTGCCCGTGAGAATATAGAGACCGCTTTCCTCTATGCAGATGCCAAAACGATGGCGGAATTTGCGGAAATCCTGGGGAAGACGGAGGATATGCGGACGTTCCGGGCGTTTGCAGAAGAAGTCAAAGAAAACTATAACCGGAGACTGCTGGTGCAGGATAAAGAAGGACGCTGGGTATACAGAAGCTTTGAGCATGCGGATGAGATCGTCATTACGGAGGCCTGCGAGGCGCTTCCGCTGTACTGGGGAATGGTGCCGGCGGAGAAGGAGAAGGATGTGGCGGATGCGTTTCGAAGGGCGCTTGCGGAGAAGAACTCCTTTGCGTCCGGTGAGGTCGGACTGCCGTACATCATTCAGACAGCCCGGACATATGGCATGAATGATCTGATCGCCGAATTCATCACCCGGGAGGAACATCCGTCTTACTATGCGTTTGTCATAGACGGCCTGACCACGCTTGGAGAGTACTGGGAGCCCAACCCCAGAAGCCATTGTCATGATATGATGGGACATATCGTGGAGTGGTTCTACAACGGGATCGCAGGGATCTGCCCGCTTAAGCCGGGCTTTCGGGAAGTGCTGGTGAAGCCGTGGCTGCCAGCATCGGTCAATCATCTGGAGTGCGCTTATCGCTCTGCAGCCGGGGAGATACGCGTGAAGATGGACAGAAGGGGCGAAGGAATAGATCTGATCGTCAATTCGGCAGATGGAGTCAGGGTACGGATTGACCGTTCTCTTCTGGATGCATAATGGGTTTTAAGAGCGGCAGGGAAGAACGGAAGAAAGCTGGCTTGTGATTAACATCATGAGATATAAAGATCCAATATGGAAAGGTCGAAACGAGGACACAAAAAGTTCACAAAATTTGTTAGCACTCATACTTGACGAGTGCTAACAAAGGTGCTATTATATGGTCAGAACGAAGGAGATGAGAAATAAAGAGCTCCTGAAGTTCAAAGAACAAGTACAAAACCCTTCCGAAAAGGAAGAGCCAATATAGAATAGGAGGATATTACCATGTTAGTACCGAGTCTTTTTACAAATGATGTTTTTGATGATTTCGATCGTTTCTTTGATTTTGATTATCCGCAGGTTGACAGAAAGCTCTACGGCAAGCGCGCCGGCCACGTCATGAAGACCGACGTCCGCGAGCAGGAAGACAAATATGAAGTTGTCATCGACCTGCCGGGCTTCAAGAAAGAGGAGATCAAGGTCGAGCTGAAGGAAGGTTACCTGACAGTCTCCGCCGGCAAGTCCCTCGAGGAAGGCGACAAGAACCAGGAAGGCAAGTACATCCGCCGCGAGCGCTACGTCGGCAACATGAGCCGCAGCTTCTTCGTCGGCAAGGACGTCACGAAGGAAGATATCCACGCTAAGTTCGAGGACGGCGTTCTGACGCTGGACTTCCCGAAGGAAGCGCCGAAGAAAGTCGAGGAGACACACTACATCACAATCGGATAAGCATAAAGCTTCAGGAGCCCGGGGCCAAAAGCCCCGGGTTTTTTGTTGCGCGCATTTTCCACGGCTGATATAATGACCGTATCATTTAGAGGGAGATTATATATGCCGGTTTTTGATTTTACACAGATTAAAAATGAAGACAGGGAAGCTGCCGTGACATGGACCGTTTTCCGCTCGAGCGAGCCGGAGACCTCACCGGAGAAGCCGGTGCTCGTGCTCGCAAGTGCCCCCGGGCACATGAAGCACCACATCGTCGGGGTGTTTTCGCCCGTTAACAAGCGGACCGCATTTGAGTTTGACGCGGAGGAGGGCGTAGCCAGCTGCGACATTTTAAGGATCGACGCGCGGTTCGTGAGCCTCATCGGCTGGCTGGGGGAGAACCATATCCACGTGCGGCTCACGGGAGCCGAGACCGCGAACGGGTACGCGGTCTACAAGATCCGCGAGATCGCTCTCGGCGGCAAGGGCAAGCTCTCCGCGGAGGACGGGTTCCTCCAGTTCATGATCGGGCGGCTCCTTGCAAGCAGCGCCCCGTCGGCGGATCTTCCGGACGAAGAGGCCGAGGAGGAGGGCGATGTCATGCGCCTCACCAGCCTTCAGAGCATCACGGATTTCCTCATGTGCGCGGGGCGGACCCTGCCGGACAATATCCGGCTCTGGGCAAGGAGAAATCTGGCCGTTGCGAGGTCCCAGGAGGTCTCGCCGGAGGAGAGGCGGCACGCGCAGCGGGCGCTCTCAATCATGATGAATATCCAGTGGAAGGACAATTATTTTGAGGCAATCGACCCGGTGGAGGCGAGAAGGATCCTCGACGAGGAGCTCTACGGGATGGAGAAGGTCAAGCAGCGCATCATCGAGACGATTATCCAGATCAACCGGACCCACACGCTGCCGGCCTACGGGATGCTGCTGGTCGGACCGGCCGGCACGGGCAAATCCCAGGTCGCCTACGCGGTCGCGCGCATCCTGAAGCTTCCGTGGACGACGCTCGACATGAGCTCGATCAACGATCCTGAGCAGCTGACCGGAAGCTCCCGCGTCTACGCGAATGCGAAGCCGGGGATCATCATGGAGGCATTTTCCATGGCGGAATCCTCCAACCTGGTCTTTATCATCAACGAGCTCGACAAGGCCAACGCGGGCAAGGGCAACGGCAACCCGGCGGACGTCCTTCTGACCCTGCTCGACAATCTCGGCTTCACGGACAACTACATCGAGTGCATGGTCCCGACGAGCGGCGTCTATCCGGTCGCGACCGCCAACGACAAGGACCTCATCTCCGCACCGCTCATGTCCCGCTTTGCGGTGATCGAGATACCGGATTACACGGACGGGGAGAAGAAGGTCATTTTCAGAAAATTCTCCCTGCCGAAGGTCTTAAAACGGATGGGCATGCGGGAGGAAGAGTGCATCGTGACGGACGGAGCGCTTGACGTGATCATCGAGAGTTTCCGCGGCACGACCGGCATCAGAGACCTCGAGCAGGCGGCCGAACACATCGCCGCGAACGCCCTCTACCGGATCGAAGTGGAGCATGTGAGCGCCGTAACCTTTACGGAGGAGACCGTCAGAGCTCTTTTTATATGAGAAACGAAAAAGACTGTTGACAGGAAATGAAAAACAGTGTACATTAGTAATGTAAGTGCTTACATAACCTTTCTGGGTTTGTATTTTTAGCAGAATTGTATAGTAAGCGGCGATCACGATAACAGTTTAGGGAGGAACGCGAACATGAAAGCATTCATGGACAAAGATTTCATGCTGAAGAATGAAACAGCGAAGCATCTCTTCCACGATTACTCGGAGAAGATGCCGATTATCGACTATCACTGCCACATCCCGCCGAGGGAGATTTATGAGGACCGCCGCTATAACAACATCGCGGAAGTATGGCTCGGCGGAAAGAATCCGGACGGCTCCTACTTCGGCGACCACTACAAGTGGAGAGTCATGCGCTCGAACGGTGTTCCGGAAAATATCGTAACCGGCGATGCGGATCCGTATGAAAAGTTTGTCAAATTCGCGGAAGCCCTCGAGATGGCGATCGGCAACCCGATGTATCACTGGTCCAACCTTGAGCTTCACAAGTATTTCGGCATCACCGAGCCGCTGACCGTGAAGAACGCAAAGGCGATCTGGGACAAGACAGCCGATATGCTTCAGAACGATCCGAAGCTCTCCGTCCGCGGCATCATCGAGCAGTCCGGCGTCAAGTATGTCGGCACGACCGATGACCCGATCGACTCCCTTGAATGGCATGAAAAGCTCCTCGGCGAGAATCTTCCCTACATGGTCTGCCCGTCCTATCGTCCGGACAAGGCAATCAACATCGACAAGGCCGGCTTTGCGGATTACATCAAAAAGCTCGGCGAGGTCGTCGGCTACGAGCTCACAAGCTGTGCAGACGTCTGCAAGGCTCTGAACGAGAGAATCGACTTCTTCAAGGCGCACGGCTGCCGCGCATCCGACCACGGCATCGACTACATCATGTTCCGCAAGGGCACGATGGAGGAAGCTGACGCGGCGTTCCGCAAGGTCATGGCCGGCGAGACGATCTCCCGCGAGGAGGCAGAGGTTTACCAGACAGCGGTTCTCCTCTCCCTGGCAAGAAAGTACCACAAAGAGAACATCGTCATGGAGATCCACTACTCCTGCACGAGAAACATCAACGAGAGAATGTTCCGTCTCGAAGGCCCGGACACCGGCTTCGACATGGTTGCAAAGTCCAACTGCGCGAACGAGATGGCCGCTCTGTTCTCCGAGCTTGACCTCACCAATGAGCTCCCGAAGACGATCGTATTCTCCCTTGATCAGAATGACTTCAACGTGATCACGACCTGCCTCGGACCGTTCCAGTCCGATGAGGTCCCGGGCAAGATGCAGCTCGGCGCCGCATGGTGGTTCCTTGATACAAGAGACGGCATGGAAGCTCAGATGAAGTCCCTCGGCAACCTCGGCCTTCTTGGCAACTTCGTCGGCATGCTGACAGACTCCCGCTCCTTCCTTTCCTACACGAGACATGATTACTTCCGCAGGATCGCCTGCAACCTGATCGGCCAGTGGGTCGAGGACGGCGAGTATCCGAACGATGAGGAATCCCTTGAGAAGATCATCAAGGGCATCAGCTATAACAACGCTGCAAGATATTTTGGTATCGAATAAAGGAGGAATGTAAAAATGGACAAGCTTAACTATGCGGTTCTCGAAAAATCCGGTTACGACGGCTATATCCTGAAGGATGCACCTGTCAAGGTTCTCCAGTTCGGCGAGGGCAATTTCCTCCGCGCGTTCGTGGATTACTGGTTTGACATGTCCAACGAGAAGGCCGGCTGGAACGGCAAGGTCGCTCTGGTGCAGCCGATCGCACAGGGCCTCACAAAGCTCATCAACGAGCAGGAAGGCCTCTACACCCTGTATCTCCGCGGATCCGAGAACGGCGAGAAGATCAACAGAAAGCGCGTGATCTCCGTCTGCGACGCATGCTACAATCCGTATGAAGACTGGGAAGCCATCAAGGAGATCGCGAAGTCCGCTGACCTTGAGTATGTTGCCTCCAACACGACGGAAGCCGGTATCGTCTACGATCCGGAATCCACATTCGACCAGGTTCCGCCGACATCCTTCCCGGCCAAGCTGACTGTCCTCCTCTATGAGCGCTTCAAGGCCGGCCAGAAGGGCATTGTCGTCCTCTCCTGCGAGCTTATCGACAACAACGGCAAGGAGCTTCAGAAGGTTGTCAACCAGCACATCGACGACTGGAAGCTCGGCGAGGACTTCAAAAAGTGGATCAACGAGGAGAACCTCTTCTGCTCCACACTGGTTGACCGTATCGTTCCGGGCCGCATCCGTGACCCGAAGGAGATTGCTGAAATCGAGGCCGAGAACGGCTACTCCGATCCGCTCCTTGACGTAGGCGAAGTCTTCGGCGTCTGGTATATCGAAGGCCCGAAGTGGCTTGAGGACAAGCTTCCGTTCAAGAAGTCCGGCCTCAACGTCCACGTTGTCCCGGAGGTCGCTCCGTACAAGAAGCGCAAGGTCCGCATCCTGAACGGCGCGCACACCGGCTTCGTGCTCGGCGCTTATCTTGCCGGCGAGGATATCGTCCGCGACTGCATGCATGACGATGTAATCCACGGCTTCATGAACAAGATGCTCTATGACGAGGTCATTCCGGTCCTGCCGCTTGACAAGGCAGACTGCGACGCATTTGCCGCAGCCGTCACGGACCGCTTCAACAATCCGTTTGTCGACCATCAGCTCATGAGCATTTCCCTGAATTCCACCTCCAAGTGGAAAGCGAGAAACATGCCCTCCTTCCTCGAGTACATCGAGAAGTTCGGCAAGCTTCCGCAGGCGCTCACGATGTCTCTGGCGGCTTACATCGCGTTCTATTCGACCGGCATTCAGCGCCGCGAGGCTGACGGCCTCATCTGCGTCCGTCCGGCGGGCAACGAGTATAAGGTGCAGGACGACGCATGGGTTCTTGATTTCTATTTTGAAAATAAGGATCTCGACGACGCCGCCCTCGTCAAGGCAGTTCTCTCCAATGAGAAGATGTGGGATCAGGACCTTACGAAGATCGAAGGCCTCTACGACACGGTTCTCGCTGACCTGACCCTCATCCGCAAGGAAGGCGCGAAGGCAGCCTACGCTTCGGTACTGTAAAATAAAACCCAATACGGGCGTGCGCATCACTGCGCACGCTCTTTTAGAAGGAGCAGAGTATGGAACTCATCAGAATTCATCCGTCGGACGTCGTTGCGGTTGCCCTCGAGGAGATCAAGGCCGGAACGGAGCTCACCGTCGACGGCATTACCGTCACGGCAAATGAAGACATCATGCGCGGCCACAAGATCGCGCTTTTTGACATCAAGGCCGGCGATCCGGTCATCAAGTACGGCAATCCGATCGCCATCGCCCAGAAGGACATCAAGAAGGGTGACTGGGTACACACCCACAACGTAAAGACAGGCCTCTCCGAGAGCGCCGAGTACGTCTATGACCATCAGGTCTATCCGCTTCCGGAAGTCGCTCCGAAGACCTTCATGGGCTACCGGAGAAAAGACGGCCGCGCCGCGATCCGCAATGAGATCTGGATCGTCCCGATCGTCGGCTGCGTGAACGGCATCGCAAAACAGATCGTGGAGGAGAACCAGGATGTGGTCAAGGGCTCTGTCGACGGCCTCTATTTCTGGGGACATCCGTTCGGCTGCAGCCAGCTGGGCGGCGACCTTGAGCAGACCAGAAAGCTTCTGACCGCACTGGTCCATCATCCGAACGCGGGCGGCGTCCTCTGTCTCGCCCTCGGCTGCGAGAACCTCACGATGAACCTCTTCCTCGAGGGTCTCGGCGAGTATGATCCGGAGCGCGTGAAGTTCCTGACCTGCCAGAACGTCGAAGATGAAGTAGAGGAGGGCGGCAAGATTATCCATGAGCTTGCGGAGTATGCCTCCCAGTTCAAGCGTGAGCCGATCCCGGCATCTGAGCTGGTTGTCGGCATGAAGTGCGGCGGCTCCGACGGCCTCTCCGGCATCACGGCCAACCCGACCGTCGGACGTTTCTCCGACAGACTGATCGCTCTCGGCGGCTCCACGGTCCTCACCGAGGTTCCGGAGATGTTCGGTGCGGAGAATATCCTGTTCTCCCGCTGCGAGAATGAGCAGGTCTTCGACAAGGCTGTCGGCATGGTCAACGATTTCAAGCAGTACTTTGTCAGCCACGGCCAGGTGGTCTATGAGAACCCGAGCCCGGGCAACAAGGCCGGCGGCATCACGACGTTGGAAGACAAGTCCTGCGGCTGCGTCCAGAAGGGCGGTTCCGCTCAGATCGTCGACGTTCTCCGCTATGCGGAGCCGGTCACGAAGAAGGGCCTCAACGTCCTGTCCGGTCCGGGCAACGACCTTGTCAGCGCGACGGACCTCACCGCGGCAGGCGCTCACCTGATCCTCTTCACGACGGGCCGCGGCACACCGTTCGGCGCTCCGGCTCCGACCGTCAAGATTTCCACCAATAGCGCGCTTTACAATAAGAAGCGCAACTGGATCGATTTCAATGCAGGCACCGTGGCGGACGGCGAATCGCTGGATGCGGCAGGTGACAGACTGCTCGATTTCGTGATGGAGATCGCGAGCGGCAAGAAGACCAAATCCGAGGAGCACGGGATCAGAGAGATCTCGATCTTCAAGGACGGCGTCGTGCTGTAAATACTATAAGCTGCTTCAAAAGCCCCTTGACAAAGGGGCTTTTATTTTGTATGATATTAGCACTCGATAACGGTGAGTGCTGATTATGCAGACCGTATCGGGATTCAACCATTTAGGAGGGACAAAGATGAATAGAGAAACACGTATGATTCTCGCCGTCTATGATACGGTGATCCTCCCGGATGTGGATTATCGTCTTAATATCGGAGAAATCAGCAGTGAGGAGAAGAGCCGCATTAAGATCGATCAGAACCGGGCGGTCATTCTTCCGATGAGAACACTGAAAGATCACCCGCAGCTTGAGCCGAAGGATTTTTATCCGCTCGGAACGGCGGCGGACATCATCGACATCACCGAGAACCAGATGGGTACATTCCTGCACATGCACACACGCGAGAAGGTGGAGGTCACGAGGATCGTGAACACCGGCGGCGTGATCGAGGGCGAGTGCACGGCTGTCGATGAGATCATGGACGTCACGGTGGAGGGGGAGAGGCAGCTCCTCGAAGCGCTGAAGAAGACGGCGAGTGAGATCGCGGAAAATATCCGCGGCGGCCGCTACGCAATCGAATACCTGAAGACGGTCAAAACCGTGAATGAATTCGCGGCGGCTTTCTGCCAGTTCTTTGACATGACCCCGGAAGAGAAATACGCCCTTCTGGAGACCGATTCCTTCAAGGAGCGCGGCAAGCTGATCCACGAGGCGACCAAGCGCTTCAAGGGCACGATCGACCTGCAGGTGGATCTGGCCAACCGGGATGACCCGGAGGGCCGCTCCTACAAGAAGGCGGCCATCCAGAAGCAGATCGGGATCCTGGAGAAGGAGCTCCATGACATGGAGCCCGAGGAGGGGGAGGAGGAAGACTCCTTCGCCTATAAAATCGAGCACTGCGGCATGCCGGAGGATGTCAAGAAGGAGGCTTTGCGCGTCCTTCGAAGGTTCGAGCAGGAGCCGACCAACGGGGCCGAGTACAACTCGCTCTACGACTACCTGGATTTCATCACTTCCCTGGCCTGGACCTGCGGGAAGCCCCAGGACATCGACCTTGCGAAAGCGAGACAGATCCTGGACCGCGATCACTACGGTCTGAAGAAGGTCAAGGAGAGGATCCTGCAGCACCTGGCGGTGATCTCGCTCAACGGCAAGCAGAACGGGTCGATCCTGCTGCTCGTAGGCGCACCCGGCACCGGCAAGACCTCCATGGGCAAATCCGTGGCGGAGGCGCTGGGCCGCAAGTATGTCCGCATTTCCCTGGGCGGCATCCGCGACGAGGCGGAGATCCGCGGCCACAGGCGCACCTATATCGGCTCCATGCCCGGCCGTATCATGACCGGCATCAAGCGGGCCGGCGTCATGGATCCGGTCGTCGTCCTCGACGAGGTCGACAAGATCATGAGAAGCTTTGACGGGGACCCGAGCGCGGCACTTCTCGAAGTGCTGGACCCGGAGCAGAACAGCACCTTCAACGACCACTATGTGGACCTGCCTTACGACCTCTCGCATGTATTCTTCATCTGCACGGCCAACACCTGGGATACGATCCCGCAGCCGCTGCTTGACCGCATGGAGGTCATCGAGCTGCCGGGCTACACGCCGGTGGAGCATTTTGAGATCGCGAAGCGCCATCTGGTGCCCCAGGCGATCGCCGAGACGGGCCTCACGAAGGACGATATCCGCTTTACGGACGGTGCGGTCCGCAAAATTATCGCGGATTACACGAGCGAGGCGGGCGTCCGCGGGCTCAAAAAGCAGCTGCTCGCGGTCTGCCGCAAGGCTGCGGTGAAGATCGTCGAGGGCGATTTCACGGTGGAAAATGAAGACACCGAGGACAAGCCGGAAAATGACGCAAAGACCGCCCTTGCAAAGCGCCAGCTGGTCATCCGGGAGAAAGATGTCGAGGATTATCTCGGAAAGAAGAAGATCAACCACGACAAGATCATGAAGGACGCGCCTGCCGGCGTCGTCACCGGACTTGCCTGGACGCAGGCCGGCGGCGAGATCCTCTTTATCGAGACGGTCGCCATGAAGGGCACAGGCCAGATCCACCTGACCGGCCAGATCGGCGATGTCATGAGAGAGTCGGCGGAGACAGCGGTCAGTCTGGTGAAATCCACCTTCATGGAGCAGGGGCTTGAGTTCAAGGACCGCGATATCCACATCCATATCCCGGAGGGGGCGGTGCCCAAGGACGGACCTTCGGCCGGTATCACGATGTTCACGGCGGTGACCTCGCTCGTAACCGGCAAGCCGGTGAGCCCGTATCTGGCCATGACCGGCGAGATTTCCCTTCGGGGAGCCGTGCTACCGATCGGCGGCCTGCCGGAGAAGCTCATGGCAGCGGTCCGGTCGGGCGTCCGCAAGGTGCTGATCCCGAAGGACAACGTGAAGGACCTCGAGGAGGTTCCGGAGGAGACGAAGGAGAAGCTCGAGATCGTACCGGTGGCGACCGTGAAGGAAGTCATCCGGGAAGCGCTTCACATCAAGCTTCCGGAGCGGACGGTGATGCCGTTTGCAAAGGAGGAGAAGAAGGGCGAGAGCGGTGCAGCGGCACCGGCTGCAGCCGAATAAAGACACAAAAACTGCCGGAGGCGTATCATAACGCTTCCGGCAGTTTTTCATTTTCAGCAATCAGAGGCATCCGAAGTCGATCATCGCCTTCTTAAGCACCTCGACGTGGGCGGGCTCCATCGGGACGAGCGGAAGGCGCGGATTGCCGGCATTCCTTCCCTGGAGGTTCAGCGCGGCCTTGACCGGGATCGGGTTGACCTCGGAGAAGAGGGCGCGTATGAGCGGGAGAGCCCTGATCTGGAGCTTTGCGGCTTCCGCATAGTGACCGTCGAGGCAGAGCTGGGTTAAGTCGTGAGTCTCCTTCGGGGCCACGCAGGAAAGAACCGAGATGACGCCGATGCCGCCCAAGGACATGATGGGGACGATCTGGTCGTCATTTCCCGAGTAGACGTCGAGATAATCGCCGGCCATCTCGATGAGCTGGGCCACCTGGCTGATGTTGCCGGAGGCTTCCTTGACGGCGGCGATATTTTTTACATGCTTCCCGAGGTACGCGGCGGTCTCCGGCAGGATGTTGGTGCCGGTGCGGGAGGGGACATTGTAGAGGATGCAGGGCAGGTCCGTCGACTCCGCGATCGCGGTGTAGTGGGCGATGAGGCCCTTCTGGGTGGTCTTGTTGTAGTAGGGAGAGACCAGAAGCAGGCCGTCCGCGCCGAGCGCCTTCGCCTCCTTCGACATCATGATCGCGTGGGCGGTGTTGTTGGAGCCGGTTCCGGCGATGACCGGGATCCTGCCGGCGGTCTTCTCCACGCAGAAGCGGACCGCCTCAAGGTGCTCGTCGTCGTCGAGCGTCGGCGCCTCACCGGTCGTTCCGACCGCGATGATCGCATCTGTATGATTTGCAATCTGAAACTCAATGAGATCTCCGAAAGCTTCGTAGTTGATGCTTCCGTCTTCATGCATCGGCGTCACGATGGCGACGCCGGCGCCTTTGAAAATTGCCATGGTTTTACCCCCGTTATATATTTATAAGTGTCCGGCCTCTTGCGGTGCCGGTTTTCTACTATTCTAGTATAAACGAGCTGAAAATGTAACCCCCTTAATAAAAATGTATTCACGGCTGCCTTTATATTCCTGCTTGCATAAAGAGCCCTTCTACGGTATTATATCCTTGTATGCCCATTTGTTGCCCAAAAGGGGCCATGAAAGGAAGAGGATATATAAATGAGTGAAAGTTTTGACCGGTACGTAAGCCCCCTCTCCGAACGCTACGCAAGCCGTGAGATGCAGGCAGTCTTTTCACCGGACGCAAAGTTTAAGACCTGGCGGAAGCTCTGGATCGCCCTTGCGGAGACAGAGAAGGAGCTGGGACTCCCGATCACCGATGAGCAGATCGAAGAGCTGAAGAGCCACGCGGAGGACATCAACTACGCGGACGCGAAAGCGAGAGAGAAGATCGTTCGCCACGACGTCATGTCCCATGTCTACGCCTACGGTCTCCAGTGCCCGAAGGCGAAAGGCATCATCCATCTCGGGGCGACCTCCTGCTATGTCGGCGATAACACCGACATCATCCTGATGCGGGAAGCGCTTCAGATCATCCGCAGGAAGCTTGTCAACGCGATCGCCTGCCTTGCGAAGTTTGCCGATGAATATAAGGAGCTGCCGACGCTGGCGTTTACGCATTTTCAGCCGGCGCAGCCGACGACCGTCGGAAAGCGCGCCACCCTCTGGATCAATGAGTTCATGATGGACCTCGACGATCTTGACTATGTCGCCGGGAGCCTGAAGCTCCTCGGCTGCAAGGGAACGACCGGAACGCAGGCCTCCTTCCTCGAGCTCTTCGAGGGCGATCAGGAGAAGTGCGACAAGATCGATATCATGATTGCGGAGAAGATGGGCTTTGAGGCCTGCTACCCGGTCTCCGGGCAGACCTACTCCCGCAAGGTGGACACCAGAGTCCTGAATGTTCTCGCCGGCATCGCCGCCAGCGCGACCAAGTTCTCCAACGACATCCGCCTGCTTCAGCACCTGAAGGAGGTTGAGGAGCCGTTCGAGAAGGGCCAGATCGGCTCGTCCGCCATGGCTTACAAGAGAAATCCGATGCGGTCCGAGCGCATTGCGAGCCTGTCCCGCTACGTGATCTCGGATGCCCTGAACCCGGCGATCACATCCGCAGTTCAGTGGTTCGAGCGCACGCTCGACGATTCGGCCAACAAGAGACTCTCGGTTGCGGAGGGCTTCCTCGCCTGCGACGGCATCCTGGATCTCGTCGTCAACGTCGTGGACGGCATGGTCGTCTACCCGAAGGTCATCACGAAGCACCTGATGGCCGAGCTGCCCTTCATGGCGACCGAGAACATCATGATGGATGCGGTCAAGGCCGGCGGCGACCGCCAGGAGCTGCATGAGCGGATCCGCCAGCTCTCGATGGAGGCCGGCAAGACGGTCAAGATCGAAGGCAAGGACAACAACCTTCTGGACCTCATCGCGGAGGATCCGACATTCCCGCTCGGGAAAGAGGAGCTTGCCGCATCGATGGATCCGAAGAAGTATGTCGGCCGCGCACCGTATCAGGTCACGAAATATCTTGAAAATGTCGTAAATCCGGTTCTCGAGGCCAACAAGGATATCCTCGGGATGACCGCTGAAATCAACGTCTGAGGAGGAGAAAAATGGTAACAGCAGTTGTAGGCGCAAACTGGGGCGATGAGGGAAAGGGCAAGATCACCGATACCCTGGCCGCGAAGGCCGATATCGTCGTCCGTTTTCAGGGCGGAGCAAACGCAGGCCATACGATCATCAATAATTACGGCCGGTTCGCTCTTCACACGCTTCCGTCCGGCGTATTTTACGATCACACGACGTCCGTGATCGGCAACGGCGTCGCCCTCAATATTCCGATCCTCATGAAGGAGATCAATTCGCTGGTCGAAGCCGGCGTTCCGAAGCCGAAGATCATGGTCTCCGACAGGGCTCAGATGGTGATGTCCTACCACATCCTATTCGACAAGCTGGAGGAGGAGAGACTTGCGGGCAAGTCCTTCGGCTCCACCAAGTCCGGCATCGCTCCGTTCTACTCGGATAAATACGCGAAGATCGGCATCCAGGTATCCGAACTGCAGGATATGGATGCGCTGCGCGAGAAGGTGGAAAATATCTGCCTCAAGAAGAATATCATGCTGAAGCACCTCTACAACGCTCCGGAACTCTCCGTCGAGGATATCATGGATGAGCTTAAGAGCTATAAGGAGATGATTGCACCCTATGCGGCGGATGTCTCGACCTTCCTTCACAATGCGCTTAAGGAAGGCAAGGAGATCCTGCTTGAGGGCCAGCTCGGCACGATGAAGGATCCGGACCACGGCATCTACCCGATGGTCACCTCCAGCTCCACGCTGGCGGCCTACGGCGCGGTCGGCGCAGGCGTTCCGCCTTACGAGATCAAAAAGATCGTGACGGTCACCAAGGCCTACTCGAGCGCAGTCGGCGCGGGCGAGTTTGTCTCCGAGATCTTCGGCGATGAGGCCGAGGAGCTTCGCCGCCGCGGCGGTGACAAGGGCGAGTACGGTGCAACCACCGGACGCCCGAGACGTGTCGGCTGGTACGATGTCGTGGCTTCCCGCTACGGCTGCCGCCTGCAGGGCGCGACGGATGTGGCCTTCACGGTCACGGACGCGCTCGGCTACCTCGACACGATCCCGGTCTGCGTTGCCTACGAGATCGACGGAGTCAGGACGGAAAACTTCCCGACCACGGCTCTCCTCAAGAAGGCGAAGCCGGTCTACGAGTACCTTCCGGGCTGGAAATGCGATATCCGCGGCATCCGCAAGTACGAGGATCTGCCGGAAAACTGCCGGAACTACATCGAGTTTATCGAGAAGCGCCTCGGCTATCCGATCACGATGGTCTCGAACGGCCCGGGCCGCGAGGACATCATGTACAGGTAATAAAATGGTAACTATTCAGCACCCCTATTCGCAGCCGCTGCGCGGCTGCTTCATGTGGCGGTCAGAGGCGCTTCGCGCCTTGCCCGCCCCCTGAAA